>Ga0209575_10000032_pt1 | contig 193064 bp, 149 predicted proteins | sample Medcelwee11metaG_FD_187172 | JGI IMG/M metagenome (GOLD analysis project Ga0209575, IMG submission 187172) | Freshwater pond sediment microbial communities from the University of Edinburgh, under environmental carbon perturbations - Medium... | ecosystem: Environmental > Aquatic > Freshwater... | reverse complement strand
CGCTTCAATTACCTTTTTTCGTAAATCATAGCTATATGCCTTGGCCATTATTATTCTCTTTTTTATGATATTTTTTCTTTTCCCATCATATCTCATTTTTGTCCTGACTTACTTGGCGGCTGCTATAATATAGGAGATGACAGTATTCAGGGGGGAGCCGGTAATGATAATATTGAAGGCAATGACGGTCAAGATAATATTGAAGGTAACGACGGTGATGACCTAATTCTGGGTGGTCAAAATGAAGATACTATTGCCGGTGGTGTAAATAATGACAGTATCTTTGGTAACGAAGCCCCAGACTTAATTGCAGGTAACGCAGGCGACGACAATATTAGTGGTGGTGAAGCAAATGACACCATTACCGGTAATGAAGATAACGACAATATTAAAGGTGATGTTGGTGATGACATCATTCAGGGTGGTGCTGGTGATGATATTATTCAAGGTAATGATGGTATTGATTCCATTGAAGGCAACGAAGGTAATGATTTAATTGCCGGCGGATTAGATGAAGATACTATTCATGGTAATCTTGATAACGATAAAATCTTTGGTAACGATAGCGTTGACATCATAGAAGGAAATGAAGGTCAAGATAGTATTTCTGGTGGTAATGATAACGACATTATCAATGGTAATGAAGACGGTGACTTGATTTGGGGCGATGTCGGAGAGGATGCTATTCATGGGGATGCCGGTGATGATCTGATTAGTGGTGGAGAAAATAAAGACTTAATTTTTGGTGATACCGGAGCAGATCGGATTCAAGGCGATGAAGAAAATGACATTATTTCCGGGGGAGATGATAATGATACTATTTCTGGTAATGCTGGTGAAGACAGTATTAAGGAGATGCTGGCGATGACCTGATCCATGGTAACGCTGATAAAGACTTGATCAAAGGCGGTGAAGGTAACGATATTATTGCCGGTCAGGGAGAGAATGACACCCTATTAGGGGAACAGGGTGATGATTATCTTTACGGTGGTGATGGTCAAGATATCATGTACGGTAATGAGGATAATGATTCCCTTAATGGTGAAGCAGCTGACGACTCCATAGCTGGTAATGCCGGTGATGATAAAATGGCTGGTGGTGATGGTCAAGATAATATGACCGGAGATACTGGCAACGATTTCATGAATGGTCAAATGGGCAGTGATACCCTATACGGTAATCAAGGTGATGATACGATATACGGCGAAGAAGGCAAAGATACAATTTATGGAAATGAAGGTAACGATACCTTAATCGGTGGAGTTGATCCTGACTTCCTAGACGGTGGTGAAGGCATAGATAGAATTTCTTACTACACTTCTCCCGCCAGTGTCTTAGTACGTTTGCAAGCTGGTCAAGGTGTCGATAGTGATGCAGAGGGCGATCGCATTTACAATGTGGAAAATATGGAAGGCTCCCACTTTAATGACACCTTGATTGGTGATAACGGAGCTAATCAAATTATCGGCTTAAAAGGCGATGATATTCTCGATGGCAAAGTTGGTGATGACTCCATCTATGGTAATCAAGGAGATGATAATTTAGATGGTCGGGAAGGTAATGATATTTTAATGGGTGGCGAAGGTAACGACACAATGGATGGTCGTTCGGAAGATGACAAAGTATTAGGAGGAGACGGTAATGATCTAGTATTTGGCGGTCGTTCAGGAGCAGATACAATTTCTGGTGGCGATGGTAATGATAGTATTGATGCTAGTGCTGATGATGACATTGTTGATGGTGGTGCAGGAGAAGACACGATTGATGCAGGTTCCCACAATGACCAAGTAAATGCCGGACCGGGTGATGATCAGGTAAATGCCGGTTCCCATGATGACATTGTTTGGGGAGACACAGGAAATGACACTTTAGATGGTCACTCCGGTAATGATACCGTTATAGGTGGGGAAGGTAATGATCTGTTGCTGGTTGATTCTGGTGATAATGTATTAGCTGGTGGGGCTGGTGATGACAAAATGTCTGGCGGTAATGGTAAAGGAATTGACACCTTTATTATCAGTGCTAATGGCGGTGTTGACACTATCTACAATTTCCAACAGGATATTGATCAATTACAAGTAGAAGGCGATATTAATATTGCGGATGTCAGTTTCAAAGTAGTAAAACCAGATTGGCAGTTAAGTTATCAAGGTAAAACTATTGCTATTTTGAAAGATATGAGTGGTGGAAAATCGGCCAAAGAACCACTATTCCCAACTGTCGCAAAAGCAGATGTTTTACCCGCTATTCCAGCAGACCCCTTAGCCAATATTAGTGAACCATCTCCACCACCCACATTAACTGGTAGTGAGATATTCCCCGGAGAATATAAATCACCTTCTCCCGATGATATTGAGGCTGTTCCTGCAATTATTAATGATTTTGAGACCAACAATTTTGATGCACTATTCACTAATACAACGGGTAGTATTAGCGAGTTATTTGCAAATACAGCTAATTCGTTTACTGAAGTATCTAATAATCTGGAATCAATATATGGTCAAATAAAAGCAATTGATTTTGCTACCATGCCTGATTTCAATTTTGCATCTGTAGAAACTATTTTTGATTCTGAAGATTCAACAGATATTATTGACAAAGACAATAACTCTAATAAACCAGAGGTGACTGGTCAAGATAATTCCAACTCTAATAAACCAGATGTAACTGGTCAGAATAATTCTAACTCTAATAAACCAGAGGTGACTGGTCAAGATAATTCCAATTCTAATAAACCAGATGTAACTGGTCAGAATGGTAATAACAAACCAAATGATGATGTTACAGAAAATACTTCTGAAAATATTGAAGATGATGATAGTTCTTCAGAGGATGAAGGAAACAATATTCTCATATTGCCTGGGAATATCGTAGATTTGAATACAGGTAATATTGCGAAGGATGAGGAAACTGATCAATCTATCATAACTTCTAAACAAAAAGATGACAAATCTAATATTTCTCAGAATAAACAAGAAAAACCTCCTGTTACAAATCCTGAAGAAGAATCAACTCCCAATAATATTGATGAAGATGAGCAATCAGATGATTCTGATATTACAACTCCTGAAGAAGAATTACCTTTTGAGGAAAAAGATGATACATCTGTTACAACTCCTGATAATAATTTAGATTCTCAAGAGGATAAACCATCTAATGATATTCAGGATCAGGAAAAAGAAAAACCTCCTGTTACAATTCCTGAGGTAGTATTACCAACTGAGAAAAAAGACGATACCTCTAATATTGTTGAAGGTAATCAACCGGATAATCCTAGTGTTACAACTCCTGAGGTAGTATTACCAACTGAGAAAAAAGATGATACCTTTAATATTGTTGAAGGTAATCAACCGGATAATCCTAGTGTTACAACTCCTGAGGTAGTATTACCAACTGAGAAAAAAGATGATACCTTTAATATTGTTGAAGGTAATCAACCGGATAATCCTAGTGTTACAACTCCTGAGGTAGTATTACCAACTGAGAAAAAAGATGATACCTTTAATATTGTTGAAGGTAATCAACCGGATAATTCTAGTGTTACAACTCCTGAGGTAGTATTACCAACTGAGAAAAAAGATGATACCTCTGTTTCAACTCCTGATAATAATTTAGATTCTCAAGAAGATAAGCAATTTGATGATAATGACAATAGTTATTCTCCAATAAATCAAGAAAGTCAATTAATCCCAGATAATAAATCAATAAATAAAATTGATTTAATCACAACTTCTGAAGGATCAACCAAACCTGATTTTTCAGAAAAAGATGAAGTCCTTAGCGAGGTATTTCCTACAACATCAGAAAATGATCGATTATTCGGTACTAATGATAGCAACATCATTGATGGGTTAGCTGGAGATGATACTATTTTTGGGTTAAATGGTGATGATCAATTATTAGGTAATGACGGTAATGACCTGTTACTAGGTAATCGTAATAATGATACTATTCTTGGTGGTAACGGTGATGATACCATTCATGGTGGTAAGAATAATGATTCTCTGCTAGGTGAGTCAGGTGATGATATTCTTTATGGTGAATTAGGTGATGATTCCCTCCATGGTGGCATCGGTAATGATCAATTAAGGGGTGGTAAAGGTGATGATGTACTACATAGTAGTGAGGGAATAGATAGTCTGACCGGCGATTTAGGTAATGATGTATTCGTCCTAGATTATTTCTCAACCATGGAAACAGGTGATGAATATTCATTGATTCTTGATTTTACCGTAGGAGAAGATGTGATCCGGTTATTAGGTAAATCTAGTGAATATCGTTTAGAAACAAAAACTGGTAGTTCAGAGAGTACTAATATATTCCGGACAATTAATGACCAGGAAAAATTGATTGGTATTGTCGAAAATTCTGTATTGAGTAATCTGGAAAGTACTTCTTTCCAATTTGTCTAAAGTATTAGATCAGTTTCTAATAACATATGATTAATGACAGTCAGTGGAGTTATTTTTTATCCACTGATTTTTTTGTGTGCAGATATTTTCTGACACCTTTACTCTACAGGGTGAAATTGTCATAGAAATTTTTTAGGATAGTAAGTCGTCTGATTGACAATCTATTTTTCCTGTGTTAACGTTAATTTTTATAATCAAAAAACATATTTGCTACTTAAAAATATACCTAAATATGCCAATTAAAAAAGGTTCCTTAGTTAAGGCCGTCAGAGAAAAATTAGAAAATAGTTTAGAAGCAGAAGCGAGCGATCGCCGTTTTTCTAGCTATTTGTTTGAAACAGCAGCAGAAGTATTGGAGATTCGGGGCGAATATGCTTTTGTCAAATTTGGCAGAGTACCTACCCCTAATATTTGGTTAAGGTTAGACCAAATAGAAGAGTTTAGTGCAAAATAGTATTCTAATTTTTACTATCAGGGGCAGTTGATTAATTGCCCCCAGTTTTTTTTGAGTAGGTCGTTTATTTGTGATATTGCCATCCGACCATATATAATATTTGGTCATCACAATATTTTGCAAAAATCGGGTCCCCATGTCCAAAAAAACAGGTATATTTTTAGCTGGTATGTTAGTCAGTGCGGCGACGGGAGCAATTACAGGTTTATTATTGGCTCCTCGTTCCGGTAGAAAAACACGGCAAATGTTGAAAAAATCGGTTGAGGCTTTACCAGAATTGGCGGAGGATTTATCTACTAATTTACAATATCAGGTAGATAAGTTATCGGAGTCAACTAATATTAGTGCTTTGACTAAGAATATAGCTTGGGAAGGTACTTTAAATCGTCTGAAAATAGCTATTATTGCGGGAATTGAGGCTAGTCAGACCAAAGAATATGACGATGATAATAGTGATTTATCGCCAAATGAGCCAGAAATAGTTGAGAATAATAATCTGTCGGAATCTATGCCAGAAAAATAGTTTTGATCATGAGATTTCATGATTGACAAATCTGAAAATTTTTTATATTAAATAATTATTAAAAAACTTTTATTCTGTATAGAAATTAATTTTATATACTGACTTGGAAGTAGTAGGTTAAGTTGATAAACGAAACCTAAACTGCGATTAACTACTATTAGTTTCCCTAGATCAAAAATAGCTATATAAATATCAAAAAATGACTATAAAAAAATTACCTGTTTTAACCGTAGGAGCCTTAGTAGAAAGTCCTAGCCAAGAAATTTTAATTGTGGAAACTAAAAAATGGAATGGTACTTGGGGAGTACCAGGGGGGAAAGTTGATTTTGGGGAAAAAATGGAAGATGCTTTGATCCGGGAATTTCAGGAAGAAGTAGGTTTACAATTAATTAATATTCGTTTTGCCCTATTACAAGAAGCCGTATTAGATGCACAATTTTATCAACCAGCCCATTTTGCCTTAGTGAATTATCTAGCAAATACTGAGTCAACTGCAATAACTCCTAATCATGAAATAGTGCATTGGACATGGGTGACACCGACAGAAGCCTTCACTTATCCTTTGAATTCCTTTACTAAAATTTTGATAGATTATTTTATTAAAAATAAATCTGTTGAGTAAATTTTGTTGATTTTATAATATTATGATATATTAATAAATAGTAATTTTGTCAGAATATATTTTTATGAATACTGTTACAACAACAGAACAAAAGCAAGAATTTGAGCAGGTTTATTTACATTCTAGTCAATTTCCAGGGCAGGTATATCAAGACTATTTAACAGGATTTAAACAACAAAAAATCTCTCACAAATTTCATTATGATAGTGTCAAACAAAGTCAAAAATGGTTGAAAATACATCAGGTTTTTTCCCCTTCTCGCAATGATCAAAATTGTGTTGTTTCCTATGAAAAATGTTTTGCTGAGACTGCTAATATTGTCAAGAATAGTGCGGTAATAGAAGTAATTGGTTTAGGTTCGGGAGGCGGTACGAAAGATACATTATTATTATCTCAATTAGGCAAAGCTAATCATCAATTATTTTATTATCCCATTGATGTGAGTTTATCCCTGGCGGTAATTTCTGCTCAAAAAGCCCGATCAACTTATCCTCAAATATTAGTAAAGCCGGTTATTTGTGATTTATTACACGCTGATGATCTGATCAAACAAATTGATTATGGTACAAATAATCCCAACCTGGAAAATAGTCAGAAAATTATTACTTTTTTTGGTATGATTCCTAATTTCACGCCCGATGAAATTATGCCAATTTTAAGTAATTTTTTAAATAAGGGAGATATTCTTTTAATGAGTGCTAATTTATCACCTGGTAATGATTATTTAGCTGGAATAAAAAAGGTGATTAATCAGTATGATAATCAGTTAACTAAAGATTGGTTAATGACTATTCTGACGGATGTGGGAATAACAGATGAAACCGGCACAATTAATTTTTCTATTGAACAGGATCATAAGTTAGATGATCTCAGCAGAATAATAGCTCATTTTGAATTAGCAACAGATATTGATTTTCCCTTACAGGAAGAACAAATTACCTGGCATAAAGGCGATAAAGTACAACTATTTTTTTCCTATCGTTATACGACGGAAAAGGTGAAAAAAGTGCTAAGTAGTTATCAAATACAAGTGCTTGATTATTGGGAAGCTCCTAATCAAGAAGAAGCTGTTTATATTTGCCAAAAAAATTAGAGATTAATATTAAAAAAGCTAATGTTAAAAAAAGCTCTGATCACTGGTTCTGCCCAGGGTATTGGTAAGGCGATCGCCCTGGATTTAGCTAGTAAAGGTTTTGATATTGCGGTACATTATCGTCATAGTGCGGACAAAGCGACAGATGTAGCGAATCAAGTGCGTCAATACGGAGTGCAGGCAATCACTTTACAGGCTGATGTCACCCAGGCAGAACAGGCAAAAAATCTGGTAGAAAAGGCAACAGCAGGATTAGGCGGTTTGTCTGTGGTGATTAATAATGTGGGGGATTATTTAGAAAAACCTGCCTCAGAAATCACTTTTGCTGATTGGCAACAGACGTTGGATTCTAATCTAAATTCGGCTTTTTATATTACCCAAACTGCTATTCCCTATTTGAAGCAGGCAGGCTGGGGCAGAATAGTTAATTTTGCTTGTGCTAATGCCCATAATATTAAGGCGTGTCATCTAAATACTGCCTATATTGTGGCAAAAAGTGGCGTGATTATTTACACAAAATCCCTGGCAAAGGAATTAGCGCCGTTAAAAATTACAGCGAATATTATTGCTCCTGGTATTGCCGAAAATTCCTTTGATGTAGAGGAAATTGTTCCTCGCTTACCCTTAAAAAGAGCTGCTACTTTAACGGAAATGTGTCGGGCGGTTTGGTTTTTTGTCGATCCAGAAGCTGCATATATTACGGGGCAAGTATTAGAGGTTTCGGGCGGCTGGAATTTATAATAGTATTTTCTCTAGCAAAAACGCTATATTAATCAATTAGTCAAATTATTAATAGTCAATTTCAAGCTGTCGGGATACAAGAATCTGTTGATCAAACTACCGTAGGGGCAATTCATGAATTGCCCCTACTACTGAAAACCGCTATATCATTAGAAAAAAGGAAAAATTATATTATGTTAAATTTAGAATATTTACAACAACTGAGCGAAAAACATGAAGATTCTCTTAAGGTAAAAGTTGCAGAATTTTCTTTAGGTAATCAGCAATTTAATTTCAATACAAAACCCGCTATTATGGGGGTGATCAATCTTTCCAGTGATTCTTGGTATCGGGAAAGCGTTTGTCTGAATGCTGATATGGCTATTCGCCGGGGTATAGTATTAAATGCCCAAGGTGCTAATATTATTGATATTGGGGCAGAGTCAACCTTAGAAAAAGCGTCGAGGGTGGAGGATTTTCAACAAAAATCACAAATTTTACCTGTATTAAAAGCTCTGCATGAGGCTAATATATTAACTTCTATTGAAACCTATTATCCTGATGTAGCGAGAGAATGTTTGAAAACAGGAGCTAATATTATTAATTTAACTGGTTCTGCGGATAGTCAAAAAATTTATGAAACTGTGGCAGAATTTGATGCGGGGGTAATTATTTGTTATGTGCAGGGTGAAAATGTACGGGAAGTGGGTGATTTTCAATTTGGCGATGATCCGATTAACCTCATGTATGACTATTTTGCTAGGGAAATAGAAATAGCGACAAAGGCGGGGGTTAGCAAGATTTTTGTCGATGCTGGTTTAGGTTTTTACTATAAAAATTTACAAGATAGTTCTTTGAGAATTAACTTTCAAATGAGAACCTTTTTAAATAGTTTTCGTTTAAGAAAATTAGGATTTCCTATTTGTAATGCTCTGCCCCATGCTTTTGAATGTTTTGGCGATGAAGTACGCAGTGCGGAAGGTTTCTTTGCTATTCTAGCGGCCTTTGGGAAAACTGATTTATTTAGAACCCATGAAGTACCGAAAATCAAGGCTGTATTGGATACTATGGGTATGTTTAAAGAATAAATTATTAATTTTAGAAACCCAATATATTTGGTGCGATCGCCCGCTAATAATCAAATAATCTGATTCCCCCCAGAATTGGGGGGTTAGGGGGGCGAATCCTAATACTTTATGCCCTCGCCCTTGAATATCAGAAACCCGGTTTTTGCCAAAAACCGGGTTTCTCTACCTGATTGCCTATTAAATTTTCAATTATTATGGTAAAATAGGACAACCACTTCCAGTCGTAGCATTATAATCACCTTTATCACTTCTCATGCTACCTAATAAAGTCTCTATTACTACACATCTTCTACCTTTTCCTTCTGGGGTTGAAATAGTAACAAAAAATGGTAATAATTGTCTATCTGAAGAATCTTGTGGGTCTTTATCTGGAGCATTATCAATTTCAATAGCACCTAAATAATTAAAAAATATTGTCCTATCTGCTTCCCACTCTGTACAGTTGCCATTTGTATCTGTTTTTTTACACTTTCCAGCTATCATTTGAACTTGTTGTGGTTTAATAGAGCCTTCTGAGCTTAGGTCTAATACTATTGATTTATCTTTTACTTGAGTACTGTCCCCAAATGGAGTTGAGCTACTATATTTACAAATCACTAATGGTCTAGGATTTACTAAATCAGTACAATCATTAAACCAAACCCCTCTCGTTTCCTTCTTCAACTTCGCATCACTCTGAACCGATCGCAAGGCATCAAATACTTGACCATTAACAGTTCTAATACGCTGCCTAGAAGTAAATCCTTCCCAACCAGCCGCCCCAATCGTGCTTAATATTCCAATAATCAATGTCACGATCATCAACTCAATTATAGTGAAACCGCTTTGACTAGCAGTAGGTGATGATCGTCTGGTAAATAATAAATGTTTTAATAAAATATTTTTCATAATAATTCATATTCTCCGGTTATTAATAATTAACTTGATCGAAACATTAGTTATTGACCAAATCCACTCATACCTCTTATTTGACCGCTGACACTTGGGCAATAAGGAGATTTTTTTGCAGGATCACAATCAGCATTTTTTGCTTCATTACGTCTCATAGCATCTCCTTTAATAGTAATTTGAGCAATAGTATCTGCACTATTCACACAACCGTAAAAACTTTTAAAAGTATCTGGATTAGCATAATCTGTCACACCTATTCTTAAATCATTTTCTGCTGGTGTAGTTACATTTAAAACATTACTACATTGATCGGTAATGGGAGTAACATCGCCTTTAGCAATATAATTCACTAATACTTGTGGTGTTGTATTATAGTCTTCACTACTTTTTACCCACTCATTAGGCTTAATAATATCAAACGGCGTGCCATCGGGTGTTTTATCTGCTTTAATATATGGTATACCTAATGATCTTTTAAAAGTTTTTTTATCATCAGCATCACAAGTTGCATCTTTGCCTTCAACACCACAAAGATAAGTACCATCAGAGTTTTTTGCCCCATCCCTAATAGACCACCTTTCAATACGGGCTGGACAGTTAACCGTTCCTGGCTGACACCATTTTGCTAGATCATCTTTTACTAAATAATAAGCAACTAATGAATCAACGTATGTGTCATCACAGTTTTGAAGATTAGGATCGTCATCATCTTCAATTGGTTTATCACAAAGAATAGGAGCAGGCGTTGCTGTTACATCAATAGCATTTTTCGCTAATTCTCTTTTCCAGAATACTAATACAGGTATCTTGTTAACTAAATCATCTTTATAATACAATTGATCTTGAACTTCCTTAACCCCCGCTCCATCATAAATATAATAAGCCTGACTAATATCCTGTTGAATATAATCCATAGCTGATTGTAATTCCAATTCTGTGCTGGCTTTTGCCTGTTCTCTCACATCACTTTCTAAAATATTCACGGCAAAAGCCAAGATCGGAGTAATAATCAAAAATGACATAATAGTTGCCACTAATAGTTCTACCATAGTAAAACCACTTACGTGATGACTATTTAGCTGCCGTTTATTTGATGTTTTTAGGAGGTATTTGATTAAAGGTGACATAGTATTTCTCCTAGATTGATATATTTTTGAGTGCAGGGCATTTTATTGACATTTTGTATTGCTAGGATCTTCTCTACAAAGAATATTCTTGAAAAAATCTTCTGTTGGTGCTATTTCAGTAGTTAGTGTCACTAAAGAATACCTGCGATCGCCCCCTACATTATTGACACTAGTTGATGAGGTTTCTGTTTTTAATTTCGTTTCATTAAAGGCATCGGCTCTATATACTCTGATTCCTAATTTATAACCTCTTGTATAATCATTTTTATATACTGATCCCCATGTTGAATTATAACTTACTGCCTGCACAATCATGTCTTTCAAACTGTCTTTCTTACACTGCCCATCACCATCACCATCTACACAAAATAGTTGACCATTGAGACCATCTGTAGTATCACAATATTTACCAGCGGTGCAAGCAGTATTTAATGCACTGACAGCAGGTACTAGATTCTCGTCTTTTAGAAACGCCTCTATGGTAGTTGTAGTCTTTTTAGGTGATCGCCCGCAATTTTTATCACTAATATCACCTGTCTTACAAGTATCTGCTTTTAACCAATCGAGATAACTACGAGATGCCTGACTCGCTAATTCAATACGTTTGGCACTAACTCTAGTTCCCACAGAGAAACCAATTACAGGGGCAATCACGCTCATTAATACAGCGACAATCAACATAGCAATGATTGACTCTAATATTGTGTAACCAGCCTCTGGATTTGTTGGTTGTTGATTGTTTTTGATCAGCTTGACTAGTTTGAACATGATTTGACCTCCTGTAATTATTTGTTTATGCTATTAAGTCGGTATCCGCTTAACTACCTGTGTATTTGCTACAATCTGTGGGACGATATTCGTTACCTGTTGGTAAAACATCAGGAGTATTTTCATAAGTATTGGGATCATTATCAGTATCTAATTTCCCGCATAATAATGCTTTCACCCAAGGATCGTCTCTACCGACTTCCCGGAAAAACTCATTAGGATTAGGATTTGGTGTTGATAACTTTTGTGCAAATAAATCAGGTATTTGTGCTAAAAGACCGACATCATAGCCCCATTTACGCTTTGGTGGATTGTAATAGGGAAAGGAACTAATACCCGGATATCCACTTGCACCAAAAGTTGTTGTATAATCAAAACCACCATTAGTATTAGTTTTAAGTTGTACTGGATTAGGAGTACCTGTGATATGTGCAAAAGGAGCACTGGCAAATTTACTACGTCCTAATTGATAAAAGCCTCCACTAATTTCCGCCGTTTGACCGTTCCATAGTTCAATAAAACGAGGGAAGTTTTCAAAAGAACCGTTAGTTTCCTTGGGGTTAGAGCGTGTAGGTGTATCATGGGAACCAAGAATTAAATTATATTTTTGAGATTTTGCTCTTTGTAACCAATTTGTTTCATTAGCCTTCTTAGCACTTGCAGGTAATTTTTTAACTTCTGTAGCTGCTGTTATTTCACCTGGTACATAAGTATTCAGCAGAGGTACAAATAATGGCTGATCCGGTGAACTCATACCTAAAACTCTGGTTCCTGGTGCTAAACAATTTTTATTATTTGCAATAGGTGGAGAACAATCATTACCTGATTTAGTAAAAGTTTCTTGACCGCCATTAAATCCTATAACCCGACCAAAAATGGTGACATAATTTCCTAAAGTTAACTTAGTGTTTCCACCATTATCTCCAAATATATTACCCAAAAACAAATGAGGAATTGTGGCAGAGATAGCATTTTCAAATTTTATGGATTGCTTGTTGTCGGATAACCAGAAAATATTATTACCTATTGTACCGCCAGCAACTTTAATTCTAAAAGAACTTTTACCAGGATTACCTATTGTGAGACCTGGGTCTGGTTGTAATCGGAAGATAATTACCTGGTTCTTGTTAGCATAAATGGTTAGGTTAACAATTCCTTCATTAACGTCTGTCGTTGAAGTATTATCTTCAGCTGTACTGGCAATGGTGGAAGGTAATTGATAAATTAATAGACCGTCCCCATTAGTATCCGTTAAATCATCTGCTGTACTGGATGTTCTCCCTAATGTGTCAATGACTATAGACCTAGCAGTAGCATCATTCCAAAGTAGAGTAGAACCAGTCTTATCAGTTGTTGCGGGCACATCATTAATAAAACGACGTGCCTCAGTTTGTTCAGTAGAACAAGCCTTGTCAGCCTGAGGAACATTAGGATCGTCTTGCGGCTCAATGCTTACACCATAATTCTTAGAACCTTTAGTATTAACTGTACATACTGTATAATCACTAATATTAGAATCGTTAGGATCGAAATAGGTCTCGGTTCCTATTGATATTAATGGTAATGGGGGTTTCTTTACAGGACTTTTATCAGATGGGTAGAAATATAGTGGTTGGTCAACTTCTAAGCTAATTAAATCAGGAGTAGAGAATGGAGCACCATTACCATTTCTTGTAGTCCAATATATAAGCGAATTGTTAACTAGTCTGGGGATTTCACTTGACCTATCATCTCCGGCGGTGGTAACTTTTTTATATGGATATTCCTTAACAGTACCACTAGGATCATAGGTAGCACCTGCTGTTCCAGCTATGCCTAAAACTTGAAGATAATTGTCAGGAATAGTTAATTCTAATCCACCAAAAGCATTGCGATAAACTGCTATTCTTCTAGGGAACCTTTGATAATTAGGCAATGGTGGCACAGCAGTAGTTCCTGCACCAAGACGAGTTGTCGTAATACCACTACCTACCAAGCTACTAGCTGTTAACTGTTCAGATTCTTGTAAAATGCCATCATTATTTGCATCTTGACCTGTAATCCAATCTTGCGGTTCACAAGCTGATACCGGCAATTTTAGGCACATTTCCATCAAATATTCAGGGGAGCCACCTCGTCGCTGTACAGGAGTTACAAGATTATTGAAATATGAACTATTTAATGTAGTGTTTGGTTTAGAATAGTCAATATCTTTATAGTTTGTACCATTAAATATATTAGTATCACTACTTAAACCGTTAATAGCAAAACTATTATTGAAAAAGCCATTACCTAATCTTGCATTCTTCTCTGTCGTAGATTTATTAGTAATAAAATCAGGAATTGCCACTGCTCCCGCACTATTATTATTTAAATCAAAATCACCTTCATTTCTCAATCCATAACGAAAATCATCTGATAATAATGTCACAGCATCAGCTAATACTGTCGCAGATCGCCAAGTATCACCTGTTGTACAATCTGGTAAACGACTATCACCAGGACGACAAGCAAAGTTTGGATTAATATCTGTGCGAGTATAAAAGTTACTCCAAGAGCTGTCTAATGCTGTTTTAAACTCTTCTTGCGTATGTAAATTAAAATCACCCCTAATATAAGTAGGTAAGTTAGATACCATGATCAAACCTTTTTCTGTATTGACATCTCCCGATTGATTATCATTTCTGGATAGCTTCCCACCATTAATTAAAACAATGCCATTGGGACGACGGGTAGGATCTAATTTAAAGTCACTAGAGCTTAATAACTTACTAGAGGATTCATCAGCATTTTTATCGCTACGGTCTGCCAAAGCATCATTCCGAGTAGCAAAAACAATACCACTATTTGGTAACAAATATTCTGGTGCTGGTCCGTATGCACCGGCTGTACCAAATCTATATTTATCGGGACTACTTTGATATTTTACCCCAGCTTCTACTAATGCTCTTCTCAGCACATCTAAGTCAATTTGAGTAGCCCGTATTTCTAGCGGCTGACGTTCTTCAATCGGTTGATCATATTTAGTATTATCTACTGAGGCATTGGTAGCAGCTAAACTCACTGTTTCATCAATAGTTGTACCAGTATTGTCAGCATGAATAGCCTTTATTTGTCTTGGATCAAGAAAACTTATTTCCTTAATTGCCCCATCAGAAATATAAGTAGGTTTTGTGCCTAATGTATAACCAGTCTTTCCTAAAATTCCTAAGGCACAGGATTCCGCATCAATTGCTGACTTTTCAGCTAAAGTTCGCTCTTCATCTGTTTTAGCTAAAGCATTTCTTAAAAGTTCGTTGACAAAACGACCATTGGGAAAAACTAAATTAGCTTGTTGATACAAAAAATCATTTGTTCCAGCAGCAAATAAACCAGTTGTAGCATTAGGGGTAACTGCGGCAACAGGTCTAGCGACAGGCGGACCATAGACTATACCATTATTAGACCTTGAACCAGTCCCTGTATTGAGAGCAGTATTTTTATCAGTCGGATCATAATAACTACTAATACAAGCAACTGGTTTTTGATAACCAAGCCGCAAATCATCAGTACCATTATCAAATAAAACCTTATCAGACTTATCTTTAATTGGCTCTTTTGCATAATGATAAACTGCTGTTGCTCGCATCTGCAAATCACCTTTCAAACTTGATGCCGCCGCCAACGTTTGCCACTCACCTGTTGCATTATTATAAATTTGTGTTCCTATACCACCCGGAGACATAGGCATGGTATCCGGCCAAACAATCGGATATGTTTCTACCTTAGTAGTTGTTGTTGGATCATCATAAGTCGTCTTTGCTTCAATTCCAGCAGTTGTAGGATTATCCCAATAAGGAGGAGGCAGAAAAGAATTAGAGCGCTCATAAATACCCGCACCTGTCACCACACGCAATCCGCCCATACCATCTGTTACATCTTGGGTCATCGTACCGGCCATTAGTTCCCAAAAACCATCACGATCAGTCAAACCTACATCAACAGGCGATTTTATTTGACTGTAACGTTGCTTTAGCGAATTATCAGCAATCGGTGTCGGATATTCCCACTTATTAGTTCCCACATCTTTTGATATGCTGTTACCTACTAAAAATCTTTGATCAGTTTCCTGCCAGAGTTTATAAGGTAAATTGTTACCCACTAAAATGCGATCACCTGAACCATTTTCTTTATCTTTTTCTACCTTATCTGGTTGAGTTGCTGGTAACTGAGCAGTATTAACAGCCATAGTAGTATTCGTTAACTTTCCATCAGTCACGGGTAGAGTCCAACTATCCTCCGGTCGTAAACTATCTCCAGAACCACTCAAAGCTACTGGGTTTGGAATAGCAGTTGTTTCTGCAAAAGGAACTTTTCTTGTTCTATCTCTCAAATAATTTTCTATTGCCACATCAGGTGTTTTATTTTCCTCATTAATCGCATCTTGTACTTCTTGTGGATAAGTAGCAGGGAAAACATCTTTCATGGCAGCAATACGCTGATTATATGCCTGATTATTAAAACCAAAATTCCTTGATGTAGCCGCTGTGAGACCTGTTAAAGATTGGTTCGTACTACTAATAGTTTGAGTATTAGCATCTCCATCTGGATAAAGATGTACCTTAGATGTTGTTTGTGTATCATCATGGAAGCGACCAGCAATCACATTTCCACCGACAAAAATTTTACTATTTTCCGCATTAAAATAACAAGAATTTTTGCCACTGATCAAATAAGAAGTAAACTCGTTATCTTTGTTAGGAGCTAACATTAAATTGCTACTAGCAACAATTCGCCCATTTAAGTTAAATGATGCACCAGGAGCAATGACTAAATCATCTTGATATACTACCGCATTAGTTGTCGGTAGAGTCCTTGTCCAGTCTTGTTGAAACTCTAAAGCTGTTGTACCAGTATTACCTTTGAATGTTTCATAATTTGCACCTAATCCTGTTTCAGTAATTGGTACATTAACTGCATATACAAAAAAACTCTTTTTCAACTTAGCATCACTCAAATACCAACCACTACCACCTACCAAAATAGAGTTAGCCAAGGCTTGACAAGTTTTATTCGTACTAGTAGTTGTGGAAAAAGGAGGTGTTCTTGCATCTAAAGGTTTTCTTTCCCTCATTGCACCCTTGTTATCAGGATTAGGATTACGGAGGAAAATACCATATAAATTGTAAGTATCATATTTACCGTTACCATCCGTATCGATGGGGAAACGCCAAGCAGTGGTAAACGATTCATTATCATCTACTGTACTAATATCATCATCCGCCCCTTTAGGTTTGATACCACTAGCACCATCCATATCAAAACTTATTCTGACTACATCCTCGCCAGGTAATTTATATTCTATCTTCTGTAAATCTGTTAACAACGCTCCATCAGAAGGAGTCTTTGTTTGATCTTCCAATAACTTATCTAATTTAGCTTTTGCCCGATCCAAAGCCGGTGTGGAAGCACTCAATAAAGACTGATTAATTTTGACATTTCTCGCTTGATTCACCCGTTCAAATGACCGAAAAGCAATAGATAAAGTCAATAACACCACCACCAACATCACCATAGTGACAGTCGGTAAGACAAAACCCGCTCCCGCTCGTTTCGCCCGCCTGCTAATTAATAACAATTCCCGCCGGACCGCCTTACTGATCCTTTTCAAAAATCTTCTAAACTTCCTGCCTAAGTGACTAACAGGTGAAAATACTGAACTAATAAATTCTTTAAACTGCTTTGTGGACATGAGAACCTCCAACTTGCAAAAAATGGCCAAAAAATAATAAAATTATAAGGATAATGACACTACCTTTATAGTTCCCCATCAATGGGAATAAATTATCACTGGCCTGCAAAATATTAAATTTCAATCATTGCGACTACCAGAATTATCTGATTTGAATTACCTTTAATAAATCATCAAACATACTAACTGCCCTTCTACCTGCCACATCCCAACTAAGACGATATAAATACTCATTAAAAGTATTTGTCGCTAAATTTTCATACTCAGTATAATTACTGAAATATTGCATAATAAATTGGCAATACTCATCAATAGAAGAATTGGGAGAAAATGTCTGACCATTCACTCCATTTTTAATTACTGTGCTAATACCCATCATATTAGTTGCTAAACACGGTACACCAAAAGCATTAGCCTCCGTTAAAACATGAGGATTAGTATCAGCTTTCGTTGGTAAAATCAAAAAATGAGAACTGGCAATTAAATCAATTATTTTTTCTCTACCTTCCTTTGTTGATTTATTAATATATCCATATACTTTCACAAAACTAGGATAAGGCTTCTCTATTTCTGGGTCACAACCAATCACTACTAGTTCTGTTGGTAATCCCATTCTATTCAATTCTTCAACAACTTTGATTGCCACATCACCTCCTTTCCTTGCCCATTCCACTCCCGAAAAAATCAGACGACAAACCTTTTTATTACGCTGATTAATCAGTAACTGTATATCTTGTAATGATCGATCTGGGATAATTTCTAAATTAGCTCCCCTGGTAATAATCTCAATTTTATTATTGGCAATATTATATAAATCCATAATCACAGACTTTGCCCAATCAGAAGTGACAATAATTAGACTAGCTTTTTCCAAAGCCCGTTTTTCCAGTTTAAATATATCTTTGGCTGTTTCATCACACAAATTACTGAGATAAGCATAAACACCAAATAGTCCAACTAAAGGAGTATCTATCCAAATGACAATTGGTAATTTAGTTTCCAGATAAGCACTGATCGCAAAAACTTCTGTGCAAAGAACTAACTCTACATCGTCTAAATTTTCTAATTTTCGACTTGCCTGATCACCATAATTCTTACATACCAAAGGATCCGACCAAACATGATAATCTTTCCTTTGAATATATCTATAAAATGCTCTTTTACCTCTTGTTAAAAACCAATTTCCTTCCGGCAAAGGACCTAAAAACTCTATTTCTACACCATGATTCATTAAACTTTTTGTAATAAAAATAGTGGCTCCCCAATTACCAGTATAATATTTAGGCCAATATTCAGGTCGTTGTACATCATAAGTCGTAGCAAGGGCTATTTTCATGAATAAATATTTGAGATAAATAATAAATTAATTTAATAATATCACATAAAATATATGACTATTTCCGTCGTTATCCCCGTTTATAACGGTGCTACAACAATTCAAGAAACTATTAATTCAGTTTTAAATCAAACTCACTCTAATTTACAAATAATAGTGATCAATGATGGTTCCACCGACTCTACCTTAGATATTATTAATAGTATTCAGGACCCACGCCTAGAAATCTATTCCTATCCTAATCAAGGACAATCAGTTAGTCGTAACCGAGGTATTGACTTTACCAAGGGAGAATATATTGCCTTTCTTGATGCAGATGACTTATGGACAGAAAATAAACTAAAATCTGAATTAGAGGCTTTAGTTAATAATCCCCATGCAGATGTAGCTTGTAGCTGGACTAATTACATTGATGAAACAGGTCAAATTTTATTTAAAGGTCATCGTATCAATTTGACTGGCAATATTTATCCTTACCTATTACTAGCTAATATGCTGGATAGTGGTTCTAATTTGCTGGTACGTAAAGAAAAATTATTAGCAATTGGTAAATACGATGAATCTCCCCTCTCAAAATATGTAGAAGATTGGGATTTATACTTGAGATTAGCCTGGCAATATCAATTTGTTACAGTTCCTCAAGCACAAGTCTTATATCGGGTATCCACCAACTCCATGTCAACTGATGTAGAAAAAATTGCAGAATATTGTGGACGATTTATTAATAATACATTTACACAAGTTCCAACAAACTTACAATATTTAAAAAAACATAGTTTAGCTAATCTTTATAAATCCTTGATTCGCAAATCCCTAGAACAATTCCCTAGCTCTCAACAAAATTTAATTACCTGGCAAATGTTACAGCAAGCCATTGATCACGATCCCTCTATACTTTACCAACCAGTTATCCTGCAAATTGCCCTGAAATACTCCTTAGCGAATCTCTTACCTCCTAATATTGCCTGTCAAATATTCCAGCAAATCCCCTTAATTGGCAATATTAGGATTGGTAGTTGCATGAAATTTCATCCCTAATTTAATTAGTGTTTAATTAACTTCAATAAATTATCTTACATAAATAAATTATCTTACATAAATCAATCGCTCATCCCGATTAATAACATCTGCTTTTGAGTAGTTAATAACTTTTTTTGAATAAATGCTTTTTCTTGATCATTAAAAATTTTATTATATTTGTCAGAACCATTACTCAAAATACCCCTTTTATTGACACTTCTGCAACTTTTCATAGTTAAGTGATCGACCATATCACCATAATTTTCCAACATTTCTTCTGTAAAACTGATCTCTAAAAAATCACAAATTTTCTGTAAACATTTTTGAGGTTGACCGACTAAATCTTCATATTTGACTAATAAATGGTGAGAATGATTGAGATATTTACAAGTAATTTTCAGACAATCTTGCCAACGTTTTATACACTGCTCCAAATCCCATGCTCCTCCCCACCCAGGATATTTAGGAGTGATCTCATATAAAGAAGCAATTACATCTGTTGGTTGGCGGACCAAGTGAATAAAACGGGCTGATGGTAGATAACTTAGAATAGTTCTTATGCAAAAAATGTGTTCAGGGGTTTTTTCTAACCAAACCTGCTTACCTGCTTCTAAAGTTAATTGATCTAAAATTTCGATGAATTTTGTAGAATATAATGAAAGTAAAGGAGTGTGAGGTAAACTAGATAATAAATCCGGTCGTTCTAATTCATGACAGAAAAAATATTGCAAACGAGGTAATAAATTTTTTGATATGAGACCTAAAATAGCTCTAATTGTTTCTCTCCTATAACTAGGAATTGCAAACTGAAAAAATTTAGTTTCCGGTAAGGAATAAATGTCAGGATGAGCGGCCAATAAACTTTGTAATAAAGTTGTACCAGATCGGGGACAACCAAACAGAAAAATAGGTGGAAATAATTTTTCATTCATAATTTATCAGTATAATTTAGACTAATTTAATTAATAGGAAAATTTTTATCTATCCTTAATTGGCAATATTTAGTATTGATAGTTGCATAAGATTTTGTCCTTAAACCCGATCCAACTCAGTAAACCACCAGGTATGAATAAAATGACTCCAACCCCGTTTTAACTCAACCCGTGCCGTCATCCTCCAACCTTCATTCGGTAAAAATAAAGTTAGTAAATAACGAAATTTGAATAAACTCGCTAACCGCCTCTGCCCCATGCCTTTACCTAATAAATCATCAGCGATCGCATCAGAAATACCTTGCCAATCAGCCCGCTCTAATAGCCAAGCTCTATTAATCCGTTCTTTACTTACCCAGTGTTTTACCCCGGCTTCCGCACAATAATAAAACTTACCACCCTTACTCTGCAAAGACCGATGTAATAATAACTCCTCCATCGATAATAAATTATTACCCTTACGCCCTAATTCTTCACTAAATCCCCCCGCCTCAGCGATCGCCCGTTTCAGATAAGCCATATTCGCCCCGTAGGGATAACAACCAGGGGCAAACCAATCAGACTGATCACCATAATCCAACACCGTATAATATGCAGCTAGATGATCCGATAGCCAAGCCGGTCGGGGTATTTCCCATAAACCAGCTATTGGTCCGCCCATTCCCACCGGCTGCGGTTGCACTGTCTGAAAACAATTTAAAATTGCCTGCAACCAACCCGCACAGGGAATTGCATCATCATCTAAATAGGCAATATATTCACCCTGTGCCACCTCAATCGCCCGATTCCTTGCCCTAGATAAACCCAATATTGGTTCATAAACATAGACAACATTAGTAAACTGGCCAGCATAGCGATCGCACAGAGCCTTGGTGCCATCAGTAGAAGCATTATCAATCACAATTACTTCCCAGCGATCGCCCGGCAAAGACTGTTTAGTCAAAGCCTCCAAAGCATAAGACAGGCGATCGCACCGATTGTAAGTACAAATAACGGCTGAAATAATTACCATAAAACGCTTTTACAAAACCTTATGAGTATATTCATGCTGCTTGACATTATCCTCCACCTTCACCACATGAGCCTGATTTAAAACCCGCTTGCGTTCTAAAGAATATTTGAAATCATCTCGCATCGTTCCCACTGGTATTAAAGTTTGTGCTGTCGGGCGGGCCTTATAAGTACGAGCAGCGGAAGTGGCCCGAAAATCAAAATCCTTACAAAATTCTGCCTGGGCCGGGAATACTGCTGGTTTTTGTAAACTCTCCCCATTCCAGACTGCCCCTAAAGTCGTTCCTAAGGCCATTTGATAAGAAGTAGGAATACCCTTGACGATCGCCTCCAGAGCAGCCGAAGGAATTGGCTCCAAAATTTGGATTTGATGTACCTCTCCCTCATCCTTGACAAAACAAGTAGCTAAACCTATTACTAAATAATCATCCTTATTCACATCTGTAGCCGTAGCGATCGCATTAGTCATAAATCCTGATACCTAAAATTGATTAAAATTAACTGACCTAAAGATTTTAACAACATCCCGGTTGCTTGAGCAAACAGTTAATCAGATTATGGCCAGTAATTAATGATCAATCCGGTTCCCCCCAGAATTGGGGGGTTAGGGGGGCAAATCCCAAAACTTCATGCCCTCACCCCCAACCCCTCTCCCAACTTTGGGAGAGGGCAGAGGAAGATATAAAAAATCCAATTCCCCCCAGAATTGGGGGGTTAGGGGGCAATAGGCAGAGGGGAGAGGAAAATAGAGAAAACACAGATAAAATTAATAAATAGTCAACATGATCAAGAATATATTTATTTAATTCCTATGCTGGTTTGGTTAATAATTTTAGGACTCATTACTTATATCATCCTGCAGGGTAGCATCGCCCGTATTACCCAAACACCTATTTGGATTTTATGGTTAGTGATGATGACCCCAGCTTTTATCTGGACTACCTGGTTTTTGATTTACGGTAACGGTGCATCCTTACCCCTTCTATTAGTAATATTACCCTTCCTAGTTTGCCCGATCCTCTATTGGTGGTTAGTACAAATTGGTCGGCCAACTAACCCGCCTGCCTCAACCGCACTGCCATCATCTCCTGAAAAACTACCAGTCAAACCCGCCGTCAAACTGCTTGATCAAAAAGAAGAAGCCAGTCTGCGAGAATGTTTCCCCTGGAATATTTATAGTATTAGTAACTTTGAACAAAAACCCCAAGCTGTGATTTGTTGGGGACAGTTGCGATCGCAACCAGAACAAGCCTATAAAACCGTCAGAAAAAATATTCAAGCCACCTTCGGCGATCGCTTCCTGCTAATTTTCCAAAAAAATCCCCAAGACAAACCATTTTTCGCCCTGGTTCCCAATCCTCGCACAGCCGAAAATAAAGAGAATGAGCAAATTGATCGCCCCCTGCTGGCTATCGGTTTACTATTAATTACCCTATTCACCACTACATTCATCGGCAGCAAAGAAATTATCGGTATTACTCCCGTCGCCCTGCGAGACGATCCCCAATTATTATGGCAAGGCTTATCTTATTCCCTACCCTTACTAACTATTCTCGGTATTCATGAAATAGCCCATTACCTGACAGCCCGTGTCTATAAAATAAAAACCACCCTCCCCTATTTCATCCCAATACCCGTTTTCCTCGGTACCTTCGGAGCCTTTATTTCCCTGCGTAGCCCGATGCCTCACCGCAAAGCCCTGTTTGATGTCAGTATTGCTGGACCGATTGCCGGTTTTATTGTCACCATCCCTATTTTATTATGGGGTTTATCCCTCTCCCAAATCGTTCCCCTCACCGCCAAATCCAGTTTATTAAATATTAATTCCCTCAATAGCCAACACTCCCTGCTATTACACCTATTAAGCAAACTGGCCCTAGGTAATAGCCTCACCGCCGACACAGCAATTAACCTACACCCAATCGCTGTCGCTGGAGCCATTGGTTTAGTCGTCACAGCCCTTAACTTAATGCCTATCGGTCAACTAGATGGCGGTCATATTATTCATGCCATGTTCGGGCAGAATATGGCAGTCACCGTCGGTCAAATCACCCGTTTTTTAATGCTATTCATCTCCTTCGCCCAAAGAGATCTATTAATATTAACAATTATTCTATTCTTCCTACCCATCTACGACGAACCAGCCTTGAACGATGTATGCGAACTCAATGACCCAAGAGATTTCCTAGGTTTACTAACGTTAGCAATCCTAATCACAATCATCCTACCCACCCCCAATATTCTCATATAATAATTCTCTTAATTCCTATTCCCCATTACCTATTCCCCATTACCTATTCCCTAATATTACCCATGACAATCAACTTACAAGCGATCACCCAAACGATCAAAATCAAAAACTTCCAAAAAACAGAACTATTAGAAACCGCCCTCACCCATCCATCCTATATATACAGTAATCATCAACTTAACCGGCAACAAAAAAACCGGCAAGAACTAGAATATCGGCGGTTAGCCATATTAGGTGACAGTATTCTGAATAGCGTCGTGATCGACCATCTGCATCAACAACAACCCGCTCTCACCCCCGGCGAAATCACTCGCCTGAAAAGTCAACTAGTCAGCCGAGTACAAGCCTGTCACTTTGCCGAAAAAATTTCCTTACCCCAACTATGCCTGCTAGGCAATAGCACCAAAACTATTCCCCAATACAAAGTAGAAAATAAAATAGAAATGTTCGGGGAAATGTTTGAAGCCCTGTTGGGAGCCATTTACCTAGAATTTGATCGCAACCTACATAAAACCCGTAAATGGTTAGTCAAATACTTTATCGCTGATGCCACTGTTGCGATCATGCAAGAAATTCCGGTAAATACCGATCAATACCTATTAGAAGATACCCTAGAAATCTTAACTAATCTTGATCCGGCAAGGGCGATCGCTAAATTAACTAATATGGAAAAAGACCTGAACGACATGATCAAATCCAGCCCCAAACTACAACAACTAATCAACTGGATTGATCAACAAACCGCCCATATTCCCTGTCATTATGAACAGGTAAAAATGAAAAACTTTTATCTGGCATTTATCAGAATTTTTGCCCTTTCCTTCATGGAAAAATTTGCCCCAGAACGAGGAGCCGGCAAAGCCCGCCAATTTCTTAGTTGTTTGTGGCGATCGCCCAATATTGCTCTTGATCTCGCCTTTTATAATAACCACAATCTAGATCCAGCCTACGTCCTGATTCCCCTATTTGCCCTGGATTTACAACCAGATTGGCAAAACTTCCTACAACAACTACAAAAGGTGGCTCCTCACCCTAATGACCAGCGAGAAAAATTTGAAGAATGGCGACAAACCAACAGCGATCAATGGTTAGCAAAATTCCAAGCACTGATCAACTTTGATCTACAGTTTGACCCATCAGAAAAGAACTTATTAAAACAATATTATCAAGGTTATCAACTCTTTCAACAAGGTTTAGCGACCTTGCAAAATCAAGAAACTATCCCTACCTAACAAGCAAATTCTTGGATTAAAACATAAGGTTCCACCACTAAAGTATGAACTTTTTGTTGGGGTTGAGAATTCAAATCATATAACTTTTCATGGGATAGTTTACTGATCAAATGCTGATCCATCCATTGTTGTAAAATCGGTCCCTCATCAACCATAATCGCTACACCCACTTCTAATAAATCTAAATTTGGTGACACAATTACCACATGATCACACTGTATTTCTGGGTGTAAATACTGCCATTGATTAATATTCAGACTTTCTGTCAGTTGTAATATTAATTCCTCCATAGTTTTTCTCCTTTGTTTTTAGATGGGTTAGGAAAATTATCAAATTTTATTGTGTTTTATTCAGTTTTATTGTGAAAAGCCCTAATTATTGAGATTATTAAACTTATTAAAGTTAAGTCATTCAACATAACGATTACAAACAGGTTTACAGATATTAAACTATGGTCAAGTATTTATTAATACTAGGTTAATTTGCAAATCTAAGTAATTCTTCGGACTGAAGTGATAATACAAACTAAGAGAAATTAGTAACCAAACTTACATATTAATTTAACATTTAATCTTTTTGTAATATTTGATCCTCAATATTTGTCAGCCCCATCGGTAGGAATATTCCTCTAGCACCTTTATGAAAAATCACTATAAGTATCCTCAAACCAATCATGTTATACTGATTGGTCGAATTTATTTTATGAGTGAATCATTATGTTAATTGTACAAAAATATGGTGGTACTTCCGTCGGTACAGTGGAAAGGATCCAGGCTGTGGCCCGGCGAGTCGCCCAAACGGCTCAAACCAATCAAGTCGTAGTGGTGGTATCTGCTATGGGCAAAACTACTGACGGATTAGTGAAATTAGCCCAGGATATTTCTGCCCAACCTAATCGGCGGGAAATGGATATGTTACTTTCCACAGGTGAACAGGTGACGATCGCCCTATTAAGTATGGCATTACAGGAAATCGATTGCCCGGCAATTTCCCTCACCGGTGCACAAGTCGGTATTGTCACAGAAGCCAAACACACCCGTGCGCGTATTTTAGAAATTCAAACTAACCGCCTAGAACGTCATCTAGGGGAAGGGAAAGTAATTGTCGTGGCTGGTTTTCAGGGGGTGAGTGATAGTGATGATTTAGAAATTACTACCCTCGGTCGGGGTGGTTCCGATACAACGGCTGTTGCTCTTGCTTCCGCTCTACACGCTGATAAATGTGAAATTTATACCGATGTACCAGGTATTTTAACCACAGATCCCCGCTTAGTACCCGATGCCCAATTAATGAAACAAATCACCGCTGATGAAATGTTAGAGTTAGCGAGTTTAGGGGCAAAAGTATTACATCCCAGGGCGGTAGAAATTGCCCGTAATTACGGTGTACCTTTAGTGGTTTTATCTAGTTGGACGGATGATCCGGGTACTTTAGTCTTTTCTAGCAATCCTCAACGCCGACCTGTAACTGATTTAGAGTTAGCAAAACCCGTTGATGCGGTAGAGTTTGATCCGCAACAGGCTCCCGTCTCTTTATTACAAGTTCCCGACTGTCCGGGAGTAGCAGCTCGTTTATTTGGTGGTATTGCTGCTCAGAATATTGATGTAGATTTAATTATTCAGTCTATTCATGCTGGTAATACTAATGATATTGCCTTTACTGTCAGACCTGATTCTTTAAATCAAGCTCTGGCGATCGCCTCCGAATTATTACCTAGTTTGGCAGAAAATCAGCAACCCGGCTCAGAACCGGCAGAAGTAAAAGGAGTAGAACGGCAGGTAGCAAAAATCAGTATTGTGGGAGCTGGCATGATTGGTCGGCCTAAAGTTGCCTCCCAAATGTTTACCGCCCTAGCCGAAGCTCAGGTGAATATTATGATGATCTCGACTTCTGAAGTAAAAATTAGTTGTGTGATCGATGCGGCGGATAGTGAACGGGCAAAACAGGCTCTCTGTGAGACTTTTCAAGTGGATGTGGTGAATGTTGATAATGTTGTATCTACGGAACAACCGCCAGTCAGTGCAGTAGCCTTAGATTTACATCAAGCCCGGTTAGCAGTGCGTCATGTGCCTGATCAACCAGGCATGGCTGCTAAAATATTTAGTTTATTAGCAGAGGAAAATATTAGTATTGATATGATTATTCAATCTCAACGTCTGCAAAATATGAATGGTCAACCGACTAGGGATATTGCTTTTACGGTAGCAGTACATGATGCGGAAGTCGCTCAAAATATTTTAAATCAGGCAGCGGTTCAATATGGTTGGAGTGAGGTGAATCTGGATCGGGCGATCGCTAAGGTGAGCGTGGTGGGTTCTGGTATGATTGCCCATCCGGGTGTGGCAGCCAAAATGTTTAATTCCCTTTCCCAGCAAGGTATTAATATTTTAATGATTGCTACCTCAGAAATTAAAATTAGTTGTGTGGTTGAGCAGGAACAAGGAGTAAAAGCATTACAGGTAATACATGAAGCCTTTGGTTTATCTGGGGAAGAAAAAGTGATGGTTCCCGCTTAATATTCTGCTGTAACCAATCACCGTAGGGCAATTCATGAATTGCCCCTACTAATTTACGCAATCATTTAATTTAACGGTATTTGAATACTAAATTCAGTTCCCTGCCCCAACTCAGAATGACACTTTAATACGCCACCGTGCTTCTGTTCAATAATACCTTTACTAATTGATAAACCTAACCCCGTCCCCTTACCAATCGGTTTCGTCGTGACAAAAGCCTGAAATAATTTTTCCTTGACATTATTAGACATTCCCGGACCATTATCAGCGATCGCAATTTCTAATAAATCTTCCCCTAATAATCTAGTCCTAATCGTAATTTGATTATGATGTGCTTCCAGACCTTCAAAAGTCATGTGTCTCTCAGCATTATAATCATCCAAAGCATCAATTGCATTCGCTAATAAATTCATAAATACCTGATTCAGCGCCCCCGGATAACATTTTATTAAAGGAATTTCGCCGTATTCCTTGACAATATTAATAGTCGGTCTTTCCGGTTTCGCTTTCAAACGATGGTGTAACATTAACAACGTACTATCCAAACCATCATGCACATTTACCACCGTTTTTGCCGTACTATCATTGCGGGCAAAACTGCGCAGAGAACTACTAATTTCCTGAATGCGATCGCTCCCCAATTGCAAAGAACCTAATAACTTCGGTAAATCCTTCACCAAAAACTCAATATCATTATCCTCCGCATCATCGAAAATATCATCACTCGCTTTGGGAAAAGTATGCTGGTATAAGGCTAAATGATTAATTAACTTAGTAATATATTCCTCTGCTAACTTAATATTACCCATAATAAAATTAATCGGATTATTCAACTCATGGGCAACCCCCGCCAATAATACTCCCAAACTAGACATTTTCTCACTTTGTGTTAAGAGAATCTGAGCCTGTTGTAACTTATCTAAAGATTCCTGTAATTCTGCTGTCCGCTCCTGTACCCGACTTTCTAACTGAGTAGCTAATAAAGTTAATTCCTGTTCTGCCTTTTTGCGTTTTTTAATTTCATGTTGTAACCGCAAATGCACATTAATGCGAGCAATGACTTCCTCTTTCTGAAACGGCTTAGTAATATAATCTACCGCCCCCAAATTTAAACCTTTCACCTTATCTAGGGCATCCGCTAACGCCGTCGTAAAAATCACCGGAATATCCTGAGTTTTCTCCCATGCCTTCAACCGACTACAAATTTCAAAACCATCAATCCCCGGCATCATCACATCTAATAAAATTAGATCAGGAGAATTTTGTTGCAATTTTTCTAAAGCAATCCGACCATCCATCGCTACCAAAATCTGACAACCAGAATCGTGTAATAAATCCTCTAAGAAACTGATATTAGCCAGACTATCATCTACCAGAAAAATTTGATGCTCCCTACCTAACACCATGTCTTTACCCTCACCTATACCCCATGCGTTGGACTGAAATTAAGTATTAACTTAGACTAATTGATTAATTAATTGACCAATTTTGCCTAACTGCTCTGCTACTTTACCACCAGTTAATAATTTTTCTGCTTCTGCTAGACCTGCTTTTAAGTTATCACTCACACCACAATGCCATAAATAAAAACCACCATTCCAAATCGCCGCTGACAGAGGTTCTCCTGCTTGGCCTTGTAATATTTGGTGTAAATCATGTATGGCCTCGCCCTCAGATTTTAAAGAAATTTCCTTCCCGCCATAACCGTATTCCAGGGGATGTAGGAAAAAATGTATTAAACCGTCTTTTTCATTAATTTTATCATTGTTGGTAATATTAGGGCGATCGCTCTGGGGTGGTCTGCCAATAATCACGGTGCGATCGCGCGGTAAATCACAACTGCCCTCTAAACCTTTGATCACGGTAAAGTTATGACAGTCTCTTAACTCTAAAGCCTGACGGAACAGACCGGCGGTGGGGGGGTGTACGTAACCACTAATTAGATGACTTTTTCCCTGGTAAGGACACCAAATTAATTCCATAGTAGCAATGGGTGGGCGTTTGCCGATTTCCCAACGGTATTTTACTAAGTTAGCTGTCAGGGGAAAATGCTGGGGTAAATAAATAAAACCTAAGCCTGTTTGATTAAATACTTCTTGGGTATTTTTCAAAGACAATTGACTAAAATCTAAACCTAAATTTTGCCATATTTCTATTAGGGGTAAACCTTCCTTGGTTGCCATTCTCTCGCCGCCGTGCATGATCACTGGTACACCAGCGGCTGTTAATAAAAGTGCGGTAATTGGAGCGAGAGGCAAGGTACGGGTGCGGCCATCATAGGGAATCCCAAAAACCGTAGTTGTTAAACCGCTGGGATGGTTAGCTAATTGGGGACCAAGGGCGGTATAAGCATCTAACATTCCGGCTAATTCTTCGCCGGTTGGTCTTTTAATCCGGTGAGCGATTAAAAAGGCTCCTATTTGTGTCGGTGTTGCTTTTTCCTCTAGGATCATGGCCATAGCTTGGCTGGCTTCCTCTCTGGTGAGGTGTTTACTGGTATGGGTGCCACTGCCAACTTTTTGTAATAGTTGACGAAATTCATTACTCATATTTTTTTATTTTTTAATAATATTTTTTTAGCAAATTCGCATAAGTGATTATAACGGTTTTCATCTCAGACTAGTAGGGCAATTCATGAATTGCCCTACTGTATAGGTTTAGTCACCAATTAATTACTATTACCAAGGATTACCAATTAAAGTAAATGCCGCCCAATAATAGGGATGAGAAAGGCTCGTATCAGCCTCCTCCGTCATAGATGCTGGTAATGATACCGTGCCCCTAATACTTCTCACCGCTCCTGCTTCCACCCTTAATTTATTTTGAATCATTTGCAATTGCGTATTTCTCAGGGCGGCTGATTTGATTGGCGAAATTTTTAATTGTTGATAAAATTCTGTCATTAAGGCTAAAGTACCCGCATCACTCACATACCACAAACTAGCTAAAGCTGATTTTACCCCCGCTTGAATCGCTAAACCTGCAAAACCTAATTCGGCATTTTTATCACCTAGAGCCGTCCGACAGGCACTTAATACTAATAGTTCTACAGGCGGATTATTCCAGCCTAATTTTTGAATTTCCTGTAAGTTTAATTTTTCCTTACCCCACAACTGAATAAAAGAGTTTTCTGGTTCCCCCGGCTGAAATTCTGCATGGGTGGCTAAGTGAATAATATTAATCGGTTTTGCTGGATCTGCCTGGCGGGCGATCGCCCCACTGCGATTTTTCAGATTAGCTAAAGTAAATTCTTGATTCAAATAGGATTGTCCAGCCCAAATATCTTGAGTAATAGCCGATAATTCTACAGGTACTGCCGGTAAAGGATTTAAGGTAATAAATTCTGACGCACCCATTCCTAATATTTGGGAATTTTGCAAAGGCTGATAATCAGTAGAAATCAGATTATAGGCGGGAATCAGGGCAATATTATATTTTTCTATGAGAAAATTTTTGCCATCATGTAAAGCAGCTAAGGGCGTACTTCTTAAACCACCACCCACACAAAACAGAATAGTATCAATTTTTTCCTCTTGTAATTGGGATTCAACAGGTTTAATTAACCAGTTATATAATTGTTGCGATGGGGCTAAATAGGATGTAGTTACCCGTTTACGAGGATTAGTAATTTCTCCTCTAAATTCATTAATAGTTGCTAATAATTTGCGGCTACTGGCATCAACGTTCGTATAGGCTTGGGGGACTTTGCCGGGGGTAATGATCGCTATATCTAAACCTTTGTCGGTATGCCAAGCCCATAATACCGCCGGTCTGGTTGCCGTCACTTTCGCCACTTTCGTTAATTCCTGGGCGATCACTTCTGCCGATTTATTCCAATCAGATAGGTCACTGCGAAAATAATTTTCATAATCTTTTTCCCACTGTTGTTCCATCTTATTTACTGCCTTGATCAGTTCAGCCGTATTATCAACCTGGGCAAGGTGAGGCGTTGGCGTGGCAAGGGTAGGGGTATGGGTAACGATAATGCTAGTCAAAAGGGCGATCGCTAAGAATATTATGGTAAATATTTTGGAGCGGGTAAATCTCATGGAATTTTCTCCCAGTAATTATTTTATTAATTATTGATGTTGACGAAAAATCTTTTTTAAAATCAGGTAAATCTTATAGAAAATGATTAACCACATACAGCCAGAGCAATTGATCAATTGCCCTGACTATACTTAGGTGTAAAAACGCTATAATTTGTTAAATTATAACGAATATAACTAAATTAAATTAATTAACCCACTTGTGGGACAAATTTTTAGAGCAAATGACTAAATCAGAAACCCCGCTATCCCTAGAAAAAATTGAGCATGAGCAAAATGGGGATAGCCAAAAGCCAGAGCCAGAATATTTAGATGAACTGCCCGACGAAGTAGAAATGTCCCTCTTTGATCATTTGGAGGAATTACGGCAGCGGATTTTTTATTGTCTCATTGCTGTGGCGATCGCCATGACCGTGTGTTTTATTGGGGTGAAACCTTTGGTAGCTATACTAGAAGTCCCCGCCCAAGGTATTAAATTTTTGCAATTATCCCCAGGGGAATACTTTTTTGTCACGGTGAAAGTGGCTGGTTATACGGGTTTATTATTCGCCAGTCCGTTTATTCTTTATCAAGTGATTAAATTTGTTTTACCCGGTTTAACGAGAAAAGAAAGACAATTATTAGGACCCCTATTTTTGGGTTCATCTATTCTATTTTTACTTGGTTTAAGTTTTTCTTATAGTGTAATAGTACCGGCTGCTCTTAACTTTTTTATTGGTTATGGCGAGGGAGTAGTTGAGCAATTATGGTCTATTGATAAATACTTTGAATTTGTTTTACAGTTAATGTTTTTTACCGCCCTAGCCTTTCAAATACCGACGTTACAATTAGGTTTAAATTTTATCGGTATTGTCAATGCTACTAGTATGTTTGCTGTTTGGAAATATGTAGTATTAGGGGCGGTTTGTTTAGGGGCAATTATTACCCCTTCTACGGATCCCCTTACTCAAAGTTTATTAAGTGGGGCGATTATGGCCTTATATTTTGGCGGGATTGGGTTAATTAAATTGGGTGATTTAAAAAATAGTGATTTATCCTTTGATTCATTATCAACTTTGACGGGTTTAAGTAATAAAATATTAGAGTTTTTCAAAAATTTACATTTTACAGAAAATATTACGCAGTTAATTAGTCAATTACAGAGTCAATTACAAAAGTTTTTCAAAGATAAAAATATTAGTGAATCTTTACAACAGTTAATTGAGAAAATTAAAAATATTTTTTCCCGCCAAGATTAGGAATAATAAGTTACTAACAAAAAAACGTAGGGTCAATTCATCAATTGCCCCTACTAATCTAGGATAATCAAATTATTCTACCCGCCCATAACGAGCCGTTAATATTTCCGATGGTGATTGTTGCATAGTTAACCACGCCCACATTTGATCACCATAGGAAAAATGCCACCACTCATTTTGATGTTGTTGAAAACCCACCTTTTTCATCACCCCCGCTAAAATTTGCCGATGTTTATGATATTTCTTACCCTGATCATCCGTACTATTAGTAAAATAATTAGGGTGCGATCGCTCCGATATTTCATCAATGGGGGAACCCATATCAACTATTTCACCTGTGGCAGTTACCAGCGTAATATCTACCGCCGCTCCCGTACTATGGGGAGGTGGCGTGGCTGGGTCTAAACTCGGTACAGCCCAAAATTGATCAACTTGCTCCTGTATTTCTGACCGTTTTGCCGGTGTTAATAAGGGACTATCCGAGGTTAAATTATTAGCCTGTAGGATTGACTTAAAAGCATAATCAACCATAAATTGTTGTACCGCTATTGGGCGATAAGCATCAAATATTTGAATTTGCCAAGCGGACTGAGGAGATATTTGTAATAAATTTTGAGCTTCTTGTAATTTACTTAACACGGTTTCCCGTAAAAAATAGGGTGAACCAATATTGTAAGGGGCTCCTAACTTGACATAGGGGTGAGGATTTTCCACCGCAAATATTTCTAGGGGAATCGGTACTAAATTTTCCCCACATTCGACAATCAGTACTTTTTGATAAGGTTTCATAACTACTTAACTGCTACCACCGCAATATTCCAAGCCATGCGTTTCATCCCCGGTATTTTTTTCAACCAGCGATCTAACTTTTCTAATTTTAAATAGGTAGGAGCCAATCGCTCATGTTCAATAATAATCTTTTTCCAATACCGCTCTTGATTTGGGTTCACCTTTTCAATTAAATAAAAACGTAAAAATATCCATAATGTCGCTAACCAAAAAGTATCATAATGAGTTTCCCCATAGAGCGATCGCACATAGTTAACAATATTAATATGCAAAGGCATTTCATCCTCAGTTCTCACCGCCGTTGCCATGCGACGATAAACATTAATCACCGGATTATGTCGCAAAGGTTCCCAAAAACAGGCTTTTCCCCCCGGTTTTAATACCCGGTGCATTTCCTTAATCGCCAATTGCGGGTCGGGTAAATGGTGTAATAAATTTGCCACATAAACTATATCAAAAGTATGATCAGGAAAATCTAAAGCCATAGCATTCATCACTTTCCCCTCAACTTTCACCCCATTAGTTTCCGCTAATTTTACCGCTACCTCCACCATACCAGGAGAATAATCCGAGGCAATACACTCAGCTCCCAATTTCGCAAAATAAACACTATTCTCACCGGCACCGCAACCCAAGTCTAATAATTTTTTTCCCTTTACATCACCCAATTGTTTGAGAATATAACGATTTTCCGGGGCCGTACAGGCTTCAAAATAATCTCTTACTTGTATTCCTTCCACATCAATGGTAGCAGCCCATTGATCATGAAATTTCTGTTCCTTCGCAAAAATATCTTCAACCATAATTAGTTATTTTAGTTAGTTTAAATTTCCATGAATTTTTGGCAAATTATAGCAACATCATTACATATAATTGGCAGGATGTTTTGCCTGTGATAAGATAACAAAATTTGCACAGCATGACAATTACAGGTTAAATCAAAGGTTAAACGTGATACAAGCTATATCCCTAGAAAATAATAATTTGACAGCCCATCCCGGTCAGTTTTCCACCATACCGGCAAATCCAGAGCAACTGTCCATATATTTACAACAATTATCAGAAGCAATTATTAATGGTTATCGTTTAGAGCGGTCCGAGGCGATCGCCCTCACCCAGATAGATGGCCAAGAAAATATTATGTTATTGTGCGAGGCGGCGGATCGGGTACGTCATGCCTGTTGTGGTAATACCGTTGATCTCTGTAGCATTGTTAATATTAAATCTGGTAACTGTTCCGAAAATTGCGGTTTTTGCTCCCAATCGGTCTATCATCCAGGAGAAAATTCGCCGGTTTACGGTTTAAAGACTCAAGATGAAATGTTAGCTCAAGCTCAGGCCGCCGACGAAGCCGGGGCAAAAAGATTTTGTTTAGTTTCCCAGGGGCGGGGACCGAAATATTATCCCCAATCGCAGGAATGGCAGGTAATTCTCGATACGGTGAAACGGATTGTTAATGAAACTAATGTGAAACCCTGTTGTGCGTTAGGAGAATTAACAGCCGAACAGGCGAAAGAATTAGCAGAAGCCGGTATTACCCGTTATAACCACAATTTAGAAAGTTCTGAAAATTTCTACCCAGAAATTGTCACCACTCATACTTGGCAGGATCGGGTTGCCACTATTAAAAACCTGAAGGAGGCGGGGATTCAAGCCTGTACAGGTGGGATTATCGGCATGGGTGAATCGTGGCAAGACAGAATTGATTTAGCCCTGAGTTTACGGGAATTAGAAGTAGAATCTGTGCCGTTAAATTTATTAAATCCTCGCCCCGGCACACCTTTAGATCATTTACCGAAATTAGATGTATTTGAAGCATTAAAGGCGATCGCTATTTTTCGCTTAATATTACCTACCCAAATTATTCGTTATGCGGGCGGCCGGGAAGCAATCATGGGCGAGTTACAGCATTTAGGTTTAAAGGCTGGTATTAATGCCATGTTGATCGGCAATTATTTAACAACCCTCGGTCAATCGCCGGCTGAAGATCAAGCAATGTTAGCATCCCTTGGTTTAGTGGGGGGCGATGCACCGATTCCTGGTAGTTATCAGTAAATTATCATTGCGATCCATGTAGGGTGCGTTATACTTCGTTAACGCACCATCAAATATACACAACGGAGTATAACGCACCATCAAATTACATAAATGAAATGTAACAGACGGTTAATTTCAAGTGTGTTAGCGACAGCGTAACACACCCTACGATTTAACATAAATCATAATTAAAAATCATCAAAAAAATTGATTACAGCTATCGACTTATTATGGGCTGTCGTAGGATTATTATTAACCATCGGTGGCACATTCCTAGAAGCCTCCGTTACTAATCCTCTATCCTTTTGGTCATCAGAAACCACCTCAATTCTATCCCTGGGTGTCAATTCCCAAGTGGGGGCAGTATTATTAATTGCCTGCTTGGGGGGAAAAAATGCAGCGACCCTCTCCCAAATAGCCTATTTAACTATCGGTCTGACTATTATCCCAATTTTTTCCCAAGGAGGCGGTATTGGCTACTTACAAGAACCTAGTTTTGGTTATTTATTAGGTTTTATTCCAGCCGCTTGGATCACAGGGAATATTGCATTTAAAGCTAGTCTCAAACTAGAACTATTAGCCTTTAGTTGTTTAAGTGGTTTATTGACTATTCACCTGTGTGGTTTAAGCTATTTAGTAATTGCCGATGCCTGGAAAATACTAGGGGCTAGTCCCCTCAACTTATTTGATATGATCCTGAAATATTCCTTTTATCCCTTACCAGGACAATTAGCCGTAGTTTGTGCCGTGACTGTTTTGGCTTATATTATGCGGATATTTATGTTTTATTAGCAAGAATATTATAAATTAGTTAACTGCTATCAACTGCAAAAATATATAAAAACTCATCAATCTTCCCTACTGAAAAATATGCGTCGGCAAAAAAATTATTGGTTTTGGGTGGTAGCAACCATCAGTATTCTGATTGACCACCTGAGTAAATTATGGGTTGTCAAAAATTTTCAACTGACTAACCCGGCAGATACTTGGGCAATTATTCCTAATATATTTCATTTTACCTACGTCGTTAATACTGGGGCAGCCTTTAGTTTATTTAGTAATGGTGGTGTGAATTGGTTAAAATGGCTTTCCCTGATCGTTAGTCTAGCTCTCATGCTTTGGGCCTTATATGGTCCGAGGTTTAATCCTTGGGAACAGCTCGGTTATGGTTTTATCCTGGGCGGTGCTTTTGGTAATGGGATTGACCGCTTTTTAGCAGGTCATGTGGTGGACTTTCTGGATTTTCGGTTAATTAATTTTCCTATTTTTAACCTGGCCGACGTATTCATTAATATGGGTATTGCTTGTTTATTAATTAATACTTTGCGGGAAGAAATTAATTCTCCCCCTGCTCCCTAAAATAGGAATTTTCTGGCAGGAAGCGACGGGCTGACAGTCCTTTGGTTATTAATAAAATAATTCAGTATCATTTAAGTGCTGATGTCAACAACAAAATTTGTCTAAATTTTTGCTTTTTTTCCCTGTCTTGTTGCTCACACCCTGAATAATAGTCATAGTTATCATGGTTTTCATCCGAGACTAGTAGGGGCAATTAATTAATTGCCCCTACGGTATATTGTTAATCAATATTTGTGTACTTCACTAGTCTCAAATTTACGATAATAGTGATTAATTATAGCTAATGATCTTTAAACAAAACACTATTTTAAATGATTTTTTCTCACCGCTAATTGACAATTAATCAGCTTATGAATGTCAGCAAAATTTCACCTATTTCAGTGAAAAATATAACTATTTTCTAGTTTGTTTTACTATCGTATATGCTAAAATCAGCCAAATCGTACTAAAATATACATTGCAAAAAACTTGTGTAAATAGTAAATTTACGGAATAATCAGTCAAAATCCTTTTAAAATTAATCTATATTCTACTAAATTCCCTTGCTCCTATCAGTTCTATTGCCTACTTGCAGAAAAATCAACTTTCCTTGCCTCTTGCCAGCCTATTGAACTCAATATGACATTGCCAACCTCAAAACATCGCACCCAACCGCCCTTCAATCAATCGGCCCGACCGACGGTATTCAAAAGAATTACCCAGGTCGTACAGACGGTTTATGCTAAGGTGAATTTCCAGCAATTAGTTCTGAAACCAGGGGCAAAGGTCCCCGAATTGTGGGTAAAGGAAAATTCCAGCAGTGAAACCCAAAAATATCCTTTATTGGGCGATCGCTATCTATTAGGCAGGTCATCCCAGTGTGATATTCCCATTAAAAATCCTTTAGTGAGTAAAATCCATTTATCCTTGTCACGGGATAGTCAGGAAAAAAAGGGTTTATTTGCCAGACAAAATCCTTTTATTATGAAGGATGAAGACTCTGCTAATGGTATTTATCAGGGCAAAAGACGGGTCAATAATTTTCCGATTCATCATGGCGATGTATTTAGCTTAGGACCACCTCAATTAGCCGATACAGCGAAAATTCAATATAATGACCCACCGCCTTTGTTGATTCGTGTATTACGTTATACCTTATTTGGCATTGGCGGACTGACTACCCTCTTTATTCTCTATGTCCTTTATGAATGGACTAACTTTCAAGTGCATCCCTTGCCAGATTTAATTAATAATCCGGTGATCGTTTATGCCAGAGATGGCATAACTCCTTTAAGAAAAACTAATAGAAATGCCCATTATGAATTAAATTCTCTTAATAAATTTTCTCCCTATTTAGAAAAAGCCTTAATTGCTTCAGAGGATAGTCGTTTTTATTGGCATTTTGGTGTGGATCCCATTGGTGTGGGACGGGCAATTATGATCAATCTTAAATCAGACAGTATCCAAGAGGGGGCTAGTACAATTACCCAGCAGTTAGCTCGTAGTGTATTTAGGGATTATGTGGGAACCGCCGATTCGGCAGCTCGGAAATTACGGGAAGCGATCGTCGCTTTTAAATTAGAAACTTTTTATAGTAAGGATGATTTATTATTAGCCTATTTGAATCGGGTATTTTTAGGTTTAAATTTATATGGTTTTGAGGATGCTTCTCTCTTTTATTTTGATAAATCAGCCAGTGATTTAACTTTATCGGAGGCTGCCACCTTAGTGGGAATATTACCCGCCCCTAATAGTTTTAATCCTGTACAAAGTTATGAACAGGCAGTCAAACAAAGAAATGGGGTTTTATTTCGGTTAGAGAGATTAGGCATGATTACTGCTAAAGAAGCTGATTTAGCTCGTAGATCTCGCATCGAAGTTAGCCCGAAAGCTATTGAATTTTTACGGACAGCGATCGCCCCTTATTATTATGATCAAGTGTTCGTTGAGTTACCCCAACTATTAGGGGAAGACTTAGCAAGGGAAGGTAATTTTTTAGTAGAAACATCTTTAGACCCTGATATACAAGCAGTGGCAGAACAGCAGTTAACTAATACCTTAAAAAATCAGGGAGTTGCTCAGGATTTTCGGCAGGGAGCGATTGTCACCATAGATTCTCAGACGGGTGAAGTATTAGCTTTGGTGGGAGGAGCTGATTATAAAACTAGTCAGTTTAATCGGGCATCCCAGGCACAGAGACAGCCGGGATCGACTTTTAAAGTATTTACTTATATTCCTGCCATAGAAAGTGGTATATCGCCCTATAGTAGTCATTCCTGTAAAGATTTTACCTGGGAAGGTCAATTCTATGAGGGTTGTCAAAGGAGTAGTGGCAATATTGATCTGATGACAGCGATCGCCCAATCAGAGAATGTGGTGGCTTTACGATTAGCGAAAGAAGTAGGATTAAATAAAGTAATTGAGGCTGCCCAAAGATTAGGGATTAAGTCACCGTTAAAAAGTAATCCTGGCTTAGTATTAGGGGAAAGTGAAGTTAATTTATTAGAAATGACCGGGGCTTTTGGCGTTTTAGCGAATCAGGGTGTAGCGAATCGTCCCCATGTGATTAAAAAAATTCTCGATAGTAATGAATGTAAAGACGAAAGTGATACTAGTACTTGTCGTTGTATTTATTCCTATTTTCCCGACCCAAACTGTAGCAAAAACGGTAATTTAGAGGCAAATCGTCAAGTATTAGAACCTAATGTCGCCGATACGATGACTAATATGTTACAGGCTGTAGTGAGAAAAGGCACGGGCAGACCAGCTTTATTAAGTGGTGAGGAAGCCGGCAAAACGGGAACTACTAACGATAATGTAGATTTGTGGTTTATTGGTTATATTCCTAATGATTTAGTGACCGGGGTGTGGTTAGGTAATGATGATAATAGCCCAACTAATGGTAGTAGTACTCAAGCAGCTCAATTATGGGCGGATTATATGAGTCGTATTTCTCCCTAATTATTTTGCTAATAGCCAGAACCTATTGAAAATTGTCATTTGTATTAATTCATGCTATAATCTGGGTACAAAATTTTAATCTAGGTATAACATTCATGTCTAATCAACAACAAGCCCTTGATAGCTTAAAAGTTTTAGTTGCCGTAGCAATGGCAGATGGCTTATTACAATCAGAAGAACAACAAGAATTAAGGGAAGCTCTACAAGCAGTCAATTTGACTGATATTACTGTAGAGTCTTTATTAGAAGAAAAAGAACCTTTAACAACAATTTTAGCCAGAATTACTACTCCTGAGTTACAAGCAGAAGTCTATAGTGCAGCTTATGCCATGGCTAATGCTAGTGGTGGTTGTAGTACAGAAGAACAGGCTGTATTAGATGAAATCAAAGCAACTTATAGTATTAATCCAGAAAATGATACTTTAGTTAATAATTCTGTGACTTTACTTCAGAAAGATGTAACAGATGATGGTGATTTAGCTAAAATTGATGATCCCACTGCCAGGGAAGAGGCTGTGCAAGAATTGATCAAAAAATATGCCATTACTACTGCTGTATTAGGTCTCAATCCTTTTTTGGGTTTATCAGTGATTACAAACTTAGCTGCTCTAGGTTTAAATTTAGTGCTGATGAATAAAATAGGTGCGATATACGGTTTCCCGAAGGGTCAAGATACTAAGCAAATTTTAACTAACTTATTGGGTGGCTTAGGAGCTTTAACTGCTTCTATTGGTGTTGGTGTGATTGTTTCAGCGATTCCTATTCTCAACGTATTTACTATGGCTCCCACTAATTTCGTTTTTACCTATGCAATTGGCCAAGCCACTAATCAATATTATGCCAATAATCGGCAAATTAATATTGAGGATATGAAAACTATTTTTCAGAATTCTAAGGTTAAAGCCAAAGATTTATATAATGATCTGAAAGAAGAAATTCAAGCTAAACAGAAGTCAGCAGAGAGTACACTCAAGTCATTAAATGAAAATTTGAGAAAAGGTAAAATTACCAGAGAAGAATATCAAGATAAAATCAAAGATGTTGTCTAATTTTTTCTAAATAATTTTGTTTCAAAAGGAGCAAGTATTTTGCTCCTTTCTTTTTAAGTTCTCAGGGTCCAGAGATGAATACATATCTTTGGCACTGCTATTAGCTAAATTTTTCCCAAATAAATACTTGAATAACCAAGTTTTTCTGCTGCCACCTTATTTTGACTATTTTGCCACCTTTCTCTATGCGATTAGTGGTGCATTATTAGGGGCCCGCAAAGGTTACGCCATATTAGGGATCATCACCGTGGCAATAGTTTCCTCTACAGGTGGTGGTCTGCTACGGGATGGTTTATTTATTCAAGACGGTCCGCCTGTCATATTAAGAACATCTAATTATTTAGTGATCATTTCCATGGCTGTTTTAGTGGTGCTAACTTTTGGTAAATATATCCAAAAATTTCCCCACTTCCATCAGACCCTCGGTTTAGTTGATGCGATCGCCCTGGGAGCTTATGCGGTAGTGGGGATGAATCGGGCAATTTTTGCTGGTTTAAGTTTACCGGGTATCATAGTCGTGGGCATGGTCAATTCCGTCGGTGGTGGAATATTACGGGATGTTTTGATATGCAGAGAACCTAGTATGTTCCAACCAGGCACGTTAGAAGAATCTTCTGCTTTTATCGGTTGTATTCTATTTGTAATTTTAGTAGGAGCGTTCCACGTTAAACAATATTATGCCTCTTGGATTGTCATCGCTGTGGTGTTTACGATTCGGATTCTGGCAGTCCGTTATCACATTCGCTCCGTCGCTTTAAAAAGTTTTCAGGAATATTGGGAAGATCAAACTCAAGATCGTTAAATTACCAATTAACTAATAGACGCTCATTCACCACCCGCTGATAAACCATTTCTGTTTCCTTTGCCAACATTGACCAATCAAAACGTTGCTTTAAATCATGAAAAGCATTGCGTGTTAAATATTGACCTAAATCTTCTTTTTGTAATATTTCTAATATTCCCCAGGCTAAAGATTCTGGATTATTCACCTCTGTGACCATCCCTGTTACGCCGTGTTGGACTACCTCTGGTAAGCCACCAGCATTGGAAACTACCACTGGCACTCTCGTGGCAAAACTTTCTAAAGCGACAATACCAAAGGGTTCATATAAACTAGGAAAAACTGCACAATCAGCAATTACCTGAAATTTATCTAAATCTTCTTCTGACATAAAGCCAGTAAAATAAACTTTTTCAGAAATCCCTAAATCCCAAGCTAATTGTTTCAAATAGTCAGTTTTTCCACCCCCAACAATCACAAATTTTACCCCGCCTGCCATTTCATGTAAAACCATGGGAGCCGCATTAATTAGTACTGCTATACCCTTTTCGGGAGTCATGCGACCTAAATAGTAAACAATTTTTTCCTCTTCTATGGCAAATTTAGCCCGCCAAGCCTGGGCATCAAATTCATTCTTATTCGGTTTTTTCTCCGACCTAATACCGTTATAAACCACATCAATTTTATCAGCAGGACAGTTTAAAATATGTTCTACTTCCTGTTTCATATAATTAGAACAAACAATCACTCGCCAAGAATTAAAAGTTAATTCTTGTTCTTTACTATAAATATAATGTTGGGTTTGATTATGAATACCGTTGTGTCTGCCCCATTCTGTAGCGTGAATTGTTCCCACTAAGGGAATTTTGAAAATATGTTTGAGGGCGATCGCTGAATCAGCTACCAACCAATCATGGGCATGAATCACATCGAAATTTTTTTCCTCTAAAATCAATTTGCCACCATGTTCGCCAATGTGTTCATTCATATTACTGACCCATTGGAAAAAATGATGACCACCGGCAGGTACACGATGAATATGAATGCCATCTACCACCTCATAAAGGGGAGCCTCACCAAATTTGACCGTAATCAGGTGTACCTCATGACCGAGTTTCACAATTTCTGGATACAATTCGGCTACATGACGAGCAATACCTCCGACAATGCGTGGTGGAAATTCCCAACTGAGGGCTAGGATCTTCATTAAATGGTTGTTCCCCTATAAGATTTAATGAAATTAAATGAAACTATTACAGTTAATATGATGTAGTAACTATTTATACTATTTATGGTATTTGTACTACTTTAATAGCAGGTTGACGGTAATCCCAGAAAGTCAATGGTTGATTAAATGTGTTCCAGTGTATAATATATATGCTTATTTGTCAATAGTGTCAACATTTAGAGCTGTATAGGCAATTATAACAGTCAAAATCCTGATAATCATGGTTGCCTGCCATGTGGTCATAATATTAATGGTGAGGAGAGGAATTTTAACTATGGCAAAGTGTCAAAATAATTGGCTACTAATTTTTTCTAGTTTACTTGTAACTATTAGCACGGAAGCACAAGGGCAGAGTTTACCACAGCCTAATAATAACCCAAATATTCATAATATCCTTAATCATACATCTAATAATAAACTTTATAATAATTCTATTGCCCAATTATCAGATCTGTCTAATAATTGGACTTACGGCTGTTTAAATTATTTACAACAACAAAGTATTATTAATGCGACCCGTGATCTGCGTTTAAATGAACCAATTAAACGGGCAGAATTTGCTGCCATGCTTGCCCAAGCCTATCAGAATATAACACCAATCAGGCAGGCAGTCAATTTTCTTGATGTACCTAATAATCATTGGGGAAAATCGGCGATTCAGTCTGCCTATACAAAAGGTTTTATGAATAGTTATGCGGGTATTTTATTTAATCCCACAGCTACTATGACCAGAACAGAAGTTTTATTAGCTTTAACTAATGGCTTACAATTTACTGCCTCTGAGAATATTGATATGGCTAGTTTAAAACAAACTTTTCGAGATGCTCAGGATATTCCAGAATATGCCCGGAATAGTATTTTAGCAGCCACAGAAAAAGGTTTAATTATTAATTATCCTGATCCGCAAATTCTTAATCCTAATTTGATTTCTACCCGCTGGGATGTCGCCACTTTAATTTGTCAATCTTTACGGGTGAAGAATAATGCGAACATTAATATGTCTGGGGAATATGTGGTTAAAATTAACCCAATTAGTAAAACATCCCAGGTAATTAAACAATATAGCCGTAATAACTTACAAGTAATATTATCTTATGATCGCCCTAATCCCCAGGCAGAAGAAACAGGTTTATTAACTAATCTCAATTTGCAAATACAACGGGGTAATACAGTGTTATTAAAAAATCCTATTTTATTAGCAAACGCAAATACTCCTTTACCTTCCCGTCCGCAAGAGGCCGTCAAACCGCAGGCGAAAATTATTGATGTGAAATTAGAGGATTTGCATGGTGATAATGAATTGGAAGTGATCGTCGATTTAATTGCCATTAATAGTAATATACCGGATGGTTCCTATTCCTTTATTTATGAATATAGTAAACCTAATAATCAATACGCTTTAACCGCAAAGGCTTGGGGCAATTTACAATATAATTTAACTGATTTGAATAATGATCGGGTTTTAGAATTTAATAGCTTTGATTGGCGTTTTGCTGAGGCTTTTCCTGATACAACGGCTAATGTTGGTAACTATTTATTACCAATTCAAATTTGGCGGTATAGTCAAGGTAATATGATTGATGTTACCCGCCAATTTCCCCGCCAGGTGAAGAATAGTGCAGCTAATTTGTGGTTAGAATTTAATAAAAAATCCCAGAATAATCAGGAAACTAAGGGGGTTTTAGCGTCCTATTTAGCTACTCAATATTTACTAAATCAACCTAAGAAGGGTTGGGATGATCTTAAGCGTTTCTATAACCAGGGCGATCGCACTGATTATTTTAAAAATTTATCGGAGTTTTTAACTAACACAGGTTACACGCATAATAACCCCAATATTTCTAGTAATAGTCAATCAACGATGACTGCTAATCCTCTGAATACTACCGTTGCTAACCCGACAAATAATTTAACTAATAATTTATCTGTTCCTAATCCTGCTCAGGCAGTAAGCGAAAATGCTATTGTATCCATTGCCCTCAGTCCTGATAGTAAAATTGTTGCCAGCACCAGTGGTAAAAATATTTTACTGTGGTCTGTCACCGATAAAAAATTATTAGCAACTTTATTAGGTCATAATGGTGACGTACGATCGCTGGCTATTAGTGCTGATAGTCGAATCTTAGCCAGTGGTAGTGGTGACGGTACAGTGAAATTATGGGATATTAACTCCGGTGAATTAATCAAAACTTTCTGGCATTCTAGTTTGGTAATAGGGGTAGCGTTTTCCGCCGATAATAAAGCGGTGATCGGGGTGAGTAGCGATAAAGGTGCAAGAATGTGGGATATAGCAACGGCAACTATTATACGGACGATGAATGGCATTGGTCCGATTGCCACGGCTCCTGCTTCCCAATTAATGCTGACTAGTGGCGGTCCCCGTTCCCTGCGTCTGTGGCGAACTGACGGGCAGTTAATCAGAAATTTCAGTGTGGCAAATCCTCAATCTGTGCCGATCAGGGCGATCGCCCTGAGTGATAATGGGGAAATTATGGCGCATACCATGACTGGTGATAATAAGATATATCTTGGGAATGTCTTGCTAGGAAAAATGATTAATACTGTGAAGATTAAATCCGGTCCGGTGGAAGTGATCGCCCTCAGTCCGAATGGATTAGTTTTAGCAGTAGTTGGTCAGGATGGTAAAACCAGTTTATGGCATACAAAAAATAATCAACTATTACGGGAATTAAATATTGGTCAAAATGGCACGATTACTTTTCTGCCTGATAGTCAAATATTAATCAGTGTAGATAGTGCGAACGGCGTACAATTCTGGCAAGTCAATAGATATTAATAGTGGGAGCGTCTCGCTCCCTATCGGAAAACCCTGTAAATTGTTTGGGATTTCGTTCCTCAACAACCTACTATTAAACGTGATCCCCAAGCCCCCTTTTTTTGAAGGAACTTTGATTGTTCCCCCCTAAAAAAGGGGGTTAGGGGGGATCGTATTTGTACAATGAGCCTAACCTATTTAGTCTCTACCTCAGCTTTAATTTCCACCTCAGCCACCGGCTCCGGCTCTGGAATTGGCGGAGCATCCTCCGGTAAACCTACCAAACGATTATAAAGTTTGACATATTCTTTTGCTGACTTAATCCAACTAAAGTCTTGTCTCATGCCACGTTTTTGCAACTCCGCCCACTGATTCTTAAATCGGAAGGATTCTGTCGCCCGCACCATGGCAGTAAATAAATCTAAAGGCTCATAACGATCAAAACAATAACCCGTACCGGCAGCAGCCATCGGTTCATAGTGAGTTACCGTATCTACCAAACCACCAGTTTTTCTGACAATCGGCACACTACCATAACGCATGGCTAACATTTGGCTAATACCGCAGGGTTCAAACCGGCTAGGCATAACAAAAGCATCGGTTCCCGCATAGATCCGCCGAGATAACGCATCATTTTGCAAAATTTGCGTACTCATGCGACCCGGATAACGAGAAGCTAACTGCCACATCTGCGTTTCATAATAGCGATCGCCCGTTGCTAATAAAACAAATTGGGAATCAGTATAAGCCATAAATCGATCTAAAACTTGTAATAATAGATCAATCCCCTTTTGTTCTACCAAACGGGAAACCATACCAATTAAGAAAGTATTTTTATTGACCTCAAAACCAACTTCTTCCTGTAATGCCACCTTATTCGCTACCCGTTTATCTAAGGTATCCGCTGTATAGGTTTGAGCAATATAACGATCAGTTGCCGGATTATAAGAATCCATATCAATGCCATTTAATATCCCGGACATTTTGCCACTAATAAAGGATATTAAACCATCTAAATTTTCCCCATAAGCCGGCGTTTTAATCTGTTCTGCATAAGTCGGTGAAACCGTCGTGACAGCATCAGCAAATTGCACCGCTGCCGCCATCGTATTATGACCCTGCATATACCACGGACACCAGGTAATTCTCTCCAATAACCAACGCCAAGGCCCTTGATAAGCCAAGTTATGAATAGTGAAAACAGTTTTAATATCTGGGGTTTCGTGCATCCAAACGGGAATCATACCAGCGTGCCAATCGTGACAGTGAATCACATGGGGTCGCCAGAAATTCCAAGAAAATTCCGCTGCCGCATTAGCAAATAGAGTGAACCGCCATTCCTCATCATCTCCGTAATAAATACGCCGAGGCCAAAAACTGGGGTGTCCAAATAAATATAAAGGTACGTCACTGCCTGGTAAGGTCGTTTCATAGACATCGAAACTCTGATACATGGCATTCCCAGACCACACGGGGGTTTCTGGTACATCCAACTTATCCGCCAGGAACCCATAATAGGGCATGAAGATGCGGACATCATAACCCATTGCCCGGAGTACCTTGGGAAGTGCGCCCACTACATCGGCCATACCCCCCACTTTTGCCAGGGGGGTCACTTCTGCTGAGACAAATAGTATTCGCATGATTAACTTTGCTTTCCCTTGCTCCTTAATCCTTGTTATGGTTAATCATACCTGGATCCGGATATTAGGATCAAAATTTTTCTGACAATTTTCTTTAATTAATTTTAATTATTTCAATCATGTCTCTTTTATAAAGTCAATTGACCAAAAGATCAAGTAGGGTGCGTTAACGAAGTGTAACGCACCATTAATTTATAAACAAACCAACGCACCATTAATTTGTAATCAAACCAACGCACCATTAATTTGTAATCAAACCAACGAACGCACCGTTAATTTATAAACAAACCAACGCACCGTGAATTTAAGGTGTGTTACGCTTAATTTGTAATCAAACCAACACACCGTGAATTTAAGGTGTGTTACGCTGTCGCTAACACACCCTACGACTAATAATTATGTTATCTAATACGCAAGTCGCTGATAAAGTAAAAGATATTAACGCAGAAAAATCTGGTGTACCGCATATTGTAATTATTGGCGGCGGATTTGGTGGTTTATACGCAGCTAAAGCCTTAGCTAAATATGCCGTAAAAATTACCTTGATTGATAAACGCAATTTTCATCTATTCCAGCCGTTACTTTATCAGGTAGCCACAGGAACTTTATCACCAGGTGATATTGCTTCTCCCTTACGCTCAATATTGAGTAAATATAAAAATATTACTGTTTTATTAGGGGAAGCGGTGGATATTGACCCGGATGGGAAAAAGTTAATTTTGAATGATCGGGAATTAGATTATGATAGTTTAATTGTGGCGACAGGAGCTAGTCACCATTATTTTGGTAATGAACAATGGCAGAAGGATGCACCGGGTTTGAAAACAGTAGAAGATGCTTTAGAAATACGTCGGCGCATATTTGCCGCTTTTGAAGCAGCGGAAAAAGAAACGGATCCAGCCAAACGCCAAAGTTTATTAACTTTTGTGATTGTGGGGGCGGGACCGTCAGGCGTAGAATTAGCGGGAGCTTTAGCAGAATTAGCTTATCATAAATTACCGGATAGTTTTCGGAATATTGATACAAATGAAACCCGCATTTTTTTAATAGAAGGTTTAGACCGAGTATTGCCACCTTTTCCTAGTGATTTATCGGCTAAAGCCCAAGATGATTTGGTGAAATTAGGCGTGCAGATTAAAACTCAAACCATGGTGACTAATATTAGTGATCGGACAGTCACGATTAAAAGTGGTGAAAATATCGAAACTATTGCCTCCGCTACTATTCTTTGGGCTGCCGGCGTGAAAGCGTCGGGGATTAGCGAGAAAATTGCGGAAAAAACTCAAGCAAAACTAGATCGGGCGAGTCGTATTATTGTGGATGGAGATTTATCTATTCCCAATTATCCTGATATTTTTGTCGTGGGTGATTTGGCTAATTTTTCCCATCAGAACGGTCAACCGTTACCGGGTGTGGCTCCCGTCGCTATGCAAGAGGGTGATTATGTGGCTAAGTTGATCATGAAGCGGTTAAAAGGGGAAAGTTTACCGAATTTTCACTATACCGACTATGGTAGTTTAGCGGTGATTGGCAGAAATCAAGCGGTGGTCAATTTAAACTTTATTAAATTTTCTGGTTTTCCTGCTTGGGTGACATGGTTATTTATTCATGTTTACTACATGATTGAGTTTGATAATAAGTTAATTGTGATGATTCAATGGGCTTGGAGTTATTTAACTCGTCAGGGCGGTTCTCGGTTAATTACGGGCAAAGATATGGAAGTTGATGATCTATTAGGTATTAATAATACTAACAATTAAAATTGTAGGGTGCGAACAAATCTTCGCACCCTACGCAATCTGTTATAAATTTGATAATTGAACAGTTGGACAGTATTTGTTATTATGAAAATTATAGGGATATGTAAAATAATTTATATATTTACCCGTCTCCTTGATTAGGTTTAACTGGCATAAATTTATAGAACTGTATGAAAGTTTTAATTGTTGAAGACGATGAGAATATTGCTGGAGCTTTGGCAGATACATTAACTGAACAGTTGTATTCAGTGGATGTGGTGGCAGATGGGGAAACAGGTTGGGAACAGGCCCAAATGAATGATTATGATCTGTTCTTATTAGATGTCATGTTACCAAAATTAGATGGTATTACCTTATGTCGGAAAATTAGAACCCATAATGAGAATGTACCGATTTTATTATTAACAGCCCGTAGCACCAGTGAAGATAAGGTAAAAGGCTTGGATGCGGGGGCTGATGATTATGTAGTGAAACCCTGTAATTTAGATGAATTATCCGCCAGAATACGGGCGTTATTACGACGGGGTTTAGATTCCCTCTCACCTTTGATTGTATGGGGAGATTTGTCTTTAAATCCTAGTACCTGTGAAGTTCTTTACGGCGGGGAAGTTTTAAATTTAACAGCGAAAGAATATGGTTTATTAAAATTATTTTTATATAATAATCAGCGGGTATTTAGTTGTCGGGCAATTTTAGATAAATTATGGGCTTATGATGATGCACCGACGGAGGATACGGTGCGAGCGCACATTAAGGGATTACGCCATAAATTAAAAATGGCAAAGGCTCCTCGTAATTTTGTGGAAACGGTTTATGGTTTGGGTTATCGCTTAAATTTAAAATATGCGGAAAAGGCTATTCCCGCTAATAATATTTCTGAACAGGCAAATCCTGACACGGCATTATTAGAGCATGAAGAAAAATTACATCAAGCTCTTGTTCAAGTGTGGGAAAAATTTCAGTCAACTATGCAAGACCGGGTGCAAGCCATAGAAGTCGCTTTGGTAGCAAAAAGAGAGAATAATTTAACGACAGAATTACGGGAAAATGCCCACCGAGAAGCCCATAAATTAGCAGGGGTTTTGGGTATGTTTGGTTTGAATGAAGGTTCCGCTCTTGCTAAAAGAATAGAATGTTTATTAGAACCAGATCAGACTTTAGATGATCATGTGATTAATACTTTGACGGAATTAACTGAACAATTGCGGGAACAGGTTGATAATAATCAGTCAAAAGGAGAGGGTTCTCAGAAATCTACGACGGTTTCTTCTACGCAAACGACGTTTATTGAAAGTTTAAAAGTGCCTTGGCAACAGGCTTTTATTTTATTAATTACAACAGACCCGATTTTAGCGGATACTTTAATTACGGAAGCCGAAAAATACGGTATGAAAACGCCGGTTTATTGGAAACCAGAACAGGTATTAAAAAACTTAGAAACGTGGGATTTTTTACCAACTTCTTCCCGTCCAAATGTCGTGATTTTTGATTTAGATAATTTTCCTCATTCTTTAGATTTACTAGAGAATATTACTGAGCAAATTACTCCGTTGCGGGGGGCGGTATTGAGTCATCATGATGATTTATTAACCCGCATAAAGGTGACTAAGTTGGGCAGTTATATTTATGTACAGAAACCCCTGTCTTCTATTCAAATTATGCGGGCGATCGCTGATTTGTTTACGCCGGTGACAGCAGATACAACGGTGATGATTGTGGATGATGATCGTGATATTTTGTATAACTTGGAAGAACAGTTAACGGCGATAGGCATGAAGGTGGTGACGTTGGATCAGTCTAGTTTATTTTGGCAAACTTTAACTAAGGCTTGTCCTGATGTTTTAATTTTAGATATTGAGATGCCTGATTTTAATGGTATAGAATTGTGTCAGGTGGTACGGCATGATTATCATTGGAGGCATTTACCGATTTTGTTTATTACTAGTCATACGAATCCTACTATTAAGCAACAGGTATTTGTGGCGGGAGCAGATGATTATATTCAAAAGTCGGCGATTAGTCAGGAGTTAATTACCAGGATTACGAATCGTTTGAAGTTGTCTCGTAATTGGTTGACTTGGGCAAAAAATTTGATGCAATTCCGGGAAGAATAGAACTGTAGGTTGGGTTAAGGAACGTAATCCAACATTATCAAACGATATTAACTGACCCGCCGATGTGTTTGCAAATACTGAATAGCCTTAGCAAAGTTGGTGCGATCGCACGAAAACATTTCGATAAATTGGGCGATCGCCCCGGCTGAGGTATTTTGCCAGCGTTGTTTGGGCATGGGATTTAACCAGGCGATCGCCCGGAAGTAGGGGGAAACTTGCTGATAAAATTCTTTAGTTGATTGTACTCTATTGGGATTAATACTGCGGCCTCTAGCTGCTCCCGCATCACTAAATATTAAGAGCAGACTATTTTCTGAGTGAGCGTTAGTTAATACTTGCCACAGATTAATATTTTTTTCACAGTCAGGATCGGTATAGAGATAAAGCGGTGAGTTAATAAAGTAATAGTTTGTAAATTCATCGAGGCGATCGCCGGTGGTAATAGTATTTTGTAATTGGTGTTGAATATTATGAAAGGGAATCATGGAGCCGGGGCGATCTATTAGCAGTATTAGTTGGGTTTTTGGTAGGGTGGGCGGTTTCAGGTGAATATCAAATAAATTAGCGTTTTTGCTGACATCGTTAATAGTGGCAGGTAAGTCTATTTCTGTGGCAATATTACTGAGGGAGCGATCATTTAATTGATGACAAGTTTCTTGCATTTGTAGGGGGGAAACTGGTCGATATTTCTGATAATCCTCGGTGACTCAAAAGCGATTAGGTTTTTTATCTGGTTCATGTTTACTGGGTATTTTCAGGCGGGGAATTGGTGAGTCTGATAGTGATTCAGGCTTAGATTTGATTTGGTCTAATATTACTGGTGTGGTTGTTTCTGCTGGGGTTGCTGTATCTGTTGGGGTAGTGGTGGTTTGACTGATTAATACTGTTTCTTCTGGTATGTCGGTATTTTGGGCAATATAGGTAATATTACTTTGGGAAATTTGTTGACAAACTTCTTGAAATATCTCTTTTTGATCGTGAGATTTTACCCAAAGGGATTGACACAATTGATAAAGTTCTTCTGGGTTATCTGTTTTGATGTTTAAGTTGGCAATATAGGCGGGGTTTAATAATATTTCTAGGAGTAGTTGATAGTCTTCTAGGTATAAGGGCAAGCCGGCTTTGATTAGTTGACAAAATAGGCTGTAGGGGAGTTGATCCTCTGCTAATAGGGTAGAAAAAATATTTGGCTGGTCGAATAATAGGCTTGGTTTATTCATAATTAATTACCTATTCAATCCTCATCCTCAAAATCTAATTCATTATTAGACTGATTAGTTATATTATCTAATTCTAAATATGATTCCCGGTCTTTCTGATTTTTCAATAATACTTGAGAAAGAGGTAAAGTTTTGTCCTCTAATTGTTGTTTAAATAGTTCCGTATAATTTTGAATAGCCTCACACCAATCAATCCATTCACTGGTACTAATAATTTTGGTGGTTTGCCGTTCTGTATCATTTTCCATCGCCTCTCTTAAGTTCATAAATATTTCTAAGGCTTGGTCTAATATTTGTTGATCATATATTGGTTGATCATCATCGTCAGTAAAACGAGCGTTAATAATAGCTTTCAAACGGTCTTTATCAGGTAATTCCACGTAATAATATAAACATCTTCTGAGGAAAGCATTAGATAGTTTTTTTTCTGAATTACTAGTAATAATAATAATCGGCATATTATTTAGATCAGCCTTGATAATTTGACCGTTTAATTCTTTAACAGTAAACTCTTTATTTTCTAATACTTCTAATAAATCATTAGGAAAGTCTGTGTCAGCTTTATCAATTTCATCTATTAATACTACTGTCTGTTGCTGAGAATTAAGGAATGCTTGTCCCAAGGGACCATATTCAATATAAGTTTCTGGATTTTTGATTTTGGCTTGTTCGGCTGGATCACCGATAAATGTAGAGGCTAATTGAGCATCCCGCAACCGCCCAATAGTGTCAAATTGATAAATTAGATCGTCTTTTTTACTAGTTGATTTAGCACAATAATATTTATAGGGTAATTTTAGCTCATAGGCGATCGCCCTAGCTAATTGACTTTTACCGCCGCCTGGTTCTCCTTCTAATAATAACGGGCGTTTGAGGGTGATAGCTAGGTTGACGGCGTTAATTAGTTCATCATCAGGGAGGTAGGGATATAATATTTCGTCCTGGTATTTTTCACCTGGTGTAGGTTGTAGTTGTATTTTGCCAGTGTATTTAATTAACTCTTTAGATTGTACCATTGCTGTTTCTCCAAATCCCAATTACACTTAGGTTTAAAATTTTCATAAATAGCTTTTAATAACGCTTCAGGCTGACCATTTTGTGACTGTTCCCAAATGGTATCAGTTGTTAAACTAATATTATTATCATCTATTTTGAGTGATTTTTTGACTCGTTGATTTTTTAACCAATCAAATATATCTTGTTTTTCAAAGTAATTTTTAACAGTGATAACCTCAAAGCCTGAAGGATTAGATTTTTTATAATATTGTGGAATATCATTAATAACTACTAAGAATAGATAATGATCAGTTTCTCTCAGTGGAGGCAAAAATTGAGTTAATTGATTCCAGAATGATTGAATGGTTTGGTCTTGCCAATTACTTAAACAAAAAACCAATATGACATTCTTCTTAAATAAAACTCGTTTGCTTAGAAATCTAGCAATATCTGGCCAATCAGATACTTTTTCATATAATCTTTCACTAGGTAATAAACTTTCACTAGAAATTTGTCGAATTAATTGTTGTTTTAAATTTTCTAAAATCTGTTCTTCATTAGGTGATTTTTTTGATAAGTTTGAATTAAATTTGATATATAAGGTTTCAGAATTATTTAAATTACATGGTTGATTGAAACAACGTAATAATAACCACTGTAGTTGTAAATATGCTTGATCATTAGTAACATTGTGAAAAAGTGGAATTATTTTTTTCTTTTTCAATAAATTATCTAACTGATCTAGTTGTTCTGTATGATCAAATTCTGTAGCTACGATCTCTATTCGTTTTAATTGGCGACAACCTTCTATCGCTTTAAAGTAAGGAATTTTAAGAGCTTTACAAAAATATTTACAAGCATCTTCTCCTATATTCTTACCGTTGAGAAACTTTCTGGCGTTATCTTGACCAACTCCATTACCAACAAGACGTGTTTCTAATAGGTTGTGTAATTCTTCTCTATTGAATTTTTTTGTAGCATCTTTTTCAGTTTCTCTTGTTAGTCTTAAACGTTGATCTTTAATAACTTTTTCTAATTCTACTGACTCTTTGAACTGAATATCATCTAAAACTTCTTCTAAAATAACTCGGCTGGCTTCTATAGATAATTTAGGACCATCAAATTGACCTTTCTTATCAATTTGACGTTTATATTGAGCTTTTGCCACTAAACGTAGTCCTTCTTCAGAAAGTTTTTGCATCTTGTCAGAGAAAATTTTTGATCAACGTCGTCTAACAAACTTTTCTTTTTTTGTCAATACCTTGCTGGAAATCCGAGAGGTGGTGACAGCTAATAGGTAGTCGATTTATAAAAGACCTATTGGTAGGAAAGAGACCGCCACCTGAATATTATTCAAATGGCCGGCCATCTAAATAAAAATTCGTAATTTGATCCTACCACCAAATAAAGCAAATCTATTAAGGTGGACAAACTCATGAAATACCAGTTTAACGAAACACGGGAAAAAGTTTCGTCTAATATGATTGCTCAAAAAATATGGGCAGCAAAAGTCGTGTCTCTTCGCCATGAAATTACGTTGCAGGTCCCGATGATTTATACAGATCATAGGATGATGCAATTGTCGACAGACTTAGCTCAAGAAATAATGACGCTGATGTCCCGGTATTTTGGAGGCAGCACAGGCAGTCAAACAATCGGTACATACGAGGATGAAAAAGGTCGTCTTATTAAAGACGTGAATCTCTTTATTCAATCATATTGTGATGCCGAGAGCTTTGAACGGTACTTACCGACAATGATTGATTTAGCCAAAAAAGTGGGTCGTCAATTGAATCAAGAAAGCGTCATGATAACTATCGATAATATTTGCTACTTATTGTTTATGCAAGATAGCGAAAGCGCTTAAGTTCTTAATTATTTGGCGGGTAATACTTTTTAATTTCCCGCCACTCTCTCTGAAGTCCTTACACTCTACAAAATACAGGAATAAATAATATGAAAAGCTGTCCTCGTCGCCCTAATAATATTTTAGTTGGTAATAATCTTGATGATTTTCCCGGTTGCAGAATAGTTCGCCATCCTGATCATCAGGACCGTTGGTTTTGTCTGGATTGCGATCGCCAGTTTGTGGATGTACCGCCTAATAATCATGTCATGCCTGTGATTGTTGCTTTAGTGTTAGTTTTCACTTTTGGAGCGATCGCCCTTTCATCGGGGAAAAGGTCGGATAATAATTTGCAAGAACAATCTAATAATCAGGGATTGGTTGATCGTTGAGAATAAGTGATCATCTTTCAAAACCCCGGTTTTTTCAAAAAACCGGGGTTTTAATCAGGGTAAAGAGTTCTGACTCACATGACCTCGCAACTGACTCGCAAACCAAAATTGTTGTAGAGGTTCGTACAACTATTGTTGAAACGGTATGCCACACGGCAGTTATTAGGATTGTTACCCCATGAACCGCCCCGCAGTCGCCTTTTACTATAATTTTCGTTAGCCTCATCCTCTACTGAAACCCAAGCACTACAATCATGAGGAGCCCCTTCATAATTATTGTGCCAATTATCTTCACACCATTCCCACACATTACCGTGCAGATCATATAAACCAAAAGCATTAGGGGGAAATATTCCTATATTAGTAGTTTCTCGTTTATATTTACCTTTTGGTTCTTCAGCGTATGTGTATTTACCATTATAATTAGCTAAACCACTAGTAATAGTTTCCCCAAAATAAAACGGTGTCGTTGTTCCTGCTCTTGCAGAATATTCCCATTGAGCTTCACTAGGTAAACTATATTTTCTGCCAGTTAACTTAGATAACTTCTCACAAAATTCTACTGCTTGATACCAATTAACACTATCTACCGGACGTTTTGAACCTTTAAAATACGATGGATTTTCACCCATAATCGCTTCATATTGTAATTGAGTAATGGGATATTTTCCCATGAAAAAAGATTTAACTGTCACCTCATGTTGCGGACCTTCATCCTCTCGATGACCTTTCTCTGTTGCCTGCGAACCCATAATAAACTTACCCCCCGGTATTTGCACCATATCTAAATAAACATTCCCCGGCAAAACCTCCCGAAAATAGCGAGCCGATTTTGGCTCCCGTGGAAGAATAATCTCCTCCCCTTTCCTATTCACCGTCACCGTCTCAAACTGAAAAAAGCGAGGAATCAGCAAATTCACCCCGGCAATTTCCAAACTAGAAAGATTAGAAAAATTATAATCTATATCAGCGATCGCCCCTTTAATATTCCCATAAGCATACTGCAACATCACATGAGACACAGTTAACACCGGCGAATATTCATCAGCCCGTAAAGGAACCGCCAAACTATTAATAATCGTGCCAATCCGTATTAACTCCAGCGACTCATTCCACAACAAACTATTAATAGTCTTAACAATAGACTTAACAGCCTTTTCCTTTGCCACATAACTATTACCAATCCACTCATATAACCGCCGCACCTCCTGGGAATATTTCTGCAACTGCCCCAATAAAAACCTTGCTAAATCTCGTAAACGTTCTTCACCCAACTCAGACCGCTGTAACTCATGCAACAACACCTGTCGCACCGTCACATCAACTTCATACAAATCATCATCCACCTCATGCCACAAATAGGATAACAAACAATCAGACACCGCCACCCAAGGAATATTCTGGCAAAACTTATGCCTAATCTGATAAGCCAAATCAGGCGTAATTGCCAAAGGAAAAGCTAAGTGCATCGCTAAATCTAAATGATCCTTACCGTATTTATCAGCAAAAGCCTCTATTTGCTTCACCGCCAAAGCAATTTGTGGCTCTATTAATTGTTCTGTATTTGTAGGTGATGTATTAATAGTCATATTCAAACCATATTCATAATGAAAAATTTGATGCTAACTTATTGAGTATAGTGGGACTTAAGAATAAAAGTGAATTAAAATAGACTATAATGTTTATATTTGGTGTAAAAAGCTAGACCGAGAACTGAAAACCCAAGTTCAAAAACGAGAGTTAAGAAATTATTTAGGAGGATTATTAGGAAAAAGTGAGAGAAAAAACGTCTCACAAATATCAAATAATGCCTTAGAAATAGAATATAATGGATTATACCATTTTATCACGAAATCTCCCTGGCCTGAGGATAGCCTGAATAATCGCCGACTGAAAATAGTGTCAGAGTATCGCTAAACTATTTCTCAAGTCCCATTAATTGCACCAAAGATTGTAAATCAGGTACTTCCAGATCAGGTTGAGCGGTTGCTACTGGTGTCGCTCCTGTACCTGTTTTACCTTGACGGCGATTTATCCAAACCGTTTTTAATCCTAAACTCTGAGCTGGCAGAATATCATGATAAATACTTTGAGCAATGTGTAAAATTTCACCAGGTTCTACTCCCAAACGGGCGATCGCTTGGTTAAAATTATTCAGGGAAGGTTTATAGGATTTCACCTGTTGAGCGGTAATAATTCCATCAAAATCAACTTGTAAATGAGCTAAAGAACCCTGTAATAAGGCATCATCAATATTAGAAATAATGGCTAATTTATAACGAGTTTTTAATAGCCGTAAAGCCTGGACAGTATCAGCAAAAGGCAACCAATATTGAATAGAATCGGCTAAACAATTTAATTCTGCATCACTAGGGGAAAAATTATATTTTTCAGCCAAAAATATTACTACTTTCTCTAATATTTGGCGATAATTAATATAATCTCCCGCTTCTGCTAAAGATTCTGCTTCGGCAAAATTTTCTAAAATTATTTGATCAGACAAAATAACCTGATGGTTAGTGAATAAACCTTTTAAAACAGGTAATATTCCTGCTTCCCAATCAATCAGAGTACCATAACAATCAAAGGTTAATAGGCGAAAATCAGCAAAATTGAGCGTCATAAATTTTATTATAAATTGTATTATGAATTTATACTTGATCAGATTTTTTATCCTGGGATAATACAGGTAAAATAATATTAAACATCGTACCCCGATCAGCCTGACTGGTAAAATTAATGTGACCTTTCATCAAACTAACACATTTTTTCACAATCGCTAATCCCATGCCTGTGCCAGGCGTTAAACCAATATTATTACCTCGATAGAATATTTCAAATAAGTTATCCTGTTCTTCCCAGGGAATACCAATCCCCTGATCTTGAATAACTAATTTTAAATGATGTTGATCTACTACAACATAAAAATTAATTACCGCATTTTCTGGCGAAAATTTAATAGCATTACTTAATAAATTATCAATAATTTGTTTTAATAATTGCTTATCCCAATAGCCACATTCCGTTAGACCAGTATAATCAAAATTGATTTGTTGCCCTAACTTTAAGGTTAATTTTACATTATCAATAATTTCCTCACAAAAAGCATGAAGATCTAAAGGAAAAAGTTGTAAATTAATTTGTTCGCTATTAGCTTGATTGAGAAAGAAAATATCTTCTAATAGTTCCGTCAGATATTTCACCGATATTTGAATTTTGTGTAAATGATTAGTTTGTTTTTCCTCAGATAATTTAGCTCGATATTTCAGTAATAAATCAGAAGAAGTGAGAATAGTTGTGAGGGGCGTGCGGTATTCATGGGAAATAGTCGTGATAATCTGCCCCTTTAAAGTATTTAATTCCTGTTCCTTACTGAGAGCCTGTTGCAGTTCTAGTTGTAAATTCACTAATAGTTGATTTTTTTCTACCAATTCCTGAGTTCTTTCTGTCACCTTCGCTTCTAATTCTTGATTTAATTTTTGTAATAGCAAATTTTGGCGATCAGTCAACCGTTTTAAAGCAAATAAATTAATCTGATTTTGTACCCGCATCAATACTTCATTCAGTTGAAAAGGTTTAGTAATATAATCAGATCCACCTATTTCAAAAGCCTTTACCTTATTTTTCACATCATCCAAAGCACTAATAAATATAATCGGAATATTTGCAGTCTGAGTATTTGATTTTAATACTTCACATACCTCATAACCATCTAAATCAGGCATCATAATATCTAATAATATTAAAATCGGCGGTTGATCAGAATTGGTAATATTAATCGCATCTCTCCCATTATCGACAATCTTTACCCGATATTCTACCTGTTCTAATAAATTCGCCAAAATCTGTAAGTTAACCGGGTGATCATCTACTACTAAAATATATTCTGTTGGCTCTAGTTCATATTTATATTTGTTAGGCATAATAAAGATTGATTAAAATTATATTTTGCTAATTACAGATTGATTTATTATAGCACTTGTTTTATGGAGAAAATAACTAGAGAAAATTATGATTGTCGTTAATATTACTAGAATAAGTCTTGAAAATTTTTTGTCCTGTAATGAAGGCTAATCACTAAAAAATATTAGATCATGAATCTTTTGATTATGCAAATAATTATTGCTCAAGCACCCGACTTAATTGTCAAAATACCAGATTTATGTTAGGCTCTGCCCATCTCCATATCATTTTGACTGACAAAAATAGCATGAATAACCAAAACAGACCAACAGCACCAATCTATATATTGGGCGGTGGACCAGCAGGCCTGGCATCTGCCTATACTTTAGTGAAGCAGGGTTATCCAGTTGTAGTTGTGGAACGTGATCAGCGGGTGGGAGGTTTGGCCAAAAGTATTACCTATGAAGATTTTATTTTAGATTTTGGACCCCATCGTTTTTTCACCAAATTATCACCAGTATTAAAGTTATGGGATGAGGTATTGGGTGAAGATCAGGTGACTGTAGATCGTTTAACTCGGATTTTTTATGGTGGCAAATATTTTAGTTATCCCCTGAAGGGTCGCCAAGTATTATTAGCTTTGGGCTGGGCAGAAACTTTAAAAATTATTACGTCTTATTTTTGGTCAAGAATATTCCCGATTGAAAACCCGAATAATTTTGCTGAGTGGGTAAAAAATAAGTTTGGTAAGCGTTTATTTGAAATATTTTTTCAATCCTATACGGAAAAATTATGGGGGATTCCCTGTACAGAAATTAGTGCGGATTGGGCGGCTCAAAGAATTAAAGGTTTATCTTTAATGCAGGCTGCCAAAAATGCCGTATTTGGTAATGATGGTAAGGTAAAAACTTTAATTGATCAATTTCAATTTCCCCGTTTAGGTTCCGGTCAGTTGTATGACAAAATAGCAGATTTTTTGATCGCCCATGATCAACAGGTTTTGGTAAATACAGAAGTTATTAAAATTCATCAAAATAATTATCAAGTCGAACAAATCACCCTGCGAGATCGGCAAACGGGTCAGGAAAAAACAGTGGATTGTAGTGGGGTAATTTCTTCTATTCCGATTACGCATTTATTACAGCAAATTGAAACACCGGCTCCGCCCACTGTATTAGAGGCAGCGAAATCTTTAAAATTCCGTAATACCGTTTTAGTCTATTTAATGATCGAAAGTGGTAAATTATTTCCCGATAACTGGTTATATATCAATGAACCGAGTGTAGAATTAGGACGGGTGACAAATTTTGCTAACTGGTCGCCAGCCATGTTACCTAATAATCATCAAACGCCCCTCTGTTGTGAATACTGGTGTAATTTTGATGAACCGATGTGGCAGATGTCGGAGGCAGAATTAATGGCAAAAGCCGAGGAAGAATTGCGTCGGTTGAAATTATTACATCATGAGCAAATATCTAGTGGTTTTGTCGTGCGTTTACCTCGCACCTATCCGATTTATGCCGGTGATTATAAACATTCTTTAAATTTAATTCAAACTTATTTAGAACATTTTACTAATTTACAGTTAGTCGGTCGTTATGGTGCTTTCAAATATAATAATCAAGATCACAGTTTATTAATGGGTATTCTAGCTGCGGAAAATGTGATTACCCCTGGTAAACATGATTTATGGTCAGTGAATAGTGATAGTGAATACGCAGAAGAAGCTAAGGCTCATGATGCAACGACGGCGGCGACTGACACAAGGGTGTCTAAGCGACGCAAAGCCTTTAATATTTTTTCCCAATTAGGTGGCTATTTAGTGACTGGTGGAGGAGCCACAATTATTGACGTAGCAATATTTAGTCTATTAACGTCACGTGGAATGTGGTTTGTCTTAGCTCTTTGTATTAGTTATACTTTGGGATTAACTACAAATTTTTGGTTAAGTCGCCGTTTTGTATTCGGTATTTATTGGCATAATTGGTTAGCTCAATACTTAGTATTTGCAGCCGTGGCTCTCAATAGTTTATTGGCTAACTTAGGATTATTACAATTATTAGTGAATGAAGCGGGTTGGAATGCTACCTGGGCAAGGTTAGTCAGTGCTGGTTGTGTGGCAGTATTAAGTTTTACTGGTCATAAATTATATTCTTTTGCTCATGAAAAATCTTTTCATCGTCAAGGGGATGTGGTAACAAATTTAGATAAGTCTTAGTTATTGCAAGTCTTTTATTCCAAAGTAGTAGGGGCAATTCAAGAATTGCCCCACGGTCGGGTTTGTCACAGAGAAACAGTTGCCATTGTTTCCAATACTCCACAAAGATTTCATCAGCACAACAATACGAATGATGAAATAATAATCATCATATTTTCTAAATTTGACGCAACACACGCATAATTTGCTTAACCAACGTAGGGCAATTCGTGAATTGCCCCTACTGTCTATGGAATATCATATTTTTTCTGTAACTCTATGTAATTTTATTTGACTAATAATTAAAAAGTATAAAATTCTACAAATAAAATATAATTTCTTTTATGCTCATGTATGAATAAATACATTCATTATGTAATTAGTTAATTATATTAACTACACTTCAAATTATTATTTGCTAGAATAACTTTACTAATTCAGTATTTTCACTGATACTATCAATCAGCAAAAATTTATTAATATTAATCAATCCACTAGCTATATACCCTAATCACCATGACAGTTTACCCACTTCGTCAAGCAAAATCCTGGTTGATTATCAGTAATATCACCCTAGGCATAATTTACTATGTAGTAGCGATACAGTCCCGTATATTATCTTCTAGTTTGCAGGATGTCACTCCTATCTGGCCGCCAGAAGGTTTTTCTAGTGCGGCTATTTTATTTTTTGGTAATAAAATGTTGCCGGGTGTATTTGTTGGGGCCATTTTATCTAATATGACGTTTTTTAATCATGATAGTTGGGTGACAATCATCACATCCGGTTTATCCGTATTAACTATTGGGATTGGCAATACTGTCGGTAGTGGGATGGGGGTTTTTTTATTAGGGAAAATCAGAAAAAAAGGGGCTATTCTCTCTAAATCTTTTGATCGGCCTCATCACGTTGTTAAATTCATGTTAATGACTGGCATGATCGGACCGATTTTTTGTGCTACGTTCGGGCTGACAGCAATGATTCTGATTGGTAAAGTTTCCCTGGCAAATTATCAAAATATTTGGTTTACTTGGTGGGTATCAAATTTTGCCGGTATCTTAGTTTTTACGCCGGCTCTGATTAAATGGTTAGAACTGTTGCAGGGTTTGCAGGACCTTAATAATCAAGGTAATACAGATAATCATCAAGATTTATTGTGGCAAACCAAACCTCTGCAATATTTATTGCATCACAAAAGAAAAGTTATCGAATTAATTATTTTATTTTTACTGACTATTCAAATTTCCCGCATTTCTATTAGTGACTATCACATAGAATATATGTTTATTCCCTGCCTAGTGTGGGCAGTGTTTCGGTTTGGGGCTTTTATTACTAATAACTTAACTATTTTCATCGCAAGTATTACAGTTATCAATACAGTCCATGGTTTGGGGTCTTTTGCTGCCGATGGTAATTTGAATTTATGTTTAGCTCTGTTACAAACTTTTATTAGTACCATTGTTTTAACGACTCTGATTTTAAATGCGGTTGTGCAGGAAAAGAAAGATACTTTATTAAGTTTACAAAAGTCTCAGGCTGATTTATTACAAAAATCTACAGAATTAACTAATACGGCACAACTTTTAGAAGCACAATTTGCTAGGGCATTATTACTAAAAAATATTACTCAAGAAATTCGCCGGAATTTAGATACAGAAAAGATTTTTACCATTGCCGTGCAACAATTAGGGAGAGTTTTACAGGTAAGTCGCTGTTTGATTTTTTCCTATCAAGAAGACTCGATGCCCTGTCTGGTGCAAAAAGCAGAATATTTAGACCGTTATATTACCCATTTGCCTTCTTTGGAAATACAAACTTGTAGTAATTATATGAATGAGCTATTAGCTCAGGATCGGGTCTTTATTTATGGTCCGGTGGCAATGGCGACGGGGCAAGTGATTACTGATAATAGTAACGATAAATTAAATGTTAAATCGATGGTGGCGATTCGTACTTCTTATCAAGGTAAACCGAATGGTGTGATTACTTTACATGAATGTTATTACTATCGACAATGGCAAGCTGATGAAATAGAATTATTAGAAAGGGTGGCGGATCAAGTGGGAATTGCTCTGGCTCAGGCGACTCTTTTGGAACAGGAAAAACAACAAAAACAACTTTTAGCCCAACAAAATCGGGAATTACAATCAGCAAAATTAATAGCAGAGGCGGCTAATTTGGCGAAAAGTCAATTTTTAACGAATATGAGTCATGAACTGAGAACCCCTTTGAATGGTATTTTGGGCATGACTCAACTTTTACAACTTTCTACTAATTTGGCAGAGATTGATCGGGAACATTTAAAAATTATTTATCAGTCGGGTTGGCATTTATGCACTTTGATTAATGATATTTTGGATATTTCTAAAATTGAGGCGGGAAAAATAGAAATTGACTATACTCAAATTAATTTACCGAGTGTGTTGAATGGTATTTTAGAAATTTGTCGTTTGCGGGCTGATGAAAAACAGATTTCTTTAACTTATCAAGCTGATCCTGACTTGCCAAATTATATTCTGGCTGATGAAAAACGCTTAAGACAAATTTTATTAAATTTAGTCGGTAATGCCGTGAAATTCACCAATGAGGGTAGCGTAATTTTAAAGGTTGATGTAGGCGATCGCCCAACAGCAAATCAATGTACTATTAAATTTAGTGTAATTGATACAGGGGTAGGTATTCCAGCGGAAAACTTAGAAAGAATATTTTTACCTTTTGAACAGGTAGGTTCCACTCATTTTAAGGCAGACGGTACAGGTTTAGGTTTAGCAATTAGTCGGCGATTAGCTCAGATGATGGGTAGTGAAATAGAAGTGGTCAGTCATTTAGGTGCGGGTAGCACTTTCTCTTTTATTTTGCAGGTGAATTTATCAATGTATTCTGACATGGAAAACTCTACCAATAGTTCAATCACCCTTGAGCAAAAATTACTAGCAGAAGAAATCCCCTTAAAAATTTTAGTGGCAGAAGATAATTATTATAATCAAAAAATTATGGAAGCGATGTTAGAAACCCTGGGTTATCATCCCACTATAGTTGATAACGGTTTACAGGTATTAGAATATTTAGAGCAGAACCATTGTGATGTGATTTTTCTCGATCTACAAATGCCGGTGATGAATGGGCAAGAAGCAATGCAAAATATATTAAAGTTGAAATTAACTAATCAATCCCCTTATGTTGTGGCTATTACGGCTAATGCTATGGTCGGTGAAAAGGAAAAATGTTTAGATTTAGGGATGAATAGCTATTTAACTAAGCCTGTAACTTTGGAGCAAATTTCTGATACTTTAAGGATTGTCGCTGGTAAATATAAAAAACAAATTACTTGACAAGTATTTACTTTTTATGAGAGTATATAAAAATTTTTCAAGCTGGTGTAATTGAGGATTGCCATGGTTTGAATAAAAGGTTTAAGTAAAATTAATGAGAGTTAATTAAAAATTTTAATATTAATTTATAGAGGATTTTTTATGAAAAATACAGTTACTTGTCTAGTTAGTTTAATCAGTATGATTGCCACTACTCAAATTTTTGCATCAGCATCACTAGCCCTTGATTTATCATTAATAGCAACAAAACAAAATCAACCTGATTTGTTAGCTGGTGGTCCCCCGATTAATATTACTGATAATTTCTCTTTTACTACCGCCAATTATGTAGTGAGAATTTACACCCAAGGCGGTATGACTTATATATCAGTCAGCGATCGCAAAACCGGAATGTGGTTAAATAATATTCCGGTGAGTGTGAGTAATATTCCTGGTGGGCGGATTTATTCCCTATTAAAAGGGGAAACCAATGTAAAAGTTTATCGTTCCTTTGCTGATAACGGTGCTTCCATTGTAGTTGGTGACAATCGCCCAGAAATTTCTATTAATGGCAATAATAATAATAACGATAATAATAATTCTAGCCAAAATAATTTTGCATTTTTCACTAAAACCTATCTTGTGAAGATTTACACTATTAACGGTCAAACCTATATGGATGTAAGTAAGCGAGATACTAATACGCCTTGGATTAGTGGTACTAAAGCGATAGTGACTAGTAATCCAGAGGGTTGGTCTTATAAACCAGAACGAGGTGAAACGACCGTGCAAATATTTAAGTCACGGTATAGTAATTCTGCTAGTATTCAAGTTGGTAATAATCGCCCAGAATCAGCTATATAGCACTCTTAATACGATGTTCTCAATCCAATTCCCCCCAGAATTGGGGGGTTAGGGGGGCAATAGGTTGAGGGTAAAAATTCCAAAACTTCTATGCCCTCACCCCCAACCCCTCTCCCACACTTGGGAGAGGGGAGAAGAAAATGCAGATTTCTCAAATAGGTTAAAACTATGACCGATTTAATTTTATTGTGGCATCGGCGGGATATAAGAATAACTGATCATTTAGGATTAGCCGACGCTCAAAATATTACGCCAAAAGTAGTTGGGGTATTTTGTTTAGATTCGACAATTTTAGAACGTGATGATTTAGCACCAGCTCGCCTGCATTATTTGATCGGTTGTTTACAAGATTTACAGACAAGTTATCAGCAAGCTGGTAGTCAATTATTAATTATCCAAGGAAATCCTACGGAGTTAATTCCCCAAATTGCTGATCGGTTAAAAGCTCAGGCTGTCTATTGGCATAATGATGTGGAACCCTACGCCCAAGAGCGTGATCGATTGGTAAAAAATACCTTGGAAAAATCCGGTATTACCGTCAAAACCTTTTGGGATCAACTATTACACGCCCCTAGTGAAATATTCTCAGGTACAGGCAATCCTTACACAGTTTATACGCCTTTTTGGCATAATTGGTCGAGTCAAATCAAACCCTCACCCGTTAATTCTTTACCAAAAAATAAAAGTTTATTAGGTTTAAATTCCACAGAATTAAAGTTATTAAAGAATAATATCATTGATTTACCGACGGCGGATCAGTTAGGTTTTCCCTGGTCACAACCTCTAATTATGCAACCGGGTGAAGCAGCAGCTCAAGCGAACTTAAACTTATTTACTAAAAAATTTATTAATCAATATGAGACTAATCGGGATATTCCTAGTATTGACGGCACATCTAAGTTAAGTGCCGCTTTAAAATTTGGGGTATTAAGTATTAGGAGTATTTGGGCAGAAACTAATAAACTATTAAAATCTGCTGGTAATGAGCAAGCAAGAAAAAGTATTATTACTTGGCAAAAAGAACTAGCTTGGCGAGAATTTTATCAACACGCTTTATATAATTTTCCTAGCTTGGCAACCGGCCCCTATCGTCCTTTGTGGCAGGATTTCCCCTGGTCGAATAATCGCTCACTATTCCAGGCATGGTGTGAGGGAAAAACTGGTTATCCGATTATTGATGCGGCGATGCGTCAGTTAAATACTATTGGTTGGATGCACAATCGTTGTCGGATGATCGTGGCTAGTTTTTTAACTAAGGATTTAATTATTAATTGGCAATGGGGGGAAAAATATTTTATGCAAAAGTTAATTGATGGGGATTTAGCTGCTAATAATGGTGGTTGGCAATGGAGTGCATCTAGTGGCATGGACCCGAAACCTTTAAGAATATTCAATCCGGCTAGTCAGGCGACTAAATTCGACCCGGCGGGCAGTTATATTCGGCAATGGGTACCTGAATTGAAAAATATTGAAACAGCTAATTTATTAACAGGGAAAATATCACCCTTAGAAAGACAAATCGCTGGTTATTCCCAACCAATAGTTGATCATAATCAACAGCAAAAACATTTTAAACTTTTATATCAAGAACAAAAATTGAACTATAATATTACATCTGATTAATATATCAGTTAATAGTAGGTTGGGTTAAGGAACGAAACCCAACACAAGTCATTAAAATTGATTTTTGGCCTGGGATTGTAATATGCGAGTTTCCTCTAATATTTTATCAATATCCGTCGGTTCCACCCGCATCACATAATTTATTTTTACTTCTTCTAAAAGAGTACATAAGAGATTTTGGATTTCTTTTAAAGTATCTTCACTCTGTAACTCTTGACCGAGCAACCGACTAAATTTTGTCACCAACTGATTAGATAATTTACTAGTCATCGGAGCCTCAATCGCTGGTTTTAAAGATTGATAAGCCTGATCCGGTCCGGCTGTAGCCATTAAAGAAAATTGACTGATCAACTGTTCTAATAATTGATTAACTAATAAATTAATCCCAGGAATATTTTGTAAATTTTGATAAGCGGGAGTATCTCTTAATAAATTATTTAAACTATATTGTAAAAGATTTTGTATATCTGGTTTTAATTGGGGTAATACTTGACTAATTATCACCGTAATTAAACGGGTGACAATTACTTCTATTTCATTAATATTATTAATATCAATATAATCCCGCTTTTGTAGATTAAATATGCGACGGGATATTTCGCCACTTTTGATCGCACTCTGCATATAATCAATTATTTGAATCACAACTATTTCTGTCAATTCTGTGGCAAAACTTGATATAATATAGTTACCAATTTGTTTTTGGATAGGCTGAAAACTAAACATTTTACTGGCATCTAGTCTAATTATTAAAGGAATAATTCTACTAAAACGCCAAGCCGGTAAGAATAATAAAATATCATAAAATCGCCATAACATAGCGGTTTTCCAGGTGACACCGCTATGACGACGACTAATAGTATAAGTTCGTCCCAAAAATTCTAAGAGAAATATTATATTAAATGGTAAATCTACTAACCAAAAATAATTGATCGGTTTGCCCCTTTCATTAAAACCTCGATAATAGTTACTCGCAATCAGGGGGCGAATTTTTTGATTAAACCAGGCGATTTCTGATGACCAGCCTTGCTGTTGTAAATGACTGGCACTCCAGAATATAGCGAAAGCTGTTTTGGCGGAATTTTCAGGATTAGGCACGTGCGATCGCACCCGGTTTTTAATTTGTTCCAATGTACCCGTTTTACCGGCGATCGCAAAAGGATTTTCGTCAATCATAGTTTGACTTTGCTGACTCAAATCAGCCAAGGTTGCCTGAATAATTGCCGGATTACTATTACTAGTTAATTGTGAGGTTAATTGATCAACCGTTTCTAAATATTCTGCTGTCATCCGATGAGGTTGAATACCTTTCACCGGATCATAAATTTTAGTAATGCCGGGTAAATATTGCAAATAAATATCACGTAACTCAGTATAAAAATAATCAAAGATCACTAAACCGTAATTAATAATAATTAAAAACACCATCATTTTTTCAAACAATGGCGTTCTACTAGAATTTTTCGCTGGTTTGGGATTAGCTACAGCAGCCGGTAATGATTTAATCACTTAATTTAATCACTTAATATTATCTAAATTTTTTTGATATAGCGATTTTCATTCTAGGGTATTAGGGGCAATTAATCATTATTATAGGCTAGTAGGGGCAATTCATGAATTGCCCCTACGGTCGGTTTATGAACAGATTTTTGTATATCGATTAAAATTCATATCCCCTTGCCAACCAATATTCCCAATCTCCTAAAGCCTCTTGAGTTAGTTCATCTACATCGATAGCCTCGATTTTTGCTAAACTAACAGAAAATACATCTGTTTCATCTGGATCATCAGTATAGGCTGCTAATACATACATTTCACTCATACACTCTTCTTCATCAGCCATACATAATACTTTGACTTGTTTCACTTCTATCTCAGAAGTTTTCCTATTTTTCTTTTGCCAGTTAGCTAAAAAAGGAAAAATCAGATTATCTGCTAAGTAATAATACCAACCCATAGCTCGTTCTTCACGGCTATAGGCATCAACAACAATTTCATGATCAATCCGCTTTTCCCGTATTGGATCTTCTTTGACTTTTTCCATGATAAAAAACCTGTCAATTTAATTTGTTTAATTGGATTTAATCTAAAACTATTTATCATAATCGCCAATTTCTGTCAATCTTTAACTTTTTAATTTCTGTAACAAAAAAATGTAGAGGTTTATCATAAATCTCTACATTCTCTCAAACAAAATATTAACTTTAAACTGTTAATTGGTAATTAATTACAAACGCCATCTTGCCGAGCCGCATGAGCAACAGCCCCAGCCACTGCCTTGGCAACATTAGGATCAAATACCGATGGTACAATATGTTCCCGGTTTAAATCAGAGGGTTTCACCAAAGAAGCGATCGCCTTAGCAGCCTCTAAATACATATTGGTGGTAAAAGTGCGAGCGCGACTATCTAAAGCCCCTCGGAAAATCCCAGGGAAAGCTAAAACATTATTAATTTGATTAGGATAATCACTGCGTCCAGTTGCCATCACCGCTACATCATTAGTGATTAATTCTGGTTGAATTTCGGGAATAGGATTAGCCATGGCAAAAACAATCGGATCCTTTGCCATCGATTTAACCATAGCTGGTGTCACCACACCGGGCGCACTCACCCCTAAAAATACATCGGCTCCCACCATGGCATCTGTTAACGTTTTACCAGTAGAATTAATCGCAAATTCTTGTTTTTCTGGACTTAAATTCGGGCGATCGCTGGTAATCAAACCACCTAAATCACACATAGCAATATTTTTCACCCCAGCTACCCTTAATAGACGGGCGATCGCAATACCAGCAGCCCCCGCTCCATTAATCACAATATAAATTTCCTCTAGGGATTTTTTCACTAATTTCAGGGAATTAATTAAAGCGGCTAAACTAACAATTGCTGTACCGTGCTGATCATCATGGAATACTGGAATATCAAGGATTTCTCGTAATTTGCGTTCAATTTCAAAACAGCGGGGAGAAGCAATATCCTCTAAATTAATGCCACCAAATACCGGGGCAATATTTTTCACCGTTTGGATAATTTCATCAGTATCCTGAGTAGCCAGGCAAATCGGAAAAGCATCCACCCCGCCAAATGCTTTAAATAACATCGCCTTACCTTCCATCACAGGTAAAGCACCACCTGCCCCTAAATTACCTAAACCTAATACGGCACTACCATCACTGACGATTGCCACCATATTTTGTTTGACCGTCAAGGAATAAATTTTACTGGGATCATCAGCGATCGCCTGACTAATCCGACCCACCCCAGGCGTATAAGCCATGGCTAAATCACCCTGAGAAGTGAGGGGAATTTTACTTTCTACCGTAATTTTGCCCCCCTGATGAATAAAGAAGGTGCGATCATAAATATCAACTACTTTAATATCATTGAGAGTTTTCACCGCCTTAGTAATTTGCTCGGCGTGTTCACTACTAGAGGCATCGACCGTAATATCTCTCACCACCGAGGAGAGGGTTTGTTCTATTAGGTCAATCTGGCCAATATTCCCACCGACTGAGGCGATCGCTTGGGTGACACTGGCCAGCATACCGGCCCGATTAGGCAATTCTAAACGAATAGTCAGACTATAAGAAGGATTAGGATTAAGTTGAACCATGTGATTTTTAGTTGAGAATTCAGTTAAATATTAGATGCTTACTGGATTTTTGTCAGCTAGATTGGCATTAGCGAAATTATCTATTTGCACAGCAAACAATTTAATACAGTTGGCTAAATCAATATGTTTTTCTGTATTACTTAGTACATAAATTAAGAGTTCTCATAAATGTAATAGGGGCAATTGATCAATTTCCCCTATGGTTTTTGCTTATCATCTTTTTAGATTTGACTAATGGGAAAATTATTAATATCCTTAATAATAATTTTCCGTTGATTAATAATTTGCTAATTATTTGCTTGGTTTAATAGAAAAAACTCACCCATGAGATATTTAGGAAAACCTGACCGGATAAATTGAGGGAAAGTATGATCCGAATTTTTCTCTATCTCACCGTCTGCCGGCTGTACACAAATACCGATTTCTCCCATATCTGGCATTAAATACATGACCCGTGCCTTAATCTTATCAATATCTAATAATAAATCCTCAGCTAAATATAGAGACGGGGCGATAACCAACAACGTTTTCACCTGACAAGGACTAGGTAAAATGCCAAAAACACATTGGGATAATATATTTTGGGTAGTGACACGCAAACCATTCGGCAAAAAATTTAATACGGCTTCATATAAAGATTCTCTTAAATAATCATTGTCAAAAGTTGGTTGTGGTAGCATCAAATGGTCTCCTGAATAGTGGTATATTTTGAAATATTGTCGAAATATTGTTGAAATAAAACTGTGCAGAATATTTTGGTTGTTTCATATTATTTGCACAAGTAAAATTTACAGAAGTGACTGTTCAGAAAAATCAGGGTGTTTTGCGTCACATTTCCCCCTAACAATCTGTCACCTTTTAGCGTAGGATGATTACGTTACCTGATCTTTTCCAGTGGATGAGAGCAGTTTCCATTGTCTAATAGTTTATTTATTGTCTTTTTGGTCGCTACTAGATCAGATTATTTATCAGATTACTCAGGATTTTTTTATGACTTCCCCCCTTACCCAATTAAAAATTAGATTTGATAAGGCCCTAGTCGGGGCTTTTGGTGAAGATTTAGCTGGAGTTGATCCCCTCTTAGCACCGTCAAATAATCCCAAGTTCGGTGATTATCAATGTAATTTAGCGATGTCTTTGGCCAAACAACTCCAGGATAAACCGAGGGCGATCGCCTCCCGTATTATTGAATTTCTTAATGTGAATGACATCTGTTTCCCTCCAGAAGTTGCTGGGCCAGGTTTTATTAATTTGATGTTACGCCCGGAATATTTAGCAACCCAGTTAGGGGCGATCGCTCTGGATGAGAGGTTAGGTATTAACCAGAGCAAAAATCCCCAACCCGTATTAGTCGATTTTTCCAGTCCGAATATTGCCAAAGAAATGCACGTCGGTCATTTACGCTCAACTATTATTGGCGATTGTTTAGCCAGAGTATTAGAATTTCAGGGTAATCAGGTTCTCAGAATTAATCATGTGGGTGATTGGGGAACTCAGTTTGGGATGTTAATTACCTATTTAAGGGAAGTATATCCTTCAGCTTTAACTACCGCCGATGCTTTAGATTTAGGTGATTTAGTAGCATTTTATCGGCAAGCTAAACAGCGGTTTGATCATGACCCGGATTTTCAAGAAAGATCTCGGCAAGAAGTGGTAAGATTGCAGGCTGGAGCAGAGGATAGCAAAAAAGCCTGGTTATTATTATGTGAACAATCCCGTCGAGAATTTCAAGTCATTTATGATTTATTAAATATTAATCTGACAGAAAGAGGTGAATCTTTTTATAATCCGCTGTTATCTCAGGTAATTGAGGATTTAGGCAAAACCGATTTATTAGTCACCGATCAAGGGGCAAAATGTGTATTCTTAGATGGTTTTACTAATCAGGATGGGCAACCTTTACCCTTAATAGTACAAAAAACTGATGGTGGTTTTAATTACGCCACAACCGATCTAGCAGCCTTACGTTATCGGATTAATCAGGATAAGGCAAAAAGATTAATTTATGTGACTGATGCTGGGCAATCTAATCATTTTGCCCAAGTTTGGCAGGTAGCCAGGAAAGCCGATTGGATTCCCGCTGATGTAGAGTTAGTTCATGTACCCTTCGGTTTAGTATTAGGGGAAGATGGCAAAAAATTAAAAACCCGTTCCGGTGAAACGGTGCGTTTACGGGCTTTATTAGATGAGGCTGTGAATAGGGCGAGACAGGATTTACAGGATCGTTTAGTTAAGGAAAATCGGCAGGAATCACCAGAATTTATTGCTCAAGTTGCTCAAATTGTCGGCATGAGTTCTGTCAAATATGCTGATCTCAGTCAAAATCGTTTGAGTGATTATATTTTCAGTTTTGATAAAATGTTAGCCCTACAAGGTAATACGGCTCCCTATATGTTATACGCCTATGTGCGGATTCAGGGTATTAGTCGTAAGGGAGAAATTGATTTTACTAATTTAGGTGATCAAACTAATCTAATTTTGCAAGAAGAAGGTGAATTAGTTTTAGCGAAACATTTATTACAACTGAGTGAGGTGATTGATAGTGTAGCAAGGGATTTATTACCAAATCGTTTGTGTCAATACCTATTTGAGTTAAGTCAAAAATTCAATGTATTCTATGAACAGTGTCAAGTATTAAAGGCAGAAGAACCTTTTAGAACATCCCGTTTAATATTATGTGATGTGACAGCTCGTACTTTGAAATTGGGTTTATCTCTATTGGGGATTAAGGTATTAGAGAGAATGTAGGTAATTTAACGTGAGTTCGATGAAACAATTGTGCCTCAAAGAAATGTGGGAAAATTTGTAACATTTCATGAAATATTTGGTAAATACTGTTTCCTGTAAATCAACTTTTACTTTCCTGGTTAGAATATGTTTTAGCCAAAATATTTATGAAATAAGTTGTTTAGCAATTGTCAAGAAAAATCCCACAGTTTTTTATTTCACGACCGATACTAAATTATATATCTAAAGAATATTTTTTGACAATATTCTCAGGAATTACTAACCGTTGTAAATTGCCTGGTTCCACTTTAATCGCCCCGGCTCCATAGCTTTTACCAACTAAAGATAAATTATTAATAGTAGCTGGTTCATTCAATGCCTGCCAAAGTTGATCAATAAATTGCGGATCAGAATAATGGGGATAAATACAGAGAAAACCTGTTAAGGGTAAAACCGCAGCTTCATTTTTAATAAAGCGTTGATGTCGTCTGCCTAAATAGGTAAATAATATCGGTGGTATTTGCCGTTTTTCCATTTTATACCAAGGTTTTCTTTGGCGAATTAAGGCTCGTTCTGGTAAACCTAATTTTTCCCCTTGGCATAAATATTTGATTAATTGGGGATGTAATTTTTCATGTAACTGATCAATTGTATCTATTGATAATAATAAAGTTGGACGCTGATTTTTTTCTAAATTTTCTAAATCTCTAACTGTAATGCGATCGCCCGTAATATCCTTAGTCCGCCCAATCGCTAATTTAAAATATTGGCGGGGAATTTTTAATGATTTCACTTGAGCTTGGGTGAGAAAGAAAAATTCATTGGCTCCTGTGGCGATACCCCGCATGATTTTGGCAAAATCCTGTAAATGGTAAATTTTCCCCTGAGTTAATATTTGGGGCGATCTGGAAAAACCTGTATTTAAACCTTCTGCTAAATCCCGTTTAACAATTTTTATATCAGGTAATTGCTGGTTAATATTCTCAATCTCCGATGTAGCAGAAAAAATTTGCATAAATTTTAATAAATTTGCTGTCTCAGATTTTTCTACCTGTAACCAGAAAAAATCTGGTTGCGGTTGACAGCGTTTCAAACAAATAATTAGCGGGTTAGTATCAACCTGCAAAAATACAGTTGCTTCTCTGGCAAAAGTGATCACGTATTCCACACAAAAATTTTCAGTAATCCACTGCCATAATTTATTGGCAAAAACTCCCTCACACACATCAGCCGGCATAATTATCGCCAATTTCCCATGAGGTGCTAATAAATGCAGTGCTTTTAATAAAAAATAAACGTGATAACCCGCTCGCCCATCAATGGTAAAACCGGTTATTTCCTGACATAATTGCTTTAAATATTGTTTCGTCACCTGATCTAAGCGGTGGTGTCTAATATAAGGCGGATTCGCCACAATCGCTGGCAATAGATGATCAGGTGAATAGTGTAGAAAATCCTGTTGAGTTACCCAACAATTTTCAGTCTGATAAATTTCATCCTCTAATACTGCTTGATCAATATCAAAACCCCAAAATTTTTGTGACAAATTGAGCGATCGCATTGCCTGCCAAAAAGCCCCCCGCCCAGTTGCCGGATCACAAATCAGATCAACCGCCACATCAGGATTATTTGCCACGTAATCAACCATAGCGATCGCCACCCAAGCAGGAGTCCAGAATTGACCTTTATTCCTTAATACTTCTCTCGCTTGTCGATTATTAAGAATCTTTGCGTTCTTTATCACAATTTTTTCTTTGAGGTGCTGATTATCAATGAAATCAATATAGCAATCCGATTCAAGTTGTTACAGGATTCGTTAATTCAACCTGTATGACAACCGATAGCAGATGTCTGTATTGCAATAGTACATAAATATATATAGTGTGATCTATGGTTTTATTCATGCAAAAAAAATATATTTAGTACGACCAGATAAATCCTGCTAACGAAAAATCAAAATCCAAAATCTAAATGTTAAAAAATGTTGCTAACTTTAAAAAGTTACGTTAAGTTATATTACAGATGTTTGCAATATATAGAGGTTAATGCGTCATGGAAACACCAAATAAAAAATATGGATTTACCGAATTTGCAGAAACCTGGAACGGTCGTTTGGCCATGTTAGGTTTTCTCATCGGCATCGGCACCGAGTATTTGACTGGACAAGGTATTTTGTCCCAAATCGGTTTGATGTAATTACTGAAGGTAATTATTGATGAACAATTGTCAAAATTACTGACAAACTCGTAACAAAATTCCCATTCCTAACAATTAGAAATCTTCTGTCAAATTTAGAAAATTCCTAGAAATTAATTAAGAGGTCAACGGCTCATGAAAACTCAAGAAAACAAGTTTGGTTTCACTAATTTTGCCGAAGTATGGAACGGTCGTTTAGCGATGTTAGGGTTCCTCATCGGTCTCACTACTGAGTTGATTACTGGTCAGGGTATTCTCTCGCAAATTGGTCTCATGTAATCTGACAAAATTGTTTGATTTTCTGTTCTCAATGTTCAACTTATAACGAGGTTAATTGATTAGGAGTTAAGATTTTTTCTTAACTCTTTTTTTGTTTGAATATTGATCATTGCAAGATGCCTTTCCACGCCGATGAGGCTGGGCGGGTTAGCATAATATTTTGTTGCGAGTATTAGTAATTATGTAAAAAAACCCGCCCCTGCGGATTTACCATGCGTTATTCCCTATTCATCAAACCCAATTTTCTCCGCAATAATATAATAAGGTCTTTTCCGCACCTCATCATAAATCCGACCAATATATTCCCCAATAATACCGAGGGATAATAATTGCACTCCCCCCATAAAAAACGTACTAGTTAAACCATAAGTCCAAGCTAAAAAAGTTTGACCCATGACAAATTTTACATAAAGACCAACCAACCCTAAAATAAAAGCGGTAATTGCACTAATCAAACCCAAAAAAGTCGCTATTTTCAGAGGAATAGTAGAAAAAGAAAAAATCCCATCAAAAGCCAACTTAAATAATCTGACAAGAGAAACCTTCGGTTCACCTTTATAACGGGGACCTCGTTCCACAAAAACACCCGTTTGTTTAAACCCCGTATAAGCCCGCAAACCCGTAATATATCTATTATGTTCAGGCATTGCTTGTAATATTTTTACCACCTGCCGATCCATCAGGGAAAAAATACCAGCATCCCTCGGCATTTCTACACCTGAAAGAAAAGTTTGAATTTGATAAAAAGTTTTAAAAGCTAACCGTTTAAAAAATCTTTCCTTGCGTTTTTCCCGAATCGCATAAACTACTTGATAACCAGCCCGCCACATTTTAATAAAATCAAAAATAGCCGCTGGTGAATCCTGTAAGTCTCCATCCATCATGATTACAGCCTGACCACTAGCATGATCAATCCCCGCAGTTAAAGCACATTGATGACCAAAATTGCGAGAAAAGTTAATAATTTTAACTTGAATTTTAATATCAGTATTAGTTTGATTATTTGCTATATTTTCGTGAATATTTGTTTCCCTAATATTCTGTAATAGTTCTAAAGAATTATCCCGACTACCATCATTAATAAAAATTACTTCACTAGTTCCCTCAAGTTGCTGTAAAACCTGGGATAATTGTCGCCATAATTCGGGGATAATTTCTGACTCATTGAAAATGGGAATAACTAAGGAATAATTAGCAGATTGCATATTTAATTGTAAATTTAATTGTTATTAATCACATAGCTATTATCTAATAAATAGGCTTTGCCCGTATCCGTATCAAAAGCCCAAGCATTAATTTTCCATTGCCCTGGTGGTAACTGAGATCGATGAAAACTATGTTGCCAACCAGCTCTGTTATAAGCTGTCTGACCAAATTTTTCAGCTATTTCCTGACGGGGAATACGTTGATTAATTAATTGAAAAATCATACCTTCTCCCTCATCATTTTCCGCCACTCCCTCATAGGTGAGAATAATACCATCGGCTGCTTCCTGCCTATGGGGTAAAATTGCCCAACCCGTTACACGATAATTTTGCTGATCAATTTTTTCTAACTGATCAAAAGCACCATACATTAAATTAGGTTGTAAATTTTCTGCAATATCAGCAATTTCTTTATTATTGACTAAACCGGGTTGTAAATAGCCCATTTTATCTAAAATATTAGCCGTATTTTTAAAAGGTTCTAACTCTCTTTTTGTCACTAAACAGGAATTTTCTGGTACAACATTAACCATTAATAAACAGGCTTTACTTTGTAATAGAATATCCCGCCGATCTGCCATTCTATTCATCGCAAAAATATAGGTTTGTAATTGTAATATGAAAAATATACCGAGGAGAAAATAACCGATGATCGTTAGTTTATTAAAATATTTTTTCCTGGCTAAACTAGCCTCATAATTAACTTTACTGAGGTAAATAGCAGCTAAGTAAATTAAAGAAATAATAATATAAATAGAAAAGGCTGTATAACGAGGTGCTAGGGCTTGACTGACACCAAAACCAACCCGACCTAAACTAGTAACTATGCCGCTGATAATACCGTATAAACCGATAACTAACCAGCCAATTACTTGCAATATAGCCGGTTGACTAATATTTTTTAAAATTATGCGAGTTAATTTAAATACTATTAATAGCCAGGCGACCATCACGATGGAACCAACTATTGTCGCAACTGTTAAGTTACCAAAGGCTAAGGGAGAACCCGTAAATACTAGAAAATAATGTAGGCTATTAATTGGCTGTAAAATACCACTAATAAAACTAGGGTGATCGTCTGGTTTAGTGTATTGATAAAAATAGAAAATAATATTGACTAAAAAAGCAATTAACCAAATTGCAATAAATTTCTTATATTGGGTGGGATGAAATTGATCAGTTAAGGCATGACCTGGTTTCGTAATTCCCACTAATAATACAGGTAAAACTAACAGCCAATTTAACATCCCGTTGGCATAGGAATAGGTGGCAACAGTTGTTAATAAAATTGTTAAGATTAATTTAATATTAGCTGATAATTTACTATGACTAATCAGAATACAACTGGTTAAACAGAGAATAGGCAGATAAACTACTATTTGAATACCCCATAACCAGTTTTCATATTGGGCAGGAGAGAATATTAAAAGATTAGCTATGATGAATAATAAAACTATTTTTAGACAACTAATTTTTAAGGTGATTTTACTTAACCAATAAATATTAATAGAAATCAGGCAGGTTAAGAAAAATATGAATAGCATTTCATAGCGGACATCCCAATTGGTTAACTGGGCTAAACCAATAAAAATTAGGCGGGGAAAGAATTTTCTACTTTCATGAAATTGGGCAAATAAGTCACTAATAGTCAGGTTATTAGCGTAAATTTTTTCAAACATCACGGCTAAAGGCCATTGATCAGAAAAAGGAAAATTTACGCTATATTTCAGAATAGAAAAAGCCATGAAAAAGGCTGGCAAAAATCCTAATATTGCCAAACCAATTAATGGTAATTTTTTTGATATTTTTCCTACTAAATCTTCAGCTAAATTATTGGAATCTTGCATAATTTGTCTGCAATTATCATGATAATTGCCGGCAATCAACCTCCCTAGAAAATCTGATCATTTATACTTTTGTCCCACTTTTATGTTCTGGCAAAGCATCCCGTGCCTCCTTTAAAATACTGATAACTTCTGGGTGTCCTTCCGATGAAGCCCAAATTAAAGCAGTCCAAGTATTTTGATCCTTGGCTGTCATATCCGCACCCTCTGCCAAGAGAATTTGCACATTATCGGTTTTGCCATTACCAGCGGCTGCCATTAAAGCAGTTAGGCCAAAATTTGTGACGGCATTCACATTTGCCCCTGCCTCTAATAAAATCTGCAATATTTCTGTATTACCGGAAGCGGAGGCAGTCATAACAGCGGTCCAATTGTCGTTATCACCTTGATTGACATCGGCTCCCTTGGCTAATAATTCTTTTACCATGGCAGTATTACCCGCCTCCGTCGCAGAAATTAGGGCAGTCGTACCTTCGGCATTTTTTTCACTGAGATCGGCTCCAGCCTTCAGTAAATCAGTCATTGCCGTTAAATCACCGGCGTTAATAGCGTTAATTAGTTCTGTCATAGTTTTTTATGGGAAAATTTCTCTGTTAATAGTTTGCTTGTTCTTTCCTTATGTCCTAAATCGAGTATTTTTGTCAATATGTATAAATATGACATCCTAATTTTGTCAAATGGACCGGGAGAGTTAGCGACCTGGGTGCGTCCGGTGGTGCGACAGGTGCGATCGCTCTTATTAGAGCAGGATTCTACGGGTAATCTGAATCAGGCCGTGAGAATATCCCTAGTATTGTCTCCCTGTCCCCACGCTACCGGCAAAGAAACGGCGATCGCCCGTAGTTATCAAGAAATTGATCGGGTGCAAGCATCGCAAGATTTTATGAAATTTTTACTAACGGGAAAAACTGCTGAAAATTGGCAATGGTGTAAAGAGGGAGTAGTTTTATTTTTAGGTGGTGATCAAATTTTCCCGGTGATCATTGGTAAACGTTTGCAATATAAAACCGTAGTTTATGCCGAATGGTCGGCTCGTTGGTGGCAATGGATTGATCAGTTTGCTTTAATGCGATCGCCCGTCGCTGATACTGTACCGGCAAAATATCAGGATAAATTAACGATTATCGGTGACTTGATGGCTGATGTGGTGGAGGATTTAGGCAATGTTGATTTAGTGAATACTGATCTAGTGAAAGAAAATGATCAGGAAATTATCGGTTTATTACCAGGTTCTAAACCTGCTAAATTATCCCAGGGTTTACCCTTAACTTTGGCGATCGCCGACTATGTTCACAAACAAAGACCGAATACCCGCTTTATTCTGCCGATGGCTCCTACCTTAGATTTTGCTACATTGGGGAAATATGCCGGGACAGAAAATCCCATGGTGCAACAATTTGGCAATATTACCGCCACATTACAAGATCATTATTTAGTGACGAATACGGGCTTAAAAGTGGCAATTCACACAGAAAACCCAGCTTATAGTATTTTGCGTCAATGTAGTTTATGTATAACCACAGTGGGAGCTAATACCGCTGAATTAGGTAGTTTAGGTGTGCCTATGTTGGTTTTATTACCTACCCAAGAATTAGATGCCATGCGGGCGTGGGATGGTTTACCAGGTATATTAGCCCGTTTACCGGGGGTCGGTTCTCTCTTTGCCAAAATAATTAATACAATAGTTTTACGTCAAGGTAAATTATTTGCTTGGCCGAATATTTGGGCAGGGGAGGAGATTGTACCAGAATTAGTTGGTAAGTTACAGCCTAATACAGTGGGTGATTTGGTTTTAGAATATTTAGCTAATCCTACTAAATTACAAACTATGGACGATCGCTTGCGGCAAGTGAGGGGAGAAGCCGGGGCAAGTAAAAAGTTAGCTCAATTAGTGATTAAGCAAATTTTATAATCAGTTATTACAATTTTTGTATTTATATTAAAATTTCAAATATTTAACTTTAAAAAATCCCATGAATCATCCACCCAATATTAAAAAATTAATCATTCAAATTCCCTGTTATAACGAAGAAGGTACGTTGGGTATTACCTTATCAGATTTACCAAGGGAAGTAGCGGGGGTGGATGTAGTGGAATGGTTAATTATTGATGATGGTAGTCACGATCACACGATAGAAGTTGCCCAAAAATATGGGGTTGATCATATTGTCAGATTTACCAAAAATCAAGGTTTAGCTAAGGGTTTTATGGCAGGTTTAGAAGCCTGTTTACAAGCGGGGGCTGATATTATTGTGAATACCGATGCCGATAATCAATATTGTGCTGAGGATATTCCCTATTTAATAGAACCAATTTTAAAACGACAAGCAGACATCGTGGTGGGTTCTCGCCCTATTAGTGAAATACAACACTTTTCCCCTACTAAAAAATTCTTACAAAAACTTGGCAGTTGGGCGGTGAGAATAGCGAGTAAAACTAATATTCCTGATGCTCCTAGCGGTTTTCGGGCAATGAGTCGGCAAGCAGCGATGCAGTTAAATGTTTTTAATAGTTATACTTACACCTTGGAAACTATTATTCAGGCTGGTCAAAAAGGTATTGCCATAACTTCTGTACCAATTAGGACTAATACTATGCTACGACCCTCCCGCTTAGTAAAAAGCAATTTTTCCTACGTGGTGCGATCGCTCTTTACAATATTAAGAATTTTCATAGTGTATAAGCCTTTAAGATTTTTTCTGTGGTTAGGTAGTTTACCTTTTGGTTTGGGCATAATAACCCTGATGCGTTGGTTATTATTTTTCCTAGAAGGGTATGATAAACCAAGAATACCGACCTTAATATTAGGTACTATTTTAATTTTAGTGGGGTTTCAATTATGGATTTTTGGCTTAGTAGCTGATCTATTATCCGTTAATCGCAAAGTCATGGAAGAAGTACAATTTCGCCTGAGACGACAAGATAGTAATTTTAAATAATTTAGATATATTATGACAAAAGTAATTGGTTTAATGAGCGGTACGTCAGTGGATGGTATTGATGCGGTATTAGTGGAAATTACTGGCAGACAAACTGATTTGAAAATAGAATTATTAAATGGATTCACCTACCCTTATAGCACCGAAGTGCGATCGCACATTTTAGCGGTTGCCCAGGGAGCTAGTTTAAGTTTACAGGAATTAGCAGAATTAGACGAGGCGATCGCCCGTGAATTTGCTCAGGCTGCCATAGAAATTAATGCTGGTTATCCAGCCGCTAAAATAATCGGTTCCCACGGTCAAACTGTTTATCATCGCCCAGCGACGAAAGAACTATTAGCCTATAGTTTACAAATCGGGCGGGGCGACATGATTGCTAAGTTAACTGGTATTACGACTATTAGTGATTTTCGCCAGGCTGATATTGCCGTCGGCGGGCAAGGTGCGCCCCTTTTACCTTGTGTTGATGTTTATTTATTTAATCACCCTAAACTTAGTTGCTGTATTCAGAATATTGGGGGGATTAGTAATGTTACGTATTTACCAGCGAAAACTATTGAGAAAATTGCCCAGGTGAGGGGCTGGGATACAGGTCCTGGTAATACTTTATTAGATTTAGCGATCGCCTATTTTACGGCGGGGGAAAAAACCTATGATGCCGATGGTAAGTTTGCTAGGAGCGGTAATATTTGCCATGAGTTAGTGAATAAATGGTTAGAACAAGATTATTTTCAAAAGGCTCCGCCTAAGTCAACGGGGCGGGAATTATTTGGGCAAGAATATTTACATCAATGTTTAGATGAGGCTAATCATTACGATTTAAAACCGTCTGATGTGATGGCAACTTTAACGGAATTAACGGCGGCTTCCATTGCTTATAATTATCGCCAATTTTTAGAGAAGTTACCGGATCAGGTTTTACTATGTGGGGGCGGTGGTCGTAATTTATATTTAAGGGAACGTTTAGAAAATTTATTAGCACCCTGTCAGGTTTTAACTACTTCTGAGTTAGGAATTGATGCGGATTTTAAAGAGGCGATCGCCTTTGCGGTATTTGCGTATTGGCGTGATTTGGGAATACCGGCGAATTTACCGCAGGTGACGGGAGCGAAACAAAAAGTATTATTAGGGGATGTTTTTCCGGCTGTGAGATAATTTTTAGATATATGGGAAATATTAGTAGGGTGTGTTAACGAAGTGTAACACACCATTCCAAGGGTCTATCAGAAATTTTGTCTTAACTACCTGAGTGGCTGCTATATCTGGGAAATATTAGGAAATTGTATGGAAAATAAAATTTTTTGCTAGTTTTTCAACACTCCCACAAATATCCTAAAAACCGGGTTTCTCAATTAGTTTTTTGTGGCAAAGCAAAATATTCTGAGAAACCCGGTTTTTATCTTTTAAATATCCATACACACACGAAAACCAACTTGATTATTATTAAATTCTGTACAATCACTCCATGTTCTTGCTGATACAAAACATTCTTCATAAATAGAATTCCAAGAACCACCACGACGAATTTTATGATTATAATAAGTATCAGGTGTTAGCCAGGCACTATGATCTTTTGGTGCATTCTGATTATAATAAGCGTGCCAATTATCCTCACATAATTCCCAGACATTACCGTGCATATCATATAAACCAAAAGCATTAGGAGGAAAAGATCCTACATCTGTTGTTTGTTGCCTATAAATTCCTTTTGGTCCATTATTATAAGCAAAATTAGCATTATAATTTGTTAAGTCTGCTGTTATCATTCTGCCAAAATAGAAATTAGTATTTGTACCTGCTCTACAAGCATATTCCCATTGATTTTCACTAGGTAAATGAAAATTTTTACCTATTTTCTTTGATAATTTTTGGCAAAATTCTTGGGCTTTATTCCATGATACTTGCTCTACAGGACGATTTTTTCCCAGAAAATATGATGGATCTTCTTCCATTATTGCTTCATACTGAGCTTGAGTGATTGGATATTTGCCTATATAAAATGGTTTAATATTTACCATATATGTGACAATTTCTCCAGAATCTGCAAAACTTCTCTCCATTGTACCGCTAGGAATATAAACCATTTCTAAATTTACACCATCACCTAAATCAAATATCGCTACTTGACAACTTTCTTTCCTCTTTCTAGTGACAGTTACCCATTGACCGCCTTCACTAGTATTTTCTTTACTAGCCCATTTTATTGTTACTAGATCAAATTCTACAGTTTCTGTTTTTATATCTTTTTGAATAATTGGAGTAGAAACACTTTGTATATAAGTTAATGGTTCTGCTTGAATTTCTGGTTGATCAGGTTGATTATAATTCAACGCCTCTAATACTTCATCAACACTTTGAAACCGCTTTTTCAAACCAACAGTAATTAATTTATCCAAAACTTCAGCTAACTCATCACTCACAAAATTATCCTTTAAATGATCCCGCCAAGCCCAATCATTCTCATGAATATCAAATAATTGAAACGGATCAACCTGCGTTAATAAATGAATACAAGTCACCCCCAAACTATATAAATCACTAGCAAATACAGGTTTACCTCGTGACTGCTCAGGGGCCCAATACTGAGCAGAACCGATCACCGTTCCTGTCACATTCAAAGCGGTTGGTGAGGCGATCAATTTAGCCGCACCAAAATCCACTAATACTAACTTTTGATCACTATTCCTTCTAATAATATTCTCAGGCTTAATATCCCGATGTATCACCTGATTTTTGTGGACAAACTGCAAAACTTTTAAAACATCAATCAAAAAATCTTTAACTTTATTTTCATCAAAAACCCCCTGACTCTTTAACTCATCCTCCAAATTTTCCCCCGCAATATATTCCTGTACCAAATATTCTTGCTGATCCTCTGTGACAAAATAAGCAAATAACTCCGGTATTTGGGGATGCTTGCCTAAATGTTCTAACCGCACAGCCTCCTGAGCAAATAATTTTGAGGCTTTTTCCATATTATCAGTACCTTGAGCCGTCGGAAAAAACTGTTTAATCACACAAAAAGGCTGGGACGGTTTATCTAAATCCCGTGCCAAAAACGTCCGGCCAAAACCCCCTTGCCCAATTAATTTAATAGCCTGATAACGGTCCTTTAATAAAACTTTCTCACCACACTTTTCACAAAACTTACTATCAAGAGAATTAACCGTTGAACAATCTTTATTCAGACAAATTACAGTATTAGACATAAACACCAATTCTATTCAGTCAAATAATTTTTAGAACATTATAGTATAAAATTATTCCAGATGCTTAAATTTAACTGTTCAGAATGCTGATTAATCAATTTCATTTACACAAAACCGCTGCGGGTTGGCAATTTCACAACGAAGAAACCTTAGAAGACTTTTTATATTTACATCTAAGTGAGGCTTTAGGATTAAAAGGATTAGCCCGCCAATATATTGTGCAAAGTCAACGTTGCGATATTCTCGCCACAGACTCAACTAATCGCCTCATCGTCATAGAACTAAAAAATACAGAAGATCGGGGAATTGTACAACAATTAACCCGCTATTATCATGCCTTATCAGAAGAAAAACCCTTTGCCGATCAGATTAACTATTATTTGCCTGTGCATTTAATAGCGATCGCCCCCAGCTTTCACCGAGACAGTTTCACAGATCGGCAATATCACCGCCTCAACTTTCAATTTTTAGATTTTGCCATTGAACAAAAAGAGACAAGATTTTATCTGAATTTAAAAGACGTTGATTCCCACAAAATTCGCCAAATAGCTATTCCGCATCAAGAACCAGAAAAGGGTTATTTGCCCGCTATTCCCAACAATTTACAAAAAATATTAAAAAATTGTACAGCCGATCAACAGGAAAAAATATTAGAAATTCGCCAAAAAATATTAATGTTTGATAAAAGAATGCAGGAAAATACAGTCAGTGGCAGTATTCTGTATGGGAACGGCAACGGTAAAACTAATAAATATTGTGCCGAATTTACCGCCGATAAAGACGGTAAATTTCTCTTGTTTTTATGGATACCTTTAAAATGTGGTTATAGCGATCAAATTAGGCGGGCTTTGATTTGGACGGATTGGCAGAATAAAACATTAATTGAAGGTTATATTCCTGATGGTATTGGTACAGAACTTAATCCGAGAAGACGAGAATTAATTAATCTGAGAAAAAAGATAGAAAATTCTCGCCCTGTTCCGGCTAAAGAAGATTATTTATTGATAGGTCGAGTAGGAGGGACGGGAAGACACGTATTTACTATGAATGACCGTCGTCAAGTTTCTTGCCAATATTTTACAGAATATGATCAGACTGGCAAAGAATACGGCTATTACTTAACTATTAATAATCAAACAGCAAAACAATATAGGCAGGTCGTCAGGGATATTAGTAAAAATATTGAAGACATTGAAAAACCTATATTATTTGATGAAGTTGATTTTCATAGATTTTATGTAGAACTAGTTAAAACCAAAACCGGCTTCCAAAAAACCTTAAAAGTTAACCCCTATTATTCCCTAGAATATTTAATTGATTTAGCTTTAGAAAAATGGTTTAGCAGACTTTGATCCGACAAAAAAAGGATTTGTAGAAACCGGGTTTCTGAATTAGATATTTGTTACACAGCAAAATATTCCTAGAAACCCGGTTTTTATTTTTAGGGATCCATGCACACACGAAAACCAATTACCTTATCTGTTTTTCTGTAATCGTACAGAAATCTGGAAGCTATGTAACAATCATGTATAGTATTATTCCAAGCACCACCCCTAAGAACTTTATCATTTGTATTAGGCAATATATCTACCCATGCACTACCATCATCTGGTGCATCAACATAGTTACTATGCCAAGTATCTTGACACCATTCCAAAACATTACCGTGTACATCATATAGACCAAACGCATTAGGTGGAAAAGTACCCACATCCGTTGTTTTATTTAAGTTACGATTATAGTTAGCTAGATCATTACTTAATGACTCACCAAAACAAAACGGTGTAATCATTCTTCCTCTGCCAGCATATTCCCATTGACTTTCACTTGGTAAATAAAATTTTCTACTTAATTTTTCAGATAATCTTTGACAAAATTCTTGAGCCATATTCCATGATACTTGTTCTACAGGTGGGTTTTTTCTTGAAAAATAAGATGGATCTGTTCCGTTAATTATTTCATATTGAGATTGAGTAACTGGATATTTACCCATATAAAAAGGTTTGATATTAACTGTATGTACAGGTTTTGCGTCCTGATGGCTAGACTTTTTATCCGACGATCCCATGTCAAAACTACCTCCTGGAATATAAACCATTTCCAAATCGATACCATGACCTAAATCAAATTTCATTATTTGACAAGTGTGAGGTATTTTAGAAGTAGTTGTTACCCATTCCCAACCATCAGTCGGATTCTCTTTACTAGCTAGTTTTATCGTAGTCAAATAAAACTCAACAGTTTCTATGATCGGCTGATTATTCGTAATAATAAGCGGTGATTGTATAATAGTTGGCAATTGATGAATACTTGGAATAGAAATATCACCATCCTGATCTAATACTGCCAATACCTGATCAACACTTGCAAACCGCTTTTTCAAAGCAATAGTCACTAACCGATCTAATATTTCAGCCAACTGATCACTCACCAAATTATCCTGTAAATGATCACGCCAAACCCAATCATTCTCATGAATATCAAATAATTGAAACGGATCAACCTGCGTTAATAAATAAAGACAAGTCACCCCCAAACTATATAAATCACTAGCAAATACAGGCTTACCCCGTGCCTGTTCCGGGGCCCAATATTGAGCAGAACCGATCACCGTTCCCGTCACATTCAAAGCCGTCGGTGAAGCGACCATTTTCGACGCTCCAAAATCCACTAATACTAACTTTTGATCACTATTCCTTCTAATAATATTCTCAGGCTTAATATCCCGGTGTATGACTTGATGCTCATGCACAAACTTTAGAATATTTAAAATATCAATCAATAACGCCTTCACCTTATTTTCATCAAAAACCCCCTGACTTTTTAACTCATCCTCTAAATTCTTACCAGCAATATATTCCTGTACCAAATATTCTTGCTGATCCTCCGTCACAAAATAAGCAAATAACTCCGGTATTTGGGGATGCTTACCCAATTCTTCTAAATGAATCGCCTCTTTCGCAAATAATTGGGCAGCCTTCGCAATATTATCAGTCCCCTGAGCAGTAGGAAAAAACTGTTTAATCACACAATAAGACTGAGAAGGTTTATCTAAATCCCGTGCCAAAAATGTCCGACCAAAACCGCCCTGCCCTATTAACTCCAGTGCCTGATAACGATCTTTTAATAATAATTTTTCACCACACTTTGCACAAAATTTATTATCTTGTGTATTCACCGTTGCACAATCTTTATTCAGACAAATTGAAGTATTAGGCATAGAGAAAAGGGCTATTCAGTCAAATAATTTTTAATTATTATATTACATAAATAACATTGATTTATTCTTAATATCAACGCCCAACCTACGATTAATACTAATTAACTAGCCACTAAACCCTCAGTCATTCTGCCCATCCATTCTAATAAACTTTCCAATTGCTTATCCGCACTTAATACCCCCAACCCCCGCACCGTCACCTTCCCCTGACCATAAACAAAGCGGGAATGAGTTTGCTCCGGTAAATGAGCTTTTAATAAATTCCAGGCCGGTTCTGCCATCGGCGTTTCCAAAACAATATGCTGCTTATTCTCCAACTTAATCCGAGAAAACCCTAACTTTTTCGCCACCTGCTTCAATTCCATAATCCTTAATAACTGATTGGCAGCCGTTGGTAAATGACCATAGCGATCGCTCCATTCTAACTTGATCAAATATAATTCCTCTGGACTATTAGCCGTTGCCACCGCCCGATAAGCACTCATTTTTTGCGCCAAATCAGGGATGTATTCAGAGGGAATAAAAGCCGTTACAGGTAAATCAATTTGCGTATCATCAACTTGCGGTATTTCCTGCCCCTTAATTTCTTGAATCGCCTCCTGTAACATTTGTGCATACAGATCAAAACCGATAACATTTAACTGCCCCGACTGTTCCGCCCCTAATATATCACCGGCTCCCCGAATTTCTAAATCTCGCATCGCTAATTGATAACCAGAACCCAACTGCGTAAACTCTTTAATTGCCCGTAACCGTTGTTGTGCTTCCTGCGTTAAAGCCGGTTGCCCCGTATTAGTAATCGGATAAAATAACCAGGCGTAGGCTTGAATACCAGCCCGTCCGACCCGCCCCCGCAATTGATACAACTGAGATAACCCAAAACGATTAGCATCCTCTATCAGAATAGTATTCACCCTGGGAATATCTAACCCCGCCTCAATAATCGTTGTACACACTAATATTTCCGCATCGCCATTACTGAAAGTTAACATAATCCCTTCTAATTCGGCTGGATCCATCTGCCCATGGGCGATCATAATGCGAGCGGCTGGCACCATCTCCCGTAATTTTCCAGCAGTTTCCTCTATTCCTTCAATCCGAGATACCACATAAAATATTTGACCACCCCGATCTAATTCCTGCCTAATAGCGGTGCGAATTGTCTCCAGTGAATAGGGTGATAAATTTGTCTGAATCGGGCGGCGGGAAGGCGGTGGCGTACTAATAATACTCATTTCCCGAATACCAGATAAAGCCATATATAATGTTCTAGGTATTGGCGTAGCAGTTAAAGTTAAGACATCGATCAGAGCTTTTAAAGACTTAATTTTTTCCTTTTGATTTACGCCAAATCTTTGTTCTTCGTCAATTACCAATAAACCTAACTCTTTAAATTTAGTATTCTTCCCTAAAATAGAATGGGTCCCTACTAATATATCTATTTCGCCGGTGGCTAAACGTTTTTGAATATCAGTTTTTTCCCCCGTCGTTCTAAACCGATTCATTAAAGCTATTTCAATCGGATAGGGGGCAAAACGTTCTTGTAAAGTGTGATAATGTTGCTGAGTTAAAATAGTAGTCGGTGCTAATAGAGCTACTTGTTTACCGGAGGTGACTGCTTTAAATATTGCCCGAATAGCTACCTCCGTTTTACCAAATCCCACATCCCCACACACTAACCGATCCATCACCCGTTCACTTTCCATATCCCGCTTCACATCCTGAATAGCTTTCATCTGATCAGGGGTTAACTGATAGGGGAAAGAATCCTCCATTTCCTCTTGCCACGGTTGATCGGGGGGAAAAGCATAACCTTCCTGTTGCGCTCGTTGAGCGTATATTTTTAACAGATCAACTGCTAATTTCTTAATAGTTTTTCTGACATTATTTTTAGTTTTCTCCCAATTATTACCCGTCATTTTATTTAATTGGGGAGCCTTACTATCGCCTGTCCGATAACGGTTTAAAGCACTTAACTGATCGGCCGCGACTCGTAATAAACCATCGGCATATTGAATAACTAAATAATCCCTCGTTTCGTTATTAATTTTTAAACTTTCTAACTTAATAAATTTACCAATCCCATGATTTTTATGTACGACATAATCACCTGGTTGTAATTTATTAGGATCAACTTGTTTCGAGGCTGCCTGTCGCCTTTTTCTAATATAAGTCGGTATAACCAGGGCGTGTTGCCCATACAATTCTCGGTCTGTAATGACTACCAGCCGAAAAGTCGGTAAGACAAATCCTTCTAACTCAGCAATTCCATGATATTTGAGAGCGATTGGCGTATGTTGAATTTGTAATTTATCTATCGCTGGGTAATCTTTGGGATTGGGAATAAATTGCGATGGGCAATCATGTTCCTGTAATAGAGCAACTGTCCGGGATGGTTGAGCTGATATTAAAAACGTAGAAAATCTTTTTTCCCTCTCCTGCCTAATAGTATCAGCCACTTTTGCGTATTGATGAGGCATGACTGGCAAAGGCCGACTAGCTAAATTGAGGCAATAGCTAATATTTTCAACGCTGTTAATTTTATTTAATTCTGATAAATATAAATGGGTAAATGAGGATACTTCTCCTAAAGATTCGGCAAAGGTGCGGTGTAACTTAGGAATTTTTTTGACAATATCTTGATCTAATTTTAACCATTCTTCTTCAGCAAAACTATGCCACTGATTGCCATGAGCTACACATAAATCAGGTTCATCAATCGCTATTAAAGTATTCTCTGGTAAATAATCTAAGAGGGAAACAAATTGTAATGCTTGATGATTATTTTCATGATCATCTTGATTAATTAAATCATTTTCCCCAAAAATATCCCAGTGCCGAAAATCCGTGGGTGTTAATACTACCTGGTCAATTTTATCGAGCGATCGCTGAGTGGCGGCATCAAATTCTCTAATTTTTTCTAAATCATCACCAAACCATTCTAAACGCACGGGCAACTCAGCCGCCACCGGAAAAATATCAACAATATCGCCCCGCCGACTCCACTGCCCCTCTGTTTCTACCAGGTTCACCCGCTCATAACCCATCGTCACCAACTGTTCATCGAAAGCACGGGATTTACAAGTCATTGCCTGTTGCAGTTGCACACAATAGGGCTGAAAACTTTGGCGGGGTGGTAAATGGGGTTGTAAGGCTCTCTCTGTCGCTACAATCGCAATATTTTTACGTGCCTGATTTTCCCCCAAATGTAATAAATCAGCCAATACCTGCATTTGTCCCCACGTCTTCTCATCGGAATGACTTGGCTCATAGGGGGAAGCCTCCGTCGTCGGATAAAAATGCACAGTTTGCCAACCCATCACCTCCAGTTGAATACTCCAACGCCCCGCTTCCTCTAGGGTGGCAGTAATTATTAATAAATTTTGCGGGGTTTGCTCTGAGGGGGTTTGACTATTTTCGCTACGACTTTCACCACCACGATAATTTTGGGCGATCGCCGAAGCAATTAAACCTTTTGGTAAACGGGATGCCCCATTTAACAGGGCAGACTGATATTGGTTTAATTTATTAATAATTTCCCCAGTTAAGGGCGATCGCCCCAAACTTCTAATAATCGATGAGAAGGTCATAATGTATGGGCAAGTATTGGCAAACAGAGAATAAGTATGATTATTATTTCTTACCACAATTTGTCGATCTCTTGAAATCTCTCAGATAAGAATTATGAGAAACGATCAACAATTGGACCTATTGCCCCAAATCATAAAAACTTTCACCCGAAATCAGTAGGGGGCAATTCATGAATTGCCCCACGGTATGATATTAATCATATTTTCCCGTCGCACCGTTCCTAAAACTGCTATATTAAGAACTAATTATTCATGATCATGTTTATTAAAAATCTATCAAAAATCCATCAATAAAATAATCCCTTGACAAGTCAATTTAAAAATCAACTTAACCATAAACTTATCAAACAATTTAAACAAATATTACTATTAGGTTTTAGCTGGTTAATCATCCCATTTTTCTTAATAGAAATATTAATGATAATTGGCGAACCCTATTTATTTAAAGGTTTATATCAATATGATCCAGACTTAGGCTTTAAAATTCGCCCCTATGTGAATGGTAATAATCAATTTGGTTTTAATGATCGGGATTATCCATTAGAAAAATCAGCCGGTAAATATCGCATATTAATTCTCAGTGATTCCTTTAATTGGGCCGGTGGTCAACAGGGAAATTATACTAATTTATTAGAGGAAAAATTCGCCCAATATTACGGAGATGATCGGGTAGAAATAATTAACGCTGGTTATCCCGGAACCCATACAGGCGAACAATTAGCCCTGTTAAAAAAGTATGCTATTCAATACAATCCAGACCTAGTAATATTAGGTTTTTTTGCCGGTAATGATGTGAAAGATGCTGACCCCAAACGCAAAAGAATTATTGTCAATGATTTATATGTTGATATTAAACGGCATGAAGAATTAATTATCTTAGGTTATCCGATTATTAAACAATCCCGCCTATGGTTATTTGTGCAACAAAAATGGAAAATTTGGCAGTCCTATCAACAGGCTCAAAAGGATTTAAAAAAGTCTTTTTTACAATATAAAAATTATCTAATAGCTTCCACTAATTTAGTTAATTTATCTCAGCAGTCTAATGTTAATACTGTTAATCAACAAAACTTAGAACAATCCCCTGGTATTCTGTCAGAAGCAGAATTTCTCCGAGAAGAAAGGGACCGTTTAAAATTTTGCGATCGCCAAAAATTAGCAACTGGCAAACGGGATAAAAATTTTAATTATATTGAGACTAGTATTAGGGAAATGCAGACATTTCTCAGTGAAAAAAATATCAAATTTATGGTCGCCTTATATCCCGATGAATACCAAATTAATGAGCAATTATTACAAGAATTATTAAATAAATATAATCTACCTCCTGATAATTGGGAAATTACCTGCCAACAAAATCGGGTAATCCGGTATTTACAATCCCAGCAAATAAGCTATATTGATTTACTACCAATCTTTCAAATGGAACAAAGCAAAAGACCCCTATATTTATGGCAAGAACCCCATTGGAATAGTGCCGGTAACGAATTAGCATCTTATATTCTATTTAATTATTTAAAACCCAAAGTTAACAAATATTTTCAGAAAATACCATAAAATCAATTTTATTCACAATTAAATAATTAATTTATATACTTCAATTATGCTTGAAAATAACAATTCTAACTTTCATAATTTAAAACCAAGGATAACTGTCATTGCAGTTATTGTTATTCTAACCTGGTTAATTTTAATACCTATAGTCAATCAAATTAGACTACCTTTAAATAATCCTAATATTGATTTAATAACCTTTCCCACCGTAACTAATATTAGTCCTTATACCGACTATCTAAAATACTTAATATTATTCTTAGTTCCCGCCTTAGTCACCGCTATTATTCTTAATATTAAACAGACATATATTAATAAAATTATTAGCCTGTTCAACAAAGTTATTAATAATAATTTTTTATTAGTATTAATCGCCAGTATTATCATAATAGCCTGGTTAGTCAGAACCTATATATTTGGTGGTGGTTTTTTTAATATTATGTCTCCCCTGCTAGATCCTTTTCACGAAGGGGAATATATGGCATTTTTACCTAACTTTTTACAACAAAAGAAACCCTTTTTAAATACATTTTTTATTCATGGATTTGGGATTAATGTCTTCCCTAGTTTAGTTGCCCATAAATTATCTAATGGTAACGGCATGATCTTAACAAAATTATTTGTCGGTACTTTGAATATTTTAGGAGTATTAGCAGTTTTTGGGGTGATTCATGAAATAGTTAGTCTATTTAACTTTGGTAAAAATAAAATTAAAATAGTCCTATTTTTTATCATTTGTTTTATTGCATTTGACCATATATTTTTCACCTTTTCTGGTAATAGAGATATGCTATTTATGGTGCAGTTAGCCCTGACTCTCCGCTGGTTAAATAATAGCAATATTCAGAATAATCAACTCAATAATCAAAGTTATTTTAATAAATACCCTCATAAAATTATTAGTATTATTATCGGTGCATCTATCCCTTTTAGTTTTCTCTATGTCTATGACCGTTCAGCCTATTTTATTCTGCTCTATTTTGTCACATCATTATTAATTTTAATTGGTAACTATAAAACAAATCGTCAGTTAATCAAAGGTTGGTTTATTAATACAGGTATTGGTCTCATAACAGCTACATTATTTTTAATATTAATATTAGATTTTGATCAACTAGGAGCAGTATTAGGGCAGATTAAATATTGGGCAAAATACGGTAAATACATTTCCTTTCTACCTTTACCCGCCTTCAATTTATCCTTAGAATCCAGTCAATACTGGTGGCCGATGTTTTTACAAAGTGCTGTATTAGTTTATCTCCTATTTGATTATCAAAAAACTCGTCATTTTAGTAGTTTTATTAAACAAAATACTATTCTATTAGTTTTATTATTAGCGAGTTGTAACTATATGAGAATTACCATAGATAGAAGTGATAGTCCCCACGCTTTATCTGGTAGTTTAACAGCAGGTTTATTATTAGTTTATTTATTACTAATAGCCTATGAAAACTTATGGAAAACATCTATAGATAATTTTTTACAAGATACTACTCACCAAATATTAGTAACTTTATTAATAATTATGTTACTTTTTACCAATCCAGCAGTTAGTTTTAGCAAAACTATTAAGGCCATACGAACAGCTAATCTAAATACCCCTGATCTGAAATTATTACCACCTAATTATTTTCAAGCAGTCACCACATTAAAACCAGAAATAGATAAACAATCTTGCTTTTTTACCGTTCCCTCGGAAGGTATTTGGTATTATTTTTATGACAAACCTGCTTGCACAAAATTTAGTTATACTTTTTATGCTTTACCGACAAAAGCCCAGCTAGAAACTATTGCAGATTTAGAAAAAACTCAACCTAATATTGTCTTATTTGCCAATACTCAATCCGCTGATAAAGGTGAACAAGTTCCCTTAATTACTCAATACATATTAGAAAAATATCGCCCCTATAAAAATATAGATAATTTCTGGTTTTGGCAACGGCGACAACAGCCTGTTACATTTAATTTTAATGATTCAAATAATACAAACAATCAAATAAATGGAGCTTATAATTTATCATTGCCGGTGAATAATCAGGGAGCAATAGATATTTCAAAAATTGGTCAATTAACTATTAATGGTTGGACAATTTTTCCAGCTAAAAATAAATCTGCCGATGCTATTTTTCTTACCGATGGCAATAATAAAATAATTGCAGCTAATTTAGTAAATATTCCTAGTCCTAAGATTGGGAGAAAATTGAACAATCCCATTTATAATAATGCAGCTTGGAATTTAGCTGTTCCCATACAGGCAATGGAGCCTGGCCAACATATATTAAGGTTATGGGGCTATAATTCGGACACTGATCAGTTAACAAAACTCGGTGAAGATATAATTGTAAATTTGTTTGATTAATGATTGCAGTTTCAGCAAATTTATTATATAAGTTATAGAAGTTTTTAGCATAGGTTAGTAGGGGCAATTCATGAATTCCCCTACCGTTGGTTGATTTAATTAATAACTAAATTAATAATTAAATTTAAAAATAAATAAATGTTACAGAAACTAGATAAAATAATTTCTCTAAAAATTCCCGTGCCAAAAAAATCCTTACTACTGAAACAGAGTTTAAGAATTGCCGGCCAAACTGTCTTGATCACTGCTATTACTTTTGCCTTAACGGAAATCACCTTTAGAATTTATCATCGCCTCAATCCGTCTTTCATGTTTTATGACACCTCCTATAATCGTTGGCGAGGTAAACCCCATGCAGAAGACTATACTTTTCAGTTAAATTCTGATGGTTTTAAAGATTTAGAATTTTCTACAAAAAAAGATAAAAATACTTTGAGAATAGTCTCTTTAGGTGATTCTTTTTCTTATGGTATAGTACCTTATGAATATAATTATTTGACAGTTTTAGAAAACAATCTTAATCAATCTAATCAAAATAATAATTCTCCTGAAAAAATCAACAAAATAGAAGTTTATAATATGGGGATTATTGGTACGGGACCGAAAGATTATTTGTCATTATTAGTGAATGAAGGTTTATCCTATAAACCTGATTTAATTACAGTAGGATTTTATCTAGGTAACGATTTTATTGATAATAAAATTACGGCGAAAGAACGCAAAATATTAAAAGATAATGACTCTTACGTAATTACTTTCTTGAAGGGTTTAAAGAAAATTCATGGTAATTTTAAAGGTCATGTGCATTTTAAAAAAGATGCTGAATACGCTGATCAACAAGCAACTTTTGCTGATGGAACTTATTTACAAATGTTGCGGGAAAAAAGCATGATTTTTGTTGGAAATCCAGTTGATCCTACTTTTTTTCAACAGGCTTTTGATGATGCTTTAGCTGATCTAATTAAGATAAAAGAAGTAGCTGATTATCAGAAAATACCTTTAGTCGTGATCATTATTCCTGATGAAATACAAGTAAATCAAAGATGGCAACAAGCTGTTGTCAATGATTATCACGTTGAGCCTAATACTTTTGATTTTCAATTACCGAATAAACTTTTAGCAGAAGCATTAACTAAAAATAATATTGCTTACTTAGATTTAACTGAAAACTTTATAAAAACTGAGGTAAAAAACCCTTTATATAAACCTAATGATACCCATTGGAATATTGCTGGTAATAAATTAGCTGCTGATACTATTAGTGAATATTTATCTAAAAAATTTTTTAATTCACCCTAATTATTAATATGAGTATAATTATTAATATGATGATTTTTATCATGATGCAGTTATAAACAATATCAGTCGTAAAAACCGTCATAGGTGATTTCTGGTATTTTATTTAATTTGCCTGTAATATAGGGACTATATGACATATCAATAAGAGGAGATTTTTATGGTTAATACGGAAAACTCACTTACTAAGACTTATCAGCAGGAAGAAGTACAGCAAATCTTACAAATAGCGATCGCCCGTAAACATGATTTGGGGGAACTAACTAGGGCAGAGGTGCTGGAAATAGCGACAGAAATCGGTGTATCACCGGATGATTTGTGGGCAGCGGAGGCAGAATGGTTAACCCGTTCTCAAGATTTACAAGAAAAGTTAATTTTTAATCAGGCACGACGGGAAAGATTGCGCAAGGATTTAATTCGTTATGGCATTGTTAACGGTTTTTTAATCTTACTCAATTTAGTGACAACCCATAGTTTATCTTGGTGTTTACCTATTTTAATTTTGTGGGGTTTAGGGTTAGCTCTGAATATTTGGAAAACTTCTCAAACGGCAGGGGATGAATACGAACAGACTTTTCAGCGTTGGCGTTTGAAAAAACAAGTGGGACAAACTTTAACTAATTTAACAGGTAAGGTATTAAAAACTTTAAATAGTTAATTTGATAGTTAATTTAATGATTAGCAATTTTTCAATAGGGGTAATGATTGCCCCTATTTTTTTGTAGATATTTTGCAGATTATGAGCAATTTGATCAAGATGTGGAAAATATGCTTTATGATAAATAGGGTTTGACGATATAGTTAATTTTCAATAATTAGCAAGGGAGAACAATGGATAAAACTTTTATTAAAGATATACGGGCCCGTGGCATTATCGGTATTCTGCCTTGGGAACGGCAAGAAAAACAAGATATTATCATTAATATTACGGTATTCAGTGACATGAGAAAAGCCGGTGAAACCGATGATATAGCTGATTGTGTGGATTACAGAATGATTACCCAAAATGTCTTAAATCATGCGGAAAGTGCTATGCGTTTAACAGTGGAAGCATTAGCTAATGATTTGGCAAAAATTTGTTTAGCAGAAGAAAAAGTACAGCGGGTAATTGTCCGCATAGAAAAACCGGGTGTAGTGCGTCTGACTTCCTCAGTCGGTGTGGAGATTGAGCGGAGTAAAGAAGATTATTAGTTTATGGCAAATACATGACAAATATCGACTATAACGAATTATTTAATACTATTGAAACCCTGATTATGTGCCATTCTCCTAGTGGTTGGGAAATGGAAATTAATCAATATTTACTGAATTATTTTCATCAGATCAATGTACCTGCTTATTTAGATCTAGCTGATAATGTCATTGCCAAAATACCCGGTCAAGACTCCAGCCGGGCGATCACTATTACTAGTCATAAGGATGAAATAGGGGCGATCGTCAGAACTATTTATCTAAATGGGCGAGTGGAAGTGAGAAAATTAGGTGGCTCTTTTCCTTGGGTATATGGGGAAGGAGTCGTCGATTTATTAGGTGATCACCAAACGGTCAGCGGTATTCTCAGTTTTGGTTCCCGCCATGTTTCCCACGAGTCACCCCAAAAATCTTTGCAAGAAGAAAAGCCTCTTACTTGGGAAAAAGCCTGGATTGAAACCAAAATGTCTGCTCAAGATTTAGCGATCGCTGGTGTACATCCCGGTACACGCATGGTGGTGGGAAAACACCGGAAACGACCTTGGCGAATGCAAGATTATATAGCGGGCTATACCTTAGATAATAAGGCTTCTGTCGCTATTTTATTAGGGTTAGCCACCTTAATCAAAAATCCGCCAATAGATATTTATTTAGTTGCTTCTGCGAAAGAAGAAGTAGGAGCTTTAGGGGCTTTATATTTTAGTCAACGCCAACATTTAGAGGCACTAATTGCCTTAGAAATTTGTCCGATTGCTCCCGAATACGCTATTGAAGAGGGAGAAGTGCCGGTATTATTATCGCAAGATGGTTATGGTCTGTATGATGAGGGGTTAAATCAACAAATTCGCCAAGCGGCTGATCAGGCAGAAATTCCCTTGCAATTAGCGGTAATTAGTGGTTTTGGTAGTGATGCTTCCATTGGTATGAAGTTTGGGCACGTTGCCAGGGGAGCCTGTTTAGCTTTCCCTACCCAGAATACTCACGGTTATGAAATTACTCACTTAGGGGCGATCGTTAATTGTCTGAAAGTATTAGATGCTTATTGTCGATTGCTGTAAGTGTTGAAAAATAAAACATTTATAGCAATTTCTCAATTTATTAGACTGGCTCCATAATTTGCATCATAGGGACCATCCCAAATAATTAAGCCATTGGGTTGTATTCTCGGTTCCCAACTTTTGGGGATCGTGGCAATATAAGGATTAAATTGTAACCAAACTGATTGGGGAATTGTCTGATTTTCCCATTTTGCCACTAACTCTCTAACTTGATCATTATAGCCAAGACAAATAGCTGAAACGGCATATTCATGATCGGGAATCGCCCGGTATTGATTATCTAAGAGAAACGAAAAATCATAATTAGACTGGGGTAATTCTGTGGTAAATAGGCAATTTCGCAGGATTCCCTCAATTTTCTGAACCATCTCTTTGCCCATATCATTTTGTTTGGTATCTGAAGAAAAAGCCCTTTTGAAATATTTTTCAACACAGGTAATTGTTTCAGTGGCCATATCCCAATTATCTAAAACATAGCGGGTAGCTTTTAACTTATTTTTGTACTCAGGTAATTGTTTATTTATCTCAAAAATTATCAGTTTTCCATTGGGGCCTTGACCAAAACGATTGCATCTGCCACCCCTTTGAATCAGAGAATCCAAAGGACATAACTGGGAATAAACGAGGTCTCTTGAAATATCGACACCCGCTTCGACTATTTGAGTTGAAATAATATTGAGGGAAGGTTGCAATTTGATACGAGCAAGAACTTGTTTTCGATGTTCTACACACATTCTTGATGATAAGTGTACCCATTGTCCTGGCTGACGCTGAGACATTTCTACATATATTTTTTGAGCCGTAGTAGTAATATTGACAACTACTAGTTTTGCTGTATTATTTTCAGCTAGTTGATCGCATAAATAGTCTATAGATATGATTTCTAGCTCATTAATAAATTCTACAGTATAAAGTTGTCTCGCCTGATAATATTCTCGTATTTTTTCTGGTGGTAATATCTCTGTAAATTCGATATTTTTTAGCTCTTGGACATTTTTATAATAGGGCTGTGTGGCTGACATTAATAAAACATAGCAGTTATGAAATTTTGCTAAATATTCTAAAAATAAAATGACATAAATCAGACTATTTTCCGGTAAGGTCTGAGCCTCGTCAATAATGACAACAGTATTTCTGAGATGATGCAATTTACGATTTTTACCACTATGGGGAGAAATAAGACTATCAACAAACTGTACCATAGTTGTTACAATGACTTGACTATCCCATCTTTCACAACTTAGATCATAGGCTAATTCATTGGTTTCTGCTGTTTTGTCATAGCCGGTATGATGTTCTAATACTTGTATATTCGGTAATACTTGACGATAGATTTCGGCTGTTTGTTCAATAATAGATTTTAACGGACCAACATAAACTATTCTTTCTAGTTGATGATCTTCTAATAATTGACAAGCCCATTTTAAAGATGCTATAGTTTTGCCTATACCACAAGGAGCTGTTAGGGTAAATAGTTTTTTGTGGGGGTGTCTGTTTCTCTCTAAAACTTGATTAGTAAAATCATCTTTGAGTGGGGAGGGAGAAGATGGATTGTAAATGTAAATGTAAATAAGTATATTGACTAGTTTATGTGTGCCGGAATTACCTTCCGGCAAGGGTTGTAAAAAGTTTTGGGCATCCCATCTGTCAGCATCTACAAGAGCAGAAAATAACATTTTTGACTGAAAATAAATTTGTAAAATTTTTTTATTGTCTGTTATCTGAATATCAGGTAAAACAGCTATATCAGACATAAAATCTTTACAATTTTCATAACACTCTTGCCAGTTCACATCACCTTCACTGTAATTGACAAACTTGAGTGAACCGTGATGAGAACGAATACACATGGCTATAACATGGGTAGTAATAGAACTATTGCTATTTTTTAGCAGGTTAAGAATAGCGATCGCCCCTTGAATCGCATGGGGAATAATTTGTTTACGTTGATCTTTTGGTATATTCAGATAATTTTGCCATTCTTCTCTTGCCTTACCTAAATCGTGAAATAAACCGATGGAATAGGCGATCGCCCCCATTTCCGGCAGAAAATTTTGGGAAAATTGGGCAACAGATAATAAATGTGTTTTTAGTTCTTGGCCAGAACGAGCTAGAAAAATTTTTTTCATAAATCCCTCGTCAATTATAAATTGATAATGTTAACGTTAAATATGTTGAATAGTTATAAATTTTCAAGGAGGTAATTATTATAGAACAGCGAAAAATATTTATTACGGTAGAAGGACCTTATGCTTGTTTTACAGACCCATTACTGAAGGCAGAAGGTACGAGTTTTTCAGCTCCTACCCCGACAGCAGCCAAGGGATTAGCCGAACGCATTTTTTGGAAACCAGAAATGGAATGGATTGTTAATCGAATTTTTGTTTGCAATCCGATTAGGTTTCAGATGGTCATGCGTAATTATCAACAGAATAAAATTCGCTTAGATCAGGAGGGAATGTTATTAAATAGTGAGTTAGGTAATACTCAGCAAGCCTGTACTCGTATTTTAAAGGATGTTAAATATAAATTTGTTTATACTATCCGTGCAAAATCTCCTGATATTTCAATAGATAAGTATTTCGGACAAATACGGAATAGGTTAAGAAAGGGTCAGTGTTTTGAGCAACCTTATTTGGGAACTAGAGAGTTTGTTGTCTCTGATTTTCGAGAGGGAACCTTAGAGGATGAAAATGTGCATCCAGAGTTAATTCATGCGGGCAAAATTCAGTTAGGTAATATGCCTCTGATTAATACTTATGAGTCAGGAGAATTTCAAACTAAATATTTCAATGCTGTATTAGATCGGGGGGTATTAGATGTTGCATCTTTTTATTGATTTAAAAATTGATTCTATTTTGCCACCGCCTGGTTATCGGCAGGAAAAATTTTCTTATTATATTGATGTGCCAGAAATTGGCAAAAAATTTGATATTGCAGAACAAGATAGTTTTGTGGCTCATCTTACTCCTTATACTCGCACGAATGGAGCAGAAGCACCTTTAATTAATGGCAATGGTTGTTATTTTCTACCTCCTATGGGAACGGAGTTGAAGGATAGTCTCAGGTGTAAGCGTTATCAAAATTATCAGGAGCGTTTAGACTATTGGGCTGATCATTATCCTGATATTGAAGGGATTAAGCAGTTACAAAAACTGTTACAGAGAGATGATTTTATCCAGGCAATACGGCAAATTAAGGATTGTTTGAAAACTAAATTTCTATTTTTTTATGATGGAAATATTATTACCAATGCCGATGTTATTAAGGATAATTGGGCTGATTTTCGACTATCCCAAATGGATAAAATATCTGGAGTCTGTTCTTTAACTGGTAAAAAGAGCGATCGCTTAACTGAAACTTGGAATTATGCGATTAGCAGTCCAAGAAAAGGTCCTGGTGATAAGGATGCGACTTTATCTTCTTTTGACAAGGAATATGCTCAATCTGGTACTAGGAATAAAGCCCAGTCTGGTCCTGTAGATTGGATGGAGGGAGATTTATTATTAAGAAAAATTCAGTGGCTTTTATCTTATGAAAAAGGTAATCCTCGCCGATATATTGAGATAGATAAACGGACTTATTTACTAATTTTCACCTCTCAAGGTGATTTACTGAATAATGAAATATTAGTAGATAGCCCGGATGACTTTTTCATTAATGAAACTACTAAACTTTTTATTTCTCCATGGCAGGGCAAAGAAATTAAACCTTTAGCTAATCATCAGGTGGTTTATGGAGTAATTATCAAGTTTAATGGGGCTAGACTAGCATTTTCTGATTATTGGCAGGGTATTCCAGAGGATATTCAGAGAAATTTAGAGCGATTTTTTCAACCGCAAAAAGAGTTAGGGGCAATACCTATTTATCATGAATTTTATACTCTGATTCGTATAGATTTATTAGCTAAATGTATTGAATCTAAGGGTGGAGGTAATGAGAATACTCTAAAACGGATGAAGGAATGTTTATATAAAGCAGCGATTTGGGGTCGTTCTATTCCTCTGATGTATTTATCTAGGGTGATTAGCAGATATGCTATTGATAATCAATTAAATTCCTCTGATAGGGGTACTGGTCAAGATTGGAAAGTTAAGCTAATTACGATTATTTTGGAAAATCACAATATGAATACAGATTCTCCCGCTTTTTATTTAGGTAAGGCAATGTTTTGGATCCAGAAAGGACAAGCTGAAGCGATGGATAAGGATTTAGATTTAACTCCTGTTGCTAAGTCTTTATCATTATTGTTAAAAGTGCCGTCTCAAGTAGTACCGACTATTGTTGAGAGATGGATCAAAATTTACATCCCGCAATTGATTTCTAAGAAAAGCAATATTTTTTATCAGAAAATGGTAACTGATAATTTAGCTTTAGCTGATATTCCTAATACTTTTACTCCTTATGAGCAAGGACAATTTATTAAGGGAATGTTTATGGCGAGAAAAGAGGCTTTTACCAAAAAGTCTGTTGATCCTGAGACTAAGACTGAAGAACAAGTATAAAATACAAGGAATTTAACCGATGAAATCAATCATTAATGATCATACAAAACGTCATGATATTTTAGTCCTCTGGGATGCAACTCTCTGTAATCCTAATGGTAATCCTGATGCGGAAAATCAGCCAAGAATTGATTATGAAACGGGATTAGGTTTTACGACGGATGCTAGTTTTAAACGGAGAATACGGGATTTTGTAGAGCTTTACACAACAGCGGAGAATATTCCTAATAGTAAGATTTTTATTAAGAGGGATACTTTTTTAGGGGAAACTATTGCTAATGCTTTTGATGAGGCTGGGGTTGTATCTGAACAACCGGAAGAATTAAAGTTAGAGGCTGAACCTGTTGATAAGAAGGCAAAAAAGACTAAGGCGGCGAAAAAGGCTAAAACTGATGACAAGAATATGGCAAGACAATATTTGATTGAAAATTATTGGGATGTGCGTTTTTTTGGCGGTGTGTGTATTGCTTCCTCAAAGGATGGGAAAAATAATGCGGGGAAGGTAACTGGTCCTATGCAGGTAGGTTTTTCCCGTTCAGTTTCTCCTGTGGCTCCTGATAGTTTAACTATTACCCGTGTTTGTGGTGATGAAAGAAAGGGTGAGGATTCTTCGGCTCAGACAATGGGGAGAAAAGAGATTATTCATTATGGTTTGTTTCGTACACCGATTTTTTATAATCCTAATATTGCATCTGATGCTGTAACTGACAGGGATTTAGAGTTATTCTGGTTTGCTTTGGAAAGAATGTTTGACATGGGTAAAACTTCTTCTAAGAATTTGGAATTACAGAAGTGTTTAATTTTTTCTCATACTAGTCCCTGGGGTAATGCTAGGGCTAGTGAACTTTTTGGTAAGTTGGTGATTACTCCTAAAACTGAATATCCCCGCAGTTTTGCTGATTATGATATTAGTTTAGATGAAAATATGCCGGAGGGGATTACTTTGACTGTATTATAAAAGTAAGTAACCGAAGGTGCGAGTCAGAGGGTGCTTTTTTATAGAAATAGGCTTAAATGTGTAGTCTCCTTATTGGGGGCTAAGGAATGTAAACGAGGATAACAACTTTATTAATACGGTTGCCTCTAGCCAATTAGCCTCCTTATTGGGGGCTAAGGAATGTAAACGGGATTAACCGGGAAACTCGCCCAGGTAAACACTGAGGTGTAGCCTCCTTATTGGGGGCTAAGGAATGTAAACTGACCGGATAAAAGCCGAAAAGTTTTGTCGCCAGTAGGTGTAGCCTCCTTATTGGGGGCTAAGGAATGTAAACTATAAACTTCAAACAGAAGAAGGTTTTAGTATTAGGTGTAGCCTCCTTATTGGGGGCTAAGGAATGTAAACACTTATTACTTTCACAAAGATAAATCAGTTTTAAGGTGTAGCCTCCTTATTGGGGGCTAAGGAATGTAAACCAATGATACCCAATCTTTCAGCCAGCCGTTAGGGTGTAGCCTCCTTATTGGGGGCTAAGGAATGTAAACGATAAAATGGCGGCTGATTTGATTCAATCAGAGAGGTGTAGCCTCCTTATTGGGGGCTAAGGAATGTAAACCCAACACCACCAGACCAACGATCCCTAGTTTTTAGGTGTAGCCTCCTTATTGGGGGCTAAGGAATGTAAACCCGTAACTTGCCGTTTCTTTACCGCACTTTTACTGGTGTAGCCTCCTTATTGGGGGCTAAGGAATGTAAACACAATGGAAATTTTAGTAAATTGTGCAAATTTTACTGATGGTGTAGCCTCCTTATTGGGGGCTAAGGAATGTAAACGCAGGCCGGCACAGCTAACGCAACTTTAAATATTGCTTGGTGTAGCCTCCTTATTGGGGGCTAAGGAATGTAAACATAAGTATAATCGAATGGCAGAGGCACAACATCTCTTTGGTGTAGCCTCCTTATTGGGGGCTAAGGAATGTAAACTCAAGCATTTGGTGGGACAAAAATAAAGGGCAAAGGTGTAGCCTCCTTATTGGGGGCTAAGGAATGTAAACACAATTTAATTTAGGTGATTCTGTTCAATTCGGGTGTAGCCTCCTTATTGGGGGCTAAGGAATGTAAACATCCTCAATAACTTCTATTGCTCTGGATAAGAACAGGTGTAGCCTCCTTATTGGGGGCTAAGGAATGTAAACTATTTACCCGGTTCATCAGGTACATGAGTCATGCTGGTGTAGCCTCCTTATTGGGGGCTAAGGAATGTAAACCACTCTTTCTTTATAGGCTGGAAAACCCTCCGCCCAGGTGTAGCCTCCTTATTGGGGGCTAAGGAATGTAAACCAAATCGGACTAACTCGGCATCATCAATTTCATTGGTGTAGCCTCCTTATTGGGGGCTAAGGAATGTAAACATACCCAATATTATCACCAACCGGAAAAAAACTAGGTGTAGCCTCCTTATTGGGGGCTAAGGAATGTAAACACAGCCAGACTAACGTAAAAAAATTCTGGCAAAATTTTGAGGTGTAGCCTCCTTTTGGGGGCTAAGGAATGTAAACAAGGGCTATAAAGCTGAATCCTACCTACTTGAGAAGTGTAGCCTCCTTATTGGGGGCTAAGGAATGTAAACACAGCCAGACTAACGTAAAAAAATTCTGGCAAAATTTTGAGGTGTAGCCTCCTTTTGGGGGCTAAGGAATGTAAACAAGGGCTATAAAGCTGAATCCTACCTACTTGAGAAGTGTAGCCTCCTTATTGGGGGCTAAGGAATGTAAACGCTCAAATAGTCCTGCATAATGCTCGAACAGGACAGTGTAGCCTCCTTATTGGGGGCTAAGGAATGTAAACAACGACTTGGCTCGTATTTCTCAGGAGGCGACCCTGGTGTAGCCTCCTTATTGGGGGCCAAGGAATGTAAAGGCCATAACCCTAATGACATTTAGGCCAATACGAGTAGTGTGGCCTCCTTATCGGGGGCTAAGGAATGTAAACACAGCCAGACTAACGTAAAAAATTCTGGCAAAATTTTGAGGTGTAGCCTCCTTATTGGGGGCTAAGGAATTTAAACACCCTGGTTTTTTACAACTTTTAGAAACCTCTCTTTCTGTGTAGCCTCCTTATTGGGGGCCAAAGAATGTAAACAAACAATATACCAACAATCAAAAAAAAATCTATCCTTCGGTTAAAACAACTTTAGGATAGATTTTTAATTATTTCTTTTAATACCCCCAAGGGAATTCGAATCCCTGTCGCCTCCGTGAAAGGGAGGTGTCCTAGGCCTCTAGACGATGGGGGCTTAGGATTTTTTGGTTTTTATCTGATTCGTTTCACTCGTCTCTTAAACCTTGACTAACATAACTAAATAAAATGAGCTTGTCAATACTTTTCTCAAAAAAAGTTTTATTTAGATTTTGGACACAATATTAACGGCCCATTAACCGGATTTTCCTGAAAATTAGACCCAATCAAAAACAAAAAGCGATTTGTGATAAGGGTAATCATTTTATTACCCTTATATATTAGGGTTGGGAAAATTTATTTATTGTCTTAACTAACTCCGCACGTACCCCGCTGCCTATTCCATTGACCATCAACAGAAATAGATACTTGAGAACCAGGACGCACATCACCACCGGATAGATCAATTAATACTACGTCGGCAGCTCCTAAAAAAGCACCTCGATAAATGGGCTGACCTTGATCATTTATTTTGTCATATCTTAAATCAGAGGTGACAGGGGGAGCGTCTCGCCGTTGAAATACGATTCTTCTAAAAACACCATCTACATATTCCGCTTTATATTCATTTCCTCTGTGATCTAAGCCTCTACAAAAAAGTTGCATGGTGGCATGAGCTGATGGGGGGAATAGGGTTAAACTACCTATTACTAGTACTGATAATGTGGCGAATAAACGGGGTAGCATACACTGTATTTGACGCATGAAATTAATTACTCCAAATTATTTGATGTTTTATTCTAGTTGAAAAATTTTCCTCAATTATCAACACAATTTTTTTATTAAGTCAATTCTTTGCTAATTCTTGATCCGGCTAATTTCTTGGCAACCGCACCTAAATTGTTATAGATTAGGCTAGTCTTTAAGTATTTTTTATCTAATATCTAAAAATTATGACCGTCCAATTAAGTGATTTACAGGCCCAATTAGATCAATTACGTCAGGCGGGAGCCGATGCGATCGCCCTAGTGGAAAACCTGGAGCAGTTAGAACAATTAAGAATTAATTATTTTGGGAAAAAAGGACAACTATCCCAAATATTAGGGGGAATGGGGAAATTGCCTGCGAGCGATCGCCCTAGTGTCGGGGCGATCGCCAATGAAGTAAAGGAAATTTTACAAAATCAGTTAGATAGTAAAAAGGTAGAATTACAGTCAGCCGAAATCGCCGCTAAATTACAGGCGGAAACCATTGATGTGACCATGCCGGGTGTATATCGTCCGCAGGGGCATATTCATCCTTTAAATGGGGTGATTGATCGGGCGTTAGATATATTTGTCGGTATGGGTTACACGGTGGCAACCGGACCGGAAATGGAAACGGATTATTATAATTTTGAAGCCCTCAATACACCACCGGATCACCCGGCGAGGGATATGCAGGATACTTTTTATTTACCCGATGGTAATTTATTGAGAACCCATACATCATCGGTGCAAATTCGTTATATGGAAGAACATCAGCCCCCGATTAGAATTGTTGCCCCTGGTCGAGTTTATCGGCGGGATACGGTAGATGCGACTCATGCGGCGGTATTCCATCAAATTGAATTATTAGCGATTGATGAAGGTTTACGTTTCACGGATTTAAAGGGAACAATTAAAGAGTTTTTAACCCAAATGTTTGGCGATTTACCGATTCGTTTTCGGGCAAGTTATTTTCCCTTTACAGAACCTTCGGCAGAAGTTGATTTACAGTGGCAGGGTAAATGGTTAGAAGTATTAGGCTGTGGCATGGTTGACCCGAATGTTTTACAAACAGCGGGTTATGATCCAGAAAAATATACGGGTTTTGCGGCGGGTTTTGGGGTAGAAAGATTTGCTATGGTTTTACATAAAATTGATGATATTCGGCGGGTTTATGCGAGTGATCGACGCTTTTTGCAACAATTTTAGGTTTGTCTAGTCTAATATTCTGAAGATTGTGAGGTAGTTGATTAATTGCCTCTATGCTCAGAGCGAAACTTCAGATAAAACTATATTCAAACAGTTATCAAATTGATTATGCGGAAAATATTACTTTATAGTGCAATATGTTTAAATTTTACTAATCTATGCTTGACTGATCAGCGGGCGATAGCTTCGCTAACCAAAGGTATCGCCCTATTAACTTCCCAGGAAATACAATTAAATATTGCTCAAAATCTGCCACCATTATGTCAGAAAGTTAATGTAGTAAATGGTTTGGCTGTACATTTGCGACCAACTTCTATTTCGCCGATAGTCGGTAATATTTCCTATCAACAACAGGTTAATTTAGCACCTAATCATAGAAATATTCGGGGACCGGAAGGTAACACCTGGGTGGAAATTAATACGCCATTGAAAGGTTTTGTTTCCAGAGGTTTTCCCTATAATGAAACTAATTTGATCAATTGTGATGGCAGTGGTACAGTCTATCCACCTATACCTAATCCTAATAATAATCCTCCCAATAGTAATCTTTGTCGGCAAATTAATCGACAAACTGCTCCCCGTGGTTTGGTGGTGCGATCTGCTCCTAGTCGTTCTTCTACCCGTTTAGGGGCTGTCTCGGTGGGTGATCGGGTTTATTTGGCTCCTAGTCAACAAATTTATAGCGATCGCAATGGGGAAAATCGCCAATGGATAGAAATTACTGCACCGATTCCTGGATATGTGGCGGTTGATAATTTGATTAGATGTCGTTGATCTTCTATGTCGCACAAATTTCATGTAATAAAATTCCCAACCAGTAGGGGCAATTCATGAATTGCCCCACGGTCGGATTAACCAAAGGGAAACGCCTACCATTGTTCCATTTACTATACAAAAAATTTCATGCACATTATGATGCGAATAATTAAACAATTATCATTTGTTTGATAAATATGACGCATTTTTATTATGGCAAAATTTGAGGTAATACACGCATAACTTGCTTAACCAACGTAGGGCAATTCGTGAATTGCCCCTACTGTTTTATATCAACCGGCAAAATGTAAGGTTCTAAAATTCTCCAGCTAAAGCCGATACACACCGTTCACAAATAGTTGGATGTTCTGTATTCTCACCGACGTGGGTAGAATAATTCCAACAGCGATCGCACTTTTCGCCATCGGCTTTCACCACACCAATTGCTAACTCAATTTCCCCATTGTCATTAGTGATCAAAGACTTGTAGGGTAAATCCTTTAATTGATCAGGAGAATCGATTAATTCTACTTGAGAAGTAATAAAAAAGTAACGTAATTCATCTACGCCATTGCCTGCTTGGGGATTAAATTCAGTGATTTTTGCCCGCAATTTTTGATCAGCTACATAGATTAATACTTTCGATTCTAAAGCCGAACCAATCATTTTTTCAGTGCGAGCCTGTTCTAATACCTTATTCACTTCCCCCCGCATCATCCGCACCTGTTCCCAATATTCAGATAATTCTGGTTTATGCCATTGCGGATCCAATTTTACCCAACCGGAGGCAAATACTGATTGAGAACCAGTCGGATAAGGAATATTTTGCCAAATATCTTCGGCTAGGTGGCATAATACTGGGGCGATCGCTTTAGCCAGATTAGTTAGAGCTATTGCCATGACAGTTTGACAACTGCGACGGCGAGGAGATTTGGCATCACTAATATATAAACGATCCTTGGCAATATCTAAATAAAAATTAGATAAATCTACCACACAAAAATTTTGCATAGTTTGGAAAAACCGGAAAAATTGATATTTTTCAAAGGCGATTTGAATATCCTCAAATACTTCGGTGATCCGATGTAACATATACCGATCTAATTCTGGTAAATCATCATAGGCGATCGCATCTTTACTCAGATCAAAATCATGTAAGTTACCTAATAAAAAGCGGGCAGTATTTCTGATTTTCCGATAAATATCGGCTAACTGTTTGAGAATATTTTTACCAATCGGCACGTCATTAGAATAGTCAACGGAAGACACCCATAAACGCAAAATATCCGCACCTAAAGCCGGTTCCTGTTGTTGATTTTTGCCACCGTTAATCACTACCGCCGGATCAACTACGTTACCAATGGATTTACTCATTTTCCGCCCCTGTTCATCTAGGACGAAACCATGGGTTAACACCCGTTTATAGGGAGCAATACCGTTATTAGCGACACTGGTTAATAAACTTGATTGGAACCAACCCCGATGTTGATCGGAACCTTCTAAATACAGGTCAACTGGGTATTGTAATTCTTCTCTCTGTTTGGCAACAGCAGCCCAGGAAGAACCGGAATCAAACCACACATCCATGGTATCTGTACCAGCTCGATATTTGCGTCCGTTATTGCGATAAGATGGTGGTAATAATTCTTCTACTGATAATTGCCACCAAGCATCAGAACCTTTTTCGGCAATGATTTGCTGTACATAGGCAATAGTTTCGGCGTTTAATAAGGGTTCGTTGGTTTCCTGATCATAAAAAACTGGAATCGGTACACCCCAAGACCGCTGCCGAGAAATACACCAATCGGAGCGATCGCCCACCATAGCAGTGATACGATTTTCTCCCTGGGCGGGGATCCATTCTACCTGGGCGATCGCTTTTAGGGCAGCTTCCCGGAAACCTGCCACCGTGGCAAACCACTGTTCCGTCGCTCGAAAAATCGTCGGTTTTTTCGTGCGCCAATCGTAGGGATATTTATGTTGATAGGCTTCTTCTTTTAATAAAACACCTTTGGCTTCTAGGGCTTCCACTACCGCAGTATTACCAGTATTCAAAACATTTAACCCAGCAAATTCACCGGCTTCACTGGTGAAATTACCATTACCATCGACTGGCGATAAAATTGGTAAACCGTAACGTTGCCCGACAATATAATCCTCTTGCCCGTGACCAGGAGCAGTATGCACTAAGCCCGTACCAGAATCAGTTGTTACATAATCGCCACCAATCACCACCGGACTTTGGCGATCAAAGAGGGGATGTTGATATTGGCAATTTTCTAAGGCATGACCGGGGATAGTTTTTAATACTTTTAATTCTGTATTGAGTGTGGCAGCTAATCTCTCTAATGTGCCTGTCGCAATAATTAATAACTGATCACTATCAGCTTTTTTGACTACCGCATATTCTAAATCAGGATTAACACTGACTGCTAAATTAGCGGGAATCGTCCAGGGTGTAGTCGTCCAAATCGCCACAGATAAACGGTCTAAGTATTCTGCTAAACCTGATTCAGCAGTTACTGAAGTAACTTTAAAAGCTACATATAAACTGCGGGATGTATGACCTTCTGGATATTCTAATTCGGCTTCCGCTAAAGCGGTTTGGGAACTAGGACTCCAATGCACCGGCTTTAAACCCCGATAAATATAACCCTTTAATACCATTTCCCCAAATACCGCTATTTGGGCGGCTTCATATTCTGGAGTTAAAGTTAAATAAGGATTTTGCCAATCTCCCCAAATACCATACCGTTGAAAAGCATTACTTTGTTTTTCCACAGTTTTTAAAGCAAAATCTTTGGCTTGTTGTCGCAGGGTAATCGGTGTTAAGGCTTTTCTGGCTTCGGCTGATAAATTTTGTAAAACTTTTAATTCAATTGGTAAACCGTGACAATCCCAACCGGGTACATAACGCACCTTGCGACCTTGTAAAATCTGATAACGATTAATAATATCTTTTAATATTTTATTTAAAGCATGGCCGATGTGTAAATCACCGTTAGCATACGGGGGGCCATCATGTAGAATAAATTTTTCCCCAGGATTATTCGCAGCTAAATTTTCATAAATTTTTTCATCTGCCCAAAATTTTTGAATTTCTGGTTCTCGTTTTGTGGCGTTCGCCCGCATATCAAATTTTGTCTGTGGCAGATTCACCGTGTCTTTATAGGATTTACTTTCCGTCATAGTCTGTTTTAGATTTTATAATTAGTTACAAATTTGTAGTTTTGTTAGTATATCACAGATAATATTACTGGCATCTGGAAAAGTCAAAATATGCTATTTATAGTGACTTTCAGACTGATCAAAGCTATGCTATAAAATGATTTTTTTTAATTTTTTAGGCTATTTGGCATACAAGTATTTGTTAATCAACTTACCGTAGGGGCAATTCATGAATTGCCCCTACTACTCTAGGCTGAAAACTACTATATTTAATTTAAAATTTAAAATTCATTTGAATCACCAATTAAAGATTAAAATAATAGAAATCAATAGAAAAATTCTATAAAAATATGAATCCCCCTTTTTCTCGTACTTGTGTCGTCAAAAAAATTGCTATTATCGGAGCTGGTAAGGTAGGCAGTACCTTAGCTCAAATGATGGTAGAAAGAAATGTGGCTGATGTTGTATTGCTAGACGTAATAGCAGGTTGGCCGCAAGGTATTGCCTTAGATTTAATGGAAGCTAGGGGTATTCTCAGACATGATCGGACAATTATTGGGACTAATGATTTTGCTGACACGGCTGGCGCTGATATTGTGGTAATTACCGCCGGACAACCTCGCAAACCTGGTATGAGTCGGGATGATTTACTGATGATTAATTCCCAAATAGTGACGCAGGCAGCCACTCAAGCGGTGAAATATTCCCCTGATGCAATTTTTATTGTGGTGACAAATCCCCTCGATGTGATGACCTATTTGACTTGGCGGGTGACAGGTTTACCCAAACATCGCATAATCGGCATGGCTGGAATATTAGATGCTGCTAGATTTCAGGCATTTATTGCTATGGAATTAGGGATTGCGGCTAGTGATATTAATGCCATGGTCTTAGGTAGTCATGGTGATTTGATGGTGCCTCTGCCCCAATATTCCACGGTGAATGGTGTACCGATTACCGAAGTTTTAGATACTGATACAATTGAACGGCTTGTGAATAGAACTCGTAATGGCGGGGCAGAAATAGTTGCACTATTAAAAATCGGCAGTGCTTTTTATGCGCCGGCTGCTTCTATTCGTTTGATGATTGAGGCAATATTATTAAATGAAGTGAGACTTTTACCCTGTTGTAGTTATTTACAAGGGGAATACGGTTTATCTGATCTATTCTTAGGTGTGCCTACTTGGTTAGGCTGTCAGGGAGTACAAAAAATATTAGAGTTATCTTTAACTGATGCCCAATCCCAGGCTTTATTAGAATGTGGTGAGCAAGTACGGCAAAATATTGACCAACTGGAAAGATTATTAGTAGAAGGAAAATTATCATGACAATTTTGTCAATATAGCAATTCTATTTGAGTTGTCATATTTTTTTAATCTAACCCTTGCTGTAGGGGCAATTCAGGAATTGCCCCTACTATATGAGGAAAGCCGACAATAGGATTATTCTATGGCCATATTTTTAATGTTTTGGGGGCAAAGTACTATTCACCACTTCATAAACATTAGTATTAGGATTAGTGGCAAATAGGTGAGAAAGTTGTTTGATGATTGCCTGATGTACTTCAGTTTCACTAGCTTGCATCGCTTCCATGCTATCCCAAAAAATAATAGCAATACCTTTATCCGTACCTGGTAATTGCAATAAATAAGACCCTTTAAATCCCTCAGAATAAGAGGCGATCGCCTTTTCATAGAGAGCCTTAGCTTCGGCAAATTTACCCGGTTTAAATTCACCAATTGCCACATAAGCATATTCTCTGGTGAGATAATCCATAAATTCACTCATATTAATTCACTCCTTGTTGTATTTTGATGATTGATCATAATATAGTTAGGGCAGTTGATAAATTACCCTATGACTAATGATTTTGGGCGATCGCCCAATGATCAACAGACATGATATACTAAAACTTAGTTTTTTGCTTTATTATAAATATTATAAATTCACACAAATTTCTATGTTATCTGCCCAACATCCCCGCTACAAACAATTAAAATTATTCATAGAAAAATTAGCGATCGCCCAAACAGATGAAATTAAATGGGAATTATTAGACCTCGCCCTCACCCATCCCACTTTTTCTGCCACAGATAATTATGAACAATTAGAATTTGTCGGAGATGCGGTAGTGAGAATCGTTGCCTCAGAAATATTATACGAAGATGATCATAAATGTGCCGTGGGTGAATTTACTGCTATTCGTTCCATGTTAGTGAGCGATCGCTGTTTGGCTAAGATCGCTGATAGTTATGGTTGGGGGCGTTATCTATTAGTTAGTAATAGTGCATCTAGGGATGAAAATGGTCTGGAAACCCGTTTAGCTGATTCCTTTGAAGCTGTATTAGGGGCTTTGTATTTAAGTACTTATAATTTGAATTTAATTAAACCCTGGTTAGCTCCCCATTTTCAAAGATTAATCATAGAAATTAGAAAGGACCCCGCCCGCCAAAATTATAAAGCAGCCCTACAAGAATGGACTCAAGGGCATTTCAAAACTTTACCAGAATATAAGTTAACGGAAAATCATCAAAAAACTGGTAAACCAGGACGTTTTACCGCCGAGGTTTGGTTTCAGGATAAATTATGGGGGCAGGGTGTGGGTAGCTCTATTAAGGAAGCTCATCAAGAGGCTGCTAAGGTTGCTTTACAGGCATTACAAGAAAGTAATTTAGCTAATAATTTGTTAGATGAAACAGCAAATTAATATTGACCTAACGACTAGGTGGTTGAGCCTGTACCGATAACCCAGAAATTGCCTGTAATTCCTGTTGTAGTAATAAACTAAACCTTTGGGGAATATCTATTAAAAATAATTGGGAATTACCATTTTTATTATGGGTTAAAACAAATTGTCGACGTTGTTGGGAATCTAAGGCATTAATTACCGCCCCAATCGGACCGCCGGTAACTGCTCCGGCTGCCACTCTTTCCAATTGGATTCTGGCATAGCGACCCGTTGCTAATTCCGTAATTTGATTACCCCGCAGAAAAATATTACCACTGGTTTCATCCTGGGAACGAAAACGAATATTAATTGTCCGCTCATTCAAATCTATATTAATCCGACAGTCTGACACCCTTTGGGTCGTATTATTCAAACATCTTGCCCCGTGTTGACTAGCGATCGCCTGGGGAATATTCGTCACCATCAGCAGGGCGATCGCCCCTAAACCGAAAATACTATTTTTCTTCATAATTTAATTTCCAGTAAATAAATTTCAACAAAAAAGTTGTGATTAATTAATAATTATTCTGGGTCCTGTCCCTGTACCGTAATACCTGTAGTCCTTTCCAAATCAGTCACTAAAGGCGGACTATAACGACTCGGCATATCAATCATTGTCACCTGTAATTGACCGGTCCTATTAGTAAACTCAATGGCTATTTGGGTGCGTTGTTGTCGCCGTAATAAACCCACCACGCCACCAATCGGACCGAAAATCAGACCAGCGGCAATACTTTCCTTAATACGTCTTTTCGCAAATTCTCCGGTGGAAATACTCCTAATTTGATTAACAGGAATAGTTAAATTTTCCGATTGTAAGTCACTATTATTAAAAGTTAGGGATAAATCTCTAGCCGTCACACTAATGCGACAATTTTCCGTTCTGCCCTTTTGAGTATTCAAACATCTGCCACCATGGGTGCTGGCAAAAGCAGGCAAATGAGACAAGGTAATTAATCCTGCCGTGGTAATCAATATTGTAATTTTTTTACTTAATTCCATCTAATAAAAACCTCTAGGAGTTTTGAAACTATAAAAGACTAATACTTAAATAATATATCACATTCTATAGCGGTTCTCTCCCCAGTTGAGTAGGGGCAATTCATGAATTGCCCCACGGTATAACGATCAGAAAATTATTGTTTAACTCGCTGAATAATATTTTGAAATCGCTGAGTTTTATTTTGTAACTCTTCCCTAATTGACTGGGCATCAATCTCTTGGATTAAGCTAAATTGAAAAGGTGTTTCACTCATCTGTTTAGCGTATCTAGCCGTTAAATAGGGCTGATATTTTTGATCATCTACAATATAAGTTTGAAAAAATGCCGTTGCCATCGTTTGCATATAGGGAAAACCAGCCGGCGGAGGCGGACCAACTAACTGCGGTGGTACTGGTACAGCACCACTGTCTTCCTCGCCCCCAATAAAGGTAAAATGCGTGCCAGGTTTCACTAATAATAAATATTTGTCAGAAGTTGTTAACCAAGTATAAGGAATAATTTGTTCTGGTAAAGCCGGTGTGGTTGTATCTAAAGTTCCCGATACCATCATGGTAGGAATATTAATTGCTCCCATCGTATTCTTATTGAAAACACCACTAGTTAAGGGATTCACCGCTATAATAGCCTGTATTCTTTCATCCCCCAAACGATAATTTTGCTCAGGTAATTCCACCGCCCGACATTGTAAAAATAGAGACATATTTAAGAAAAAGTCACTATCTTTATTCACACATCTTTCTGCAAATTCAGTTAATTCTAAATCTGCTCCAGCAGAGGCGATCGCTGTATAACCACCAAAAGATTGCCCAAATAAACCCACTTTTGTTAAATTCAAACGACCTTGCCAAACCGGATCATTAGCATATCTAGCCTCTACCGCATCTAAGGCATGGGTAATATCGAGAGGACGATTGAGAAAATTATCAGCCGGAATAGGAGAACCTTGTCCTGTCATGATTCTCGCCATTTCTTCCGTATCTGTACCAATATGCAGGGGCATGATTACCGCAAATCCATAGGATGCTAAATGTTCCGCTAAATAGGCAAAGGTACTACGGTCGGAACCTAAACCATGGGAGATGATCACCACGGGAATTTGACCACTATTTTTCACGGCTGGCAAATAAACATCTATTGGCGAATCAGTATTCCGATCAGGGTTTCTGAAAGTAAAACTTTGTTTTTCCCAAGTAAACGGTCCGGGTTTGGCAATATTAGCTAAAGTCTCTGGATTAATATTAACTTCCGTTTCGGCTTGAGCTAAGGATTGTCTTTCGATTGCCTGATAAACATTGCGACTATAAATAGTGCGTTCTGCTACTTCTTGTAATAATCCTACTGTATTATGTAATTGTAGGTGTATATCCCCTGGAAAATTTTGAATAATACTAAGTAAACTCAAGCCTTCTGGTGATTCTACCGCCTTAGTCATTGCCTGACTAAGTGCTTGGGCTCCATTTTGATTATTAGCAGTTTGCACCCCATTGCCCAACAATTCTATCACTGATTTACCAATTGGTGAGATATTCAGTAAATTAATTACAGGTGGAGTAATTAGGGGACTAGTTTGAGTTAACATTTGCTGAATTTGCGTCAGATTTTGCCCTTCTAATAGTTCTGAATAGACATTTAATTCTGGTGATAATTGACCTGTTTTAGCAAATTCTTCTATGGCACTAACTGGAATGTCTATAAAAAAAGGCGAAAATTCTAGGGTAATTGTTTCGGCTGATTGGGCTGGCATACCCATACTGGAACCAAGAATAATACTAAAAGCAATAGATAGCTTACTAATTAATAATTTTGTTAAGTATTTGGTCAAAAATAATTTAGGTGTATTTTTTTTCGGCATAGGACCTTTCAAGGGCTAAATGATAGATGATTAATCTATTAATATTACATCTTTTCGGGAGAAAAGATGAACAATTCTCTAATTTGTGATGGAATATTAATAATTTGCTTATGACAAAAAGGACTGCAAGCGTCTAACTTGCTCGGTGTCAGAATATTTCATTAAGTCTTAAAATTCCACCTTCTGCACACCAGGAATTTTTTGTAATTGAGCAATTAATTCTAATAGTTCTTCTGATGGTAGTTTTTTAATCAGGTAAAGAGAAATCACCTGTTCTCCATGATCCGTCAAGCTAATTTCAGCGTGTTTCATTAATACAGGAAACTGTTTGAGATAATAAGGCAGGGATAATAAACAAGCATTATTTCTAGTGGTGTGAATCTGTATTTTCCAGGTAGAACGCTTATTTTCTAACCAGTTTTCAAAATTTTTTAAAGGTTCTAAGGTTAAATACACTAAAAAAGTGGTAATCGCAGCCGCTGGATAAAAACCTGTACCACAGGCTATTCCTAAGCCGGCCGCCGTCCAAATACTAGCAGCCGTAGTTACACCCTGTACGGACATTCCATAACGAAATATGGCTCCTGCTCCTAGAAAACCAATACCTGAGACTATTTGGGCAGATAAACGGGCTGGATCGGCTGTACCAGCTTGATTTTCTGGAAAACCATAAATAGAAGTTAAGGTGATTAAACTTGATCCTAAACCTACTAATATGTGAGTTCTAAATCCACAGACCCGATCCCGACTAGTTCTCTCTAACCCTATGATGCCCGTTAATAAAAATGAAGCGACTAGGCGAATAATGATTTCCCATAAGCTAATATTGTGCATTTCATCAGGTTTTACTCGTAATAGATATATTGATCATAACGCAAATTGTCGGTTTAAATTTAATTGCACAAAAAAAGTAACTAGTTAAACTAACTAATTACCATGATCATTGAAAATTAAATTGTCAAACTAGGAAAAATCTAATGTGTTTTCAAATATTCAATTAATTCATCAGAGCCACCTATTAGGGAACCATTAATAAATACTTGGGGAACAGTTTGTTTTCCTGTGACTGCATGGAGCGCACGAGGTGTGACCATATCCCAAAGAATGATCTCATCGTATTCAATACCCCGTGCTTTTAAGGCTTCCTTCGCTTTTGTACAGAAGGGACAACCAACTCTCGTAAATAGGGTGACAATTAAGGGTTTTTTCGCATCAGGGTTAATATATTTCAACATGGTATCAGCGTCAGAAACCTCAAAAGGATCGCCCTCTTTTTCTGGCTCAATAAACATTTTTTCAATTGTGCCATCTTTCACCAACATGGAATAACGCCAAGAACGTTTGCCAAAACCTAAGTCATCTTTATCAACTAACAGTCCCATTTTTTCAGTAAATTCACCATTGCCATCGGGAATGAATTTCACCTTGTCAGCTTTTTCAGCGATCGCCCATTCGTTCATGACAAAGGTATCATTGACAGAGAGACAAATAATATCATCAATGCCATTTTCATAAAAAGCGGGAGCTAATTCGTTATAACCGGGGACGTGGGTAGAAGAACAAGTGGGGGTGAAAGCACCAGGCAGAGCGAAAACCACGACATTTTTACCAGCGAATATTTCATTAGTAGTTACGTCAACCCATTCATTATTTTGGCGGGTTTTAAAAGTAACTTGGGGAACTTTTTCACCTTCTTTATTGGGGAGCATGATTAATTTCCTGAATTTTGATTGATTTTTTAAAGATTAATTGTTAGAATACTGTGTCACAAATATACTGATTTGTCAAGAGAAATTGGTTAACAGCTCTTTTTCTCAAAGTCATGTGATAGTTTTTTCTCAATATTATTAACTGATTATGGATAATGAAAATTTCGCTAATATTTTACATGAAACGGTAGAAATGATCGTGGCATATTGGCGAAAAAATTTACAGCCTGAAGCTCCGGTATTATTATATGAAAAGGCTGATATTTTAGCAGAACAATTAAATTTAACTGTGCCAAATCAAGGGAATAATTTAGAGAATTTATTACCTTTGATGCAGTTATATTTAGATTATAGTGTGCGGACTAGTGGTAAAAAATTTTTTAATCAATTATGGGCAGGTGCTGATATTACGGGAGTATTAGCGGAGATGATCACGACTGCTAGTAATACTTCCATGTCAACTTATGAAATAGCTCCGATTGCCACCTTAATAGAATTAGAATTAATTAAAACTTTAAATAATTTAGTAGGTTTTTCTGAGGGAGAAGGAATTTTTGTCACCGGCGGTAGTAATGCTAATTTAATCGCTTTATTATCTGCCAGAAATCAGTTTTTACCATCTGCTAAAAATCAGGGGGTGGGGGATCATAAATTAGTCGCTTTTGTTTCGGATCAAGCCCATTATTCTTTTTTAAAAGCCATGAATATTGCTGGTTTGGGAACAGATAATTTAATTAAAATTCCTAGTGATGATCAGGGTCGCATGATACCAACTGAGTTAGCACGGGCGATCGCCCTGGTAAAGAGTGAGGGGAAAATACCTTTTTTTGTGGCAGCGACGGCGGGAACTACAGTATTAGGGGCTTTTGACTTGTTAGAAGAAATAGCTACTCTGTGCGATCGCTCTAATATTTGGTTGCACATAGATGCGGCGTGGGGTTGTCCGGTATTATTCAGCGAGAAATATCAGCATTTATTAAAAGGCAGTCATTTAGCCGATTCTTTCACCTGGGATGCTCATAAATTAATGGGAGTACCGTTAATTTGTTCGGCTATTTTAATCAAACAAGCAGGCACTTTATTAGATGTGTGTGGCAGTGGCGACACGGATTATATTTTTCATCCCCAGGAAAATCAAGATTATGATTTAGGGATAATGTCTTTACAGTGTGGCAGAAAGGTTGATGCTTTTAAGTTGTGGTTAGCTTGGCAATATTACGGCACGCAGGGTTATGGGCAACGGGTAGAATATTTATTAAGTCTGGCAAGTTATACGGCTGATGCTATTCAGGCTGATCAGCGATTAAAACTAATATTAGCACCACAATTTTTAAATATTTGTTTTCGTTATCAACCTGATGATCATTTATCAGCAGAAAAAGTTGATAAAATTAATTTAGCGATCCGAGAATATTTATGGAAAAGTGGTAAATATTTAGTAAATTACGCCTATTATCAGGGGCGGGTAATTATTCGTTTAATCTTAGCTAATCCTGATTTACAGCCGAGTGATCTGGATGATTTTTTATTAACCGTTGTCGAGTGTGGCGATAGATTATTACATCAACAAGACATTAATATCAGTCATCCAAACTGAGATAACTAAAGACATTTTCCACAGATAACGACCAATCCCCTAAAATATTTAAAAGTAGATTCGACCGGCGATATATTCACTGGCTGGTTTAGTTTCTGGCAAATTTAAGAAATCTGCCAGGGAGAGTTGAGGGGGAGATTGAATTGCTGTCATAATTAACTGGAGAGTAAAATAAAATTATTAAAACCAATCTATACAATGATCATCAGGATAAAAACTACTTAAAATTTCTGAGATTCTCCATTACCTTTTGATAGGTTACATTATCACCCTGTTGTTTAAAGAGTTCTGCTGCCTTTTCCCAATCTTGTCTGGCTTTTCTTTTCTCTCCTAACATATAATACGCCCTACCTCGATTATTGTAAGCACCGGCAGAATTAGGATCAAGTTGAATAGCTTTATTATAATCAGGTATCTCCCCTTCATAGTCTTTTAATTCATAGCGAACAGTACCCCGACCATAGTAAGCATCAGCATAATTAGGATCAAGTTGAATAGCTTTATTGTAATCAGCGATCGCCCCTTCATAATCTTTTAAATAATACTTAGCGGCACCTCGATTACTGTAAGCAATAGCATAATTAGGATCAAGTTGAATAGCTTTATTAAAATCAGCGATCGCCCCTTCATAATCTTTTAATGCAGACTTAGTAAGACCTCGAATATTGTAAGCAATAGCATCATTAGGATCAAGTTGAATAGCTTTATTAAAATCAGCGATCGCCTTTTTATATTCTTTCGCCTCATAGTGAGCATAACCTTTTAATAAATTTATCAAATTATTAAAACTTTTATTGATAGCCATAATCCCTCACCTCTGCAATTTCTATTTTTCATTAGCAATTTTAACCCCAAAATATCAATAATAAAACCAGTGTTATTACGGAGATCATACAGATTATTTGTTACCCCTGCAATATTTCCTTTTCCCTAGCCAACTGCTCAATCGCCCGTAATAATTCTACCTGCCCCCAATTAGCATATAAAGAAGCTGCGATCGCACAGGCTCCCGCTCCCACTCCCTCTTTTACATAACCCTGCTCATACATTTGTAACTGAGAATATTGGGAATTAGTAAAATTTAACTGGGTTGCCAGTAAAGGTACATCGCCGATTAACTCCGCTAAACCTACCGTATCGCCAGTCGGATCCTCTGCCACCCAACGAGTCGTTCCCACTACAATATTTTCCTTATTCCAAACTAAATTATCCACCAGAGCGATCGCCCTTAATAAAGCATAAACCGCTAACATTTGGGTTCCCCCGCCTAATATTACCCCTGTTCGCCGACTAATAGCGATCGCCATGCCTGCTACCACAATTTGCATGGGATCACCGACGGCTGCTACTAACTGCAAAGGATGTAAATTATTCCCAGCTATCTGTAAACCTTGCCGGGCGATCGCTAATTTTTCTGAGTGATTACAAAGGGGATGACTACTATTAACTTTACCGGCGGCTGCGAAACCCAAGCCTAATAATATTGCTAAAGCGGTAGTAGTACCACCCACCACACATTCACCTAAAATTACATAACTCGAATCTTGATAAACTAAATCCGCTAATTTTTCACCCCAAATTAAACCTTGTGCAAATAAATGTTTAACTATCTGATCATCCATAGCCTGCCCGCTACTAACACAGTTAGCCGGTTTTCCCTGTAAGTCAATATTAGTCACCGCCGGCGGTATTGGTAAACCAGCATTAAATATTTTTACAGGAATATCTAAATTCGCTACGACTGCCCGACTAATTAATACGGGTGAAGCCCCAGCTATTAAAGGCGGTAAACTATAACGAGGTGATATTTGAGGACCATTGGCTAAAAATTCCGCATCGGCTAAAGCTGTATATTTTCTATCCTCTGGAGTCGCTCCTGCCGCCGAAATACCCGGTATTAAGCCGGTCTCAGTAAATCCTAATATACAAGCAAAAAGCGGTCGGGTTTGCTGATATTTGCCTAACCAATATTTCCCCTGTTCTATTTGTGTATAAACCCGGATCATTGCCTCTGTCATCAATACCCGCCCAGCTATTCATAATCTAATAATCTGCTCACCCAGGCTGGCGGCCGGGGAATACTATTACCAATTCTGTCTAATAATAAGAGGGCGACTAAATGTACGACAAATAAATAGAAAATATTATTAATAAAAACCATCACCAAGGCGATTGATTGAATCATTGCTAGATTTGGTTGAATTAATAAACCTAATTTAATTGCGATCCAATCAATAACATCTGTTACCTGAGTAGTTAAATAAATCCATAAATCCTGGGCTAATAAAATTGATAACAACCAAATTCTAAAGAAAAAACCGAAGGTTCCCAATAAAGAACCTAAACCTATAGATACTGCCCAACTGCCCTGCCGTCGCCAAACTACCCCTAATAGTACCCCCATCAAACCAAAGGGAATCACATATAAAATACTGCGAGTTGGTCCCATTAATACCGTTAATAATAGGCCGGAAACCGTCGCCGCCATCCAACTGGCTCGCACTCCCCAGCGTAAACATAAAAGGGCGATCGGTATGGGGAAAAATATTCTCAGTAGGGGACCGAGAGGAAAATAATAATTGATAAACCAAATTAAACTAGCAGTACTAGCTAAAAAGGCTGTTTCCACCATCATTAAAGGTTTATCTGTGGTGGTAGTGGCAACTGGGGCCGGTGTATCTATAGGCGGGCGATCGCCCGGTTCTTCAACAAAATTCATTGGTTATTCTTACTAACAACTAATTATGGATAACCAAAACAGAACAATGGGCATGGTGCATCACATGATTACTAATACTACCCAATAATATTTCTGCTAAAGCTGCCATGCCCCGCCGTCCGACAATAATTACATCAGCTCCCCAAATCTTAGCCACCTGACAAATATGACTAGCTGCTTCCCCCTCAGCACACTGATAACTAACTTTCACATTAGCTTGCAAGGCCTGATCCTGATATTTCTCTAAAAAAGCGATCGCCGTAGCTTGCTGATCATTATGGCGATGTTGCTGAGAATCATAGGTTTCCTGCACTAACTCAGGATACATTCCCAATTCTACCGGCATAGGTAAAATAGCATCCCCTAAAGAAACCGGCAAACAATGAAATAGCATTAATTCTGCCTGATTAGATTGAGCTAAATCTAAGGATTGATGAAAAACTAAATCACCTAGTTGAGACCCATCTAACGCTACAAATATTTTTTGAAAACCCATAATAATAACCTCCTTCCTCCGTTCAATACGGCACAATACCAATGAGATCGATCACTAACAGATAAGCAAATTGTGATGCAAACTAAACCATTAACTTGTCCAGGGCATAAACATCAGGAATCCGTAAAATTTCTCGTTCCCGTACAATTAGCCCCTTCTTCTCTAGTTTACTCAAAACTCTCGTGACTGTCTCCCGTGCTAATCCGCTTAAACTACTCAATTCTCGATGGGGTAAGTTTGGTATTTCAATACCCGTTTCCACGGTTTTCCCTTGTCCTTCTGCTAAGAATAATAAAATATCGGCGACCCGTGAGGTACTATCTGACTCTCTTAACCTCAAACGCCGATTCACTTGTCGCAGGCGGCGGGCCATTAATTTTGATAAACGAATACCAGCTTGTGGCTCCACACTAATCAAATGGGCAAAATCCTGGGCAGGCATATTACCAATTAAGGCGGGGGCTAAAGTGATCACATCGGTGGAACGGGGGACCTCATCTAAGGCGGCCATTTCCCCAAATAGTTCGCCCTTACCCAAAATATTCAGGGTGACTTCTTTACCATCCAGGTTATAGGTTCTAATTTTGACCCATCCTTCCAAGATAAAATAGACAGAACTACCCCAATCGTTTTCTAATAAAATCACCTGATTGGCTGGATGTTGACGACTAACTATATGGCTAGTGGCTCTCTCCACTACACTTTCTGGCAACCCTTCAAAAAAAGGTGTTGCCATTAATAATTCTCTACCTTGATTTTGGGACAGGGAGTCACGACTATGCTTTTCTTCCATGGGGCTCACGATTCGTTATAAAAAATTTTGGCCTCTTCAGGCAGGGGAATTAATACTATTGCAATATTTTTGTTTGTATCACCGCCAAATTCTACCACTAGCGACTGATTTTCATACAATTTTTTTCCTGGTATTATGTTAATCCCCAATTTTTGGTAATCGGGGCAATTTATTAATTGCCTCCCATCAGCACAATTACTAGTGATCAATTATTGTTGAATTATGGGCAAATTATAAGCACTTACATCCGATTAAAATCAGTAGAATTACGTGATCAGTTAATCTTCTTAATAGGATAATTGCTCTCGCTTGTTTATAATTTTTTCTATATTTATTTTTAATTATTTATCGGTCCTGATCGGGGATCAAATACTTTATACCTTTATATATACCTCCCATAGTTTAGTATTTTTATACTCTATCCAAAAAAGTTAAAAATCAGTCAAGGCTTACTAGCAATAAAAATCAGGAGTGTTAATCCTTTGTCATCCTCATCAACTAAACTATCAGAAATCCTCCACGCCATTGATCAGGTACTGCAATCTGCCGAGAATCAGTCACCGGCGGATTTTATGGCAAGGTTGCCGGAATACAATCGGGTATTGCAGTTAGTGCGGGAATATTTACAGCGATCGCCCTTACCTCCGCCGCCACCCCCAGTTACTCAGCGGGCGAAGGGACCGTTACCACCACCACTGCCAGCCAAGGTATCAGCAAAAACTGATAAAAAAATTACTGCTGTACCTCTGCCACCAAAATCAACAGGGAATAAAACTGCTCTGCCTTTACCGCCCGTCCCTGATACAACAGAAGATTTGTTAAAGCAACGCCAACAGCTATTACAGGAAATTGAAAAGTTAGAAAAACAACGTCAGGAAAAATGGGCGATCGCCCAACAATATAGTCAACAACAAAAAGTTATTCAGGAGTTTTGTCAAGCCCTTTTGCCGGTTGTGCAGGAAAATTTGCATAATTATTTCAGTCTATGGCAGAGTTACGGTCAATCAAATGCTGCCCAGATCAATCAATTTATCGGTATTCAGCAAACCGAAGAACCGCAAGAGATTAATACTCACCAAATTAATACTAGTCGCTCCGTCTTTCCCGCCTCAGATTATTCAACATCTCAGGTTAATCAGAATTTTTTAGATAGTACACTTTTATTACATTCCCAAATTAATGCCCCTAATAATTTTGCCCCTTTAATGGAAGAGCAAGAGGCAAAAAATTCACAAGGCGAAGCCATGCCCTATCCCGGTTATGAATATGCTGATCAAGAGCTGCTCACTGATACCTCAGTTATTAATACAGGTGTATTATCATCAACGACCCAAAATTATATTGGTAAATATGATGACAATCCTGAAACTGTTTTAGTCAGTTTACCTAATATAGAAAGGGATATAGAGCAAGATATAGAACGGGCGATCGCCCCTGATTTTCAAATGTTGGATGATGCGTCTAATACAGACAAGATGGAGATAGATGACTTTGATGTGTCATCCATGGGAGATTTGGCTCCTAGTATTGATACCCATCCCTATAAAATTGCATCACCTGATGAAAATTTATTACCGAATACGGACTTAATTCAATTAATACCAAATTTAGATTTATTTTTAGATATAGAAATGGTCGAAAAGTTACAGAAAGAATTAGATTTATTAGAAAGTTTCAATAACTTAGACGATGATGACGAAACTATTATTCAAAATGATACAACTTGGCTGAATGTAGGGACAGTCAAGGAGCAGAATTTTTTAAGTTCTCAAGATCACGCTCATTTACATCGGATTAATCCCTTTGATACGGAGGATTTTGAAGAAAATTCACCTAATTTATTGGGACTATTACGGCAAATTGAATCAGAAAACCAGTTGCATGATTTTAATGATCTAAATAGTGAAACAGATCGGGAAATCAAAACTACCTTATCAGATATAGTTGCTAGTTTTCCCCCAGAATATACTGATTTACAAGATCATTTACCAGATAATTCACTAGATAATTTACAATTAGGAGATTTGGCAGATTTGATGACAGAAAATAATAAATGGTTGCAAGCGGGGCATCAGATCAGCGAAGGGCAACCAGTCAGTCAGGAAAAAAGTATTAGTTCGTCTCAAACTATTAATCAGCCGGTTGCAGTTGCTAATACTGTTAACCAAACCCAAAATATTCCTAATTTGCCTTTAACTTCTGATTGGTATTTAGGTATTGATTTTGGTACAACGGGTATAGCGGCCAGTTTATTACATAAAGCGAGTGGAGAAATATATCCTCTCACCTGGCAAGTGATCGCTACGCCCATCAATGATCAGGAGCAAATTTCTACAACGCCAGAAGAAATTATTTCTATGGTTGATCGTTTACCTTGTCAAGTTTATTGGCAAGCTAAAGCCGACAGTTCTCCAATCAAATTAGAAAATTTTAAAACCTGTTTACAAATTACGTTGCCCTACACACAGGTGGATGTGAAACGGCAAAAAACGCCAGAGGCTAACAGTGAATCCTTTGTTTCTCCTACCAGTTTAGCTGCTACCACTAATCAGGAACCCCTGTTGCAATGGTCGCCACAACAGGAAATAAGTTTAGAGACTATTAAAAAATCTTTGATAGTTTTATTAGGTAATTTACGACCAGCTAATTTTCCCATCCGTCCTAATTTATTAGAAACCAGGGAATCTATTACACTTTCTAACTATTACATCTGTACAGCTACGGGTTTAGATGCTAATACTCTCAATACGGCTTTACAGGAATTGAAAGGGGTAATTATGGGTTGCCCGGCGGGTTGGTCGTCAGCCTATCGTTATAATTTACGGGAAGCGGTGTTAAGTGCTGGCTTGGTGCAGAATATTAGCCAAGTTATGATCATTGAAGATGCGATCGCTACCGCTCTATCCCTATTAATAGCAACCAGTAAAACAGGTCAAACCTGGCGAGCCGGTAAAACCTTAATTATTAACTTAGGAGCCAGTACCAGCGAAATCGCCTTAGTGAATTTACCAGCGGATCTGCAACAAATTAATCATAGTGATTTCACCTGTCGCACCTTTGCCTACGGTGGTAATGCCTTAGATCAAGATATTATTTGTCAATTATTATTACCTAGTAATCATCAACAAAGTTTTCCCCAGGCTGGTAGTCCTGATTTAGGGATTCGTTATCAATTGCAACAATGGTTAAATAATTCGCCGGTGCGTCAATCCCTGCAGGAAACGGCAGAAAAACTTAAGATGATTTTACCGACGGAGGAAAATTTCACTCTACAATTAGCTGATCAGGTCTGGCAAATAGATCGACAAAATTTAGAAAAGTCTGTTTTAATTCCCTATTTACAACAACTGAATAGTCAGTTAAATAATTTCTTAGTGGCAATCGGTGTGTCAGCGGTGGCGATTAATCAGGCAATCTGTACGGGTGGTGGTAGTCAATGGGGAGCGATCGCCCGTTGGTTAAGACAAAAATTACCTAATGCGGTATTAACTATTGATCGGGAAGACCAGATTCCCCAACGGGTTGCCCATGGATTAGCCTGTTTACCCCTTTATCCCCAACTATTAGCTAATCCCCAGAAACCATATAGTGACTATTTTATTTTGTGGGAACTATTAAGAGCATTCCCCGAACAGCCAGTTAATATTAATGAAATTTATCAACTGTTAGAAAAGCGGGGAATTAATACCCAGGTTTGTCAGGATTTAATTAAACAAATATTAGATGGTCATTTACCCGCCGGTTTAATTCCTACAGGTAGCGATCTTGCTTGGTTAACTGCCACTTCCCAGAATAATCCTGATTATCACCGGGCGATCGCTTCTCCCCTATTTATCAAAGGTGACGACCAAAAATATGATCTTAACTATCAACAGGCCCATCAATTAATTGATTATTTGAATAAATTAGTCGCCCAATGCCGGCAAAAATTAGATGAGCCATTGTGATCATGATCAATTATCATGATTATCAATATTTCCTGAACTTTCCATTAAATAGAGTATAAATAAAAGTCTGACCTGATCTCCGGGAAAATACGCTTGTATAGAGGCGAAAAATCGATTAGCATAAAGATGCTAAATGTGAGAAAATTTACCCGCAGTTCCCTTAATATTCGCCCCCTGGAGGTTAACTTATGAGCTATTGCCTCAATCCTAAATGTTCCAACCGCAAAGATCCCGCTAATGTTAGTCGTTCCCATTGTCGTCATTGTGGCTCAGACTTACTATTGGAGGGACGTTATCGCTTAAAAAAACGGTTAGGGGTAGGGGGATTTGCGGAAACTTATGAAATTGATGATCGGGGTAGCCGGAAAGTTATTAAGGTTTTATTAGCAGAATTAAATAAAGAAGAAAAGGCAATTGAGTTATTTCGGCAAGAAGCATTAGTATTATCGCAATTAAGTCACCCCGGTATTCCCCATGTAGATGACGATGGTTTCTTTGAGTTTACGCCAAAGGGCAGTAAGGAACCATTGTATTGTTTCGTCATGGAATACATTGAGGGAGATAATTTATATGATTGGATGAAACAACGCAAACAAGAGCCAATCAATGAGGAATTAGCGATAGACTGGTTATTTCAGTTAGCAGAAATTTTAGAACAGGTACACGCACAAAATTATTTTCACCGGGATATTAAACCGGAAAATATTATGTGTAAACCGAATGGGCAGTTAGTATTAATTGACTTTGGGACAGCCAGGGAAGTCACCGGCACGATCATGGCTTTCCAACAGGGAGACACGCAGGCAGAACGGGCAACTGGTATTGTTTCCCCTGGTTATACGGCTCCCGAACAGGTGAATGGAAAACCTGTTCCCCAATCAGATTTTTATTCCCTGGGACGTACTTTTGTCTTTTTATTGACAGGCAAGCCACCAACTGAATACCCGGAAAACCCTCGGACTGGTAAATTACAATGGCAAAAATTCGCTACCCATATTTCCCCGGAGTTAATGGGCTTAATTGATGATTTAATGGCTTTAGCTTCTGGTAAACGTCCGCAAAATCCCCAAGAAATTATTCAACGTTTAGAAAATATTCTGAACCCGCCACCACCTCCGACCAAGATTACTGTTACTCAATGGCAAGATTATAAACGCCCCTTATTAATTGGCGGAGCGGTTTGTTTATTAGCTTTCGGGGCCTTAGAATTATATGGTTCTTGGCGCTATGGTTTCTTGTTTGCTAACCCAGCTTTATTGTTGAATAGTTTACCTAGTAGTCGTTTTTTAGATCGCAGTTTAAATGGTGAGGGGGCTGTTGGTGCGATCGCCCTGACTCCTGATGGCAAAATGTTAGCTAGTGCCAGTGATAATAATATTATTCTCTGGTCAATACCAGCCGGTAAACAATTAATTAATTTTAATGATGCCCATAAACAAACTGTCAAGGCTCTGGCAATTAGTCCCAATGGCAAAATTTTAGTGAGTGGTAGTGCCGATGGTCAAATTCGCTTTTGGGATTTGCAGAAAAAAATCAGAATGAGAACAGTGGAAGGGCATCCGGGTGGCGTAAATGCGATCGCTTTTAATAGTAATGGTCAAACTATTGTCAGTGGTGGTAATGATAAACAGGTGAAATTATGGAGCGTGCAAACTGGTAGTCGAATTTTGACCTGGCCTCATCAAACAGCAGTGAATGGAGTGGCTTTCAGTAAGGATAGTAAGAGTTTGATGGCTGGTCTAGCGAATGGTAAGGTGATGAGTTGGCATTTGGAAGAAAAACAGACAAAGGAACTAGTGAGGGGCGGGGCAACTATTCAGGCGATCGCTGTCAGTTCCGATGGGCGAACTTTAGCGACGGGCGATCAACAGGGTAATATTCGGTTAATTAATTTGGTGACAGGTAAATCCCTGCAAACTTTAAAGAAAGATAATCAACCAATTAGCAGTTTAATATTTACTAATAAGACGCAAAATTTGATTAGTAGTAGTAATCAAATTTGGATTTGGGATATTAAGTCTGGTAAGGTGAAAAATAAATTAATTGGTCATGCGAAAACAGTTGAAGGTTTAGCTCTCAGTCAAGATAATCAACGGTTATTGAGTGGTAGCCCAGATCGTACTATTAAAATTTGGAAAATACCTTAATATTATGCTAAAGTAATCAGTCTTGTAGGTAGTTAAGTAGCTGGTTAAAAAATTTATCGAGGTTTGTATGAATTATACTTTGTTGGCAATTATCGGACCAATCATATTAGGTATGGCTTTAATGTTTGCTTTTTATAAGTCTCAAGGTAAATAATTATTGTTATTAGTGACGATATTTCATTAATCAATTAGGAGTAGTTGCTCAATTACTCCTAATTTTTGTATTGAGGGCAGGACATATCTGATATTGGCATAGTGACAGAAAATTATTAGGAATATGCCTGAATAATAGGGAATGGGTGAACAGACTATGAGGAAAGGGGGCTGAGAATATGTGGCTAAATACAATCAATGTGGATTTTGTATTAAACAATTTATTAAATAATTTATTAGACAATTTATTAAACAATTTACCTAGATTATTGATCATATTAAGTCTGGGTTTCGTCGCAGTTTATTTGATTATATTATTGGTGGTGAGACAGGTACAGAAATATATTATTTTCAAACCATATAAACAAGTGCAGGGCAGTCCAGCCGATGTTGATTTAGCCTATGAGACTGTTTGGATTAGTGGAGCAGAGGGGAATAGTCAGGGAAAAATTTATGGTTGGTGGATTCCCCCAAATAGTCAAGATGCTCCAGTCATTTTATATTTACATGGTAATCGGGGTAACTTGGCAGTGGCTCCTAGTTTGAGAAATTTACGACGGGCTACCAAATTACATGAATTAGGTTTTGCGATTTTGATGATTGATTATCGGGGTTATGGTCATAGTCCTGGGCGTTTTCCCACAGAAACACAGGTCTATCAAGATGCGGAATGGGCTTGGCAATATTTAGTGAAAACCAAAAATTGCCAACCTAGTAATATTTGGGTGTATGGGCATTCTTTAGGCGGGGCGATCGCCGGTCATTTATGCAAAGATCATCCAGAGGCTGCCGGTTTAATCGCAGATGGTTGTTTTACGAGTATGGCAGATATGGCAAAGCATACTTGGTTAAAAATATTCCCCTCTAATTGGTTAATCACCCAAAAATTTGATTTAATTAATTATGTAAAATCTTTACAAATACCAGTTTTATTTATTCACGGCACAGCAGATCGGGTCGTGCCAAGTTCTATGAGTGAAAAACTATTTGCTGTTGCTCCCGAACCAAAACAATTATATTTAGTCACCGGGGCTGGTCATGATAATTTAAGCGAGTTTGCCGGTGCAGAATATTTAGATACTTTAATCAAATTTACAACTGATCATCAGCGTTCTAGTCAGTTAATTGAGTTGAATTAATTTAATATTAATTTAATCTAAATATAGCAATTGTCATCCTATGGTAGTAGGGGCAATTCATGAATTGCCCCTACGGTCGGTTGATTAAGAGATTTTTGTACATCGATAAGTTGAAAATTTTTACAAACTCCATCCAATTTCCCCCAGAATTGGGGGTTAGGGGGCAATAGGTTGAGAGTGCAAATAACAAAACTTGATGCCCTCACCCCCAACCCCTCTCCCAACTTTGGGAGAGGGGAGAGAGAGAAGGGAGAGAAGAGAGAGGAAAACACAGAAAACTCATCAGGTTTAAAAAAATGCTGAATTATGGGAAATTTCCACTATACTTAATATTAACTATAGTGGTCCCACTGATGAGGCAAAAGTCATGATCCTAGATATTCCCGGTTATCAAGTCCTGGCAAAAATTTATGAAAGTGATAACTCCATAGTTTATCGGGGCCGGCGAGAAAATGACGATTTGCCGGTAGTATTAAAACTTTTAAAAAGTGATTATCCTAGCCCCGCCCAGTTAGCTCAATTTCGCCACGAATATCAGTTGACTAAATCCCTCAATTTACCAGGGATTGTGAAGGCTTATGATTTACATAAATATGAAAATAAATTAGTTCTGGTATTAGAAGACTTTGGCGGAGAATCCTTAAGGAATTTATTAACTTCTGAAAAATTGACAATTCTCGGATTCCTGACTTTAGCCATGCAAGTCGCCGAAAGTTTAGGGGAAATTCACACCGCTAATATTATTCATCGGGATATAAACTCATCTAATATTCTTTTTAATTCAAATACGGAACAGGTAAAAATTAGTGATTTTAGTATTTCTACTATTAGTAAATCAAATAATAAGTTAGATAATCAGCAATCTAAAAATATAGAAGATCGGTTAAATAACCAGAAAACCGATGCAATTAATAATAAATTAACGGGTACTTTAACTTATATTTCACCGGAACAAACTGGTCGCATGAATCGGACTGTAGATTATCGCACCGATTTTTATTCCTTGGGGGTGACTTATTATGAATTGTTAACCCAAAGAGTTCCTTTTACCAGTGAAGATCCCATGGAATTAATCCATGCCCACATTGCCAAACAACCTATATCACCAGAACAAATTAACCCGGAAATACCTGTGATGGTTGCTTGCATTGTCATGAAATTATTAGCAAAAAATCCTGAAGATCGTTATCAGAGCGCTTGGGGTTTAATTGCTGATTTAGAAGTTTGTTTAACTCAGTGGGAAACAGAGGGGGAAATTGCTGATTTTCCCTTGGGTAAACATGATATTTCTGATCAGTTTAAAATACCGCAGAAATTATATGGCAGACAGACAGAAATTGCCCATTTAATTAATGATTTTTACTATATTGGGGAAGGACGCAAAAAATTATTATTAGTATCGGGTTATTCGGGCATTGGTAAATCAGTTTTAGTACAAACTATTGCCCATACTATTAGTCGTAAACATGGTTATTTTATAAGTGGTAAATTTGATCAGTTTCAACGCAGTATTCCCTATTCTGCGGTGGTTCACGCCCTATCAGAATTAGTCAGGTTATTATTAGGGGAAACTAATGAAAAATTACAGGAATGGCGGGATCAACTATTAGCAACTTTGGGTAATAACGGGCAAATATTAATTGATGTGATTCCCGAATTAGAATTTATTATTGGACCGCAACCAGCGATTCCGCCTTTGGGGGCGACGGAATCACAAAATCGCTTTAATTTAGTTTTCCAAAATTTTATTCGTTTATTTTGTCAGGCAGAACATCCCTTAGTGATTTTCCTGGATGATTTGCAGTGGGCTGATTCTGCTAGTTTAAAGTTAATTAAATTAATGATGACCGATGAGCAAACCCAATACTTTTTATTAATCGGTGCTTATCGGGATAATGAAGTTAATCCGACCCATCCTTTGATGATGACGGTGAGTGGCATTCAAGCAAATAGTGAAACGGAATCGGCGAAAATCATTGATGAAATTCATCTGCAACCTCTGGAATTAAATCATATTTGTCAGTTAATCGCTGAAACCCTCCATAGCGATCGCACTAGTGTGGAACCTTTGGCGGAATTAATATTAGAGAAAACCGCTGGTAATCCTTTCTTTATTAACGAATTTCTCAAAACCCTCTATCAAGAAAAACTATTAAAATTTGATCCGGTGAGTATTCGTTGGCAGTGGCGAGTAGAAGAAATTGCCGCTTTAAATATTACAGATAATGTGGTGGAGTTGATGATTGGTAAATTGCAAAAATTACCAACGGATACCCAAGCTATCTTAAGTTTAACTGCCTGTATTGGTAATCAATTTGATTTGAATACTTTATCTTTAATTAACGAAAAAGAATCTATTACAACTTTTCAGGCTTTATTACCAGCTATTCAAGAAGGCTTAATTTTACCTAGTAATGAGGCAGAAGCGAAAGACGTAGAAATCAAACTTTATCCCTTTTTGATTCTTAACTATAGATTTTTACATGATCGGGTACAACAGGCGGCTTATTCGCTGATTGCCGATGCTGAAAAACAGGCAGTACATTTACAAATTGGTCGGTTGCTATTAAGTAATACTCCCACCCAATACCGTTTAGATCGGGTATTTGATTTGGTCGATCATTTAAACGTGGGGATGTCTTTAATTACTGATGAACTTGAATTAATTGAGTTAACTGAATTAAATTTAGAAGCGGGCAAAAAAGCTAAATCAGCGACAGCTTACGTAGCAGCCAAAGAATATTTTAATGCTGGTTTAGTGGGCTTAGAGATATTAACTAATTTGCCTGATCAAGCTGTGAATATTTGGCAAAAACATTATCAATTGACCTGTGAGTTATATAAAGAAACAGCAATTATTGAATACTTAAATGGTGATTTTGCCGAAAGTGAAAAATTAATTAATTTGATTTTAGAGCAAGTGCAATCACCTTTAGAAAAAGCTGAAATTTATAAACTATTAGTAATTCAATATACCCTGCGGGCTCAGTATGAAAAGGCGATCAAATCAGGCATGACTGCTTTATCATTCCTGAATATTGATATGCCTAATACTGATCATTTGTCAGAGCAAATTCAGATAGAATTAGCAACTATTAAAACTAGTATTGGTGAAAAAAATATTAGTGAGTTAATTAATATACCGAAGGTAGAAAATCCTATTTATCAATTAGCTTTAGGTTTACTCACAGATTTGCTTACTCCCACTTATATGGTGAATATTCAACTGTGGCAAATTTGTGTATTAAAAGCCGTGAATATTTCCCTAGAATTTGGCTCAATGGCTGAATCATGTTTGGGTTACAATGGTTACGGTATATTATTAGCCGCTATGGGAGAATATCAGGCCGGTTATCAATTTAGTTTATTAGGCTTACAACTGACAGAAAAATATCATAATCTTAGTTTAAAAGCGAAAGCCTGTGTCGGTTTTGCCAATACTATTAGTTATTGGTTTCAACATATTAGGGAATCTCATAATATTAACAATGAAGGTTATCAAGCAGCCTTAGAATCAGGTGATTTAGAATACGGAGGTTATACTTTGAATAATACAGCAAATAATTCATTTTTTCAAGGCAAAAATATCCAGGAACAATTAACAGAAATTGGTCGTTATTTACAATTTACCCGCAAAACAAAGAATCAGTTATCTACAGATAATTTATCAGGTTTACAATTAATTTTAGGTCATTTAGATAATCAGAATGCAACTTTTTCTGAAAATTTTGTCCTATCGAATCAGCAGGGAGAAGAAAAGGATTTTATTACACAGTGCCAGACCAATCAAGATTTTTATTCCCTCGGTATATTTGTCGTTTATAAGGCTTATATTCTCTATTTATTTAATCATTTATCAGCTGCCCTTAATACTATTTTAGAAGCAGAAAAATATTTAACTTTTATTACTAGTACCTTAGCAGCCACCGAATTTAATTTTATTTATTCCCTAATTTTAACCGCTATTTATCAGCAATCTCCAGCAGAAGAACAGGTGAAATATCAAGAAATTTTACAGAAAAATCAAGAGCAGATGAAAATTTGGGCTAATAATTGTCCCGCTAATTTCCGTCACCAATATTGTTTAATCGAGGCAGAACTTGCCCGTATCGCCGGTAATTATTTAGATGCCGTGGAATTATATGAACAGGCGATCGCCCAGGCAAAACAAGAGGAATTTACCCATCATTTCGCCCTCGCTAATGAATTAGCCGGTAAATTTTGGTTAGGTCAAAATAAACCAAAATATGCTAATCTGCATTTGCGGGATGCCTATTATGCAGACCAACGGTGGGGAGCCTATAGTCATTGTCAGTATTTAGAGCAAGCCTATCCCCAATTAAAATCTCTTTTAAATACACGCTCGCGCGGTTTAAATGTGAAGGTAACAGCTATGCAAACGACAACTACAGATCCAGGGTCAGGCACATTAGATTTTACTTCGATTATGAAGGCTTCTCAAGCAATTTCTAGTGAAATTGTCTTGGATAAATTGTTAGCTAAATTGATGAAAATCTTAATTGAAAATGCTGGTGCGCAAACAGGTTTTTTATTACTTGCCCAAGCAGAACAATTAGTAGTAAAAGCTAAGGCAACTATTGACAGTGAAGCCACTATTTTAGAACCGCCAATTTTAGTGGCTAATTCCCCTAATATTTTACCGTTGAATATTATTAATTACGTCGAGCGATCGCACACTGATTTAGTATTAAATCATGCGGTAGCAGAAGGACAGTTTAGTCAGGATGAATATATTAGTCATCATAAGATTAAGTCGGTTTTATGTTCAGCTATTCTCAATGCGGGTAAACTATTAGGGATTTTATATTTAGAAAATAATTTAACGGTGGGAGCCTTTACACCGGAGCGATTAGAAGTATTAAAAATGCTGTCAACGGCGGCTGCTATTTCCTTGGAAAATGCTTTATTATATGCTTCCGTTGAACAGAAGGTGCAGGAAAGAACCCAGGAATTAAATGAGAAAAATAACCGGCTAGAGCAAACTTTACGAGAATTACAACGCACCCAAACCCAGTTAATTCAAAGTGAAAAAATGTCGAGTTTAGGGCAGATGGTGGCAGGGGTTGCCCATGAAATTAATAATCCAGTCGGTTTTATTTATGGCAATTTAACGCCGGCGGGGGAATACGTAGCAGATTTACTAAATTTGATCGAAATGTATCAGGAGAATTATCCAGAGCCAGTAGAAGAAATTGCCGAGGAAATTGAAAATATTGATTTAGAATTTTTAGTAGAAGATTTACAAAAACTATTAGCCTCAATGAAATTAGGGGCAGAGCGGATCCGGGATATTGTTTTATCTTTGCGTAATTTCTCCCGTTTGGATGAAGCGGATATGAAGCCGGTAAATATTCATGAGGGGATTGATGGAGCGTTATTAATTTTACATACTCGCATTAAGGAAAAGTCTGACACACGGGGTATTGAAATTATTAAGGAATACGGCAAATTACCAGAGGTAACTTGTTATGCTTCCCAATTAAATCAGGTATTTATGAATATTCTGACTAATGCGATTGATGCTTTGGAAGTCAATCGGAATAAGACAATCACGGTTGAACGGGAACCAGCAATTACGATAAAAAGTGAAGTATTAGATAGTAAGTGGGTGAGAGTATTGATCAGTGATAATGGTACTGGTATGAGTCCAGATATTCTGGCAAAAATATTTGATCCGTTCTTTAGTACGAAACCGATTGGATCGGGAACGGGTTTGGGGTTAAGTATTAGTTATAGTATTGTGGTGGAAAAACACGGCGGTAAAATTAATTGTGTTTCTGAGGTAGGTAAGGGAACAGAGTTTATTATTGATGTGCCAGTGCAACAAGCAGGAGCTAGTTAGAGTTTTTGGTGATTAATACATCTAAAATCACCTAATTGTGCGATCGCACAATTAAGTAGGGTGTGTTAGCGAAAGCGTAACACACCATAAATTCAAAGTACATTTATTTGTGTATATTTGAAGTATTGGATATAATATTACTAAATATAGATGTGCGGTATCAAATAATTATGACTTGAAAGATTTTCAATCTCAACAAATAATCTTATCCAAATTAAATAATCTTGATCCTGAACAATTACAAGAAGTATTAAATTTTATTGACTTTTTGAAATTTATAGTAGCCACTCAGGTAGTTAAGACAAAATTTCTGATAGACCCTTGGAATGGTGCGTTACACTTCGTTAACACACCCTACATATCTGTCCTCAGACTTTATCAGTTTAACAAATCTAAAATCACCTGAGCCGTGCGATCGCACACCTGCCCATTACCTAAAGCTAAACGCATCCGCTCATATTCCACCATCATCGTTTGCCGGCGTTGCTCATCTGTCAACAGGGCGATCGCCTCTCGCACAATATTGGTAGGAGTCGCATGATATTGTAAAAATTCTGGTACTATCGGTCGCATTTCTACTAAATTAGTCGGTGACATGAAGGGAATCGAAAAATTTAATAAATATTCTACCACCCAAGCTGTGATGCTACTTACCCGATAAATAACCACTTGGGGAACTTTTAATAAACCTAATTCTAAGTTAACCGTACCAGATTTAGTAATCGCTAAATCCATGCCAGCTAATACAGTTAAAGTATCTATGGATTCATCATTAGATCGGGGATAAATAGTGGCATTTAACTGATATTTATTAATCGCAGCCGTAATAGCCGGGCGATATTTTTCTAAAGATAAGGGGATGAAAAATTGCACATTTGCTATTTGTTTTTGCACGATTTGAGCGGCTTCAAACATGACTGGTAATAAATATTTAATTTCCTGTTGCCTCGATGCCGGTAATAGGGCGATCGCCCTAGTTTCCTGACTGATTCCTAATATTTGCCTGGCTACCGAACGACTAGGAGCATCAACTATCCGATCTAAGAGGGGATGACCGACAAAGGTTACCTGTGCGCCTCTTTCCTCAAAATAAATTTTTTCCTGGGGAAAAATTGCTAGGATGCGATTCGTCAATTTAATAATCTGATTAGTCCGTCTTTTCCCCAACGACCAAACCCACTCCTGCGGGGCGATATACCAAACTACCGGAATATTCGGTAAATGATTTTTTAAATAACTACCAATGCCAATATTCGGACCCATATAATCAATTAAAATTACTAGGTCCGGTGGATTAGCTTGCAAATATTTTTTCACCTTTGCCTGGGTAACTATCGTCGGGATGATATACGGGATAGATTCAATTAAACCCACCGACCCAATCGCCGTAGTATCACTTAAAATCACCGCTCCCGCCTCTGCCATGCGATCGCCCCCTAAAGCCGTGATCGTTAAATCAATCCCCCGTAGTTTTGCCTGCTGATATAAAGCAGACACTAGCATTCCTCCCTGTAAATCCCCTGATACTTCACCCGTACTAATAAAAATATTCATGACAATTATTAGTTACACCTTGACGATTTGCCCAAAATCCGCCAATACCCGTGCATGATTTCTCAGTAAACCTAATAGATTTAAACGATTACGTTTAATCTCAGGATTATTATCCATGACTAAGACGCTATCTGCCCCATCAAAAAAGTTATTAATAGCCGGCGTAATTTGCAGTAAAGCATCTACTAATATTTGATAATCCCGTTTTACTTGAGCCTGTTGGGTTTGGGGAACTAAACTGAGTAAACCATCATAAAAACCTTGTTCTGATTTTTTCTCAAATAATTGGGCATTAATTACCGCTGTCGGATCTAAAGTATTAGTAGTTAAATCCCCTTGACTGGCTAAACGAGCCGCCCGATTTACCACCTCATAAATTTTTCCTAATGTACCATTATTCCTAATACTCTGTAAGAATAACGCCCGATCCCGTACGTCTAATAAATCCTGTAAAGCTCTCTCAGCGTATTCGGCATCATTTTCCCCTAATACTGCATTGACTAAATCATAATCAATCGCTTTTTCATCCTGTAATAAAGTTCTCACCCGTTGCAGGAAAAAGTCTGTTAACTGCGTAAATAATTGGTCAGACGCATTAGGATGTTTTGCCTGAAATTCAGTGACTAATTGATTGAGTAATTCTAATAAATTAATTGGTAAATTAGCAGCCCAGGTGACGTTGACGATAGCATTAGCAGCCCGCCGTAAAGCAAAGGGATCAGATGAACCAGTCGGTAACATTCCTAAACCAAAAATACTCACTAAGGTATCAAAGCGATCGCCCATACCAACAATTTGACCAGCAATGGATTGGGGTAAACTATCATTCGCCCCCTTTGGTAAATAATGTTCTACAATTGCGACTGCTACCGCTGCATTTTCCTGACTAGCCCGTGCATATTTTTCCCCCATAATTCCCTGTAATTCTGGGAACTCATAGACCATTTGCGATACTAAATCAGCCTTACATAATAAAGCTGCCCTAGCAATATTAGTGCGATCGCCTGCTGGTAAATTTAATTGTTGACACAGCAGATCACAAATATTAATAATCCGATCTACTTTATCTCGCATCGAGCCTAAATCCTCCTGAAATGTCACCTTAGCGAGAGCCGGTAAATTACTCTCTAAAGGTTCAGAAATATCGGCTTGATAGAAAAATTGACCGTCGGCTAATCTGGCTCTAATCACCCGTTCATTACCCGCACTAATCATCGCAGAACTTTTTGGATCGCCATTAGAAATCGTAATAAAATAAGGTAATAATTTTAATTCTTGATTATTAGCTAAAACCGGAAAATAACGTTGATGTGTCACCATCTCAGTGGTGGTAACTTCTGCTGGTAAGATCAAAAATTCCTGATCAAATTTACCAACTACTGCTGTCGGCCATTCTACTAAATCAACTACTTCATCTAATAAATTTTCTGATATATCAGCGACACCATTAACAGTTTTCGCCGCTGTTTCCACCTGGGTGCGAATAGTTTGTCGCCGTTGCTGCGAATCAACTTCTACATAGGCTTTTCTTAAGGTTTCTACATAATCAGCCGCCCGCTGAATATTAACAACTTCAGGATGTAAGACCCGATGCCCCTGGGAAAGGCGATCGCTGGTAATAGTATCGGCTCCATTGACTAAAGTAAAAGGTAAAATTTGATCATCTATTAACGCCACAATCCAACGAATCGGACGAGGAAACCGCAGATCACCATCTGCCCACCGCATAAAGCGTTTGCCTTCTAATTGATCAATCCATTGGGGAATTAACTCGGTTAATATTTCAGCAGTCGGGCGACCACTTGTTTTTTTCTCAATAAATACAAAATCCCCTTTATCGGTCGGACGTACTGTTAAAGCGTCTATTGCTACTCCTTGCTTTTTAGCAAAACCAATAGCAGCCTGAGTTGGTTGACCATCCTTAAAAGCACTACTAGCCGGCGGACCTTTAATTTCCTCCTGCCGATCTGGTTGTTGGGTCGGTAAACCAGCGATCGCCACTGCTAAACGGCGGGGCGTAGCATATACATTAACCGTTTCATTTGTCAAGAAATTAGCCTGTAAACTATTCGGAATAATCTTTTGCCACTGGGCGATCGCCTGACTAACAAAGGTAGCGGGTAATTCTTCTGTACCAATTTCTAATAAAAAAGTTGTCATAATGGAAATAGTTAATAATTTGTTAGTTGAATTTAATGATTAATTTAAGCTAATTTAAGCAATTTTCCTAGTTTACCTTGTTATCGTCAATTTCAACCTATCAACGGACAAAAATCTTCTAATCAACCAACCAACCGTAGGGGCAATTCATGAATTGCCCCTACTATCCTAGAATAAAAATCTTTATAGGCCGTTTTTCTGATTATTTTAAAATAATTATTCTAAAATCTAAAAACCATGAAAACCTGTTTAAATTATTTTCTCTGGCTATTATCACGGCGGGAATATAGCCAACATGAGTTAGAACAAAAAGCCCTTGCTAAAGATTTTGATACCGTTGATATTGAACGGGCGATCGCCTATGTACAATCACAAAATTATCAATCCGACGAACGGGTAATTACTAGTTTAATTAATAGTTATACGGGCAAATATGGTAAATCTGTGATCAAACAAAAGTGTGCAAGCAAAGGTATTAAAGCTGATTTATTTGAAGAAATTTGGCAAAAATCAGTTGATCAAGAAGAAGCTGAAGATTTATCTGGTTTAAAAGCAAAATTAACCAGAAAATACCACATTGAAAATTGGCAAAATATTGATCAAGCCACCCGCCGGAAAATTTATCAATATTTACAATATCGAGGTTTTCATCCCCAAACATTAATGCAACAATGGCAAAATGCAGATGAAGAATATTAGTATAATGTCAATCTAATGTCAAAAAAGTTTTATGCAAATAAAGCTAAATAATATCTTCTAAATTTTCCCAAGCTCTCACCGCTGGGGAAAAGGTAACTAAATCATTAATATTCTTTTGCATATTCTCACAAATATTATCCAAGGGAATATCATTTGGATCTGTACCAAAAGGATTTTCAATTTCTAAGCCAATAGCTTCAATCCCAAATACCGTAAAACTAATTAATGCCACAAATATTCCCGTCCACCAACCTAAATCTTTCACAAAACTAAAAGGTAAAGAGAAACAATAAATTATTAATAATTGACGTAGGTGAATAGAATAGGCTTGCGGAACAGGTGTGCGTAAAATTCTTTCACTACCACCCAGACTATTAACAATCGAGTCTAGCAACCTAAACATTGAATCTAATTGATGTATAGCCAATTTTTTCTCCTCGTATTGTGCCTGTAAATAGTCAGCAATCCAAAAAGCTATTTCTAGGGGCGGATGGTTCATAGTCGTTAATTTATCATAACGTTCTGGAGACATTAAACCAGCTAATTCAGGACTGACTTTATAACCCCGCAAATGTAATTTCGTCGCTACGGCAAAAGCTGGTAATAATTCCAAGGTTTCTATTTTGCTTTGCCGATCACCCTGATTAGATTCTTCTACCGCCACCCAAATTTGTCGGGCTAAGTTTCTAATAGTATTAGTCATGTCCCCCCACAATCTACGTCCTTCCCAATAGCGTTCATAGGCTGTATTCGTCCGAAATACTAATAATAAACCTAATACGACACTAGGAATAATATTACTAGCCGCTGGTATGTGGACAGGAAAACCTTTCACATTCAAGAAAGCAATAAATTCAGCAAACAAGACGCAGACTAAAACTCGGTAGGCAATCACTCCTACCACTGAACCTTCTTTTTGAAAAATTAATTGCCACCATAAAATATGGGGGTGTTTTTTTTGAAAAATTTTGGATAAAGACATTATTTTTAATAATAGATTTCCAATCTTGACTTTGGCAAATTAAATTGAAACTAACATAATAGGGTATTAGGGGCAATTATTGTAGAGGCGAACTGCTATTCGCTTACCCTTAGGCAAATTTTTTAGGTAAATAATGTAATTATTCTGATTTTAGAATATCTCTCTGAGATTGGAAAAAAACAAATACAAAAGTAAAACCCGACCAAATTAATATGTGTAACCACATAGGCAAAACCGGAGATTCAGCCACAAACGGCCATAACCAAGGAGTTTTGCCACTCGTAGCATCACGAGAAATATGACTTAATAGAGCAATTAAAATACTTTGAGCTATCCATTTATTTTTTGTGACAATACCCATAAATATTGAGAATATTGTAATAATCATTAAACTGTGGACAATCGGTCGTTCTGATAATTTAATCATTTCTGTCACTGCCCAAGAACGAGCGGCCCAAATATGATCAGTATCAATCAAAACGGCAGAACTGACTCCTATGAATAAATAAAGGCGGGGTAGTTGCCAAAATATTAACCAAGGTATTAAAACCATAGTGGCTAAAATAATATGAGCAAAGGGGTCTAATAAAGCTGACCAGTCTTTGCGACCCAAAATATTAACAGCAATCCCCTGATCAATTAATATTTGTAAGAACCAACTGACAATGATCAGAATAATTAATTGATGGGTAGATAATTTCATTTGCATACGTTGCTCGTCTAAAAATTGCTATATTGACTATTCTCAATAGTGGAAACAATAATTAATCAATAAATATTATGAACCTAGATTAATGTCACTCAAATTATTTACAAAATTTCTCTTAATGTGCATTATTAGTTATATAATTTCAGAAATTTCTCTTTTGGTAACAATTAATGAATAACAATAAATCATTCCATCGTCATTTACTAGCGATCGCCCTAGGTGTATTAACTTTAACTAGTTGTAATGCAACAACTACCACAACACCAGAAGCTAGTCCTGTCGCCAGTTCGCCAGAGGCAACAGCCCCTAACAATCCTATTCAACAAGCCACTCAGGTGGCAGCCGGTCAATATGCAGGATTAGCTAAAGTCGTAATGGATACGACTTTAGCTGCCACTGCTGGAGACTTTGCGAAAGCCAAAACTGAATTTGGTAAATTTGAAGGGGAATGGGAGAAAGTAGAAGACGCTATTAAAGGGAAATCCCCGGCATCATACGAAGCAATAGAAAATAGCGTAGATAAAGTTAATGCGGCACTCCAAGGTACTCAACCAGTCAAAGATCAAGTATTAGCATCTTTACAGAATTTAACCCAGACTATTAACACACTAGGAAAATAGTATATATAGCTAATTTTAGTCTATCGGAATACAAGAATCTGTTGATAAACCGACGGTAGAGGCAATTCATGAATTGCCCCTACTACCCTGGGGCGAAAACTGTTATATAACAAGAATATGCAATTCAAATAATTTTGAGGATAATCATGATCAAGCGTTCGTTTCGGAAATATCACCGTTGGCTTGCCTTAATTGTTTCTTTACCTCTTATTTTAATAGTTTTAAGTGGAATGTTAGTAACTATTGCCGAGGAATGGCCGATTAGCCTAGAACTACCCCGTAGTTTTTTGTTGAGATTACATACGGGTAAAATTTTTCACCTAGAAGCAATTTATCCTATATTGAGCGGTTTAGGATTAGTGGGTTTATTAGTAACGGGGATCAGTATGTTAAATTTATTTAATAAGCCAAAGGCTCGACCTAAAGCTGATTAATCTTATGAGAAAATTGGGTTTTAAACCCCGTTCTTCTAGGATGGCTTTGACAAAAGATTGACAACCAAAGAGAATTGATCTACTCTTCCATTAGATAGTTGGTTGCGATAACCAAGCAATCACATAAAAAAAGAAATTAATTTCAGTCGCCGGCGGGCAGTGGGAGACAATAAACGGGCGTGGAGGCAGAGTCAGACTATCTTGGTAGCATCAGCCTCTGAAACGTCAACCGACTTAAGACCAGTGCAACTTTTGTTATTCTAGTCTTAAGGAATCACCGTGCCTAGCTATTCCAGCGATTACAGGCCGGTGAGGATGTCAAACAAAACAATAGTAAACTCTTCTTTTAAAAACATGATGAACAACACAAAATTATTCCATCGTAATTTACTAGCCATTTCCTTGGGTAGTGTATTAACAATTATCAATTGTAGCAGTGGACAAGCTACGACTAACCCTGTTTCACAAAAAGCTAGTCCGGTAGCTAATGCGTCGGCAAAAACCTCACATCAAGCTAATAATCAAGTTGCGATCGCCCCTAAATATGCTCCATTAGCTAAAGTAGTAAACGATACTAAAGCGGCGGTGAATAGTGGCGACTTTGCTAATGCACAAGCACAATTCAGTAAATTTGAAGAAGAATGGGCTAAGATAGAAGATGGTGTCAAAAAGAATTCTCCTGCATCTTATGAGAAAATAGAAACTGACATGACTAATATTGATAATGCGTTCAAAAAACCATCAAAAGCAACATTAGTACCCTTATTAGACAATTTAAACCAAACTATCGGAACACTTCAATAAAGTGCAATTTGTATAGTTTCATAATAATTTTCAAATAGATCAAATTAGCAACCACAACCAATAGCAAATAAAAACGTAGGCGTAATTCATAAATTATGCCTACGTTTCATAGTGAGGAAATTAAGAAATAATTTATTATTTCTTAATCAACTATTGGCTACTTCTTGCTTAGTCTTAATATCATCACTCTGATTGAGTTGATGTGCCTCAGCTGTTTTTGCCCGATCTAACTTGAATACTAATACACCCAGAGGCGGTAAACAAGCATCAATAGAATTAGGATAATTATGGAAGAACCATTCATCACTCCATTTACCACCCAAATTCCCCATATTGCTACCGCCGTAAATACCAGCATCACTATTAAATAGTTCCGTATAGAAACCAGCTTCTGGCACACCGACCCGATAATGACTGTGGGGTTGGGGAGTGAAATTACAAACTACTACTAAGAAATCATTATTATCTTTCGCCCGCCGAATAAAGGAAATGACACTATGGCGATTATCACTACAATCAACCCATTGGAAACCTTCGCCAGCAAAATCTAACTCATATAAAGCTGGTTGAGTGCGGTATAATAAATTGACTTCTTGGAAGAAGCGTTTAATCCCTTGGTGCGCTTCAAATTGTAGTAAATTCCATTCTAAATCTGACCAAACATTCCACTCTTTCCACTGAGCAAATTCCATCCCCATAAACATGGTCTTTTTGCCAGGGTGAGTAAACATATAAGAAAATAATGACCGCACGTTAGCAAATTTTAACCAATCATGCCCTGGCATTTTACCCAGCATATTACTCTTACCGTGTACTACCTCATCATGGGAGAGAGCTAACATAAAGTTTTCAGTGTAATGATACCAAATACTAAACGTTAAATTATTCTGATGGAATTGGCGGAACCAAGGATCCATGTGGAAATAGTCGATCATGTCGTGCATCCAACCCATATTCCATTTTAGGTTGAATCCTAAACCTCCGACATAGGTCGGCCAAGTGACCATCGGCCAAGAAGTTGACTCTTCCGCAATTGATAAAATACCAGGGAAATAACTGAATAAAACGTGATTAGTTTGGCGGAGGAAATCAGCAGCTTCAATATTCTCACAACCGCCGTATTCATTAGCTACCCATTCACCATCTTCCCGACAATAGTTTAAATAAATCATCGAGGCAACGGCATCTACCCGCATCCCATCAATATGGAATTTATCAAACCAGAATACGGCATTAGCAACTAAGAAATTTCTCACTTCATTGCGACCGTAGTTAAATACTAGGGTTCCCCAACCTTTATGTTCACCCTTACGAGGATCACCATGTTCATATAAGTGAGTACCATCAAAGAAAGCTAAACCATGACCATCTTTTGGGAAATGACCAGGCACCCAGTCAACCAGCACCCCAATCCCATTAGCATGACATTGATCAACAAAATACATGAAATCTTCTGGTGTACCAAAGCGAGAAGTAGCGGCATAATAGCCCGTTACCTGATAACCCCAAGAACCATCAAAGGGATGTTCACTAACTGGTAAAACTTCAATATGGGTATAGCCTAACTCCTTTACATAGGGAATCATTTTGGCGGCTAATTCCCGGTAGGTGAGAAAACGGGCTCCGGGATTTAATTCACAGGTTTGCACCGGCGTTTCTATTTCACCATTCGGTAATTTACTTGGTTCTGACATGGAAGCATTTAACCAAGAACCTAAATGACATTCATAAACAGAAACCGGCTGCGTCATCGGATCAATATGCCGGCGTTTTTCCATCCATTCTTCATCATTCCACTGATAACTATCTAAATCGGTGACAATAGAAGCGGTTTTCGGTCTGACTTCCTGTTGAAATCCATAAGGATCAGACTTTTCATAAATATGACCTTCCCAGTTTTTTACTTCATATTTATAATGTTCGCCATAACCAATTTCTGGAATAAATAATTCCCATACACCACTCGGACCTTTACGCATTTGATGTTTGCGACCATCCCAATAGTTGAAATCTCCTAATATGGAAACGTTGCGCGCATTGGGGGCCCATACGGCAAAATAAACGCCTTTGACTCCCTCCACTTCCATCACGTGCGCACCTAATTTTTCATAGATGCGGTGGTGATTACCTTCAGCAAATAAATGTAAATCTATTTCGGTTAATTTGGGAGAACGGAAACCATAAGGATCATAGATTACCCGTTCGTGTCCATCTTCTAATAATTTGAATTGATAGTTAGATAATTCTTCTGTTTCAATCTGACACTCAAAGAAATGGGCATTATGTACCGCTTGCATCGGATATTCTTTGCGTTTGTCTGGCAGAATTAAAGTGACTGATTCTGCATTTGGTTGATAGGCCCTGACAGCCCATACTGTTTTACCATTTTCTTCTAGTTTATGTGGTCCTAAAACTTGGAAGGGATCGTGGTGCTGATTCCAAACTATTAAATTAATCTGATCTACTGGTACGGTCATAAGTATTAAACTTTTTCCTATTTTTAATTTTGCTGAAATTTGGCTAAAACTTTAAGTATGGAAAAACAGGGCCATAAACCTAAAGGATGTTTTTTCTTAAGATGAGTATATTGATCTCTAAGGTGAAATTTTACCCTAATCTGGTTATCAAGGTCTAATTCTGTTCTAGGATTAATCTATTAATATCGATAAAAACTTAAAGGCAATCAATTAGGTATATTGACGGATAACTTTTAGGTTAATTCGGGTCGCCAAAAACTGTATTAAATCATACTTTTAATGGTTGATTTTGGCCATTAATCAGCAAGGCCCTAATACTCGGTTTTCTGATTATTTGCTGAATTGTGGTGAAGAAAAAATCAAGTGAAAAAAAGATGGTTGATCAAAAAATCCTATTATCAGCGGTGGAAATTGTTTGGGTAACGGCAGTATTTTGTATATTCAGTCGGCAAATTGGTATATGGCACAGACGACAATTAAGACAACAAAATAATAAGTACGATAATTCTCTTTAAGTTGTCATATTTTTGAAATTCAAACCCTGGCTGTAGGTGCAATTCATGAATTGCACCTACAAATATTTTTGTTAACTAACTATTAATAATTTCCTCAAATTTTTTCACTTGGGAACCATCTAAACGGGCTCCAGGAATTTGTACTATTTCTGAACCTAAATAGTTACCCCAACGGGCAGATTGATGTAAATTATAACCATGGGTTAAACCAAATAATACGCCCCCCGCAAAGGCATCACCCGCCCCCACTGTATCCAATGGTTTGACGGGGAAACCAGGTACACTAATAATTTCTTGATTGTCAACCACTAAACAACCATTAGCACTATCAGTCATAAATACTGTATTAACTAATTTACCTAATTCTTTGGCACATTCTGTTAAATCTTGTTTGTCACAAAAATACCTGACTTCATCAGCATTACAGAATAATACATCACAATAATCAGTAATTAATTGGTGAAAATCATCGGCAAATAATTTGACTAAGAAAGCATCAGAAAAGGTAAAAGCAATTTTAATACCATAACTTTTGGCTGCCTGCATCGCTGTTAAACAGGCTTTTCTCGGTGTCGGTGTACTCCACAAATAACCTTCTGTATAACAATATTGCGATTGACGCAGGCGATCTAAATCAATGTCTGTTTCGGCTAAATCGGAAGATACTCCTAAATGAGTACAGAGGGTTCTTTCCCCGTCCGGCGTAGTTAATACCACACAAGTACCCGTTACTCCGTGGGATTCTGGTAAGGGTGGTACTTCAAATAAAATCCCTTCCTTTAACATATCTTGCCGATAAAATTCCCCGTTCGGATCCGCTGATACTTTACCAGCATAATAGCCGTTGCCACCACTCTGGGCGATCGCAATCATCGTATTAGCAGCCGAACCACCGGATTTTAATTGCAGGCTGAGATTTTCTAAACTACCGAGAATCGTTCCCTGTTGTTCTGAATCCATCAAAGTCATCATTCCCCGTTGTAAACCATGGGAAACAATAAATTTATCTTCGACAAATGCCAAAATATCAACTAAGGCATTACCTATACCAAAAACATCTAAGGTGGGGTTTGTTTGTGTCATTGCAATATAAAATGTGATAATCAACAAAAAAGTTAATTGATAATAACATATTAAATAGTTGTGAACAATTGTGAATAAGAATCAAGGTTTCGGGATTCTCCTCGGTATCTGTATTGGTATGCTTTTTGCCCTAGGTTTTATTGCCCTTGATTATAATACTAGTGTCAGTATTTTCTTAGGGATATTAGGGGGTATCGCCAGTGGTTTTCTGACAATTTGGCTGAATACAGAAGCGATCACCGAAAATAAATTTTTGTTAGAAGAGGATGATTTACTGGAGGGAAATTTTTCCCCAAATACTCCTGATAATTTGTCACAACCACCTGATCTCAACAATAGAGGGCAAACAGAAAAAACCGTTAATTATCTTGGATCACCCCCGCCATTCAGTACCCCCAAGGATATATCTCTGTGGCAATGGCTATTTAAAAATAATCAACGTCGCTTTTAAAAAAATAAAGCTAGTGCGAAAAAGTGAGGTGTGTTAATTCAAGTGTTATATTTGGGTTGTGAAAATCTATAAAAATTAGCAAAACATTTAGTCATCATGGGTGAATCAAAACGACGCAAACAAGCATTAGGTGAACAATATGGCCAAGAAGAAAAAATGTTGTCTTGGTTGCCGATCACGAAGAATCAAAGTGAGCAATTTATTAAAATCACTACGAAGGCCTCCTGGATCGGTATTATTAGCCTAGGAATGGCCTGGGTTACGATCCGCTTTATTGGGCCGACTTTTGGTTGGTGGGAAGTGCAGTAAAATTTGATCCCTGTACAAATAGGCTAAATATTAGTGAATAAATGATAAAAATACCTAGTATTTATTGATTTTTTTGGCCTTAAGACGACGATAAATATGATTATTTTATACTTGATATAACCAATTTTTATCACAGTAAAAAAATCTATTAAGCCGTTGCTGTAGTGACAGAATCAACCATAACACGAATAAAATTTTCTGGGCAAAATCAGGTCGTGTAATAAATAATACTGGGCAAATCAAAATAATAGGTTAATGTGGTATCAGAAATAATCTTTTTACCTGGTTGTTTTTAGTCATACTAGAAAAAAATCCCATCACGGAAATCTTAAGAAATTGTAAAAAAATCTTAAAATATACAAGTGTGGTGATAGGAGGAAAATCGTGTTTCTCAGACTTGCAGAAGAACATCGTCAATTCGTTCAGGATTTAGTCATGAGCCTACAGGCCCTAGCTATTGTCCTGGAAAAACAGGGTCTTTTAGCGTCCTGTTATACCTGTGGTGGTGAAATGAATAGTGCATCATTTATGGTCAGCTTGGCCGAAAATCATTTAATTCGCTTTTTAGTTTCCGACTACGGCATTACTTGGACAGAAATGCGTGATGATCGGGAATTAATGAAACTAGAAGGGGCGGAAGCAATTAGTCAATTAGAAGAATTGGCTAAATTAGTGAAAAGTCAAATTCCCCTGTATCAAAATACGACTAATAGTTTAGATAGTATTTCTGTTTAATTCCTGACAACCTGGTCAAGGCCCCTACCTATTCATATCAATTCATCAAAAATTCATATCTGGGGGTCTTGCTGATCAAGCAGGGCTTTTTTTATGGCAATTTATTTAATAAAATATTCATCAATAAAATTGGTATTAAAAATTATGAAAAAATGGCATGAGCAAAAATTATTTATATTTAACCTGGTGATCTTAAATATTGCGATCGCTTTTTTAGTATTTACTGCTATATTTGCACCGACACCCAGCATGGCAGTGAGTAATACAGAACCGCTAACCTTAATAGTTAATAGTTCTGTTAATAAATCTGTTGATACCTCTAATCAGGAAATGATCATCAGTCAGGGTAAACGTTCTAAGTATGAATATAAAATTAGTTATGCACCGGGGTTTATTACTAGTGATCAGGAACGGGATGCGATTGTACAAAAATTAAATACCATGGGTAATGACGGTTGGAATTTGATTCAAACGGATACGGTATTTAATCCGACGAATGGTAGCGGTTTATATATTTTCATTTATCAACGAGAAAAATAATGGTGAAACGTTTGCATATAACTGTGCAAGGCGTAGTACAAGGGGTGGGTTTCCGCCCCTTTATTTATCGTTTAGCTCAAGAATTACAATTAACTGGTTGGGTGAATAATTCTAACTTAGGGGTTTTTATTGAAGTAGAAGGAAGCCCAGCGGTTTTAAATATTTTCCTAAGTCGTTTAACCACCGAAAAACCAGAGCGATCGCACATTGATAGTTTAGAGTCTGAATATATAGAGCCAGTTAATGATCAGCAATTTGTCATTAAACCAAGTGTGGGAGGGGAAAAAACAGCGATTATTTTACCGGATTTAAGTACCTGTACCGATTGTTTACAGGAAATTTTTACAGCGGGCGATCGCCGTTATCATTATCCTTTTACTAACTGTACTAATTGCGGACCTCGCTACAGTATTATGAATAGTCTGCCCTACGATCGCCCCCACACAACCATGGGGAAATTTATTATGTGTGAGGAGTGTCAGGCAGAATATGAAAACCCCTTAGATCGGCGATTTCATGCTCAACCAAATGCTTGTCCGGTGTGCGGTCCGCAATTATTTTTATGGGATGAACAGGGGCAGGCGACCGCTGAAAATTTTGTGGCTATTCAATTAGCGAGTCAAGCTATTCAACAAGGTAAAATAATTGCTATTAAAGGTTTAGGTGGTTTTCAATTATTAGTGAAAGCTAGTGATCAGGCAGCGGTAAATTTATTAAGGCAACGCAAACGCCGGTCAGAAAAACCTTTTGCGGTGATGTTCCCTAATATAGAACTAGTGAGAAAATGTTGTCTAGTTTCACCGACTGAAGAAAATTTATTATTATCGCCTGCTTCACCCATAGTTTTATTAAAATTATTATTATCAAATAATAGTGATCAATTAATTGCTGAAAATATTAATTCTGGTAATCCTTATTTAGGGGTGATGTTACCCTACACACCTTTACATCATTTATTAATACAGGCATTGAATTTTCCCATCGTCGCCACCAGTGGCAATATATCCGATGAACCAATTTGTATAGATGAATTGGAGGCTTTCACTAAATTAAAAGGCATCGCTGATTTATTCCTAATACATAATCGGGCGATCGCCCGGCCTGTAGATGATTCAATTGTCAGAATAATTGCCGATCAACCCATGATCCTGCGACGGGCTAGGGGTTATGCACCTTTACCAATTAAAATCAATCAAATAAATCAAGAATCTAATAAGTCACCTCATATTTTAGCCGTCGGCGGTCATCTAAAAAATACTATTGCGATCGCCAAAAATGAGCAAGTATTAATCAGTCAACATATTGGTGATTTAAGTAATAGTGCCGCTTTTCAAGTATTCCAAGATGTGATCAATAATTTAGAAAATCTCTATGATTTTGTCCCGGATATAGTCGCCTGTGATGTTCATCCTGATTATATTTCTAGTAAATTTACTGATAGCCTAAATTTACCAATTGTGCGGGTACAACACCATTATGCTCATATTCTCGCTTGTATGGCAGAAAATAATATTAACCCGCCGCTTTTAGGTGTGGCTTGGGATGGTACAGGTTATGGTTTAGACCAGACAATTTGGGGTGGAGAATTTATTTATATTACAGAAAAATCTTGGCAGCGGGTCGCCCATTTTCGCCCATTTCCCTTACTCGGTGGGGAATCGTCTATTAAACAACCGGCAAAAATTGCTTTAGGTTTACTTTATAGGATCTTTGGTGCAGAGATTTTTCAGGAGAATTTTGCCAAAAAAGCATTATTACCGATCAATAACTTTTCTTCCTCAGAATTAAAGATTTTTGCCCAAATGTTCCAAAAAAATTTGAATACTCCCGAAACCTCTAGCGTTGGTAGATTATTTGATGCGATCGCCGGTTTAACTAACTTGTATTCCCAGGTGAGTTTTGAAGGGCAAGCCGCCATGGGTTTAGAATTTGCGATTACTGATGACGATTCTCAAAATAGTTACTCTTTATCTATAGAAAATATTGATCACTTAGAATTAAATAACCCTAACTCACCCGCTTTAATCATTGACTGGCAACCGATGATTTTAGCAATATTAGCAGATTTACCAGAAATATCTGTGGGAGCGATCGCCCAAAAGTTTCATCAGACTTTAATTAATAGTATTGTGAATATTGCTAAAATTATTAACCAAAAAATTCCTACGGAAAAAATAGTATTAAGTGGCGGCTGTTTTCAGAATAAATATTTATTAGAAAATTCTCTGAAAAACTTACAGGATAATAACTTTATTCCTCATTGGCATAAAAAAATACCACCTAATGACGGTGGTATTGCCCTTGGTCAGATTATGGCAGTATTCCGATCTGAGATGCCATAGGTATTTTCACAAACAAAATAAATTAACCCGATGATGAATTGTCAGAAAACATCCCCATCAACGGTCCTAATATTGCACCAAAAACAAAACCTCCCGCATGGGCCCAATAGGCAATGCCGCCCGTGTCGGAAGTCACGCCTAAAGTAGAGACACTAGCCAACGTCTGTTGTAAAAACCATAAACCTAAAAATACCCAAGCCGGAATTCGCCAAGTTGTAATAAAAAAGCCGAGGGGTATTAAGGTAAAAATCTTAGCTCCCGGAAATGTAATAATATAAGCTCCCATCACCCCAGCGATCGCCCCACTGGCTCCCAAGGAAGGAATCACAGAAGCCGGTCCGAAAAACCATTGAGTCAGACTAGCTAAAACACCACAGGTGAGATAAAAAATTAAAAACTTGATATGACCTAAACGCTCTTCCACGTTATTACCAAAAATCCAGAGGAATAACATATTACCGAGAATATGTGCCCAACCACCATGGAGAAATTGACTAGTAATTAACGTCACCCATTCTGCTACAGTGTCTGATGGTAAAGGCGGTGGGGGAATAGTCACCGGACAAATATTAGTTAATTGACAGGGAACTACCGCCCAATTATAAAAGAAAGAATTTAATTGTTGATTACTTAAACTTAATTCATGGAAAAATACCAAAAAGTTAATCAAAATTAAAGAATAAACAACCCAAGGCGTAATTTTTACCGGGTTGTCATCATTTAAAGGAACCATAATATTTATATCCTGATTAGAATTTTATATTTATAGCATAAACTTTTAATCCTGTTAATCATACCAGTAAAACACTTAAATCATTTAATAAATATTTAATAATATATAGCTAATTTTAGTTTATCGCAATACAAAAATCTGTTGATTAACCAACCGTAGGGGCAATTCATGAATTGCCCCTACTAACCTAGAGTGAAAACTGCTATATTTAATAATAAATACCTAAACTATTTTTTCGGCAATGCGCAAAAACATATTATCAACATCTTGACCCGTTTTAGCCGAAGTTACATAGATTTGTAATACCGTTGCACTATGCACTTCCGACAATTTCACTAAAGCATCTAATTTTTCTGGCTCTACTAAATCCACCTTATTTAAGGCAATAATCATAGAACCATGAGCATTTACCGATTGAAATAATTTAATATGTTCTCCTAATCTTTCAATAGTTTCATCCCTGGTTAGATCTGCCACAATAATTGCCCCACTAGAACCCTGTAAATAACTAGGGGCGATCGCTTTAAATTTTGTATGACCTTCTAAATCCCAAATTACTAAATTTACTCCCGGTACTTTTGCCGTTGTATTGGCGGGAAAATCAACTTGTTTTTTAGAAATTTTCACCCCAACAGTGGAAAGATATTGATCGCTAAATTGTGCATCGACAAACCGCCGAATCAAACTAGTTTTACCTACCCCGAAATCCCCTACAAGACATATTTTTTTATTAATTATGGCCATGATTTATTATTTATTTTTTATTATTGAATAATATTTAAAACTATATTTTAAGTTTAATCTTTCGGTGTAAATATCTCAAACGTAACACATCTACCTAATAATAGGGGTTCTTCTTTTTTCACATTTTTCGGTAATTCTTCACTAGCAAATACTTCTAAACGACTAATAGGCATACCCATACCTAATAAAGCTGCCTGTACTGCCTCTGCTCTTTGCTGGGCCAAACGTCGTTTTCCTTGAGGAGTGCCGAGGCGATCGCTATGCCCAATAATTCTTAAATGGGTGCGGGGAAATTTAGTTAATAATTGCTTAATTTCATCTAAAGTATTTTGATAAATCGGGTCAACTGTAGCAGAACTAGGGCGAAAATAAATCCGTTTATCAAATGCTAACGGCATATATTTAATACCACTCACCACCGACTGAACACCATTAATCTGACTAATCATTTTGACAATCGCTTGACTATCAGCGTTTTGTTGCACCGTGCCATCAATAGTCACCTTACCCTCTGCATATTTACTGGTAATTTTTACTCCCGGTTTTTGATTGAATACCTGAGTTAAACGTGCCACTTCTATGCCTATTTTTTGATGATTAGGTGGCACAAATACAGGTAAAATTTCATTAAAAATAGGTGTATTAGGTAAGGTTTCTCTGGCTACTGCTGTCGCTTTTTGCCAGGTGGCATAATCAGGTACCTGCCCGGTTAAAAATAATTTACCTGCTTGTATCTTGGCTTGCAAATTATAAACTGCTAATTCTGGTGTATGAGATAAAGCCTTTTGTACTAATTTTTCTTGTTTGAGAATAGCATGACGTTGATAACTATACCAAGTAAAAGGAATAGCCGTTAAAGCAACTAAACCTAATATTAAAAATAATAATACAGGTTGATTAGCATGACTTTTTTGCTTGGAGGGATTACCCACCACCATTAATTTTTCTATTAGCTCATTAATAGCCGGTGGTAAAAGAGTGGCATCACCGTCAAAATTTTCAATATAAACACCATGTTTAATAATAATTTCAGCTAAAGTATCCCGCAATTTTTTAATAAATGATTTATTAGGTTCTCCCTTGACAATAGCACTCAAATAACAATAGCCCGCCACCTCAATCACAATTTTAGAATCACCATATTCAATTTCATTTAATTCAGAAATCTGCCCTGATGGCACAATACAGTCATTGACAAAACTTCTAATCGCTGTCAACATACCGGCTACCATTTCTGATTCTAACTGAGCTTCGCCTGAATCCTGCACTTCAGCGATCACTAAACCGGAACCTTTATGAATAAGAAAAATTGCTTGTACAGTTGATTTGATCGCTTCTGATAAGATTAACTCAGCCTCTGATATACCCTGCACTTTTGCTTTGAGCTTGCGTTGTACTCCTTCCACACTAAAGGCATTGGCGACTTTATCATTGATTTCTCGAATCGCCTCCACCATATATTTAGAAATAGTATTACCAATCACCGGATAGAGAGCATCAACCATGGCATCTCTTTCTAAGACAATTTGTTCTTTGATCGCTTTACCCATTTCTGGGGCGATCGCACTGGAAATTTCATGGGGATCAATTTTTATTTGTTCCCGAATGGCTGCTCCCATTTCTGGTCCCAGGGCGGCTGCTATATCTTTGGGGTATTGACGGATCTGGGTGGTAATGGCATCCGGTAAAATCGGGGCGATCGCCCGACTGAGAGACTCCGGGTCTAATGCTGATTTAGTAGCAATAATTTGGTCAATGATCGGGGCGATCGCATCAGCAATTTCGTCTTTGGCTTCTATTACTTTTAAATTAAGTAATTCACCAATCACAGGTAAAAGTAAATTAATTAAACGTTCTGGCTGATAAAGTTGTGCTTCTATGGCTAATAATTTTTCATCTACTTTGGTATTAAAATCATCAATTTGACTAATTTCTTTACCAAATAATAAATCTTGCAGAGATTTGAAACTATCTTGATAATCAGTTTCTGATGGTTCTGATGGTAAAGAATTTGACTGATTTATCGTAATATTTGTGTCGTCATTTTCATTTTTATCTATATCGCTGTGATGATTACTATTATTAATATTTTCAATATTTTCAGCCGTGACAATAGCCTGATCATTTGATATATCTATTTTTTCTGAATGATCATCAATTTCTTTACTAATCTCATTTTCAATATTATTAGCAACTGAATTATGATCATCAACTGCCATTAAATTGATCATGTCAAAGAGCGATCGCACCGCATTGATTTCAGTTGCCAAATCCTCTGCTTCTAACGGCAGATTTTCCTCAATTTGTACCGCAGAAGGTGAATTATCCTGAAGGCTAGATACCAGAGAATTATTGACTATTAATGAGAGATCATTATTAGTCGAATGATCATGATGATTCCTGGAGAGCAGATGGTGATCTAAAGCCTGATTGGCTGGTGAATTTATAGATAAATCTATAGGAGAATCTGCGGGTAAATCTCTATTGACAGTATTTTCCCTGACAATATTCTCCTCAGTCACCACAGAACAAGGCACATCAATTGCTTGATACTGATCAGAATTAACTGGTTGATCAATAATTCTCAGATCTGCCATCAAGCCTAATAGAGCATCCAACTGATTAAAATTATCTTTTTGGGGAGAATGATCGGGAGGAGAAACTTCCCCATCCCTCAAATCCCGGTCAGGAGTTTTCACCATCTGCTTGTCATCAACAATTAATTAACTGATCTCTGGAAAAATCACTTGAGAACCATCATTAGTCGTGGCAGCTTCCTTTAGTTCTGGTACAAATTCTGATCCCTTCAAACGCATTCCCAACTCAAATAAAATTTCTGCCATATCATAGCGGGACACTTTTACGTCCTTTAACATAGAAAAACGTCGTTCTAACTCATCCAATACCTGGGTCCGCAAACCACGTACATCATCTTGCAAACTATCCCTAGTTTGTCCCAACTCATCCCGTAAAGCATTGGTTTGTTTTTCTAAATCACTATTGAGGGAATCAATATTGCCAGAAAATTTGCGATTGAGTCGATCCAATTGCTGTCTAAAGTCGGCAGAATCTTCTTGAGTATTCACTGTTAAAGTTTTAATTTTTTTGTCCAAACTATCAACAGTGGTCCTTAATTCCGTTGAGAAAACTGTTTTTAACTGTTCTACCCGATCCTGAATATCCTGTTGCAACATGGACACTTCCGACTCAATTTTGTCAAATCTGTTGTCGTATTCCCGTAACTGTGCACCAAAAATAATGTCCCGAATCTGGTCAATATTACCTAATCGTTCTCGCATTTCATCTCTGGTTAGTTCTGCCATTTTGCCCCCTTGGTATTTATTTGATGATATTAAAGTTTATCTGAAAATCAGAATTAGTATATACCCTAAAAACTGATTTATCACAACATATCTATATTTTTTGTCAATTTTACCTGATTTATCGTCAATTTAATCGAATAAACTGGTAAAAAAACTATAGCCAATTTCAATCTATCAATATACAAGAATCTTTGTAATAAACTGACCGTAGGGGCAATTCATGAATTGCCCCTACTACCCTAGGATAAAAACTGCTATATATCTAGTTATTATTCCTAGAGTTGCGGTACAAAAATATAGCAATGGTGATAAACTAGGAGAACAACTATTAAAATCAGACTGCTATTAAGAAAATGGCAGGTCAGACAAAGATTTTCTATAAACCCTAACTTATGACTACAAATACAACAGTGAAAACAGAATACGAAGCAATTATTGGTTTAGAAACCCACTGTCAATTGAGTACGGAGACAAAAATATTTTCCCCTGCCTCCACGGCTTTTGGCGGTACTCCTAATACTAATATTGACCCAATTTGTTTAGGTATGCCGGGCGTTTTGCCGGTTTTAAATGAAAAAGTTTTAGAATATGCCGTAAAAGCTGGTTTGGCTCTCAATTGTCAGATTGCCCCCCACAGTAAATTTGATCGTAAACAATATTTTTATCCTGACCTGCCCAAAAATTATCAAATTTCCCAATATGATTTACCAATCGCTGAACATGGTCATTTAGAAATTGAATTGGTGGATGAGGCAGGTAATGCCACTCGTAAAACTATTGGGATTACCCGTTTACACATGGAAGAAGATGCCGGTAAGTTGGTACATGGTGGGAGCGATCGCCTAGCTGGCTCTACCTATTCCTTAGTTGACTACAATCGGGCCGGTATTCCTCTGGCAGAAATAGTCTCAGAACCAGATTTACGTACCGGCCAAGAAGCGGCAGAATATGCCCAAGAATTACGGCGGATCATGCGGTATTTAGGGGTGAGTGATGGCAATATGCAGGAAGGTTCCCTGCGTTGTGACGTGAATATTTCGGTGCGTCCGGTTGGGCAAAAGGAATTTGGCGTAAAAGTTGAGATCAAAAATATGAACTCCTTTAACGCTATTCAAAGGGCAATTGAATATGAAATTCAACGGCAAACCGAAGCTATCGAGAATGGCGAAAAAATAGTGCAAGAAACCCGCCTTTGGGATGAAAATAGTCAACGCACCTTTAGTATGAGAACCAAAGAGGGTTCTAGTGATTATCGCTATTTCCCGGAACCAGATTTACCACCAATTCAAGTCAGTAAAAAACAATTAGACCAATGGTATTCTGAATTACCAGAATTACCGGCGGCTAAACGACATCGTTATGAAACTGAAATTGGTTTATCTGCTTATGACACAAGGGTTTTAACTGATGAACATCCCGTCGCTGAATACTTTGAAAAAGTGATTGCGGCGGGAGCTTCTCCTAAACAGGCGACTAATTGGGTAATGGGTGATATTACCGCCTATTTAAAAAATGAGAAATTAAGTATTACGGATTTACCTTTTACCCCAGAAAATTTGGCAGAATTAATTAGCCTGATTGAGGCTGGCACTATCAGCGGTAAAATAGCCAAGGATATTTTACCAGAGTTATTAAAATCCGGTGGTTCTCCTCAAAAATTAGTGGAGGAAAAAGGTTTAATTATGATCGCCGATAATAGTGCGATTGAGGCAATTATTGATGAAATATTAGCAGCCCATCCCAATGAGTTAGAACAATACAGAGCTGGTAAAACTAAGTTACAAGGTTTCTTTGTTGGTCAAATCATGAAGAAAACTCAAGGGCGAGTGGAACCCCAATTAACTAATAAGTTATTGATGGCTAAGTTACAACAACCATAATTAGTAAACATTCAGTAGGGGCAATTCATGAATTGCCCCTACTGTCTCCTAATGTAATTAATTGTATTGTTGGGTTGCGTTCCTTAACCCAACCTACGGTAGAGAAATTAAGCAAAATAAACCACACCATTTTCTGATTGACCAGTTAACTGTAAATTAGCTCCCCTCGTAATCACAGCAATTCGATCACTTTGATAACTTAATACTAAATCATCACCGACAGTTGACAAGGAGTAATCACCCAGATCACCAACTACTTCTAGGCGATCGCCATCATTAGAGTTGAAATTTTGAATCGTGGCAAAACCTGGACCGATGTAAAAAACTTCCCGATTAGCCAAAAATCCTTTATTACTGATTAAATCAACACCTAAAACAAAATTATCTTGACCAGTTGCACCGACTAAAGTATCGAATTCCTCACTGCCATCACTATCATAAACTCGTCCACGACGATCTGTAGCTGTATTATTCAGCATATTTGCCCAATTCATGGAATTTTTCAAAGGATCATTAGGGTCCGGTGCTGGCATCTGTGGTTCTTGCCATATTTGACTCGCTACCCCAATAAAAGTCTTTTCGCCATTACCCGCCCCGATTAATAAATCATTACCGGCTGTACCAGTAAAAGTATAGCCAGTGATGAGAGGTGGATTAGGATCAATCGGCGCACCTTCATAATCATTGTAATCATAGGGATAGGCAAACCAACCAGAACCTTCATCTTTGAAACTAGGGTAATTATCAATGACATCCTGTTTATTACTTTCCGAACCCGTGAAAAAATGAATAGGAGTGCCAGAGGTGTTAGAAGCCCCTTCATTATAAAAACGGAAGATCGGTACAGCATCGGTTGGTATAGTTTGATTACTGGGGAAAGCATAAAAAGCAATGCCGTCATCATTAAACACCGGATATTGATTGGTGATCACAGAGGGCTGTTGAAATGTATAAAAATAAGTTTGACTATTTTGGTTTTGATAGCGATAAACTGGTAAAGCTCCCGGCGTGCCAATATCCGGTACATCGAATTCATTACCCTCATTCACATAACGACTAGGATTATTTAATTTTTCTCGAATTTCTAGGGTTTTTGTCGTAAAAAAGTGGGATTGGGTTTGATTATCCCAAAAACGCATGACTTCATTGGTGAGACCATCTACTTGGCTATTAATCCGATAGACGGTATTTTGATCACTTGTCTGGTTATTGTCTGCCATGATATGACTCCTAAGTGAATTTATTAAATTATTTATCTCAAAGTATTTATCAGAGTATTGTAGCTACACCCGTTTATCTTACTCAGACGTTTTGGCTTGTATTAAGTTGCATTACAAATATTTTTAAGTTGTTAAGATACAAAAAACGGCTGATCAACATACCATAGTGGCAATTGATTAATTGCCACTACTAGCCTGGAATGAAAAATTATATCATTTAAAAAATTTGTGCTAATATAGTCCTGCTTTTCTCAGACAATCATTAAGATATAATTAAAATTATAATCAAAATACACTTAAGCCTAGATTAGTAAATTAACTTCTCAAAAATTCTCAATATAATTAAAAATCAAAAACCGAAAATAGTTTAAGGAGATTAAGTGATGGATGAATTAAGAGCGGTGCTAGAATTAGCTACCGATGAAGAATTACAACAGTTGACCCAATTATTATTCAGTCGTAAATTTAATCCCCTCGATTATTTACAAACCCCTCACCCCATAGATGTCCAAAGTCGGGATCGTTCAACCTGGATAGATAGCTTAGAACAGCGGTTTAAATACTTGGCAGCCGATGGAGTGACAGTATTACAAGGGAAAACTCAACAGGTGAGTTATCGGCAAGTATTAATTAAGATTTGTCGCTATTTAAAAATTAATTATTCTCAGCAACTATCTACGACGGAATTAGAGGCAGAAATATTTTTATATTTATTAGGACGCACTTGCCAACAGTTACCAGCGACCGAACAACAAAATTTATTAAAGAAAGTACAGCGATCGCTCGCTCAGAAAAATTTACCGGAACCTTTACCCTTATCTATTCAGGCTAATCCTTTGAATTTATTATTAAAGGGTAGTAGTGCGATCGCAGTCAGTGCAATTTTAAAACCGATTATTTTGCGGGAATTAGCTAATCAATTTGCTCTACATTTTGCCAAATATCAGGTAGCGACAGAAGCGATCAAATTAGGTGGCAAAATGGCAACTAATCAATTACAAAATTATGCCACAGTGAAAATGGCACAACGTAGCATGGTAGTGAGTGCTACCCGTTATGGAGCCATGCGTAGTGTTCTGGGAGTATTAGGTCCGGTTCTCTGGAGTTGGTTTTTAGCTGATTTGGGTTGGCGGGCGATCGCCACTAATTACGGGCGAATTATTCCCACGGTATTTGCCTTAGCCCAGATTCGATTAACTCGTACTGAATGTTGGGAATTTGCTTAAGATGACTGTGACGACAGAAGAAAATCGGGATCGACCGAAAGTGGCTGACCCGCAGATGAAAAATGCCTGGAAATTTTTACAAATTGGTTTCTTAACTTTCCCCATCTTACCAGCCATCGGAGCCTGGTTTATTGGTTTAGCGACTGTTCTTACTTGGTTAAAGCAGGGCAAATTAATTATTCGGCAAAAAGTAAATATCGCCTGGGGTGTGATAGCTATTTTTCTGATTATCACCACTATTTTTGCCAAAAATAAAGGAGAAGCTCTATTAGGGTTAGGTAACTTTTTACCGTTTTTTATTGTATTTGCTGGTCTTAGTCAAATTATTCGCACCCCTAACCAATTAAAACGGCTGTCATGGGTATTAGTATTAGCTTCTGTGCCAGTATTAATTTTAGGTTTAGGGCAGTTATGGTTTGGTTGGTCGGGACCGGGAGCTATGAATTTTTTCTGGCAATTAATTCTCGGTTGGGATTTAGATGAAGCCGGCAATCCAGACGGGAGAATGGCCTCGGTATTCATGTATGCCAATACTTTAGGCATTTATTTATTAATTATTTGGGTATTAAGTTTAGCTTTATTGATTGATGCCCGTCGCCAAAGACAAGCAGAAATACAACCTCAATTAGCGTTACCGGCTAGTGATCAGTCAGAATTAGAGCCAGAAATAGCCTCAACTCCATCGGCTGATCCCCGCTTAGTGATGCGGTATGTGCCAACACCGAAACCGAAAACCCCTTTATCGAAAACACCGATCCCCTTTTTAACTGTCATGGTGATTTTGCAAGGGATCGCTATTATGCTGACTAATTCCCGCAGTGCTTGGGGTTTAAGTATCTTAGCTGCTCTTGCCTATGCACTGTATTTTGGCCGCAAATATTTAGTGGGATTATTAGGCATATTTGTGGCAACCGTATTCGCAGCGGCTTTTGCACCTAAACCAGTTAGAAAAACTCTGGGTTTAAGGGTAATTGTGCCAGATTATTTCTGGACCCGTTTAACCGATGAGAATTTTGCTGATCGCCCGGAAGCTCTATTAAGGACAACTCAATGGGAATTTGCCGAAAAGATGACATGGAAGAGGCCTTTCACTGGTTGGGGTTTGAGAAATTTCACCTCCCAATATGAAGCAAAAATGAATATTTGGTTAGGTCATCCCCACAATTTATTTTTAATGTTAAGTAGTGAAACGGGTATTATTACGGCGGTAGCATTTTTTGGTTTAGTGGCTTGGATTCTCACTCAGGGAGTCCTATTATTCATCAATTGGTTTGCCTATAGTAATTGTGATCAAAATGATCTAGGTGAACAAAGTAACCGTTTAATATTTTTCAGTTATTTATTAGCATTTGCTGTGTGTGTGCTTTTTAATATGACTGATATAAGTATTTTTGATTTAAGAGTTAATACTTTAGGTTGGTTATTATTATCAGCTATTACTGGTAATATCATCATGTTTCAACAACGGCTCAATCAACCATTTGGTAAGTTTGCTTTAGGATAATTGGCTATTTGGGTTAACCAAAATTTAATGACCAACTTAAGTTTGCTTTATGGTAATCGGCTATTTTAAAATTTAATGACTAACTTAAGTTTACTTTATGATAATCGGCTATTTGGGTTAACCAAAATTTAATAACCAACTATCGATAAAATTAATAAAATTAAAATAAGAGGAGGCAAATCTATGGATCATCACAATTTAATTTTATGGCCGAGTTTAGTTACGGTATTTGCCCTAATCACCTATTTTGTCCTGACTATTAATGTTGGTAGAGCCAGAGCCAAATATCAGATTCAACCGCCAGCTATGACCGGCAATGAAGACTTTGAAAGGGTAGTGAGGGTACAACAGAATACGGTAGAACAATTATTATTATTCCTGCCGGCCTTATGGTTATTTGCCCTATTTGTCAGTCCTTTATGGGCAGCAGGTTTAGGCACAGTCTGGATTATTGGTCGCATTTTATTTGCCTGGGGTTATTATCAAGAGGCATCGAAACGGGCGTTAGGTTTTGGCATTGGCACATTAGCAACCATGGCTTTATTAGTGGGATCATTGATTGGGATTATTCGTTTATTAATAGCCAATTTTGCTTAAGTATGGTAGATTAGTTGATGAAGATTAGATGCCAGTAGATGAAAATCCCTCACACTTTAATTTTTGTCCTGTCATTGAAAAAAACTAGAAAAATAAATTTATTGGGAAGATTGATCAATTAATTGGGGATTTAGTGATTTATCTCATGAATAAATGTAATGTAAACCAGTTAACCCAAATACTTTTATGAATAATCAACCAGAACAGAATGATACCCAAAAACAGTTATTTGATATTAACCAAAATATGTTTCAAGCCTTAAGCCAATGGCAAGAAGCGATGAATGAATTAAATGAATTAGAAGCAGAATTAGAAAATTGTAAGAATGATTTATTAAATTTTCAGCCACCACAGGCTGATCGTGACGGGGATCAAAAAGAATGATCCCAGAAAAATCGACTTTTTTCAGAAACTTTAGTGATGATAAAATTGTCTTTGTATTCTAACAGACACATTAATAATAAATGTCGATCTATTATCACCCACATCAATTCTATAGAGGCAAATCAGATTTTTATAGATTGCGAATGTCACCGTTGTTTGACAATAAGCAAAATTTAATTTAGTAATTTTCGTTACTTTAAGTTTTGCAGAAATTATTATTATTATCTTAGTAGCAATCTCTTAATCGCTAATCACTTAACTGAACATTGCTCTATATAGATTGCTAGTTTTCCGTAGTATATGCAATCAACTATTTTGACTTATGCAAAAAGAAATATTTACTCAAATCAAGAATCATTTATTATCGGCTAAGAATGTTGGTCAGTTAGCTGCGATCATCAATCATTATACCCATGCCGATATTTTGCTAGTTTATCAAAAATTAAATCGGGAGGATCAAAGAAAAATTCAGCTATTATGGCAGTGGCAGGAGGTAGGGAGTTAGTTAAATATGTCAATCATCCCAAATAGTTTTTTTTCGGTGGGGCAATTGATCAATTGCCCCTAATAATATTTAGGATGCAAAATATTTACCATTAATTGCGACGATGTACCAAGGTAGCATTCGCCTGATCCGTCGGCACTAATAATACTTCACTAATATTCACATGAGCGGGACGGGTGACAGTGAATAAAATTACATCCGCCACATCTTCGCCGGTCAAAGCCGTTAAACCCTGATAGACTTTATCTGCTCTTGCTTGATCCCCATGGAAACGCACCTGACTAAATTCCGTTTCTACTAAACCCGGTTGCACTTCCGTCACCCTAATCGGTGTTCCTAATAAATCCTGCTTTAATCCCTCGGAAATTAACCGCACCGCCGCCTTAGAGGCACAATAGACATTACCGCCCGGATAAGCTGCCCGCCCAGCAATGGAACCAATATTCACAATATGTCCTTTGCCCCGTGCCACCATACCTGGCACTAAATAGCGGGTCATATACAGTAACCCCTTAATATTAGTGTCAATCATTTCCTCCCAATCTTGAAAATCCCCTTCATGCAATTTATCTAAGCCCCGACTTAAACCAGCATTATTAATTAAAATATCTACCCCAGACCAGGCTGGTGGTAAATTTTTCACTGCCGTTTCCACCGCTGGGCGATCGCACACATCCAAACTAATCAGATAAATGTCACTGGCAAAGTGCGATCGCAAATCATTAGCTAAATTTTCCAAAGATTCTAAACGGCGGGCAGCTAAAATTAATCTAGCTCCCGCCTGAGCAAATACTTCTGCACAGGCTTTACCAATACCACTACTTGCTCCAGTAATAAAAACAATTTGATCTTTTAAGGAAATCATAATTCTATTTTAATTGCATGATCTGAGAAATATTTTTAATTATTTAATGTCAAACTATTCAGTCACCCGCACTCGATGGGTAGAAATAGTAATACCACCAGCCCGCATTAAAATCGCAGATAACCAAATACTGTCACTAAATTTGTCTAATTTACCAACCTTAAAAACACCACCTGTATTTAAAATATCAATATTAAAATCAGCCGGCTGAAAATAATCAGATGGTTGCACCACCTGTTGTACGGCTCCCCCTAAAATTACTTCATTGCCCAAAGGTTCCTGCACAATCGCATCAAAAGCAAATTCTTCACCCACCTTAATAGTTGTTGGCACATTAATTTCCAATGTGGGCGGATTCTCGCCTGAAGTAATTTCTGTAGTTTCGCTGATCACTTCCTGGGCAATAATTTTGTCATTTTGATAACTTTGTTTTGAGACTAAGGTCGATTTTAAATTTAAGTTGCGATCGCTAAATTTTTCTGTACCAGTAATTTGGGTTGAAGTTTCCACAACCACTACATCACCAACTGTTTCCACTGATTTCACCTCAGTCTCATACCGGACATTTTGATAACGTCGCCAAAATTCTGTCAAAGAACTTTTTAAAGTTTCCCGATCAAAACCATCATTATTTTGAAAATCTGGGCTGTAATATTGCAAAACCCCTTCTAAATCCTGTTGATTAGCGGCAGTATTAATATTCTGCAAAATAGTTTGAATATTACTATCGAGATTAATGCTATCTTCTGCCCGTCCTGGTAGAGTGAACAAAATAGGACTTGCTAAACAACCGGCTATGATTGTGCTAGTGATCAAACGGCTGATTCTTTGTTGCATCGGTAATAGTTTTTGATTACAGCATCTGAAAAATTCGATTAATAATTTTTGATTTTTAATTTTTAATTGACGAGAATAGGACTGAGAAAAGTGGTTAATCATGTAATTTTAGAATTAATAAATGGTAAAAAATGGTTAATTAAAGGGAAAATTGGTCAAATTCTTGACATTAACGATCAATTCTATTACATAATGAATTTTTTATGTGTTGTTTTACAATCGTCTAAATTATTGTGGTGTGATCGTGACCAATCCAAGTAATCTAATTAATCAAACTCATATTCATCAAACTTATAAATTATTAATTGCTGCCAGCGGTACGGGCGGTCATGTATTTCCAGCGATCGCTACGGCCCAAAAATTAAATAATTATCAAATAGAATGGCTAGGAGTACCTGATCGGATGGAAACCCAGCTATTACAAAATAAATACCCTTTACATACGATCAAGGTCGGGGGTTTTCAGAAAAAATTAAGTTTAGAAACTTTGCGGGTGGGTTTAGGTTTAATTCGCTCGGTTTTCCAGGTAAGAAAAATTTTACAAGAAGGCAAATTTCACGGAGTATTTACCACCGGCGGTTATATTTCTGCCCCAGCTATTCTAGCGGCGAAATCTTTGGGATTACCAGTCATTCTCCATGAATCGAATGCCTTACCAGGGAAAGTTGCCCGCTTATTTACCCCTTTCTGTACACAAATTGGTATTGGTTTTCCCGTAGCCAGTCAACATTTACCCGCAGGTAAAACTGTCATGGTGGGAACCCCTGTGAGGGAAGCCTTTTTATCTCCCCAACCGTTAGATTTAGATATGCCTGCGGATGCTTTATTAATCGTCGTGACCGGCGGTAGTCAAGGGGCTGTCGCATTAAATCAATTAGTCAGACAATCCTTACCAGCTTGGTTAGAGCCAGGGGCTTGGGTTTTCCATCAAACGGGAACTAGTGACCCTGATATTAATACTTTTCACCATCCCCATTATCGAGAAGTGACGCTTTATGACAATATGGCAGGCCTATTACAGAGAGCAAATTTAGTGATCGCTAGGGCGGGAGCCAGTACCCTGACAGAATTAGCAATTTCCCATACACCATCTATTTTAATACCCTATCCTTTTGCCGCAGAAAATCATCAAGCATTGAATGCCGAAGTATTTGAGGAAGTGGGGGCGGCTGTGATGTTTGAACAAAAAAATTTAACAGTTGATCAATTACAAAATACTGTATTAGATTTAATTAATAATCCCACTAAACTAGGAAAAATGCGGGATGCCACTATTAAATTAGCTGTACCCGATAGTGCGGAACAAATTGCCAATTTAATTCAGCAAACTATCTCTAATTCTTTAGGAAAATCTGTGGGTTAATTACAGCTTTATAATTACAACTCATAGTAGAAAAACCATCACGCTACTGTATAATCAATATTTCGTTTATAGCTGATTTTAGTCTATCGAAATACAAAAATCTGTTAATCAACCGACAGTAGGGGCAATTCATGAATTGCCCCTACTACCTTAAAATAAAAACTGCTATATCTAAATCTGCAATCTTAAATTTATTAAAAATCATGAAAATTTTATTAGTTGGTAACGGTGGACGAGAACACGCCTTAGCCTGGAAATTATTACAATCTGCCAATGTAGAAAAAGTCTATTGTTGCCCTGGCAATGGTGGTACAGCGACCCTTAATAATTGTCAGAACGTACCCATTAAAGTGGATGATTTTGCTGGCATGAAAGATTTAGTACAACGGGAAAATATTAACTTAATTGTGGTTGGTCCCGAACTTCCCCTATCCCTGGGAATCAAAGATCAATTGCGATCGCTCAATATTCCAATTTTTGGACCGGATCAACAGGGGGCAACTATTGAAGCCAGTAAATCCTGGGCAAAAGATTTAATGATAGAAGCCGGTATTCCGACGGCTCAGTCAGCCACATTTACTGATCCGGTAGCCGCTAAAGCCTATATTACTAAAGCTCCCATTGTCGTAAAAGCCGACGGATTAGCTGCCGGTAAAGGGGTGGTGGTTGCCACTGATATTCCCATGGCTCATCAGGCAATAGATGAAATTTTTAGTGGCGCTTTAGGAGCCGGACAAACCAAAATTGTCGTAGAAGAATTTTTAACCGGGCAAGAGGTTTCCGTTTTAGCGATTACCGACGGTTTAACTATTCGCCCCCTATTACCAGCCCAAGATCATAAACAAGTGGGGGAAGGTGACACCGGACCTAATACAGGTGGTATGGGAGCCTATACCCCCACCCCTTTAATTGATCAGCAATTAATGCAACGCATCCAAACAGAGGTATTAGAACCAACTTTAGCCACTTTGCAAAAACGGGGTATTAATTATCAAGGAATTATTTATGCTGGTTTGATGATTACACTGGAGCAAGAACCGAAAGTTTTAGAATTTAATTGTCGGTTTGGTGATCCAGAAACTCAACCGATTTTATCCTTATTAGAAACGCCTTTAGATGAATTAATCTTAGCTTGTTGTCAAGGTCAGTTAGCTAATTTCCCGCCTTTGCAATGGAAACCGGGAGTAGCAGTCTGTGTCGTATTAGCAGCCGGTGGTTATCCGGGAGATTATCGCCATGGCGATCGCATTACCGGCATTGAGGAGGCAGAAAAAATGGGAGTGACTGTTTTCCATGCTGGCACGAAATTAACTGATAATAATGCAATAGTCACAGCCGGTGGTCGGGTATTAGGAGTAACGGCTATTGGTGCTGATTTTACTGAAGCTAGAGATCGGGCTTATCAAGCGATTAATACTATTCACTTTGATCAAATGTATTATCGGCGGGATATTGGTAGTCGGGTATTTGGCAAATAATAGCTATTTTGTTATGGAAAGTAGGGGCAATTGATCAATTGCCCCATGGTTTTTAATACTATTCTTTCACTAATAACGCTTTTAACGTCTCAGATTGAGTTTGATAATTAGGTCGTAGTTTCTTCGCTTTCCGATAATGGGCGATCGCTTCTTGTTCCTTGCCTATATGGGCAAGAGCCTCCGCTAATTGACCATGTGCATCAGGGGAATCAGGATAAATAGCTAAGGCTTTTTCATAGGAGGCGATCGCCTCTGACCATCTTTTCAAACCGGCTAATAAATAACCTAATTTATGGTGAATTTCTCCCGATTTAGGTTGCACTTCCAAAGCCCGATGATAGGCAGCGATCGCTTCTGACCATAACTCTTTTTTCTCCATACTCTGGGCAAATTCTACATAGGAAGTTAATACCGTTGATTGCAGTGTTTTTTGTTTTTCTGCTAACGTATCTAAACTTGTTTGATATTCTTGATTTTTCGGCTCCAAAGCCACCGCCTTTTCAAAACACTGGCGGGCTTCATCCCATTGTTGTAATTCCACCAAGGCTTCTCCTAATTGATGTTGTACCACCGCTGATTGGGGATTATTAGCTAATACCTCTTGATAAAATTCCACGGCATCTGACCAACGACCAATTTTAGTTAAGGCAAAAGCTAATAAATGTTTAATCTGAGTTGCCTGGGGATTAATATTTAAAGCCCCTTCGTATGCTTCTACCGCTGCTTCCCAATTTTGTAATTTACCAAGGGCGACCCCTAAATGATGATAAATTTCAGCAGTTAACCAATTACCGGCGATCGCCTGCCGACAATTAGTTACAACTTTTTCCCAGGCTTGCTGTTTGGTGTAACAAATACCCAAACGATAATAGGCTTCCACGCAAGTGGGTTCTAGTGTTAACGCCTGTTCATAGGTAGCGATCGCCTCAGCCATCTGCCCGGCATTTTCATAAACTTTCCCTAAACCCAAATCATAGGCAAAATAATAGGGCTGTAATTCCTTAGCTTTTTCGTATGCAGCGATCGCCTCCTGCCATTTTTTCATGCCACTCCATAAAGCCCCCTGGGCAGCATAAACCAAAGGATAATTGGGGTCTAATGCTAAAGCCTGTTCATAGGAGGCGATCGCCTGTTGGGCAAGTCCTTGTTTCACCTGAGCTAAACCCAAACTATAATAAAAACGGGCGGCAAAAATCGGATTATGTTCAATTGCCTGCTGAAAACAAGCGATCGCCTCCTGATGTTTTCCTAACTGGCAAAGAATTTCCCCTAAATGATAATGAGACCAAGCCACCGTAGGATTTTTGGCGATCGCTTGCCGATAAACTCCTACCGCTTCTGCTAATTGTCCCGCTTTCCAGAGAGCCTCCCCCCAATTTTCATAAACTGCCCCAATTGCCGGGTTAGCCTGAGCAGCCTTCTCATAGGCAATAATAGCCGCTGGATAATCACCCTGGATTAAATACTGATTACCTAGTTGAAAATCTTCCAGAGAATTATTAATTACTTGACTAGTCATTATGGTTAAATAAAATAAACTGTTAATTACTATTGGCAAATTATACCAAAGGTCCGCCTTAATATCAGTTAGTAGAATAAAATCACTCAGACTTTTGTCGGAATATTCTTCTCATCTGCATCATCTATGCTGGTTTACCTTAATGGCTATAACGTATAATTGTGTACGAGCCAATTTTTTAAAAAGCTAGTTAACTAGTAATTTTTCTTCCTTAAAAATATTCAAGAGTATTCATTCAATTAATCAATTAATCAATTCAATGTATAAAAATCATTCTGAGAAATCAATTATTGTTATTACAGGTATGCCCAACTCTGGTGGTTCTTTGACTGCTAGTTTCCTGCAAAGTGCCGGTTTACATTTAGGTCGGCATCATCTGAAAAATCAGCAAATTTCTGCTATTACTAATTGGGCAAATCCCGATTTTACAGAATTTCACCAGGAAGCCTTGCGATCGCAAGGAATTGATACTAGTGGTTGGACCCTGCAGGAAAAAATTGAGGTAGAGGAAAATTTACGGGCAGTCGCCGAAAAGATTGTCAGTAAAAATGCTGTTAGTATTAACTGGGGATGGCAAGAAAATGCTACTACCTTATTTTTACAATTTTGGGCAGAATTATTACCCGTCGCTAAATTCCTATTAGTTTATCGTAATCCTTGGGAAGTAACAGAGTCATTATATCGCCGTTATGCCAGTATTTTTCAAACTCAACCAGAATTAGCTATTAAAATTTGGATGCACTACAATGAAAGAATTATTAACTTTTATAATCGCCACCAAAATATTTGTGTATTAGCAAATATTCAAACAATTATTAATGAGCCGGTGAGTTATATGCAAACTATTAATGAAAAGTTTACCACCAATTTCAGTCAACCAGAAACCAGTATTTATCAACCAGAGTATTTTCATAATCAATCATCCAGTAATAGTCACCGTCCCAATTTAATTAATCAATATTATCCTGATGCTATTGAAATTTATCAAGAACTGGAAGCGAGAGCTTGGCAACCAGGCGAATTAGGTTTAGATTTTGGTTGGCAAGAGATGATGCAAGCAACTAGTTATAAACATTGGGTATTCCAAGATTGGTTAAAGGTGGCTAATTTGGCAAGTGAAAATACTGTATTAAGTAGTCATTTAAAGTCCACTCAAGTTCAAGTGGAAGAACTTACTGTTGAATTAGAAAATAATCGGAGTGAATTGACTAAAACGAAAAATGCTCAAGAAAAATTACGGGAAGTTGAAAAAGAACTTTTGATTACTTCATCCCAATTAGAAAAAGCTCAAACAGATTTAGTTAAGTTGAAATCTGATCAGGCTAATTATCAACAAATGAAAACTGATTTAGCTCAAGCGAAAACAAAAGTTTATCAAAATCAAAGTGAGTTACTCCAATACCAGTCTCAATTACATCAAACTCAGGAAGAGTTGGAACAAGCATTTTTACAATTACAAGAATTGGAATCCTTAAAAGAAGTGGTAAGACAACTGGGTAAAATACAGCAGGAATTATTTGTCAGTCGGGAACAGGCTTTACAATATCAAGACCGTCTCTATCAAACTCAGGAAGAATCTATTGTTTGGCAACATCAACTTTTGCAAACTCAAGTACTATTACAAAAAACTCAGACTCAATTACAGGAAAGTGAATTATTAATAAAACAATCTCGGACTGAGTTAGAAGAAACTAAACAGCAATTAACAGAAAAATCTTTGCCGGTGAAGACTGTAGAGAATTTATTACACGGTGAAGCAAATAATACTGTACCTAATATACCAGTTGTAGCGACTCAAGCACCAGAAGCAGTATTCACACCTGTAGTCATGACTGCTAATGACTATGAAGGATGGGTGAAAAATGCTTGGTTGGCATACCAGGCATCTGATTTTGCTAATATGCAGGTTTATTTACAGAAGTCTTCTCAATACACTGATCTACCGAAAACTCAAATTATTTTGGCATGGTTAGATAATTTTGCTGATTTGGCGATCGCCCAGGGTAAAGACTTTGATTCGGCGGCCTTAACTAGTTTACCGGAATGGCAACAGTTGGTAAAAAGAGCCATGAATGTAAAATCCTTAGTGAGTCACTAAAAGTTATTAACATTTTAAGCAAGTCTTCAACTTTGTTGAGAAGATACAGCAAAATAGATAACAACCAATATTGAAGTTTGTGAGATACAGGGGTAATTTTATCTATTACCCCTTTCTTCTTGAAATTTATTCATTGCCTGATATATCTGAAGATATTATGAAAAACTATGAAAAAACAATTAATTAAACAAAGTCCGAATTTTGCCGATACAATCCTGAGTGTGATTAATGCTTTAGTGATTGTCATGAATAACAAAGGGCAGATCGTGCATTTTAATCAAGCCTGTGAAAAAATTACTGGTTACACTTTTGCCGAGGTAGAAGGTAAATATTTTTGGGATTTGTTTTTAATTCCGGCGGAAATAAAACCTGTGCAAGAACAATGGAATAATATTTTATCCGGTAAATATCCTAATTATTATCGGAATTATTGGTGCGATCGCCAGGATGATTTACATTTAATTGATTGGTCGAGTACGGTTTTGTTAGATGAAAAAGGGGAAATTAATTATATCATTGGCACGGGCATTGATATAACTAAATCTCACGAATGCTTAGAAAAAGAACGGTTAGTAAATGATATTGCTCAACAAATTAGAAGTTCTTTAAATTTAAGTGATATTTTAAATAATACGGTTAATGAATTAAGAAAATTTTTAAATTGTGATCGGGTAGTGATTTTTGATTTTGCCGAAGATTATAGTGGTGTGATTATAGCAGAATCAGTGGCAGAGGGATATTTATCTCTATTAGGTAGAAAAATTGTTGATACTTGTTTTCAAACGGGTGGAATAGCTTTAGCTAGTTATACTAATGGCAAAAAATGGGTGGTGAATGATGTGGAAAAAGTTGGTTTGCCACCTTGTTATTTAGAGCTATTAACTAGTTTCCAAGTGAAGTCTTCTTTAGTTGTACCAATTTTATTAAAAGAGGAAAAAAACGCCGAGTTATATTTATGGGGTTTGTTAATTGCTCATCAATGCGGACAGACGAGGGAATGGCATGAGCAAGAATTAGAATGTTTGGATCAATTATCTGTGCAGTTATCTATTGCTATTCAGCAATCTTTATTTTATGAACAAGCTCAGTCGGAAATTCGGGAAAAAAAGGAAGCAGAATTAGCTTTGAGTAAAACTAATGAGTTATTGGAAACAGCAGTTTATAAAAGAACCCAGCGTTTAAGTGCGATTAATACCCAGTTACAAAATGAAATTCGGGAACGACGACAGGCAGAAATGGCGGTGCGTTTACAAAATCGGAAGTCTGAGTTATTCTATCAGATTACTTTGAAAATTCGGAGATCTCTGAAATTACCGGATATTTTACAAACAACAGTAGATGAAGTACGTCAAATGTTAGTGGTGGATCGGGTGTTAATTTACCAAATTTTTCCTAATGGAACAGGACGCACAATAGCTGAATCCTTAGCGGTAGATTGCACTTCTATTTTAAATATTCCTTTTCCCGCAGAGGTTTTTCCCCAGGAATACCAAGAAGCCTACGCTAAGGGGAAAGTACGGGCGATCGCTAATATGGAATACACCTATCAAGATAAAACCCCCTGTTTAGTGGATTTTCTCAATGGTTTAGGGGTAAAAGCCAAATTAGTTGTACCGATTAGTATTAATGAACAATTATGGGGTTTATTAATTGCTCATCATTGTCAATGTTTTCGCTATTGGACAAATTTTGAAATAGAACTATTACAACAACTAGGTAATCAGGTAGGAATAGCTCTGGCACAGAGTCAAATGTGGTTATCCTTACAGGAAAAAGAAAAGCGTTATCGGACAATTGTAGAAACAGCGACTGAGGGAATTTGGATGATCGACTGTGATGATTATACGAATTTTGTTAATAAAAAAATAGCAGATATGTTGCAGTATGAAATTTCTCAAATGAATAATACTATTTTTTGGGATTACATAGCTCATGATTCTGAAGATCAGAAGGTGGCTGATTTAGACAAATATCGCCGGGGTATTTTAGAACAACATGATTTTAAATTTAAACGACGGGATGGTAGTACCCTTTGGACAATTATTTCGGCGGCTCCTTTATGGGATGAATATCATAATTATTTAGGTTCCATTGCCATGATCACTGATATTACTGATCGGAAATTAGCAGAAGCAAAATTACAAAAATCTTTAGAAGAAAAAGAAGTATTACTGAGGGAAATTCACCACCGGGTGAAAAATAATCTTTATGTGATTTATAACCTATTAGATTTACAGTCAAATTGTACGGATGATGAAAATATTAAAACCCTGTTTCTCGATAGTCAAAACCGGATTCAAACCATGGCTTTAATCCATGAACAATTGTACCAATCAGATAATTTATCAGAAATTAATTTTGCTGAATATATTTATAATTTAGCACACAATTTATTATCTTCTTTTGGTCCTCATAGTGAGGTGACATTAGATATAGATGTACAAAGTGAAGTTTGTTTTAACCTGGAAACAGCGATTCCCTGTAGTTTATTAATTAATGAACTAATTACTAATTCTCTCAAATATGCTTTCCCATCGCAAAATTCCGGTGTGATTACTATTAAATTACATCAGGCATCAGATGAAAAATACCATTTGACGATTGGAGATAATGGTCAGGGTATTCCAGCCCATATTGATTGGCGTAATACTAATTCTTTAGGTTTACGATTGGTCAACATTTTAGCAGAACAACTAGAAGCAGAAATTCAACTGGAGAATACCGCAGGCACTTATTTTCATTTACAATTTGATTACTTGAACTATGAACAAAGATTTTAAAAGAGGTGGCAATGAGTAAGATTAAAATTTTAATTGTTGAGGATGAACTAATTGCTGCTAATAATATTGCTAAAAATTTAGAAAAGCTGGGTTATGATGTGGTGGGCATTGTTAACTCAGGGGAAAAGGCGATCGCCAAGGTAGCGGAAACTTTTCCTAATCTAATTTTAATGGACATTCAATTACGGGGCAAATTAAATGGGATTGAAACGGCTGAAATAGTCAGAGATAAATTTCAAATTCCGATTATTTTTATTACCGCCTATGCCGATGGACCAACTATTCAAAAAGCTAAATTAGTGAAACCTCACGGTTATTTAGTCAAGCCTTTTAAACCGCAAGATTTAGGGGTGACAATTGAATTAGCTTTACATAAATATCAATCAGAACAAGAGTTACTTAATTCTCTTTTAGAAGAGCAAGAAATAAATGATCTAAAATCAAATTTTATGGCAGTGACAGCCCATGATTTGAAAAATTTTATGTCATCAATTTTAGTGTCTTCTGATCTATTAAGAAAATTTGGTAATCAATTAACAGAAGCGAAACGCAATGAACTATTACAAAATATTGCCCTGTCTGTAGAAAACATGAATGACATTTTAGAAGATATGTTATTAGTGCAGAGATTAGAGGCCGGCAAAATAGTTTGTCAATCAAATTTAGTAAATTTAACCATGTTTTGTCGGCGACTGATTAACTGTCTCCAGATGAATATGAAAGATCATCAGGAAGTGGAATTAGTTGATATTACTCCGGCTGAAGAAAAAGATGAAATTTTCAATCATACTTATTTAGATATAAAAATTTTACGACATATTTTGTTAAATCTGCTTTCTAATGCCATTAAATATTCGCCCGATGGGCAGAATATTTTACTAGAAATAAATTGTCAACCGGAGCAGGTGACTTTTCGGGTAAAAGATCAAGGTATTGGGATGCCTAAAAATTATCAACATAAATTATTTCAAATGTTTGAACGGGCAGAAAATGTTGATTATATTCCTGGTACTGGTCTAGGTTTATATATTGTGAAACAATTAACTGATATACATAAAGGGCAAGTTCATGTGGAGAGTCAGCAAGGTTTGGGAACAACAGTCATAGTTACATTACCCTATTTGCTACCACCTGTTTCACCTTCTACTGTTTTAGCTGATTGAAGAAAGAAAAATACTATATCAAGGTAAATTAGGGTAAAATTCAACATCACCCAAAATAAATTAGGTAGGTCAGTTATGAATAGTGAAAATTATGAGTTTAATCAATCGCAAAATCAATTGATTTTAGATTTGTCCAAGAAAATGATGTTTGTCAGTTATTTTATGATTGCTGGTGGTGCATTAGGAGTATTAGCCGGTCTTATTGCCTTTGCCAGGGGGGGATTTGGTGGCGTAGTGCAAGGGGTTATCCTATTAATAGTTGGTTTTTGGACAAATAATGCTTCCAAGGCATTTCAATCAATTGTCAATACTGAGGGCAACGATATTGAAAATTTAATGGGGGCTTTAGCAGGATTACGCAAACTCTATACCCTACAATTTTGGCTGATGATTATCAGTTTAGTTTTTATGGCGATCGCCCTAATTACAGTATTTTTCATAGCAGCCTCCCCCAAATAATTAGTCGATTAAAATATCATCTAAAAATATTAGATGGCAAAGAATTGAGCTATTATCAGTTAAACTCTTTACCATTTTTCGATGAGAAATACAATATAGCGGTTTTTGATCTAGGGTAATACACCAATTTTCTCAATGCCCGAAATCCCCTTAATAAGGGGGGCTTTGATTGATTCTTTTCTTTTCCCCCCTTGATAAGGGGGGCTAGGGGGGATCGTATCAGTTATTCAGTCTCAGCCGTTTCTGTTGCTTCTATTTCAGTTGATTCTACCTCAATTGCCTCCGTCTCAGTTTCCTGATTTTCATCAGTTTCCTGGGGTTCTGCATTTTCCTCCGATGAAGCCGGCACTAATGCTACCTCAGCGATCGCATCCTCCTGATCTAAACGTTGTACCCGCACCCCTGTGGCACTACGGGACTGGACAGAAATCGCTTTCACCACCTGCCGAATAATAATTCCCCGATTAGTAATAATCATTAACTCATCTTCAGGCGTAACCACCCGCAGAGCAGCTACATAATCAGTTACTTTTTTATTTTTCTTGAATTTAGTAGCAATCCGTCCCTTACCTGCCCGATTTTGGGGGGTAAACTGTTCAATGGGAACCCTTTTACCATAACCATTTTGGGTAATTACTAATACCCAAGGACCCTCAGCAATGCCTTCTTCTATGACTTCCTCCTCCTCACTATCGTCCTCATTGAAAATTTCTTCTTCTTCCAATTCTTCCACCAATTCCAAATCAGCATCTTCTAATTCTCCCTCCTCTGAAGCTACTAATAATTCTGGGATATTCCCCATAGTTGCTAATACGGTACTAGAGACAATATCCATACTGATCAAATTATCAGAAGCAGAAAGTTTCATCGATCTGACTCCCCTAGTATTACGACCAAGAGGACGCAATTGTTTATTATCAGTTCTGAATAATATTGCCATGCCTAAACGGGTACCAATGATCACACTATCATCAACCTTGGCTTGTCGTACCCAACGTAATTCGTCGTTATCTCCCAAGGAAATAGCAATTAAACCATTTGCTCGAATATTAGCAAAGGCTGATAGTTGGGTTTTCTTAATAAAACCACCCTTAGTTAACATGACTAAATATTCATCTTTGCTAAATTCTGCCACAGCAATAATAGATGTAATTTTTTCCTCTCTGGGAATCGGTAACATCTGCACCACTGGCATTCCTCTAGCTGTGCGAGAACCGATGGGAATTTGATAGGCACTAACACCATAAACCACCCCACGCTGGGTGAAGAATAATACCCGATCATGATCACAACAGGTGAGGAAATGTTCCACCATGTCATCATCTTTCATATTAGTACTAGCTTTACCTCTGGTTGCCCGGTTTTGAGCATCAAAGGTACTAACCGGCATCCGCTTAATATAACCTTGTTGGGTTAATAGAATAATTGCTTTTTCATTAGCAATTAAATCGGTATCATCTAATTCCCCTTCTGCCTGTTCAATAATACTTCGGCGAGGTGTGGCATGAAGTTGCCTAATATCCTTTGCTTCATTTTCAATGATTTCCAATATGCGCGATCGCTTGGCGAGAATATCCTCCAAATCAGCAATTTTTGTTTGTAATTCCTCGTGTTCCTGCTCAATTTTATGGGCTTCCAGAGCAGTTAAACGACGCAATTGCATTTGTAAAATCGCATCAGATTGGGCATCTGATAAATTATAATCATTGATCAAACCCTGTTTCGCTGTCGGACTATCAGCGGCCGCTCGAATTAAAGCAATAATCCCATCTAAATGGTCTAAAGCAATTAATAAACCTTGTAATAAATGATCCCGTTCTTCGGCTTTTCTTAACTCATAGCGGGTACGGCGAGTAATAGTTTCTACCCGAAAATCGATAAATACTTCTAAAAACTTTTTCAGGTTTAATAAAATCGGTTCACTATTCACCAAACCTAACATATTTGCCCCAAAGTTATTTTGTAAGGGGGTTTGTTTGTAGAGATTATTTAAGACAACCCGTGGGTAAGCATCCCGTTTTAATTCAATGACGACCCGAATACCATCCCGATCACTCTCATCCCGAATATCAGAAATACCGTCAATTTTTTTATCATTGACTAATTCGGCAATTTTCTCAATTAAAGCTGCCTTATTAGTTTGATAGGGTAACTCAGTGACAATAATTGCTTCCTTATCTGGTCTGCCGCGTTGTTGAATCGTCTCAATATTCGCCACGCCCCGCATGGTAATGGAGCCTCTGCCAGTATTATAAGCATCCCGAATACCAGATCTCCCTAATATTTTTGCGCCAGTGGGGAAATCCGGTCCAGGGATATATTCCATCAGTTGGGCAATAGTCAACTCAGGATCATGTATGAGGGCGATCATGCCATCAATTAATTCCCCTAAATTATGAGGAGGAATATTCGTCGCCATGCCCACGGCAATACCGGAAGAACCGTTTAATAATAATTGGGGAATGCGGGAAGGTAAAACCGATGGTTCCTGTTGGGAACCATCAAAAGTATCAACGAAATCAACTGTATCTGAGTCAATGTCCCGTAATAGGGAATCAACGGTTAAAGATTGCAGACGACATTCTGTATAACGCATGGCAGCGGCCGGATCGTCGTCAATGGAACCAAAGTTACCATGCCCATTAATTAGGGGCGATCGCATGGAAAAATCTTGAGCCATCCGCACCAAAGCATCATAAACTGCTGTGTCACCGTGGGGATGATATTTACCTAAAACTTCCCCCACCACCCTGGCACATTTCCGAAAAGGCCGATCAGGCATTAAACCTAACTCGTTCATAGCATATAAAATACGACGATGCACGGGTTTTAGTCCGTCTCTCGCATCAGGCAAAGCCCGACCGACAATCACGCTCATAGCATATTCTATGTAGGATTGTTGCATCTCGTTCCGCAGATCCGTTGGAATAATCCGGGTCTCAGAAGTAGCCATAAATTTAATATCTCCAATAATTTGAAATTTGGTCAATATACCGACTTTTGGTATATCTCCCTAGTTCAAGTGAACTATCTCCCAAATTTTAACATATTTTGCCTCAGAAAAACTCTGGCGAAGTCAAATCAGAACGGGATAACTACTAATTAATTTGCTGTTTCCATACGTGATATTTTTTCTGAAAAAATTATGCAAAAAATTAAGAGTATTTTATTGGTTAGATGAAACATCATATTTGCCATAAATATTAGGAAAATTTCTGCATAGGTGAAAATACAATTATTTTGCCTTAATAGCTTGACTGTGAATATCACCTGATTTTTTCCTAGATACAATCGTAAACTTTTGCAAATTTTTCTTGAGATACAACAAAATAGTTATATACATTACAATTAAGGTTTATTAACGTTGCATATCAGATTATCCAAAATCCAAAAAATAATATTTTATGATACCAATTATTTATTCAGAAAAATTTTTAGAACACAAAACGGGGATGTTGCATCCCGAACGCCCAGAAAGATTATTAGCGATCACTAATCTACTAAAAAAATGTAGTTTTCAAAATGAATTAGAGTGGTTAACACCCACCCCAGTACAAGAACGGCAAACCCAGTTAATACAATGGATTGGTAAAGTACACACAGCAGATTATATTGACTTAGTAGCTAAAACCAGTGGCAAAGGTGGCGGTTATATTGATGGGGATACACCCGTTTCAGAAGCTAGTTATCAAACCGCTTTATTAGCAGTAAGTGCTTGGTTAGATGGTATTGATGTAGTTTTATTTGATCAAAAACCCGCCTTTGTCTTGGCAAGACCGCCCGGTCATCATGCAGAAAGTTCCAGGGGGATGGGTTTTTGCTTATTTGGTAATGCGGCGATCGCAGCCTATTATGCCTTAAGTAAACCAAATATTAAAAAAGTTGCGATTTTAGATTGGGATGTACATCATGGTAATGGTACTCAGTCAATCGTAGAAAATGATCATCAGATTGCCTATTGTTCCTTACATCAATATCCCTGTTATCCAGGTACAGGAAGCAGTAACGAACATGGTAAATATAATAATGTTTTAAATATTCCTATTTTGCCGGGTAGTGGTAGTGCCGTTTATAAAATGATGTTTGAGAAAAAAGTCATGCCTTTTTTACGTAATTTTCAACCAGATTTATTAATAGTTAGTGCCGGTTATGATGCAAACGAAGCAGATCCTTTAGCTAATATTAATTTACACCCGGAAGATTATGGTTTATTTACTGCATATTGTTTACAGATTACTAAAAAAATAGTTTTTGGTTTAGAAGGTGGTTATGATTTACCAAGTTTAGCAGCTTCAGTTATGGCAACATTAGCTAAATGTCTTGAATAGTTTTAATTTTTAGTTTTAATTTAAAAAAATATTATGGCAAATTTCACACCGATGCAATACACAAATATTGATGATCAATATACTATTAGGGGCAATTGATCAATTACCCCTATGAATAAAATAAACTAACGACCACGTTTTTCCTTTTCTTGTCGCCTCCGGTCGCGCCATTCTGCCGCCGTCAAATAAATAATACCGCCGGTCACAGTGAATAACAAGACAACAACTGCTACAGCCAAAGCATTAAGAGCTGTAACTTCCATATTCTTTCATCTCCCAAATTTTGCAAAAATCCGATTTGACCAAATTGATTTGAATTAACTTGAATTAATTATAAAAAATTACATTCCCATAATTTCATAACCAGCATCCACATAAATCACCTGCCCCGTAATACCATTGGCCAAATCACTGGCGAGAAAAGCTGCTGTATTACCAACTTCCGTTTGAGTGACTGTCCTCCCTAAGGGGGCCACCTTTTCCACATGATGAATCATATCTAAAATGCCACCCACTGCCGAAGAAGCCAAAGTTCTAATGGGACCAGAAGAAATCGCATTGACCCGAATATTATGGGGACCCATTTCCGCCGCTAAATAACGTACATTCATTTCTAAAGCTGCCTTAGCAACACCCATCACATTGTAATTAGGAATCACTTTCACCCCACCTAAATAGCTCAAAGTGAGAATACTACCACCCGCCGTCATTAACGGTTTTGCCTTGCCAGATAACTGCACCAAGGAATAAGCACTAATATCTAAGGCCCTAGTAAAACCAACACGAGACACACTACTAAAATCGCCCGATAATTCTTCCTTACCAGCAAAGGCCAAACAATGCACTAAAATATCAATCTTGCCCCATTTCTCGCCAATTTGCTGAAACAAATCATCTATTTGCTCGTCATTTTGGACATCACAAGGTAAAAATAAACTGGGGTTGAGGGGTTCTACTAATTCCCATACTTTTTTTTCAAAACGCCCTTTATCATCTGGTAAATAAGTGATCCCCAAATTTGCGCCCGCCTGATGTAACTGTTGAGCAATGCCCCAGGCAATCGAGCGATTATTGGCAATACCTGTCACCAGGGCATTTTTCCCAGATAGATTTAACATAAATTAGCTAATCGTTAGTTAATAATTAATTTGGTAAAGTAAATGGACTAAAGTCCTAACTGCCAAATCATATCCTAAAATAGCCACTAAAATTGTTATTAAAATGAAAATATTAATCAGCTAATCTTGACTAATTATTAATTTGAGCGAAAATACCTTATAATTTGCAACGTTTCAGCCAAGGAGAAAACTTTCTCCAGAAAACAGAAAATTATCCTATTGGGGCTATTTAGGATATATGTTATCTCTAGGGAGTAGCTCGCCGGTCGTTCAGCCACTCTTTTTCCCAGATGAGGAATTGATTGTGCATAAATGCGGTGCGTAAATAAAATGTTAGGTGAATTTGGATAATTTTAAATGACAGATAATCGACCATTAGCAACTGTGTTCCGTAATGTGGGGGGAGGAGTCTATCCACCTGTTGTGGAAACCTTTGAACGGGGAAAAACCATTTTCTTCCCCGGTGATCCGGCTGAACGGGTTTATGTACTAGTAAAAGGGGCAGTCAAGTTATCCCGTGTCTATGAAGCGGGTGATGAAATAACAGTGGCCTTGTTACGGGAAAATAGTGTATTTGGAGTTTTGTCCCTAATTACCGGCCATCGGTCTGATCGTTTTTATCATGCAGTGGCCTTCACGCCGGTAGAATTATTATCGTTACCAATTGATCAGGTAGAAAAAGCCTTAAAAGAGGACCCGGAATTATCCATGGTGATGTTACGGGGTTTATCATCCCGTATTTTGCAAACAGAAATGATGATCGAAACATTAGCTCATCGGGATATGGGTTCTCGTTTAGTCAGTTTTCTTTTGATTTTATGTCGTGATTTTGGTGTACCTAGTAAGGATGGTATTACGGTTGATTTGAAATTATCTCATCAGGCGATCGCCGAGGCAATAGGTTCCACTAGGGTGACTGTTACCCGTTTATTAGGAGAGTTACGGGAACAGAGTATGATTTCTATTAATAAAAAGAAAATTACTGTACATAATCCTGTCGTTTTAAGTCAGCAGTTTACCTAGAATGACGGCAGGGATCATTTTTATTTTAGTAATTTTAATGTTGGGCGGGGTGATTGCTAATATTAGCGATCGCCTGGGGAAGCACGTTGGCAAATCCCGTTTAAGGTTATTTAATTTACGTCCGAAGGATACGGCAGTATTGGTGACGGTGGTGACTGGTACATTTTTATCAGCCCTGACTTTACTTGTTTTATTTGCGAGTAGTAAACCTTTACGTAAAGGTGTATTTCAAATTGATGATGTGCAGAGAGAATTAAATGAATCTCGCAAGGAAGTTGTCAGGCAAATTACAGAGAAGGATAATTTACAAAATCAATTATTCCAAGTACAGGGGGAATTAGCAATGTCTTTAATGCGTTTAAATGAGTTAAATCAATTACAGACTAAGACACAACAGGAATTAGAACGGATGAAAAAAGAGTTAAAAACTGTTTCTGAAGAACGGGATGCGTTATTAAGAGATATTGAATTTTTGCGACAACAATAGTTATTTAGGCAAATAATATGTTTTTTCAATTTGAATCAGATTTTGTTGATAATTTACGCTGTATTCCCATGCAGGTGCGTCTAAAATTAGATACCTGTGGGATTAAGTTAAAATTAGCGGAATGGAATTGTTTTACTCAGGCAGAAAGAGAAGTATTAGTAGAGTTGCCCTGTGAAAATCCTGATCAAGTTAGTAAATATCAATCCTATTTGCGGGAATTATTGCAACATACTAGCAAACCTGCTACTGATTTAGCGATCGCCCCTCATCCTGCTTGGTTAAATATTCAGGAAATTCCCCCAGATGTGCAAATAAAGGCAACCAGTGTAGGAGTTGATTTAACTTTAGAACAATGGGTAAATCTATCACCGTTACAAAGATTTGCCCTGATCAAATTGAGTCGTTCTAGTCATGAAAATGCGAATTTTCTGCCGGCTCTGCAAGAATTTAATTTATGTTAATCCTTGTTATCAGGGAACAGTAGGGGCAATTCATGAATTGTCCTACGTTGGTTATACAATTTATGCGTGTGTTACTTAAGTTTAATACCTAATCCGAGGATCAATATAAGCATTCAAAATATCAATGGCAATACTGGCAATCACCACAATACCGGCGAAAAATACCACTATTCCTTGCACCGTCGGATAATCCCGCAAAGTAATCGCTTCATATAATCTATTCGCTAAACCCGGCCAAGAAAAAGTCACCTCAGTTAAAATTGCTCCCCCTAATAGGGAAGCTAAGGTTAAACCTAAGACGGTAATCACCGGAATCATGGCATTTTTCAAAGCGTGTGACCATAAAATCCGCCTTTCTGAAATACCCCTTGCCCTAGCTGCTTCCACATAATCTGCCCGCAAAGTTTGTTGTAAATTTACCCGGACAATTCTTTCAAATATGCCGCTTAATAAAATTCCCAAAGTTAAACTAGGTAAAGCTAAATAATGTAAGGCTGTGAAAAATTGCGGTAAATTAAAAGTTAATAAACTATCTACCATATATAACCCCGTAATATTTTGGGGCGTGCTATCACTCAAGGGATAACGGGTTCCCAGGGGAAACCAACCTAACTGCACCGCAAATATTAACTGAAATAACATCCCCGCCCAAAACGGTGGCACGGCATAGGTAATAATCCCAAATAAACGCCCGATCACATCAAAAATAGTATTAGGTCTAGTGGCGGAAATTGCTCCCACGCTTACTCCCACGATTAGGGCGATCGCCATACTACAAAAAGCTAACTCAACGGTTGCCGGAAAATAATTACTAATAATTTGCCAAACCGATTCGCCTCGACTAGTTAACGATGTACCTAAATCAAAATTAAATAACTTACCTAAATAATTGAGATATTGTTGCCACAATGATAAATCTAATCCCAACTGCGATCGCAAAGCCTCCCGCGCTTCCACTGATGCCTTTGGCCCTAATATTGCATCAACCGGATCCCCCGGCGTTGCTCTTAATAGCAAAAAAACTAAGGTGGTAATCGTCCATAACATTAAAGGAGCTAATAATAATCGGACTATTATATAGGATTGTAAGGCCTTGGCACGGGACATAATTATATTAATTCTTTATATTAGTTAATGAAATTAATCTGTAAATTTCGCAGGCAAAATTATAGCAGAATTATGTATTAATTGATGATATTACACAAATAATTAGGCAAAAAAGCATAATCTCAAGCTCATACAGTAGGTGCAATTCATGAATTGCATCTACTAGATTACAGGGAAAACCTCTATCATTCTCATTGGTGATTTTCATTAATTCCCCATCAAACTTTAGGATAAAATAGCTAAGAAAAATATTAATAACTCACTGTGTACTAACTGATCATGGTAGATAAATTAAGTAAACCGATAGACTGTTTTTTAGCCGATGCCTTAACTGTCAATGTTTATGACACTGAAACAGATATGGCCTTAGCCTCCGCTAAAATTGCTCAAACTTATCTGATCAAAACTATTGCTTCCCAAGGCCATGCTCGCATCGTTTTTGCCACCGGCAAATCTCAATTAATTTTTCTGAAAAATTTAATTAATTTAGGTGGGGTAAATTGGCAAAAAATCACCTGTTTTCACTTAGATGAATACCTCGGTTTAACCCCCGATCATCCTGGCAGTTTACGTTACTATTTACAGGGAAATTTAGGTAAATTATTTTCTGCTCAACAATTTCATTACATTCAAGGTGAAGCCTTAGAGCCTTTGCAAGAGTGCGATCGCTATACACAACTATTACAAACTGCACCCATAGACTTAGTATTATTAGGCATTGGGCAGAATGGTCATATTGCCTTTAATGATCCGAGTGTTGCCAATTTTCAAGATCCCTACACCATCAAATTAGTCAGATTAGATGAAGAAAATCGCCAACAACAATATCAACAGGGCTGGTTTCCCACTCTTAATGATGTACCCCAATACGCCTTTACCCTAACTATTCCCACAATTTGTCAAGCTAGAAAAATAATTTGTCTGGCTCCCGATCAACGCAAAGCTAATATTGTTAAGACTATGTTAACGGGTAAGATCAATCCCGCTTGTCCTGTCTCTATTCTACGTCGGCAACCCCAAGCCACTCTATTTTTAGATATTCATTCTGCTAGTTTATTAGATAATTATTCTTAGTGGCAATTATATCAGTCCCCATGCGTCTTAAGACAGATACGTAGGGTGTGTTAACGAAGTGTAACGCACCATTCCAAGAGTCTATCTAAGAGGATGTTTGAAAAGGGTCATAAATAGTGTCCTGTGTCTATGCGAGTCGTCGGAGCATCAGTCGAATCATACCGATGTAAATAAAAGCCTCTGAAGTCTCAGGTAAAACTTCATAATCTTTACTCAATCGTCGCCAATAGTTAAACCAACCAAAGGTACGCTCTACCAGCCAACGTTTAGGCAAGACCTCAAAGCCCTGAGCTTTCTGAGAACGCAGAACCGTCTCTATAATCCAACCAAAAGTGTCCATAATTGAACGCATAAAATCAACACCCGAAAATCCCGCATCAGCAAAAATTCGGATTAATCGTGGATATTTGTGGGATTGTTCCTTCATCTTGGAAAATAGTTGTTTTGCTCCTTCTCGCTCCTGCACACTAGCCTCAACTACCTTAACTGCTATTAATAAACCAAAGGTATCAACTAACGTAAATCGTTTTCTTCCTTTTATCTGCTTACCCGCATCATAACCTACATTCTGATTAATCATCGTTGCCGTTTTGACTGATTGACTATCAATAATTCCGGCACTGGCAGACTGATGGCGACCTTCTGCCGTTCTCACCCAATCCCTAAGATGGTCATGAATTTTCACCCACGTTCCATCTTTTTTCCACTTGCGAAAATAATCGTACACTGTGCCATAAGGCGGATAGTCATGGGGAAGCCATCTCCAGGGACATCCAGTGCAGAGGACGTAAAATATGGCATTAATCACACTGACAATATCTACGCTTCGGGGACGACCGCCCTGCTTTGCTTCTGGCACTAAGGATAATAGTAATTCCTCTTGTTCTTTGGTCATGTCTCCAGGATAATTTTTGGTTTTTTTTTGACTCATCGGATTACCATTTAAAATATTTATATTCCTATACTACCCATAGTAGCTCTCTGACTTTTCAAACATCCTCTAACACGCCTTTCCTTCACACACAATTGAGGATTTGGTGACACTACCGCATTAATTTTTTCACCTGAGCGGCTGTTTCCTTTGGTTTACCAAATAAAGGAAAAATAAAAATACTTTTGATCTCTGGATTTTTCACTAAATTTGCTAAATGGTGAAATTGTCGTTCGGTAATAGCAATACCATCATATTGTTTGACATATTCTAATTCTTTCTGAAAATTATTTTCATTATAAACTTGAATAAAAACCCGATCCACATTCCAATTTTGCCAATCTGCCGCAAAATATTCTTTTGACCAGTAGGGATTATGATGACAAATATCAAACTTTACGGCAGGGTTAGCTTTTTTCATTTGGCTGATCATATTTGTCACAAATTTAGTCAAACTAGCCGTCCGGTCAACTTTACCCGGCAATTCTGCATAATAGCCTAAATAATCATCCCATTGTACTGCATCAATTTTAGGATATTTTTGCACAAATTCCACTAGAATATTTTTAAAAAATTCAGCCACCTCTGGTATTTCCACATCAAGGACATAGTGATCAACGCCTGGATGGGTGCGATCAACCCCCGGCACAATCCAGCGTCGTTGCACTGCCAAATCAAAAATCGGGCTGTTTTCATCAATTTTAATACCCTTTTCAAAATAAGCGTGTACTTGTATTCCCTGTTTATCAGCTTCATCAATTAACCAATTTAACCAATTATCTTGAAATTGATTCGGGCAACTCGCATAACCAAAAGTTTTTTGCATAACTTGACTTTTATACATAGTGCCTAAGTACAGGACAAAAAATGAGGAGAGGGGTTGCCAATTGATACAGAGATAGGATTTTATAGAAAGTAGCAAACAAAAAATAAAACCCTATGAATGAAATTATCACATTACGAGAAACATTAGCAAATCATTTGGCATGGCATGGAGCCAGATTGAATTTTCTGGCCTTGTTTTTAATAGCATTAATACGGAGTGGCACAGTAAATCTGGAAAAATTAGCAGGAGCCTTTAGAAATGAAGCAAAACAAGCGTCAAATTATAAAAGACTGCAAAGATTTTTCAGAGATTATCAATTGGATGAAGAGGAGATATACTTTAACAGGGGATAAACTTAACATCTTTAAAAGACTGAAAGTGCAAAGACAATAATGAATCCAAAGCTATTTTATGAGTAGTGTGGGACTGTGCAAGGCAAGAAGAAATAGCGAGCTTAAAAGAAGAAAAATCAGGATAATAGACTGAGTAGAGACATTGCTTTTTCACAAATTTCCAAAGACGCTCAATCAAGTTTAAGTTGGGAGAGTAAGTAGTCAAATAGAGAAGTTCGATGTTTAATGACTGGGCCAATTGAAAAACCAAAGCACACTTTTGGTAACGAGCATTATCCAAAACAAGAGTAATGGGAATAGTCAAGCCGAGAGCCGCAATTTTGTGGAGTAACTCGCAGACACTTAGAGAATTGATGTAGGAATCATTGGTCACAGTAATCAACTCATGGGTAACAGCATTAAGCGCACCCAGGACGTTAAAACGTTGTCTTCCTGCTCCAGATTTGACAAACAAGCGTTCAAAACACCACAAAAAGCCTAAGTAAGCACCCAGGACAAAATGTGCCGCATCAACAAAG
>Ga0209575_10000030_pt1 | contig 199458 bp, 170 predicted proteins | sample Medcelwee11metaG_FD_187172 | JGI IMG/M metagenome (GOLD analysis project Ga0209575, IMG submission 187172) | Freshwater pond sediment microbial communities from the University of Edinburgh, under environmental carbon perturbations - Medium... | ecosystem: Environmental > Aquatic > Freshwater... | reverse complement strand
GAATATCTAAATTATTTGTTATATTAAAAGTATGATTCTATCTGCATCTGCCTGAAAATCTCAATTACAGAGAAAAAATACTAATATTGCAACATACAATTGCTCATTAAAATTATTCATCTGCTTTGCCATTGCATAGACATTAAGTTGTTAACCAAGTGAGGAGAGGAATTGGGTGTTAACTGTTGTTGACGACCGAGAATAAAATATTTCCTTTTTCCTATACCTAATACTTTAGGTTTTTAGTTAACGTCTTCAGAAAATTAAAACACTGACAAGAAGAAAGTTAAAATCTTCTTCTTATTGTTAAGATTCAAGAAATCATACTTGACATTCTAATCACAAAATTAAAAATTTTAACTATTTTGTTACAAAATTTAAAATACTAAAGTAACTATGTAACTATTAACTATTAACTATTAATCATTGATCAAATATAGAGATTATTGAATATATAGCAATCTTATTTGAGTTGTAATAAATTTAAAACTGTAATCTTTGCTGTATCGAGGATTCAAAGAATACATTGGCTATAACCTATCTAAGATTGCTGTATAACCATTGAAATACTCAAAAATATATTAATAACCCACAGTAATAATTAATACCAGCATTCCCTGTGCTTAGAAAATAGGGAATTTCAATCTGAATATCTAGGGAATAAAAAACTTTATAATTCTTAGTGATAAAATTTTTCTGTATTATGCAGAAATGTTATAAAGTTATCAAATAATAAAAATAATCATCTTTACCCATAGTAAATTATGCCTAAAAAAATCTTTATTACTGGTGCTAGTGGGTGTATTGGTCATTATATTGCCAATATCTTGATTGAGCAGACCGATCATGAGCTATATTTTTTGATCCGTTATCCCCAAAAATTAAAATTTAATTATCAAAAGCGTCCCGGTATTCATATTATTAATTCTGATTTGCGGGAAATTGAGAAAAATGCTGATTTGTTGCGTCAGATGAATGGGGTAATTCTGGCTGCCACTGCCTGGGGTGGGACCAAGGAAGTATTTGATACTAATGTCGTCAAAACTTTAAGTTTGATCAAATTACTAGACCCGGATGTGTGTGAACAGGTTTTATATTTTTCTACCGCCAGTATTTTAGATCGGGAAAATCAGCTATTAAAAGAAGCTGGTCAAGTAGGAACCGATTATATTCGCTCTAAATATGAGTTGATGTGGGAGTTAAAACGTTTAACCAAATCACCACCGCTGGTTTGTCTTTATCCCACTTTGGTGTTAGGCGGAGATGATCACCATCCCTATTCCCATTTATCAGGTGGTTTGCCAGATTTGGTGAAATATGTCAGTCTGTTGCGGTGGTTAAAAGCGGAAGGCAGTTTTCATTTTATTCATGCGGCCGATATTGCCCAAGTTGTCTATCATTTGATTGAACATCCGCCCGTTTCTCATACTATGCAACATTTAGTTTTGGGGAATCAAGCAATTACCGCTAATCAGGCGATCGCCCAGGCTTGTGAATATTTAGGAAAAAGGATGTATTGGCAATTAAATTTGTCTGATTGGTTAATAGAATCGATAATCGTCGCTTTCCAAATTAAGATGGCGACTTGGGATCGGTTTTGTTTGGATTATCGGCATTTTACCTATACTAATCCGGTTAATCCTAGTTCCTACAATTTGCCTCACTACTGCCCAACTATTGCTGATGTCTTTAAAACTAGGGGCATTTCTCCTGCCGGTCGGGCGATCGCCCCGATTCCTTTAATATTAAAACCGGAGGCAATTGATGCCTGAATAATATTAAAATTAACTAACAAATTAATTAAGAGTTAGCAATCGTCATTAAGGCACATTCCCACACCAGCCGAGGTTGCACAAAACCTAAGAGATATTTACGGGATTTTTCTAACTCTTTTAAAACTAGTTGATAATTATGCCCTTTCTTCTGTTGTTTTAACCAATAGTGATGTTGCAAATAATCGATTAACCAAAGTTGCGCCTCATTATCTAAATTTTGGTGAATTTCCTTGGCGATCGCCAAAGCCGTTTTTGTATTTTTCAGATCATGGGTGACAGATTTTAATAAATCAGGGGAAATATTTTGTAACTGTTGCCAACAGGCGATCGCATCGCCGGGACTACCCTGAGCCATGGCTAATACTTCTTTATGATGTAATATTTCTGCCTGATCAGTCACAGTTAAAACTTGACGCATATCAGCTTCCGCTAATCGATAAAAAGGAATGCGTTGACAGCGGGAAACTAAAGTCGGTAACAAAGAATCAATAGTGGGAGCTAATAAAATTAAGGTAGCCCGCCCCGGTTCTTCCAAGGTTTTCAAAAGCCCATTCGCCGGACTTTCTGCCATACTATCCGCCTGTTCGATCACCACAATAGAGCGTTCTATTTCTAAGGGTGGCCGACTAAGAAAATTGCCAATTTCTCTGATTTGTTCTAAGCGAACTTGGGGCGGCGTTTTCCGTTTCACCCCCGCTTCCTCCGCTTCTTTCGCCGATAATAATTTATTTTGATGTAAATAGGTTGGCTCTACCCAAAATAAATCAGGATGATTGCGTTGCTTAATTTTGCTTTTGATCAAAGCTGGATTAATATTTTTCTGACTTTTTTTATACTTATTAAAAACTAATTCAATAAAACACTCAGCCGCTAAACTTTTACCAATACCATTCGGTCCAACAAATAGGTAAGCAGGAGCCAGACGATCTTTATTTACCGCCTGTTGTAATAATTCCACCGCTGCCTTTTGACCGATTAAAGGTTGAAACATTATTAGTTTACTTAGTTTCAGTTTGCCACTGTAATAATTTAGTTTGCATAATCGCAATAATCTGCGATCGCACCTGTTCGACTGATTGATCAGCATTAATTTTAAATATACGTGCCGGGTATTCTTTCGCTAACTGTTGAAAACCATTTCTCACCCGCTGATGAAAACTAATATCAGCCTGTTCCATGCGATCTGCTTTGCCTCGTTTTTGGGTTCTGGTTAAACCTAATTCTACATCAATATCTAACCACAAAGTCAGATCACTGGTTAACCCTTGGGTAGCAATTTGATTTAATTGATCAATCAAACTTAAATCTAAATTGCGTCCATAACCTTGATAGGCAATCGTAGAATCCGTGAAGCGATCGCAAATAACTATTTTTCCCTGATCTAAAGCCGGTTGAATAAAATTGACAATATGTTGTGCCCGATCCCCGGCATATAATAAAAGTTCTGCTAGAGGGGCGATCGGCTCCTGTAGATCAGCGGTTAATAGTAAACTGCGAATTTGTTGCCCTAATTCCGTGCCGCCCGGTTCCCTCGTACAAATAATCTGATCGGATGAATAATCTAAACGTGACCCTAGCCAATCTTTTAATAAAGACATTTGAGTAGTTTTTCCTGCCCCCTCTACTCCTTCTAATACTATTAATTTTCCCCGCATGACTGACCTAAATTAAGATTGCTATATTAATGATGTTCTGTAAAATATCATAGTTTGACCGGATTAACAAGCCCAAAACTGTATGATACAATTAGCAAGTCATATATAAAAATTCTTATCTAAAAACATCTAAAAATTTATGGCACGTTATACAGGTGTGTTTACAGTTAATGTGAAATTAGAAATTTTCCCAGAAGTGATCTTGGGTATCGTTGATTATTGTGACTTAGAAGTTTTATATAATACTGGTGATTATATAATGGTGCGGGAAAAACCTGAGCAGGTATCTTTACAGCAATTAACGACTTTAGAGATTAAGTTAGAAATGGCAACGGCAACCGTCACCTCAGTGCGTTTTCAGGTGGTCGCCAAAAATGATGAGTTGGCTTTAACTGCTGATAATCACTGTCGGCAAATCTTTGATCTGATTACTCAGTTAATTAACCGCAATAGTAATTGGCAAGTATTAGATAGTTTAACTTTTTAGTTTTAGATTTAGAAACCCGGTTTTTGCTAAAAACCGGGTTTCTCTGGAGTGATGTTTAACCCTGACTGAGTAACCAAAAAGCTGTATAAGTCATACCCGAATCATCAGGGCGAATTAAGAGAAAATGTAAACCTTTAGCATCCTGTTGCCGGTGACTAAATACCTTACCAGCCTTTGTCACCTGCCGATCCGTAAAAGTAGTTAAAACCCAACGATCTACTAAACCCGCTTCTAATATTAAACCATCCGGTTCCCCTGGCATATATTTTAAACTGTGGGGTTGCTGTGCCTCAATCCATTTCGCTAATTTTAAAGAATTACGACCACCGTCAATAATTACGCCAGGAATTGGTAATTGAGAAGATAAACTTAACTGGAGAGGATATAAATTTTCTGGCATTACTAAAATAGGAATCGGTCGGCCTGTAAAGGCTTCCACAATATCACCTGCCGGTAAAGATGCAAATTGCCAGCGATCGCCCCATAAACTTTCTGGTAAAGGATAGGGGGGCGGTTGTTCCACAGCCAAAATATCCGACTGTTCCCCCGTGTATTCGGGGCGGGCAGGATAGGTTTGCATAATTTCCCGTAACCGCCCCTTCAAAACATCCGTATTACGGGTGGCCTCAATTTTAATATTAAAATTTTTTCCCACAATTTCCATCAAATTGAAAGTCTGGGGACGAAATACTTGAATCACCTCTGGTAAATCATAAATTGCCAGCAATTTTTCTAATTGGGCAGTTAGCCAAGCCGTATTTACCAGCGGTTGCGGACAATAAGCAATGTATTCCCAATCTTGATGATAATGACAGACAAATAATTCCCAAAGAGGTTGTCCTTCAGTATTAACTAGGGGGCGACGAAAAAAATCAATTTGCCAAATTTGCATAAAAAGTTTCAATAAAAAAAGGATTACCATATCAATAATTGACCGGCAAAATTTTCACTAGCACTTGACATGATCCGCAAGCTATCATAACATGATTAGTTCAATTGTTGATTAAAAAATCACTGTTTCAGCCAGCTAAAATCAATCTAAATCAATTCAAATCAATCCGATAAAAAACTATGATCAAACCTGCCCTCACCAAAATTGGTACACAGATGTCAAATTTGACAGGTGTACGTGCCATCATGAAAGATATTATCGACACCTTACGGGCCGGGGCAGGTCAGGAATTTATTAACCTGAGCGCGGGCAATCCGTTGATTTTGCCAGAAGTAGAACAGTTATGGCGCGATTGTACAGCCAAATTATTAGCCAGTGAAGAATATGGCGAAGTTGTCTGTCGTTATGGTTCTAGTCAAGGTTATCAACCGTTTATTGATGCGATCGTCAATGATTTTAATCAACGTTATGGTTTGAACTTAACTGAACGTCATATATTAGTTACACCCGGTAGTCAAGCCATCTATTTTTTAGCATCTAATTGCTTTGGTGGTTATACAGCCAGTGGCAAATTAAAAAAAATCGTTTTACCCCTCAGTCCTGATTATACAGGTTATGGCGGAGTGACGCTGGTAGCAGAGGCTTTAGTTTCCTATCAACCCCAATTAGATATTGATGAAGCTAATCATTATTTTAAATATCGTCCTGATTTTAGTCAGTTAGTGATTGATGAAGATACAGGTTGCGTAATATTTTCCCGCCCTTGTAATCCCACAGGTAATGTTTTAACTGATCAGGAAGTTGCCAAAATAGCAGACCTGGCTAAGGCTTATAATGTCCCGGTATTTATTGATTCTGCCTACGCACCACCTTTTCCTGCCCTGAATTTTACAGAAATGACACCGCTTTTTGGTGAGAATATTGTACATTGTTTAAGTTTATCGAAGGCCGGTTTACCAGGGGAAAGAATCGGTGTGGCAATCGGTGATCCGCAAATTATTGACGCTTTGCAAGCCTTCCAAACTAATGCCTGTATTCATTCCTCCCGTTATGGTCAGGCGATCGCCACTGAAGCGATCAATTCCGGTAAATTAGCGGAAATAGCTGAACAGGTAATCAGACCCTTTTATCAAAATAAATTTACTGTATTAGAATCATCCCTGCGACAAAATATGCCCAATAATTTACCTTGGTTTTTACATCGGGGCGAAGGTGCAATATTTGCTTGGTTATGGTTAAAAGATTTGCCGGTGACTGATAATCAACTGTATCAAGAATTGAAAAAAGTTGGGGTAATTATTGTACCAGGCAATTCATTTTTCCCTGGTCTGGAAACAGATTGGGTGCATAAACAACAATGTTTTAGAATTAGTTTAACTGCTACTGATGCCGAAATTACTACAGCTATGGCAAGGTTAGCAAAAGTGATCAAAGAGGTATATGGATCGGTTTAGTTGTTCACTAAAATTGTTATAGCGGTTTTCATTTTAACGAGGTAACAAATACAATCCTCCCTAACCCCTCCTTATCAAGGGGGGGAAAGAAAAAAATCAACTAAAGCCCCCTTAATAAGGGGGTTGGGGGATCATAAAGAATTAGTGTATTACCCTAGATGAAAAACTCCTATAAAATTAATACTTTTTTTGAGGGGTAATTATCTCTGCTGAATACTAAATTTAATAAATTATTTAGAAAGCTATTTTAAGCATGAAAGTTATTAACAAAATTTAAGCATCAGAGAAAACTCAATCTAAAATCTAAAATGTTTGCATTAAGGTTAAGAATAGGTTAAGATAAATCGGGATCAAACGTTTTGATCTTAGCCTATATTGAACGGGGAGGGAAAAGTTTATTTTCAGCTCAGACATTACTTATCTGATTATAATAATCTAACTATCACCATAAAAAAGCACTATCAGTAATCTTATTTTAGGTTGTCATATTTTGGCAAATTTTGCCATGAATGTGGGGCAATTAATTATTGATCTGGATCATAAAATCAAGTAAGATTGTTGTATAATAAAAATATAGGTGAAAATTACAAGCTAGGTTTACCAAAAACTTAAAGTGTAGGGGCGATCGCCACAACTACGGCAAAGATGCTAAGTTAGGTAAACCAAGCAAATAACTGGTGATTAAAATCACTAATTATTTTTACCAAACATAATAATCAATTATTATCACCTGATTCTCTCAAAAGGAAGAGGAGATAAGTAAAGTACAAATATTAAAAATTAAATAAAATAAGGATAAAGTGAGATGACAGAAAGGGACGATTTTCTCTACCCTCGCAGCCGGTATTATGGCGAGTTTACCCCAGAGAATCTGGTATTTAATGCTAATTTGCAGGAGTTTGCCCAAAAGGTGAGTTATTTGTGTGCCATGGAAACTGGTGGAAAAATCTCAGCGGATCAGGCTTATAAGGAAATTAAGACTATGTATCGGGAATTGAAAAAAACCCGCAAAAATTTGGGTATTGGCAAAAAGAAACCGGATGATTCTGCTCCAGAAGAACCTCAATCTTAAATACTCTGAAATATATTTACTTATATTTAACTCTGTATTTATTTGAAAGTTATTTGAATATTTTTACCTATCCCGACAATGTTGACTGATTATTGATCATCTACTTTTATCTAAAAAAATAAAAAATAATCTGATTCTGTGATATTTGTATCGGTATATACCAGTTGTGCATCAACTAACAGAGTACAAAATAATACAGGGAAAATATCAAGCTAATCAAAAATTCGATTAATCACAATTTATTACATCAGTGAGGTGTGAATATGACAAAATTTACTCGATCACACGGAGATGATCCGCAGGGTAATGGTTACGATCTAGGGGGTCGTAGTTGTCTCCTACCGACTCAGGAATATTTAGCTTTTCAGTCTAATCTGAAATATTTTGCTAACCAGGTAGAATGTATTACGGCCTTACAAACAGGGGGAAAACTACAGCCCAGTGTTGCCTATGAAAAAATTACTAATTTATGGGAACAGTTAACTGAAATTGGCAAAAAATACAAACCAGATATTGATTGGGATTATGACTGACTGGGACACAAAGAGGGAAATTACTTAGGTGAATTTCCCCTTTATTATTTTTGCTAACCATAGGGGCAGTTGATCAATTAACCCTACAACACCAGGCAAAAATGTTATATACTTAATCCCCCTATTACCTATTCCCCATTACCTATTCCCTATGTCCTCCGATCCTCCTAATACTGTGCCATCGGCCAAAGAAATAGTAATTAATTATGCTAATTATGCCACTCCCTCCGAGCAACCGATTAATAAACCTGATTGGGTAAATGTATTAGTTGATATACCTTTTGGTCAATCGGCTCGCAATTTAGCCGATATGGAAGAACAATTATTTACCTATAAAATTCCAGCCGGTTTAAATATACAGCTAGGTGATATTGTATCTGTCCCCTTCGGTCAACAATTAGTCGGGGCGATCGCTATTAAATTTATTGACACTTTACCAGATCATTTAACTACAGAGCAGATCAGAGAAATAGCGGATGTCATAGCTAGTGGTTTTTTTCGCCGGCAATATTGGCAATTATTAGAAAAAGTTGCAGAATATTATGAAACTTCTTTAATTAAGGTAATTAGAACTGCTTTACCATCGGGTTTATTACAATCTAGTCAAAGACGCATTAAGTTATTAGATCAATCACCGGAGCAATTAGCTAATCAAACATTGAGTGATATAGCTCGTCAGATTATTACAATATTAGAAAAATCTCCTCAGCGTGATTACACTTGGCAACATATTGAACGGCAACTAAAAGGGGCAAAACAGGGTTTACGGGAGTTATTAAATAAGGGGTTAGTCAGCAGTTATTTAGCTAGTCCGAAAACTATTCAGGCTAAGTTAAAATCGGCGGTGATTGCTATTACAAATAATCCTGATCTAACGAAACGTCAACAGGAAGTTTGGGCCGTTCTCATGGCAGGCGGTGGGGAAATGTGGTTAGATGATCTAGTGAAACAAGCTCAAACTACGCCTAATTTAATTAAAACTTTGCAAACCAAAAGTTATTTGGTGATTGAACAGCAGGAGGTTTTACGTTCAGAACAGGGGCGGGGGGAGGTGCGAGATCAACCGAGAGTTTTAACTATTGATCAACAAAAAGCATTAGAGACAATTCAGCAAATTGATGGTTTTGCCCAAATATTATTACACGGGGTGACGGGTTCTGGGAAAACCGAAGTGTATTTACAGGCGATCGCCCCAATTTTACAGCGAGGTCAATCAGCCCTAGTATTAGTGCCAGAGATTGGTTTAACGCCGCAATTAACCGATAGATTTCGGGCAAGATTTGGTAAACAGGTTTATGTTTATCATAGTAGTTTAAGTGCCGGGGAACGCTACGATACTTGGCGAAATATGATGTTAGGAAAACCGCAAATAGTTGTGGGAACTAGATCAGCCGTATTTGCACCGTTACCGAAATTAGGGTTAATTATTCTGGATGAGGAACATGATAGTAGTTTTAAACAAGATGAGCGAATGCCTTGTTATCACGCTCGCACCGTGGCGAAATGGCGAGCAATATTAGAGCAGTGTCCGCTGCTATTAGGCTCGGCGACTCCAGCTATTGAAACCTGGTGTGAGGTTGATGCTTATTCAGATCATAATGATCCCCCCAACCCGCTTAATAAGGGGGCTTTACCCTCTGTAAATCCAGACGAAAATATCGCAAATCTTCGATTCCCCCCTTTAACAAGGGGAGCTAGGGGGGATCAATATTATTATTTATCTCTACTAGAAAGAGTAGAATCAAGACCATTACCGACGGTGCAAATAGTTGATATGCGACGGGAATTACATAATAATAACCGTTCTATCTTTAGTCGAACATTACAACAGGCTTTAAAAGATTTAAAAAGTCAGGGGCAACAGGGCATATTATTTATTCATCGGCGGGGGCATCATACTTTTATTTCCTGTCGTAGTTGTGGTTTTGTCATGGAATGTCCCCACTGTGATGTTTCCCTGGCTTATCATTACACCCGCACCGAACAAATACCATTATTAAAATGTCATTATTGTCATCACACTGCCATGTTACCTAGCCGTTGTCCAGAGTGTGATTCACCCTATTTTAAATATTTTGGTAGTGGTACACAACGGATTGAAACCGAGTTAAATCAAATGTTTCCTGATTTAAGTTGTATTAGGTTTGATAGTGATACGACTAATTATAAAGACGCTCACAGAATACTATTAGATAAATTTGCAGCCGGCGAAGCCGATTTATTAATCGGTACGCAGATGTTAACTAAGGGTTTAGATTTAGCTCAAGTTACTCTGGTGGGGGTGGTTTCAGCGGATGGATTATTACATTTATCGGATTTTCGAGCGAATGAACGGGCGATGCAAACTCTTTTACAGGTAGCAGGGCGAGCCGGGCGGGGCGAAGAGGCAGGCCGGGTAATAGTGCAAACCTATACGCCTGAACATCCGGTGATTGAGGCGGTACAGCGACATAATTATGATAGTTTTATTAATACGGAATTAGGTCACAGAGAATTTTTACATTATCCGCCCTATGGTCGTTTAATATTATTAAGGTTGAGTAGTGGCGATAATAATAAGGTGGCGAATAATGCCCAACAAATTACTAATAAGTTAAAAGAAAAATTGCAAAATCAAACGGGTTATCAAGTATTAGGACCAGCTCCTGCTCCAGTTTTGCGTGTGGCGAATCGTTATCGTTGGCATATTCTATTAAAGTTACCTTTGGGGGCAGAAAAGGCAGTATTAAATTTACATTTATTACAGGCGGATTGTCCGGCAGGAGTGAGTTTAACTATTGATGTTGATCCTTTACGTTTATGAATTTATAGTTTAATCAATTAATTATAGTAGGGGCGAACGGCCGTTCGCCCCTACACAAACATTTATCAGCAATAACAATTTTTGGTAATTTAATTGTCATTTTGTCACCATCTCCTCAATAATTTGCATAGTCTCAATACTAACCGTACAAACCTTAGCTAATAGTTCAATCACCGATTCTTTATAATCAGCAAACCGATAATTATTAAATTTTTCATTAATAGTTTGATCTTTGATTTTCTTTTCTTTATACTGATCCAATACCCAATCTAAAGCCGACCGATTACCTAGTTTATATTCCCAGGCGATCGCTGGAATATTAGTTAAAGTTGTTGCATCATCAATAGAAATAATGCCTTTTTCTGGATCAGCTTTTAATTTCGGTTTAATAGTGCCAGTTTTTTCCAGGTCAACCCGTTGCAGTTTATAGGGTTTAGCGGTTTCATAGTTAATATGCAAATCCATTAATTTTTTGCCCCATTTAGCCCATTGTTTAAAGTCTGTATAGTAGGGAATGCGGGGAAAATCCCGTTTTAAGTTTTGTTCATATTTTTGCCGATATGCCGGATCATGTAATACGGCATAAACATAATAAAATATATCAATCTTTTTAATTTTGCGATCGCCGTAATATTCCTGAAACTGAGTCAATCCCCAATCGGTAATATTTTCTAAGCGATCGCCCGCTTCTGTATAACTATATAATGGTAAACATTGACAGCCTGCGGGTAAACAATTTAAATCGACAATATCCCTTGAAGCTAAAACATGGAAATTTTTTTGAGATGATAAACCTGGGGTAATTATATATTGATTTAATTCATGATTGTGGAATATAGAAAACCACTGATAAGTCATGCCATTAAAATGTTTATCAAAGTAAAAATATTGTTTTGTGTAAGGCCGATATAAACTATTAACAATTTGTTGATTCTCAAAAGATTTAGTAATTTTTCGATCTAAATAGTTAGTAAGTTCTCTATCCCATTTAATTAAAAATTTGTCTTCATAATTATTATTTGCTAAAGTTTTTTGGTAAATATCTATGAGAAATTTAATTTTTGACTCTAAGTTTTGTTGTAACAAATCATAAACCCATTCATCTCTTTGAGTTTTAAGACCTGATGAAAATAACTTAAATATAGCTTTAGTAGATTTACCAGCTTTGACTTCTTTATCAATTAACGGTAATAACTCATCAAAATTATTATCAGTTTGATTAATCCAATTATATTTTTGATCAGGTGCATAATGATCAAAATTCATACTTGATAACTTATTTTCAGTAAAATATTTTTTCTTTTCTTCTCCCTTCACATAATCATCAATGCAATTATAAAAAACCTTAAAACCAGTAGATTTTTCATTTTTCACTAAAAAATAAACCGCAATTCCTACTCTAATTTGATCACTAAAAACATTACCACCTTCTCGCCGTCTTCTCTCACCACTAGTCCGAGCATTTCCCTTCATATCAATAATCCAAATCTCATTAAATTCTTGAGAAACAACTTTTCTAAAACCATCATAAGCCAAAGCATCAATAAAAGAATTATTAGAGACAAAAGCAATAATCCCGTTTTTATTTAACCTATCAGTTGCCCAACGAATAAAACGAGTGTACATATCATAAATAACAATTTGATTTTGAGCCGTACCACTCTTAATATAAGTATCTTTAATCCGCTTATCAATTGCCTGATAAAAACGATTAGCATTATTATCATTAAAATTTTCTTGTTTAGCATTATAAGGAGGATTACCAATAATCACTGATATTTTCCGATCATTTTGCCGTTTAATCCGAGCCGTATTTTCCACACTCAAAGCAAACAAATCACCCTGCTTAAACTCAAAAGCCGTATGATCCAACGTATCCACCAAACAAATATTTTCAAACTCCTGATACTCACCCATTTTTTGCTGATAAGTATATTCAATATTCAAATTAGCAATGTAATAAGGCAAAATCGCCACCTCATTACAATGAATCTCATGCTCATACTTATAAGCCAACTTATTTTTCGGTAAATATTCAATCAACTCCGTAATAAAAGTTCCTGTTCCCGTCGCCGGATCCAAAATCTCCACATTCTTGTCACCCAACAACTTATTAAAATGTTTATGTAAAAGAAAATCCACACTCTCAATCATAAACCGCACAATCTCATTCGGCGTATAAACAATCCCCAAACGGTCCGCCGCCTTGGGATTATAAGCCTGATAAAAATTCTCATAAACCGCCTTTAAAAACTTCTGCTTCTCATGATGATTATAAATATTAGCAGCCGTCCGGCGAATCACCGCATAATAACGCTCAATCGTCCCCAAAGTTTGCCGCTTCGTATTACCCGTAAAAAACGTTTCAATCACTGCCTGCAACTGCCGAGCAATATTATTTTCCCGGTGAAACTGCGCCTCATTAAAAATACTAATAAAAATATCCTCACTCAAAATATGTTGAATAATCATCTCATGAATATCAACCACACTAATATCAGGGTGAATTGAATCTTTACACACCTGCCAAAATTGATCACGAGCCTGCTGAAACTTAATATTATTCCCCGACTGCTGATCAATCATCTTGCGTAAAGTATCTAAAATCGTTGGCAAATCTACCTGAAAACAGGCGATCGCCTCCCGAAAAGTTTTCACCTCTGGCCGAGTAAAATCAAGAAAAGTATTTAACAAGCGGTCTAACTGTTCCTCATCCCGCATCGCTACCCGCATCACTTCCTCACCCTGCTGAATTAATACCGCAGTTTGCGTATCCTCAAATAAAATATTGTCATTGGGATAACCATCAGCAAATTTTTTCTCAATTTCCTTATCTAAATTATCCTTAGTATCCTTACTTTCCCAATAGCCGTAATCCAAGCGTATGGCATCTTTCACAATTCCATCTAACTCAATATGTTTACCATTGGGTAAATCTAAATGTAATTCTGCTACCAATAAAAAATTTCTTGTTTGACAATATTCATTTAATAAATTCTCAAACGCCCGCCTAATAGATTTTTCATTACGAGAACCGCCAAACTGTATTAAATTATCTAACTGATTATAATATTGATTAACTAATAACTTAGACATAAATTCTCCCAATGGCCAGAAACAATTGAATTATACCATCTTTAGCGGGCGATCGCCCTGATTGATTAGGGGATCAAGTTGACAAGGCTATTATTCTGTGTTAGAGAAATGCTATTAAATTATTTTATTTATGATGAACACGCAAGCAAATATTAATATTAAAAATACCAAAAAATACGCCTATCAAGTAGGTGGTGTTTTACCTGCCGATCATCTCACCTATGTGGTGAGACCGGCTGATAGAAAAATTTTAGAAAAATTAATAGCCGGTGAATATTGTTATTTGATGAGTTCCCCGCAAACCGGCAAATCTAGTCTAGTATTGAGAACTATTCAGGCGTTACAAGAAAAAAATATTGCTTGTATTACCCTCAATATGAATAAGGTGGTGAATAATCAAATCACCTTGGATGAATGGTATGACGAAGTATTACAAAATTTAGGCAAAATTTGGCAAGATGCAAATACTCAAAATCAAACGCCTTTCTGGTTATTAGCCAATGACTTAGCACCCGCCCAAAGGTTTTTATCATTCATTGAAGAAGTTTTATTAGTACAAATTCCCCGCCAACCGATCATTATTTTAATTGATGAAATTGATCAAAAACAAGTTAATTATTCCCTCACCGATCTAGTGAATATTGTTACCCACTGTTATGAAAAACGTTGGCATGATCAAAATTTTCGCCGGATTACCTTTGGTTTATTTGGGCGGGATATACCAGAACAATTATTAACCTTTTCTCAACCCGTAGAATTAACCCGTTTTTCTTGGCAAGAAATTAATTCTTTGTTACCCGGCATTACCGAAATAATTACTAATTCTGAACAGATTATTAATGAAATTTTGTATTGGACGGAGGGGCAACCATTATTAACCCAAAAATTATGTAGTTTATTAATTAATTATTTACAGGAAGAAGCACAGGGTACAGGAAATAACGGTACTATTAATCATCTAATTCCCCATGATGAGGATACTAGTTTAGTGGAAGAATTGGTGAGAATTTGTGTGATTGAACATTGGGAATCGCAGGATTTACCAGAACATTTCCAAATTATTCGGGATCGGTTGATGTTGAATAAAAATATTATTAATTTACTAGAATTATATCAACAGGTTCTGCATCCACCTGTGACTTTAACCGCTTTTAGTGCAGAATTTGAAACAGTTAATCGGGTGGGAATAGTAGCGGATCAAAGTGAGGAACAGCGGGAATTAATCGCCGCCGGTTTAGTGCGGAATGTGCATGGGGTTTTACAGGCTTATAATCCTATCTATGAAGAAATATTTAATCATGATTGGATTAAAGAACAGATAGAGCGGGTACGTCATTTTTTGGATGATGATTTAGATAATTATTCGCAGGATAATTATTTATCTCAACCTATGTTGCAACCGGCGAGTAATGGTCATAATAGCTCTAATCTTGATAAAATAGATCACCGCTATAATACAAGTAATAATAATCTTAATAAAAACTCTAATAATGATAAAATTTCATCAAATGATCATCAGCCTAATATTCTTCCTAGTTTAAAAAAATCTAATTTGTCTGAAAAAAATTCATCTAACAATTTGTCTAATTCTCATCAGCCAAAATCTCTATTAAATTCCCCTAAAATTCGTTGGTTATCAATACTAGCGATCGCCTCTATAATAGCAGTATTGTATGGTATTTGGTCACAATTAAACCGAGCTAATAAGCAATTACAACAAGCTCAACAACAATTAGCGATCGCCCAAAAAGGGACGCAATTAGAAAGACAGGGAGCCAATTCCCTGCAACAATTTAATAGTAATCAATTACCAGCTTTATTATCAGCCATGCAAGCTGGTATGCAATTAAATAACTTAGTGACCAAACAACAAACCCAGAAAAATGCACCTGATGTTTTTCCATTTAATATTTTTTCAGCTAAACAATTACCACCATCTAGTCAAAAAATCAATCCTACAGAATACCCCAGCACCAGCCCTATTCTAGCTTTACAACAGATACTCGATCAAATTCATGAAAAACAACAATTAAAAAATATTCGGCGAATTAATTACAGTCCTGACGGTCAATGGTTAGGCAGTATTCAAACCGATGGTACAGCCGAAATATTAACCGCCACTGGGCAAGTTCACGCTAAATTACGAGGTCATCAAGGCAAAGTCAGCAAAATAGTATTCAGTCCCAATAATCAATACATCGCCACCGCCGGCGAGGACGGCACAGTGAGAATATGGGAAAAATCTGGTCGTTTAATTGGTAATTTTGCAGCCCATCAAGGCAATGTTTGGGATGTAATATTTAGCCCTGATAGTGCAAATTTTGCCAGTGGTGGAGAAGATGGCATGGTGCAGTTAGGCAGTATTAATAATGCAAATCTGCAAAAAATTCATGAACAGGACGGACGAATATTAGATGTCACCTTTAGCCCAGATGGGGAAAAAATCGCCAGTGCTAGTTGGGATGGTACGGTGAAAATTAGTAATATTAATGGCAAAGGTAAACCGATTATTCTGCGGGGACATGAAGGCAGTGTGGAAACAGTACAATTTAACCCGGATGGGGAAAGTATTGTGACTGCTGGTTGGGATGGTACGGTGAGAATTTGGAATAATAGAGGCAAACAACAAGCTATATTACAGGGTAAATCCGGCGGTGTCTGGACGTTTAATTTTAGTCCGAGTGGTGAGCAAATAGTCACCAGTGGCGAGGATGGCAATGCTTATATTTGGGATAATACAGGTGAACAGTTAAACAAATTAAGTGGTCATCAGGGTATGATCACCAGTGTTATTTATAGTCCCGATGGGCAGTATATTAGTACGGCTGATAGTGCTGGTATGATTAGGTTATGGACTAATACAGGTTGGTTAATTAATCTATTTAACGGTCATCAAGGGCGAGTGTGGGATATGAATTTCAGCCCGAATAGTCAACAATTATTAACGGTAGGGGAAGATAATATTGCTCGGATTTGGCAGTTAAAAGAACATTATTTAACAAATTTACCGGGTAATAAGGAAATGTTCGGCACGGTGAATTTTAGCCCAGACGGTCAACTATTAGCCACGGGTGGTATTGATGGATCGGTGAGAATTTGGGATATACAAGGTAAACCGATTGCCCGCTTTAAAGGTTATTTAGGAATGTTTCAGAATATTAATTTCAGTCCGGATCATCAACTATTAGTAACAGCAGGCGATGACGGTCCGCCCCGTCTCTGGCAAATATCGGGCAAGGAGGTAAGAGCGTTTACTGGTGGTCAAGGAGCGATTCATTTAATGAGGTTTAGCCCCGATGGGAAAACTTTAGTAGCAGTCAATGATCAAGGTAATATGACTTTCTGGAATAAAGACGGCAAAATCCTCAAAAATATTAAAACTAATCAGGCAAAAATCCTAGATGTGAATTTCAGTCGTGATGGTAAATTCCTGGCAACAGCAGGGAGCGATCGCACTGGTCGGATTTGGGATATAAATGGTGGGGCGATCGCTGTATTAAAAGGGCATGAAAAAGCGGTGAATAGTATTAATTTTAGTGCTGATGGGCAGAAGTTAGTAACAGGTAGTGCTGACGGTCTGGTGAGAATTTGGGATATGCAAGGAAATCTATTAAAGGCATTTAATACCGATTTAGGTAATGTCAGAAAAGTTGCTTTTAGTCAAGATAATCAAGTCATATTATCCCTGGGTGAAAATGATGTATTAAGGATGTGGGATAATACAGGGCGATTATTCAAGGAATGGCAACAGGTGAAAAATTTTCGCTCTGATGGTCAAATAGTCGCAACGTTACCCAATAATAATCTACAATTATGGCAAGTGCAGGATTTGAATCAATTATTAACTAAAGGTTGTGATTGGTTAAAAGATTATTTAACAGCTCATCCAGAGGAAAAGAAAAGTTTACCAATTTGCAAAAAATAAAATAAATCATACCGGGAAAAATCCTCGCAGGGGCGGGTTTTTAAACAATCTTTAATCCTGACAAAAAAATATCATGCCAACCCGCCCTGCCTCATCAGTGTGTCATGGCCTCTGACAATTATGGTATTGAAGTCAAATATTAATCACCTTGACAAGACAAAAATATCAATCATTTGTTATGATAATTAATTATTTTGAATAATCATAGTGAATTAAAATGTCTAACTTACAAGAAATTGAAACCAAAATCAAACAGCTATCTAACCATGAAATACATCAGTTAGCTACGTGGCTGAATAATTACATAGACGATTTATGGGATGAACAAATGGAGGTTGATTTGGCAGAAGGTAAATTAGCTCAGATAATTGCTAAAGCAGAAACAGATATTTTACACAATAATATTCAGGAAATTGATGAAATTCTTGCCAACTAATGATTTTTGGCAGTGTCAATTAGATAATCTAGTTTCATCCCATTCCCCTCTAATTTCTCGTTGCCATGCCACAGCATTAATATTTTTAAAGGCTTTTACTTTTCCCGCTAATTGATTGATTTGATGAGGATTTTTTGATTTAGCTTTAATAATAACTTGCACCTCTTGGGCTTCCTCAATTTCTCCCTGATACTGTTGAGGAATCACAATTACACCTTGATTAATAGTGGTGATAAATTCAATACTTTCATTCATGACATTCACCTTTGAATAGGGAATAGAGAATAGTTGAATTTTATCACAATTTTGTTTGTTAAAAAGAAAACTGCTATAATAATTTTCCATTAATACTCAATTTATTCAAGTTATTCAATAGGGAATATTATGGCCCGGTGTGCATTAGTAGTTGGTTTATCTCAATATCCCGCAAATATTGGTTCCCTAGAGCAACCTCCTATTGATGCAGAAAAAATAGCTCAAATATTAGAAGAACATGGCGAATACGTTGTTAAACGTTTACCCGAAAGTTGGAATGAAGCAACTAATAAATATGAAATTGATCCGCAAGGAGAGGTAACATCTGATGATTTAGCCAAAGCCTTAAAAAATTTATTAATAGATTCTTGTCAAGATGGTCAAAATATTGATGCCCTAATTTATTTTGCTGGTCATGGTTTAACCACCATTAATAATATGGGGCAAAAGCAAGCATATTTAGCTGTTTCTAATACGCAAATTACTATAAAAAACGATCAAATTATCAAATGTGAAGATGGTATTTTGTTTGAGAATCTTAATACTTTAATTCAAGAATCTCAAGTACAGAACTTAGTTTTAATTTTAGATTGTTGTCATAGTGGTTTTTTTATTGAAAGAGTGATAACTGAAAAGAGTTTTTCGGCCTTCGGTAACAGTTCATCACAGCAGAAACATCGTAATTATTATTGTATTTGTGCTTGTCAAAGCCTGGAAAAATCTACGGTATTAATAGGTGATGATCATAGTATTTTTTCTCAGGCGGTAATTAATGGTTTAGATCAAGTGAATGCTAATGATCAGGGAAAAATTACTACAGAGCGTCTTTATGATTATATTCAATCTGAATTGAGCAAAAAGGGTCCTAAATTTGGGCAGACTGCTATTAAAATGGGATGGGGTGAGGGAATTAATATTATTAGTTATCCCATTGATCAAATATCTCATAAGAATCCTAGTTATCCCCTATTTCCTAATAATCTGGATGCCTTATCGGCTGATCAATTTATCGGGCGAGATGATGATTTACCGAAAATTCACGAAAAATTGCAAGGTCGCTCAGAGAATAGAGGTAAACCTTTAATCATCACGGCGGTGGCTGGAATGTCGGGGGTGGGGAAAAGTGAGTTAGCCCGTCAATACGCTCATCAATATCAGCAGGAATACGCCGGCGGTATTTGTTGGTTAGCGGCTAATTTGGGTAAATCACAAATTTTAACTGATTTATCGGCTTTTATGTTCGGCAATTTTTATGTGCAGTTACCGGCGGAAGCGACGAATTGGCCGACAAAACAAATTGCTCAATATTTTTGGCAACGTTGGCAAACACCCGGTAATATTTTATTGATTTTTGATGATGTCAAACAATATACTGATATTCAGGACTTTTTGCCTAGTGATCAGCGGTTTTGGGTATTGTCAACTAGTCAAATAGATTTTTCTAATAATCGGCAGGTGGAGCCTTATCCTTTAGAGGTGTTACTGCGGGAGAAGTCTTTAGAATTATTAACATCTTTTATTGGGTCGGATCGGATTAACAAAGAAGCGGCGATCGCTAATCAGTTATGTGACTTTTTAGGTGATTTACCTTTGGGTTTAGATTTGGCGGGGCGGTATTTAAAGGAGTTTGCTAATTTGCCTTTATCAGCCTATTGGCAACGCTTACAAGCGATGAAAATAGATCACCAGTCCCTAGATGATGCCAACCATCCTAATCGGAGCGAACAAACTAAGCGGGGGGTGATGACTGCTTTTCAGGTGACGTGGGAAAGGATCGGCGAAATACATCCTAATAGTCAAGAGTTAGCCGTTTATTTTAGTTTATATGCCCCAGCTCCCATACCTTTTGCTATTGATCATGACAATTATGATCAGTCTATGGAAGACAAAGAAAAATCTCTGAATACTTTATTAGACTGGCATATTATGAAAAAAGTATCAGCAGATTCATACAGATTGCATAACCTCATGCGGGAATTTTTGCAGAAAAAATTAACTGAGTTAGAAAATGGGGAAGAATTAAAACGGCTGTTTCTCGCAGAAATGATTAATGTAGCTCAACAAATTAAATATCCTGTAACTAAGGAGATTATTCAAAATCTCTTACCCTACATAGAACACATAACAGAAGTTGCTAATAATTATGTTGCCGATCTGAAAACTCATTTTATTGATGATTTAATTAAACCCTATAATCGTTTAGGACGCTTCTATGAAGATCAAGGTCTTTATAATATTGCCCAATACTGGCGAGAACAATGTTTGGATGTAGCAGAAAAGAATTTACCCGCCGATCATCCTGATTTAGCTATTAGCTACAATGAATTAGCTAATCTATACCAATCTCAAGGGAAATATGAGCAGGCTGAATCTCTCTTTCTCAAAGCGATCGCCATAGGAGAAAAAACATTATCAGCAGACCATCCTCAATTAGCTATTCGTTACAACAATTTAGCTAATCTATACGAATCCCAAGGGAAGTATGAGCAGGCTGAATCTCTCTTTCTCAAAGCGATCGCCATAGGAGAAAAAACATTATCAGCAGACCATCCTCAATTAGCTATACTTTACAACAATTTAGCTAATCTATACGAATCCCAAGGGAAGTATGAGCAGGCTGAATCTCTCTATCTAAAAGCGATCGCCATAGATGAAAAAACATTATCAGCCGACCATCCTGATTTAGCTCGTGATTACGACAATTTAGCGGGATTATACAAGTCCCAGGGGAAATATGAGGAGGCTGAATCTCTCTATCTAAAAGCGATCGCCATAGGTGAAAAAACATTATCAGCCGACCATCCTCATTTAGCTATTCATTACAACAATTTAGCGTTACTATACAAATCGCAAGGGAAGTATGAGGAGGCTGAAACTCTCTATCTAAGAGCGATCGCCATAGGAGAAAAAACATTATCAGCCGACCATCCTGATTTAGCTACTCATTACAACAATTTAGCGGGACTATACGAATACCAAGGGAAGTATAAGCAGGCTGAAACTCTCTATCTAAGAGCGATCGCCATAGGAGAAAAAACATTATCAACAGACCATCCTGATTTAGCTACCTGGTACAACAATTTAGCGTTACTATACAAATCCCAAGGGAAGTATGAGCAGGCTGAATCTTTCTTTCTAAAAGCGATCGCCATAGATGAAAAATCTTTACCCACTGATCATCCTGATTTAGCTCGTGATTACAACAATTTAGCGGGACTATACGAATCTCAAGGGAAGTATGAGCAGGCTGAATCTCTCTATCAAAAAGCGATCGCCATAGATGAAAAATCTTTACCCGCCGATCATCCTCAATTAGCTACTGATTACAACAATTTAGCGGGACTATACGAATCTCAAGGGAAGTATGAGCAGGCTGAACCTATTTATTTAAAGGCATTGGAAATTTTCATGGATAAATTAGGCATTGAACACCCTCATACTCAAACAGTTGCAAATAATTTAATTGATTTTTGGCAAACAGCAATTGCTGAAGGACGAGCAGAAGAATTAAAACTATTACATGAACATCCTTTGGGGCAAAGGGTTTTAGAAAATACTATTAAGCAAGAATAGTTAATTATCGCTAAAACACTTCACCAAATCAATACTAATAAGACTCACTCACCGCTAACTGCATCTTCTCGATCGCCCGCCAAACCCCTTGACTATCGACAGTATTTCAAGATATGCAAAAAAAATTTTTAATATCTTTTATTCCCCTAAATGTTTGTGTGGTACATGATCATTAATTAACTGTAACTCTGGATTTTTCTCTAATAATACCCGTACCTCGTCCCAACCAAATATCTCATCCGGTTGCAGATCATATTCATAAATTGATTCATAAATTATCTTAATTAATTGCCAATCCTCCTCCGTATCTAAGGTTAAACGATAATCAGAATAATCCTTGTCACTAGCTTGGTTATGTAGGTAAAACTTGTCTGGATGTAAATAAATATAGGGCGTAACGTGCTCTTTTTCATAGCCCAAAGTAGCAGATTGATAAGCCTTTGTCAAAGCATTAAAAGTAAAAATTTCTGTCTCTAAACCTCTGGGATAACTACGATGCAGACAATTACTTAAATAATCTATGGGTAAACCACCTTTCAAGGCTTTGATAAAAGACCATAACATCTCCGTGACAATCACCGGATCTAATAGGGGACAATCGGCTGTAATTCTGACTATGACATCTGCTTGATATGCCTGAGCTGTGAGATAATATCTCTCTAATACATTGTTTTCACTACCCCGAAACCAATTGACTTGATATTTTTCTGCTTCTGCCACAATCACATCATCATGCGGTTGATTAGTAGTCGCAACAACTATTTGATCAATCAGTTGACAAGCCTTGACTCGCCGAATTACCTGGGCTAAAACCGTGCGATCGCCCAAGGTTTTCATCACCTTGCCAGGTAAACGGGTGGAACCCATGCGGGCCTGAATAATAGCGACGATTTTTACTGAGTCATCCATAAAATAGTTTTCCTAGCGATCGCCCAAATAATTACTTCCCGCTTGTAATAATTAATTAGACATTTGACGTTTATATATAAACAACTGCGTTTTAGACAGTAATTAATTAACTTTATCTGATTTTTTTGGCCATATATCTACCAATTTATACATTTATTAGCCCAAATAAAGATAAGAAAACCTTGATTTTCAGCCTGTTTGGTAAAATATGAGAAATTAAGTTAATATAAATTAACATAACTTAACTGAAAAAAAGTCCCAATCCATAAAAACATAAATATAAGGAGGAAATACCTCGGTGAATAATAAACGATGGCGGAATGCGGGCCTATATGCTCTGTTAGCAATAGTGGTAATAGCTTTGGCAACGGCATTTTTTGATCAAAAGCCCGAAACTAGGGAAATATGGAAATATAGTCAATTCATTCAAGAAGTAGAAGGTAATCGGGTTGAAAAGGTTAGTATTAGTGCCGATCGCACCAAGGCCCTAGTCACAGCCCAAGATGGTGCAAAAGTTTTTGTTAACTTACCAAATGACCCTGACTTAATCAATATTCTCACTAAACATAATATTGATATTTCAGTCTTACCCCAAACGGATGAGGGTTTCTGGTTCAAGGCAGCCAGTAGTTTATTTTTCCCTATATTGTTACTTGTCGGTTTATTTTTCTTACTCCGACGTGCCCAGAATGGTCCTGGTAATCAGGCAATGAATTTTGGTAAGTCGAAAGCAAGGGTACAAATGGAACCGCAAACCCAGGTAACTTTTGGTGATGTGGCGGGGATTGAACAGGCCAAATTAGAATTATCGGAAGTAGTAGATTTCCTAAAAAATGGCGATCGCTTCACCGCAGTGGGAGCGAAAATCCCGAAAGGAGTATTATTAGTCGGACCACCAGGAACAGGTAAAACCCTATTAGCAAAAGCTGTAGCAGGGGAAGCTGGTGTACCATTCTTCTCAATTTCCGGTTCTGAATTTGTGGAAATGTTTGTGGGTGTCGGTGCATCCCGTGTGAGAGATTTATTTGAACAGGCAAAAACTAACGCCCCCTGTATTGTATTTATTGATGAAATTGATGCTGTCGGTCGCCAACGGGGAGCCGGTTTAGGTGGTGGTAATGATGAACGGGAACAAACTTTAAACCAATTATTAACTGAAATGGATGGTTTTGAAGGGAATACGGGCATTATTGTGATTGCGGCGACTAATAGACCGGATGTATTGGATTCTGCTTTAATGCGTCCCGGTCGTTTTGACCGGCAAGTTGTAGTAGATCGGCCCGATTATGCTGGTCGTCTGGAAATATTACGAGTTCATGCCAGAGGCAAGAGTATTGGCAAGGATATTGACTTAGAAAGAATTGCCCGCCGTACTCCTGGTTTTACCGGAGCTGATTTATCTAACCTATTAAATGAAGCTGCTATTTTAGCCGCCCGTCGTAATTTAACTGAAATCTCGATGGATGAGGTAAATGACGCAATTGATCGGATATTAGCTGGACCAGAAAAGAAAGACCGAGTAATGAGCGAAAAACGCAAATTATTAGTGGCTTATCATGAAGCTGGTCATGCTTTAGTCGGTGCTTTAATGCCTGATTATGATCCGGTACAAAAAATCAGTATTATTCCCAGAGGTCAAGCCGGTGGTTTAACTTGGTTTACACCCAGTGAAGATCGGATGGATTCTGGTTTATATTCCCGCGCTTATTTGCAAAATCAAATGGCTGTAGCTTTAGGTGGTCGGATTGCTGAGGAAATTATTTTTGGTGAGGAAGAAGTCACCACTGGTGCTTCCAATGATTTACAGCAGGTAACGAGAGTTGCCCGGCAAATGGTGACTCGTTTCGGCATGAGCGATCGCTTAGGTCCGGTAGCTTTAGGCAGACAAAACGGTAATATGTTCCTCGGTCGGGATATTATCGCTGAACGGGATTTCTCTGAGGAAACCGCAGCTGCGATTGATGACGAAGTAAGAAACTTAGTTGATCAGGCTTATCGGCGGGCGAAGGAAGTATTAGTCGGTAATAAACCTGTTTTAGATAAGTTATCTGAAATGTTAATGGAAAAAGAAACAGTTGATGCAGAAGAATTACAAGAGTTATTAGCAAATAGTGATGTAAAAATGGCTGCTTTAGCTTCTTAATTTTTTCATCTTGATTAATATAAAACCCCTATTGATTAATTCAAATAGGGGGTTTTTTCTGGCTAAAAAGTGTAAATATTTTGCAAAACTAGGGGCAATTCATGAATTTCCCCACGGTCGGTAATATTAGTTTGGGTTTCGTTCTTCAACCCAACCTACTACTGGGATTTTTAATAATTTAGATATTGTCAGAACTTTCAGACTTTGACTCATCCAAAGCACCATCTAAACTATCATCAATATTATTTACATCAGACACCTGAGAATAGATGACTTCTACTTCCGTCGTAGTTACCTGCACTGCCTTGATCAGATCATTATCCATTTTTTCCACAGTAGTTGTCACCGATTCAGTCACCACCTGACTAATACCTTCTAATATTACAGACGTTGTTTCTGTAATATTAGCATCATCATTATTAGATTCATTATTTAATTGATCTTCAATTACTTCTGCCACACTAGATAGAATATCACTAGTTGTATTCTCACTAATAGCAGCTTTTTCCTCCATTGTGTCATTCACCTGAAAAGGATTATCAATAGATGCAATAATGACTTCATCCTCTGCTGACAAACTATCATCTCCTTGATCAAAAAGTTCTTCAAAAACTACTATTTCTTTTTCAATACCAGCATCCATTACTTTATCAGATTGCATAGTATTAGCAGTTGCCGTATCGTTTTCTGCCGGCGAATTATTAGCTAAATTTTCAGTGAAATTATTGATATTATCACTAACTGATTTGACCGAATCTTCTGTTTTATCAGCAATTACATCCGTTAGCTGTTTACTGACATCGCTTACAGTCTCAGATATATTATTAACAACTAATTTCTCATCAGTTTTAATAGTAGCAGGTGATTTATTACCCTTGCGGAAATTGTTAAAAAAGCCAGTCACAGGTTTTAATACACTAGCAAAACCAGCAGATTTTTTCTCCGGTTTCACCGCTTCTTTAATATTAGCGATCGCCCCTTCAGTTTTTTCTGTTACGGATGTAGTCAGAGATTCAGCTTTTTCACCAATCGCTTCCCCCCATTCATCAACTGTCGTATCAATATTTTCTGCTAATTGATCCGTCACCTTTTCTGTGGGTAAAACCTCCTCGATTTTTTCCCCAACAGTTTCCCCGACAGTCGTTAATTTCTCAGTTCCTGCCTGTAATATTTCTTCCGTATTAGTCGTAATATTAGAGGCGATCGCCCCAGCAGTATTAGATAATTGATTCCCCAAATTTTCTGTGGTATCAATAACCTGCTCTGCTAAACCAGATAAACTATCTGAAACTTCAGTTATCGTTGGTATTTGGTCACTAACAGCAGTAGCAATCTCTGCCATATTTTCCTGTACTGTTTCCGCTACTGTAGCTACCTGATCAGCAGGAGAATCTTTAACTTTTGTTAAATTCTTTTTCTGTTTAGCTGATTTAGGAAAAAGCCCAGAAAACTTACTAGTTTTCTCCGCTATTTCCGTCGAGTTAACAGGAGTCTTTTCTAATAAAGGAGTTAAATCCCGTCTTAATAAAAGAGTTTGCCAGCCAAACCATAATAATAAAGATACCCCAGCCGTTTCCCCTAATAATACGGCCCCTGTTATTCGTCCCGCACATAACCATAAAATGAGGGCATAAAATAAACCGATTCCACTCCAAATGAAATCCCCTCGTCGGTGTACTTCTGGAAAGAAAAAGGCGGACATATATAAGGTTAAACTGCCAATACCAACTAATATGGCCAACAAATAGGCAAGCATAGAATTAACTCCTATTAATATATCAATATACTTAAGAGCCCATTTTATCTTAATACTGGTGCATGATTGCCTGACCCCTCAAACAGCTTTATTCATGGGCCACTAATATTGATTGATCAAAAATTATATTGATTTAATAATGGCGTGAAAGTTGCTATAAAAACGGTTACAACAGTAAAAATGGTGACAAAATAGATGAAAAAATAAAATAATAATATAATATAAAACCTAATTAATCAGGAGAAATAATTATGTCTGAGACAGAAAATCAAGCTAATAATCAAATGCCAGAGGATGAGGAACACCTAGATAAATTACATAAAATGGTTGATCATGCTTTAGCTGATGGTAAATTAAATAGACAAGAAATGCAGGATATTAAAAGAGAAATCTATGCTGATAAAAAAGTTACTCCAGGGGAAGCCAAGATTTCTAGGGAATTATCTAAGCAAATTTTTGAGGGTGAGGTAGCCATGGAAGATTGAAATAATCTTGATGTGATGAAAGATATTGATAGCGGTCGTCTTCCCTATGTAGGGCAATTCGTGAATTGCCCATACGCTATATCATTAACTTTTTGATACAATCAAGTTATTTGCCAGCATTTAAACCGATCACACCGATTACAATTAAAGCAATAGAAATTAGTTTAGTCATACTGCTAGATTCTTTAAACCACAATATACCAATCAGCGAAATGAGAACTGTACCTACTCCTGACCAAATAGAATAGGCAATACTCACATCTATTTTTTTCAAAGAAATTGTTAGACAGGTAAAAGATAATCCATAAAATACAAATATTGCCACAGAAGGTAATATTTTAGTAAAACCTTCCGATAGCTTCATACAAGTTGTACCAGTAATTTCAAAGATGATGGCGAAAAATAAATAAATTAGACTAATTTTATCCACTTTTTTTATAAATATTCATTATTTGCATTGACAGATTAGAGCAATTTGCTGTTGTATTGATCATTATGAAATGATAACAGAAAATTGATCAATTAATACCTACAGTAATTCTCAAGATTAAATTTTATAGCTTTTTATCAAGAACAAATAACTTTAGTTAAACAATTTACATTTAAAATAAATAATCAAAGAAATTTTTAATTAAGATTAAATCATTGACAATTTATTAAGGTATTGCTACGGTGAATCTATATCATTTAATAATTGAGAGATTCAAAATGGATGAAATTATTGATAAAATAGCTGCATTGGGTGTGCCTGGTTTAGTGTTATTAGTAGCAATGGCAATTACAGGTTGGGCAGGAGCGGCTGCTATTACTACAGCCTTAGCTATGTTAGGTGGTCCCTTTGGAATGTTAGGTGGCATAGCTGTTTTAGGCATTTTAGGAATAATATCTAAGGGATTAGCTGAATACGGGTTTGAGAAAATGTTTCAAGGGGTAGTAGATAGACTGCAAGCTAGTGGTAAATCTAAAGCAAGTATAGAAGCAGAAATTGAATCATATTTTTTTATTTCTCGGACTCTCAAGTTAAAAATTAAAGATTATCTCCATCATCTTAATTAATTCTTATTAAATTTGCCATCTAACAGAAAGATCTTACTAACTATTAATAATCTGTTTCACCACCGTTAAAGCTGAATAAGAAACCCCCGCCGTACCTTCGCCCGGATGGGTAGAATCACCAACTAACCATAAATTCGGTAAAGGTGTGCGATTCCCAATACCAAAGGGACCAAAGGTTTTCACCCGTTGCCCGACACCACCGACAAAACCCTTTAGCCGTCCTGTATAACGTTGAAAAGTGCGGGGTGTAGCAGCTTCCTGATGAATAATATTTTCGGCAGTCAGTTGGAAATATTCCCCTAAACGAGTGATCGCCCTGTTAGTATAAGATGCTTTTAAATCTTCATAAGCTAATTCATCGCCAAACCAAAGATCAGCGTTAGTAAAACTAGAGGCAATTACCGTTGCACAACCAGCAGGCGATCGCCCGTCGCCGGCATGACTCACCGAGACAAATAAAGAATTATTTTCCCCAATCGGTCCGTCATAATCATAGAAAAATTGTAAATGGGGCGGACAATTCGCTGGAATAGCTGTTTCTTTCACCCCTAAATAAATGACAAAGGCACTAGAAGGATTGATTAATTTATTGACTCGTTGCCGATAAATTGACCAATTTAAACGGGTTAACCAATCGCTATCCACTAAATTAGGTTGATCGACCATCGTCACTAAATTTTGTACTGTCACATTCGCCACCACCTGATCAGCCGGATGCCAGGTTACTTCATTTTTGGGCGATCGCACGGTCACACCAGTGACTTTCCCTGCTTCCGTGGTAATCGTTTCTACCGTATGACGCATGAATAATTGACCACCATCCCTTTCTAAAGAATCTATTAAGCGATCGCTCAATACCTGCATACTACCCTGTAAATGAGATAAACCTTGGGGTAATTGGGAAACACCTAAGGCTGTAGCCGCATATAACAGAGCCGTTTCATCCGTCTTCACTTGCGAATATAATTTTAATTGTAAATCGAGAAAAGTCTTTAACCGTTGATCATGACTTACACCAAATAAACGTAAAGCATCTGCTACCGTCATTAAGGTAAAAGGCACAGTTAATAAAGTATCCGGGCGAATCGCTTGGATTAACTGCCCAACATCCCACAAATTAGCCGGTGGTAAAACGGGATCCCGTTCCTGAAACCGCCAACTAATATCAAATAATAAGTCTAAAAATTGCCAAAATTTTTCACTACCAGGAAATTGTCTTAATCTTTCTGCTTGCCATTTTGCTGGCTCCCGCCAAACATTCACCGGCTCAGTTTCTCCTGGTAAAAATACTGCACAGGCTGGATCACAGGGAGTAGCCTCCGGCAAATCAATGCCTAATTCTTGAAAAATCCGATAATGTATGCCACCGGGTTCTAACCCCGCTACCTGCGTCGCTCCCACATCAAAAGTAAAACCCCGTCTTTGAAAAGTTGATGCACAACCACCAGGGGCGATCGCCTGATCGAAAATTGTCACCTCATAGCCCCGATGAGCTAATAAAGCTCCGGCTGTGAGACCACCAATCCCGCAACCAATGACAATTACTTTTTCTCGCTGTTCTGGAATTTTTGCCGATAGTTGAGGCGGGGGAATATTTGTCATAAATATTAGCTAATTTACCTGATTTAATTTATTTGATTTTCATATCATCTTAATTTGTCCTTGAAAAACTATAACAATCCTATTTTGACCCCAGGATAGTATGGCAGTTGATCAATTGTCCTATGGTATGTTGATCCGGCGTGTTAATCATCATAATTTTTTGTCTATCTAGGTGATGTGAAATTTAGTGAGGTGAAAATTACTAGATTGCTGACTGTATCAAGAGAATTTTCTGATCAAACAAAATTCTTTGCTAGGTGTGCTGAATTCAGCTACCTATCTCAGTAAGTATTAATAGTAAGTATCAATAATTAATATTCATCAGAGAAAAAATACCAGTTGGGGCCAGTTACTCATAACCCTGGTATAAAAACAAGTTAGACCATAAGTATTAAATAAACTTAATCTTGCCAATCAGTGAGATTACTGATAGACAAATTCGATTAAGAAATGCTAAGAATAAGGGGTGAGACCCTCTATGTGTGTAACCAACTACTTAAGTATTTAAAATTAAGTATTAAAAAGGGTTGTATCTGTTTCATATTGATGCTCTTACTATTTGAGGAGACTTGCCACCGTGCATACAAAATCTGTTCCACCTATTAATAATTCACCTATTTATAGGCCAGTTTCCTCTGACCCTGTGAGTAGTGCAAAAGTAATGAACGAGCAATATTTATCTAAATTCATCCAATATTTACCTAATGCCACCGCCATGTTAGATCAGCAGATGCGGTATTTAGTCTGTTCTGATCAGTGGCAAAGTCAGTGGGAATTGAGCTATCAATTATTAGGTTTATCTCATTATGAAATTTTCCCGGATTTATCGGCTGCTTGGCGACATCAGGCAGAACAATGTTTAACAGGTGATTTACCTACAAGTAAAATTGAATTATTGATGACTATTCCCAATGGTCGTAAGCAGTGGGTGAGTTGGTTAATGCAACCTTGGTCTGATCAGACAGGGGCGATCGCTGGTTTAATGTTATCGGCAGAAATTGTTAGTGAACGGAAACAGGCAGAATTAGATCTATTAGAAAATCAAGAACAATTGGAAGCGGTATTAGATGCTGTGCCGGGTTTAGTCTCCTGGATTGATGATGATTTGAAATATTTGGGAGTAAATCGTCATTTAGCTAATAGTTTTGATTTACCAGCCAAAATATTTGTCGGTCGGGAAGTCGGTTTTTTACAAACTAGCCGTAAATTTAATGATTTTGTCTATGAATTTTTTGCTAGTGATTTATGGACAGCTTCCAGGGAAATTACGGCTGATGTCAAAGGTGAAAGTAAAACCTATTTAATTGTTGCTCAAAAATACCATCGTCGGCAATCCGCTTTAGCTGCCGTATTTGTCGGCTTAGATATTACCCTGCGTTTAAAAACGGAAAGAGCCTTAAGGCGATCAGAGGAAAAATATCGGACTTTAACGGAAAATTTCCCGAATGGTTTAGTTTTATTATTTGATCAAGATTTACGTTATACCCTAGCCGAGGGAGAAGAATTGGCAAAAATGGGTTTATCTAAGGTAAATATTGAAGGTAAACGTTTAAATCAAGTATTCTTGCCAGAGTTAGCCCAACTATTTTTACCAGATTATCAATTAGCTTTGAGTGGTGGTTGCACAGCTAGGCAGTTTAGTTACCGTAATCAAGTTTATCAAGCCCATATTTTACCGCTGACTAATGAAGCGGGAGAAGTATTTGCTGGCATGATGATGACTCAAAATGTTACAGCTAGTGTCGATGCTATGCAAGCGGTGCAAAATTCTGAAGAACAGTTACGCTTAAAAACTATTGAGTTAGCAGAGACTTTACAAAAGTTAAATTCAGCTACTACGCAGTTAATTCAAAAACATAAAATGTCTTCCCTCGGTCAATTAGTGGCAGCGGTTGCCCATGAAATTAATAATCCGGTTAATTTTATTTCTGGTAATATTGCCCATGCGAATAACTATGCTCAAGATTTATTAAAACTGGTGGAATTATATCGGGAATATTACCCTGAGCCTGTGCCTATCATAGAAAATGAAATAGAAGAAATGGGATTAGAGTTTATGAAAAAAGACTTACCCAAGTTATTGTCTTCTATGGCTTTGGGCTCAGAACGGATCAGGGGTGTTGTGCGATCGCTCCGACAATTTTCCCATTTGGATGAAGCAGCTATGAAGCCGGTGGATATTCATGAAGGTTTGGAAAGTACCCTATTAATTTTACAAAATCGTTTACAAGCTAAGGGTGGTCGGCCTGGTGTGACAGTGATTAAACAATATAGTAATTTACCCCTAGTGGAATGTTATGCCGGTCAGTTAAATCAAGTATTCATGCAGATTTTAACTAATGCGATTGATGCCTTGGAGGATGAAAATAATGAGGTGAATGGTATTGCCCCGCCGACTATTTATATTAGAACTATTATGAATAATGAAAACGAGGTGAGGATTGCCATTTCTGATAATGGTCCGGGCATCGAAGAAAAAGATTTACCCCTAATTTTTGATTCTTTATTTACTACTAAACCTTTAGGGCGGGGAACGGGTATTGGTTTAACTATTGCCTACGATTTAATAGTAGATAAACACGGTGGTAATTTATTATGCCATTCTGTATTGGGGCAGGGTACGGAATTTATTATTGAAATCCCGATTCATCAAGATCAAATCAAAGATATTAATAATGTTGATGAGTTAGAGGAAATGGCAAATAATTTTCCACTCCTTAAAAAATCTGACGCAACACACGCATAACCCGCATAACCAACGTGGGGCAATTCACAAATTGCCCCTACTGTCCTTGAATAATCAATTTTCAGATATGTAGGGTGTGTTAACGAAGTGTAACACACCATTCCAAGGGTCTATCAGAAATTTTGTCTTAACTACCTGAGTGGCTACTATAATACCAAAATTATTCACAAAAAATAGTCATCTTTTTTATAAAAAAGATGACTATTTTTTTATTTAAACAAAAAGTTAATCTCTATTAACAATTAACAATCAATTAACAATCGTAATAGAGAGCAAACTCATAGGGATGAGGACGTAAACGCATGGGGTTAACTTCATTATCTAACTTGTATTCAATCCAGGTTTGGATTAAATCATCAGTAAATACTCCGCCTGTAGTTAAAAATTCATGATCTTTTTCTAAGGCTTCTAAAGCACCTTCCAAAGAACCAGGAGTAGAAGGAATCTTACTCAATTCTTCAGGACTTAGATCATAAATATCCACATCTAAAGATTCACCTGGATCAATCTCATTTTTAATCCCATCAATACCAGCACACAACATAGCGGCAAAAGCTAAATAGGGATTACAGGTAGCATCAGGACAACGGAACTCTAAACGTTTGGCTTTAGGATTAGGACCAGATAAAGGAATCCGAATAGAAGCAGAACGATTACCTTGAGAATAGGCTAAGTTTACAGGAGCCTCAAAACCCGGTACTAAACGTTTGTAAGAGTTAGTAGAAGGATTAGTAAAAGCTAACAGAGCTGGGGCGTGTTTTAACAAACCACCAATATAATGTAAAGCCATCTTACTCAAGTTAGCGTAACCATCACCCCAGAATAAAGGTTGACCATCTTTCCAAATAGACTGGTGAGTGTGCATACCAGAACCATTATCATTAAATAAAGGTTTCGGCATGAAAGTAATAGTTTTACCGTGTTTGCTACCAACGTTCTTAATAACGTATTTGTAAATCATTAAGTTATCAGCGGCTTCAACCAAAGTACCAAATTGAAAACCTAATTCGCACTGACCACCAGTTGCTACTTCATGGTGATGTTTCTCAATCGGTACACCACATTTCGCCATAACTAAAAGCATTTCTGACCGTAAATCCTGAGATGTATCCGTCGGAGCTACGGGGAAATAACCCTGTTTATAACCAGGTTTATAAGCCTTATTACCGCCTGGCTCTTCCTTACCAGAATTCCAACGACCCTCAATACTATCTAAATAATAATAACCCCGGTTTTCTGCCTGTTCAAAACGGACATCTTCAAAAATAAAGAATTCTGCTTCTGGACCAAAAAAGGCAGTATCACCTAAACCAGTGCTTTTTAAATAATCTACAGCTTTTTGAGCAATCACCCTGGGACAACGATCATAGGGCTGTCCGGTCCGAGGCTCTTTAATACTACAAATAACGCTTAATGTAGGTATTTCCATAAAAGGATCGATCCAGGCCGTAGTCGGGTCGAGGACCATGGTCATATCCGATTCATTAATACTTTTCCAGCCCCGAATACTGGAACCATCAAAGGCAACACCATCAGTAAAAGAACTCTCATCGATTTGGGAACGGTGAAGGGTCAAATGTTGCCAAATTCCCGGCATATCGATAAATTTCAAGTCGATTAGCTCGATATTATCTCTTTCAATCCAACTTAATACGTCTGCTGCCGTTTTGGCCATGGATAAACTCCTGAATATTACTTAAGATTTTGGCCTAGATATTTCACTAGTTGTAAGTTTTATGAATTGAGAGTCAAATGCTTGATCGCACTAAGTCAACCTTGTGCCAACAATTAGCAAACTAGTCAATAACTGTTAAGCAATAAAACTCTTGTCACAATTTGGACTAAATGACCTAGTGTTTTTTGTATTCCCTGCTACATTTCCCCAAAATCATCGGCAATGTAAATAATTATTGAGGGTTACTTAAGTATTTCTCGCCTTTTCCTGCTCCCCTCTTAATACTAGAAAACCCTTAATAAAAAAGCCTTTGCGGTTTGTTTTGCTAGTTTAAACAAGGAGAGGCAAGCTGGCTATCAAATAAAACAATCTAATTTATTTTCCTGGAAGAAAATGGGCAAGATGTCATAAAAATTTACTCTTGTGGGATCAAAGGGCGTGGTATCCTGGTTAAAAATCGTCATTTAATAAAGATAGTTGGGAGATACACTGAATGCGGGATGCTGTTACTACCCTCATCGGCACTTACGATGTCGCAGGTCGCTATTTAGACCGTGACGCTTTGGAGCGGTTAAAGTCTTATTTTTCTAGTGGTACTGCCCGAATCCAGGCCGCTAATGTGATTAATGGTAATGCTGCGGCCATTGTTAAACAAACAGGGGCCATTTTATTTGAAGCAGTGCCTGAATTAATCCGGCCCAGTGGTAATGCTTATACTACCCGTCGTTTTGCTGCTTGTTTACGGGATTTGGACTATTACTTACGTTATGCCACTTACGCTTTGATTGCTGGTGATAATGATGTATTAGATGAGCGGGTATTACAGGGATTACGGGAAACCTATAATTCTCTCACTGTACCTGTCGGTCCTGTGGTAATGGGTATTGGCATTATGAAGGACATAGTAAAAGCCCAAGTAGCAGAAGCTGGTATTTCCATTGGAGATGCTTTAGATGCTCCTTTTGATTACATGATCCGGGAATTAGGGGAAAAAGATATTTAATTTAATTAATTTAATATTTAGTTTTCTCCAGCGGGGCAGGAATATTGATCCACACCCCGCCATTTTTTAAAAAATCGGTTGATTCTGGGGGTAATAATTGGTTTTATTATCCCTTTAAATATTTTTATTATTCAGTTAATTTTTCTTGGCTAAACAAAGGTTAGATTTATTATTAGTTAGTTTGGAATTATGTACGACCCGACAGCAAGCACAAAGTTTGATTCGGGCGGGTCAGGTATTGGTAAATCGGCAGGTAATTGATAAGCCGGGAACGGAAATTAATCTGACAGCAGATATTGCGGTGAAGGAGCGATCGCCCTTTGTTTCTAGGGGCGGGCAGAAGTTGGCAAAGGCGTTAGAGGTTTTTCCCATTCAGGTGAGCGATCGCATTTGTTTAGATGGCGGTATTTCCACGGGCGGTTTTACTGATTGTTTATTAAAAGCGGGGGCTAGGTTAGTTTATGGTATTGATGTGGGTTATGGGCAGGTAGATTGGCAGTTAAGAAATGATCCACGAGTAATATTACGGGAGCGCACTAATTTACGCTATTTAACCCCAGCGGATTTATACGCTAATACAGATCAGACGTTAATACCTGATCTAGGAGTGGTAGATATTTCTTTTATTTCTTTGACTAAAGTTTTAAATAGTTTAAAACAATTATTACAAGCCCCACGGGAATTAATTTTATTAGTGAAACCGCAGTTTGAAGTGGGTAAGGAAAAGGTAGGGAAAAAAGGGGTTGTCCGATCTACAACGGATCAGGCTGATGCTATTTTTCGGGTATGTCAAGAGGCGACAACTGAGGGTTGGCAATACAGCGGGTTAACTTGGTCGCCTTTATTAGGACCGGCAGGTAATATAGAATATTTATTGTGGTTACAGGCAAATGGGGAAAATATGCCGGATTTAAGTGCGATCGCCCGAATAACAGCGGAGGCAAGTGCAACTTTAAATCATCCCAAATCAGATCAAGCTAGTAATTAAATCATGACTAATTCCCGTCAGAGAAAATTACCAAAACAATTACCGAGGTTGATTAATCAGTTATTACTGGTTTTAAGTAGTTTTCTCTATGGGGTTTTATTGGCGGTGATCGCTGCGTTGGCGATCGCAGGCAAAAATTTAGCGATATTAATTGGTGATCAGTTAATTTATAAAATTATGCTATTAGGGGAATTGTTGCGGGCAATAGATTTGATGCAAATCTCTAATATTATTATTTTTGCCTGGTTAGGCATGGGTTGTGGTTTAGTTAGTTGGTTATTACCTCTGAATATTGGGCGGCGAGTCAGTGCGATCGCCCTAATATTATTAATTCCGCTGGTGTTGAGTACGACACCAATAGTCAGATATTATGACTGGTTGGGTAAAATTGAGGAAAATCAAAAGATTTCTGGGGAACAGGCAATTAAGTTAACTGATAATTTTCTCCAGAAGCATACGGGGAAAACTGGTATTTTGGGGTTTTATTTTTACACAGGTCAAATGCCTTTGTTACCCCGTTCTCAGGCGGAAATGCAGGATTTTACGCAAGTTGGTAGAAATATGAATTCCCAGTTTGTCAGATTCACAGGTATTCCACCGGCAATTATTTCTCTATTGATGACAATATGTTTTTGGTTATTAAGAATTTTTTATGGGGCGATCGCTATTGTGGCGAGTATTATTCATTTTCAGGAGGGTTTAAGATTAGTGAAGCGGTGAAAAATATTGATAAATTGTCACCAAACAAATTTTTGATCAAATAGAAAACTTTGACCAGAGAAACCCGGTTTTTTGAAAAAACCGGGTTTCTGAGATAGCTGAAATAAAGAAAAAAGGCTAAAAAATATCGATATTGACAAGGGGGCTGAAATTCTTATATATTAAAGTTCACAGCTCTTGATGTGACAAAAGAAATAGCCACCCTGCATCCTCATCTAACTCACCTCTCTCAGTGTCTATCCAAAATGCAGGCAGATGACCATCAGATGCGTTTAACGAAAAAATTCCTTGATCATATAAAATCCATTCACCATTGACTACCCATCCTATTCTTTCTCCGATGAGACATTCCGTATCATAATCAATTTCACCACCACATTCTAGCCAAATATTTTTTTGCACACTGAAACCAAAACGACCATTACTGTATTTTACCCATAATTTATCAATCTTGCGTAAATCTTCACAGGGGAAATTATTAATTGAGTGCATATCTAACCAGCCTTCTGTTTCCCTGCTGGCTATTTGTAACATCACTCTCAAGGTTTCTTGATCTGCTTCTTTCCACTGACCATTTGCTAATAGTTTTTCTAGTTTTTCATAAATATTCAAAGTCATAATATTAGGTTAATATTAAAAATTTATTTTAATATTAACACACAAAATTATAACGGTAGAGAAACGTTTCTAATTTCTCTTTGTAGCCAAACCTAGGGCGATCGCCTATATTATTTTTTATTTTTTGTACCCTGTAAAATTTGTAATTATCTTAAGTATTTTTTCCCAAATTTTTAGTAAAGCATCTTTCCACTGACCATTTTTGAACAAATTGAATAAAATTTGGATTTTTTTAGATTGAGCAACAATAGATATGTTTTTAGCTTGATCATTTAAAGACTGCAATACCTGATCAACATTAGTAAACCGTTTTTTCAAACCGGCCTCAATTAATTTATCCAATACCTCAGCAAATTGATCACTGACTTGATTATTTCCCAAATAATCCCGCCATACCCAATCATTTTCAGAAGTATCAAATAACTGAAACGGCTCAACCAGTGTTAACAAATGAATACAAACTACACCTAAACTATATAAATCACTAGCAAATACCGCCTTACCTCGTACCTGTTCCGATGCACAGTATTGAGCAGAACCAATTACAGTTCCTGTCACTCCCAAAGCTGTTTGGGAATGAATATATTTAGCTGCTCCAAAATCTACTAATACTAACTTTTGGTCACGATTCCTTCTAATTAAATTCTCTGGCTTAATATCCCGATGTATGACATGATTTTCATGGACAAATTTCAGAATATTCAACACATCAATCATTATTTTCCTAACTTCCGCCTCTTGATAAACTGCTCCACGATTAGTCAATTCTTGCTGTAAATTGTCCCCATCAATATATTCCTGTACTAAATACTGTTGACCTTTATCTGTCACAAAATAATCAAGTAATTGGGGAATTTGGGGATTTTTGCCTAATACCTCTAATCGTTTCGCTTCCTCCTCAAATAATTGTGATGCTTTTTCAATATTATTCGTACCCTGAGCAGAAGGAGAAAATTGTTTGATCACACAATAAGATTGAGAAGGTTTTCCCGTATCCTTAGCTAAAAAGGTTCGACCAAAACCACCTTGACCAATTAACCTAGTTGCCTGATACCTTTCCCTTAACAATAATCTATGATTACACTTTAAGCAAACTTTATTATCAATGGGATTCTCAGTTAAACAATCACCATTCAGACAAATTATTATATTAGCCATAGAAAAATATTGAGATAGGGAATACTAATTTATTGTAACACATTCTTAATAGCAGAGAAACCTAATTTTTTGAAAGACTAGTTTTCTAAATTTAAAAAGCGATCAATAAAAGTATTCTAACCCCGCTCATCAAAACGAGTATAAAACCCGCCATACTTTAACCAATATTGCCTTAAATTATGATGAGGAGTATGTAAACTTGCCCTTGCCTGATATACCAAAACCTTGCGATGATGACCGATTTCTATTGTTTTGATCGTAGTTACAGAAATCACCGCACCACCCAAACACTGTACACACTCATCAAACCTATCTACCGTAGAGCGTTCCACCGTTTCAAATACAAAAAAATTGCCAGCACAAATTAGGTGACGACTCCTAATCCATAATTGCATTTTTTTTTCCGCTTGGGGAGGTAACATCTTTATACTAAATTTATATAGAAAATATGATCATTGATGAGTAAACTTTCTTAATTAAACTCTATTATGAAACAACCTAGTAATATTAAACAAGCTACCATATCCTAAAATTAATCATAATTATCCTTGTAATTAATATTCATGGGAATCAGTGGGGAAAGATAACAGTATTTCCGTCAATATGGAATGTCGGCCTTATAGTGTTGGCCATGCACAAGAGGGGGTTTGTTTACTGGTAAAAATCGGCCCTTACCAGGTTTTATTAGATTGTGGTCTCACAGACATGACCAATCTCTTAGCAGATTTTAATGATTTGTCCATAGTTGCCGTATTTTGTAGTCATGCCCATGCCGATCATGCTAGAGGTTTATTAACCCTGCATGAACATTTTCCCCAAATTCCCATTTATGTTAGTAAAGCGACCAGTCAATTATTGCCAGTAAATTGGCCGACAGAACAGATACCCGCCGATTTTTGTCAATCCTTGGCCTGGCAAGAAATATTAGAAATTGCTAACGGTTTAACCGCCCAAATATTTCCCGTCGGTCATTTACCAGGGGCTGCCGGTATCCTATTAACTTATCAAGGGGAAAACTCCCGCACTTATAAATTATTTTATACAGGTGATTTTTTCCTTTCCCATTCCCGTTTAGTCGAGGGTTTTCCTTTAGCTAGTTTACGGGGCATGAAACCCGATGTATTAATTATTGAGGGTAGTTACGGTACAGCCCGTTATCCCCACCGTCGGCAATTAGAAAATTTATTAGCGGAAAGAATTGACCGAGCGATCGCTTCTGGTATAAGTGTGATTTTACCGACACCTGTTCTCGGTTTAGGGCAAGAACTATTAATGTTATTGCGTAGTCATCATTTTTTTACAGGTCAAGATATTGATATTTGGGTAGATGGGCAGGTAGCCAAAGGTTGTGATCTGTATTTAGAGCTATTAAATGATTTTCCCATGGCAGTACAAAATTTTGCTCAACATCAACCGCTTTTTTGGGATGAACGGATTAAACCACGAGTAAGAAAATTAATAAATAGTGAGGATTTAATTAATTATCCCTGTATTATTATCACCGATCTGAATAGCGATTTTAGTCAATATTGGCAGCCTAATAATAGTCAGGGCGATCACCCGGATCATTGGTTAATCCTATTATCCGATAACAATGAAGACTTAGGAGCCACTACTATTCCTAACTTAGACCCTGCGTTATTAGAATCAGTGGAAATTGAAACCTATACATTAGTTGATCATTCCGACGGACCGGGAACCACGCAATTAATTCATAATTTGCGACCGCAACATATTATTTTTATTCACGGTACACCGTTGTATTTAGATGATTTAACTAACTTAGAAGAATTACGCAACCGTTATCAAATTCATTTACCGGGACCCAATAGTATTGTGGAATTACCGATTGGTGAAATGTTTTTACAGCCTGCCTTACCTGATAATCATTATGAAGGGGAATTAACAGAATTAGGGGGGGATGTAACGATCGCCCTCCCCCATCATATTACCAATGATCGGCACTGGTCAAATTTTGCTGATACAGGTTTAATTGAGGCAAGGTGGCAAGGGGAAGAATTGGTATTACGGGGAGTTTCTCAACGGGAATTTTTGTTATATAGCTCGAAAAATAAAGGTTCATCTAATTCAATTGATCCGAGTATTGATGCCTGTGCTAATTGTTTATATTATCGGGGGCAACGTTGTTGGCATCAATCCTCCCCCCTCTTTGGTTTTAAGGTGACTCCCGATGGATATTGTCCGGTATTTACTTCTGTGAATGAGGAGGCAGAGAATATTGAATAATTTTTCACAAAATTTGGTTTAAGTTTTATCAGAAATAGCCTTAATCTTCAATCCTTTTAATACATCATCACCAATGGGTATATCTTGTTCATGTACCAGAAAAGAGAAAAACTTTTTGACAGATGTATTTACTTGACTTTCAGTTAAATCAGCCATATTACTACAATACCAGTTACGAAACTTACTACAAACCATACCACGCTGAATTTGTGCATATTTACTAACATCACAATCTGCACATAAAAAATCAATGAGATTTACGATCACCACTTCATGCCGATCAATAGTTCTTGGTTTCAGTTTTTCTTCTAAAAATAATGAAAACTGTCCCAATTGAAATTCTAACTCTTTTCTGAAATTTTCATTATCTTTGCTCATGAATAAAATACTCCTCTTTTAAACAATTATTATAAATTTTGATCGCTAAAAACCCCCTGAAAAAGGGGGTTTTAGTTCAAGTTAGCCTTTCACTTATATCAAAAGGAATAGGTAAGATTAAGCATTAACTGCTTGTTTTTCTGGTGAAGCATTACTAGCCTCTGGTGAATTAGCCTCCGATGGCGGTACAACCTGCCAGAACTTCGGTAAATATTCTGACCAATTAGCCAAAATATTTTTCGCCTTTTCACTGCCCGTGCGATCGCTATGTAAAGTGATCAATTCTTTCAACTGACTTTCTCCGGCAGGAGTCGTCACCCGCTGAATTTTCACAATTTCATAGTTGACCTTATCGGCAAAAGAATTATCCTCATCCAAGAAATAACCAATACCACCAGTCATCCCCGCCCCGACGTTACGACCAGTATTACCGAGACAAACTACCACACCACCCGTCATGTATTCACAACAGTGATCGCCTGTACCTTCTACCACCGCTTTCGCCAACGAATTACGCACAGCAAAACGCTCACCGGCTTTACCATAGGCAAATAAGAAACCACCAGTTGCCCCATATAAACAGGTATTACCAATGATCACATTATCAGAAGGATTATAGGTGCAGTTAGGATAGGGTTTAATAATAATTTCCCCACCGTGCATGGTTTTCCCCACATAATCATTTGATTCCCCTTGTAAGGTCATCGTCATATTGGGTAAATTAAATGCCCCAAAACTTTGACCAGCACTGCCATTAAAGGTTAAATTGATCTGGCCAGTGAAACCTGTGTTACCGTATTGTTGAGCGATCGCCCCAGCTATTCTGGCTCCCACTGTCCGGTCAGTATTAACAATTTTTACAGTCTTATTCACCGTACCTTGATTGCGAATCGCTGTTTGAATTTCCCGATCTTGTAATAACACATCATCTAAGACAGGTCCGTTACTGTGTACATCCTCATGTTTTAACCAAGAGCGATCGATGCGAGTATCAGGTAATTTGGTTAAACAATCTAAATTGAGACTTTGGGTTTTGCTTAATTTCACACCACTACGCATAGTTAACAGATCAGCCCGTCCGATCACCTCATTTAAGGAACGATAACCTAAATGGGAAAGAATATGACGCACTTCTTCTGCAATGAAATAGAAGAAATTAACTACATGATCCGGTGTACCAGGGAATTTTTTCCGCAATTCTTCTTTCTGCGTAGCAACTCCTACCGGACACTGATTAGTATGACAAATTCTTGCCATAATACAGCCGGCCGCAATCATGGCAACAGAACCGAAACCGTATTCCTCGGCTCCCATTAAAGCACCCATGACCACATCCCAACCAGTTTTTAAACCACCATCAACCCGTAATATTACCCGGTTACGTAATTGGTTTTGCATGAGAACCCGGTGAACTTCCGTTAAACCTAATTCCCACGGACTACCAGCGTGTTTAATGGAACTTAAAGGCGAAGCACCTGTTCCACCGTCATGCCCAGATACCTGAATAATATCAGCATTAGCTTTCGCTACCCCGGCTGCAATTGTACCAATGCCAATTTCTGATACTAATTTCACTGATACACCGGCTTGAGGATTAATTTGATGTAAATCAAAAATTAATTGGGCTAAATCTTCGATGGAATAAATATCATGGTGTGGTGGTGGGGAAATTAGTTGTACGCCTGGTTTAGACCGACGTAACATAGCAATATAAGGACTCACTTTCGGACCGGGTAACTGCCCACCCTCACCGGGTTTAGCTCCCTGGGCTAACTTAATTTCAATTTGTTTCGCATTCATCAAGTATTCTGGTGTCACACCAAACCGCCCCGATGCTACCTGTTTAATCGCAGAACTAGCTCTATCCCCAACTTTCAAACCTTTCAAGTGCGGGAATAGCGGTGATACACCAGCTTCATCTACTTGATCAACAGTTTGATAACGGATCGGATCCTCGCCACCTTCCCCAGAGTTAGATTTACCGCCAATCCGATTCATAGCGATCGCTAAGGTTTCATGCGCTTCCCGTGATAAAGCACCTAAAGACATTCCACCCGTACAAAAACGCTTGACAATATCTTGCACTGACTCGACTTCCTCTAAAGGAATCGCCGGGCGATCGCTCGCAAAATCTAATAGGTCTCGTAATCCGGTCACAGGTCGGGATTCTAAATACTGCTTATAAACCTCATAGTGATTGTAACTAGATTCAGACAATACAGCACCATCACCCGCTTTCACCGCTTTATGTAAAGCCTTCGCCATTTCAGGACTATTCAAATGATATTCACCACCGGGGCGATATTGCACAAAACCAAAGTTTTCTAATTTTCTGCTATTCATCGCAGGGAAAGCCTTGGCATGGAAAGCCATCACTTCTGAGGCTAAATCATTAATTTGTAAGCCACCGACTTGGGAAACCGTACCCCGGAAACCGAGATTTAGTAAATCTCCACCAATACCGATCGCTTCAAAAATTTGGGCTCCTTGATAGGATGCTAATAAAGAAATTCCCATTTTAGAGAGAATCTTTAATAAACCATCTTCTACCGCCTTGCGATAATTTTTCTGAGCTTGTTCAATCGTAATTTTGCTGATTTTACCCCGCTCCATTAAACTTTGAGTGAGGGAAGCAGACCACCAAGCCCGCACCGATTCAAAGGCTAAATAGGGGCAAATTGCTCCGGCTCCATAACCAACTAAACAAGCAAAATGATGGGTACTCCAACATTGAGCCGTATCAACAATTAAAGAGACATTCATTCTTAATCGTTCTTGGATTAAGTAATGATGCACTGCTCCTACTGCTAATAAAGGTGGAATATAGGTAGATTGTTCTTGCAAACCACCATCAGCCCGGTCGGATAAAATTAATATTTCTTTACCAGATCGCACTGCTTCCGCTGCCTTGGCACATAACTGCTGAATAGCCGTTGCTAAACCGCCAGGACCATCAGCTACGGAAAAAAGAGTAGAAAGAGTCACCGTGCTAAATTGAGAATTTTTTACTGCCTCTAATTCAGCGTCATTTAAAACTGGTGACTCAATTTTTAGCATCCGGGCGTATTCCGGTTTCACATCTAATAAATTACCCCGTTTACCCAACTGCATATTTAAAGACATCACCATGCCTTCCCGCAGCGGATCAATCGCTGGATTTGTCACCTGGGCAAATCTCTGTTTGAAATAGTCATACAACAAGTGAGGACGTTCTGATAATACCGCCAAAGGAATATCATCACCCATACAGAAAGTCGGCTCTTTACCAGTTTTTGCCATGTCAGATATGACCATATCCATATCCTCTAAACCAAACCCAAAAGCCGTTTGCATTTGTAATAATTTTTCAGGTTGTAACTCTGTTTCAGTGCTAAAAGGTTGATTGGCTAAATTTTGCCGATTTTTCAACCATTCGCCATAGGGTAGATTACTACTTACCCGTTTTTTAATTTCCCAGTTCAGTAAAAATTCCTGACTTTCTAAATCAACGGCAATCATTTGCCCCGGTCCTAAACGACCTTTTTCAATAATATCTGCTTCATCAATCGGCACGACCCCCGCTTCTGAACCGACAATCACTAAACCATCTTTCGTCACACAATAACGAGCTGGTCGTAAACCATTCCGATCTAAAGTTGCCCCGACTTTTTTGCCATCACTGAATACTAATAAAGCCGGACCGTCCCAGGCTTCCTGTAAACCGTTGTAATATTCATAAAAATCGACAATTTCTGGATGATCAGCTAAAGCCGGTTGATTTTTATAAGCCTCCGGTACCATGATCATTAATGCTTCAAAGGGCGATCGCCCAGAACGCACTAACAATTCCATGACGTTATCCAGATTTGCCGAATCACTATTATAGTTATCCACAAAAGGTTTTAAAGTAGCAAATCTTTCACCCCAAGTCGGTGATTCTAAACTAGCTTCCCTGGCACGCATCCAATTAATATTACCTAATAGGGTATTAATTTCCCCATTATGACCAAGTAACCGCATCGGTTGAGCTAACGGCCAACGGGGCATAGTATTCGTACTAAAGCGCCGATGATAAACGGCAAAATTACTCTCATAATCAGGGTTAGTTAAATCTGGATAAAATTCCCCTAATACTGCTGATCGCACCATCCCTTTATAAATGATTGTCCGGCAAGAGAAAGAACAAATATAAACATCTTCACCCCAGACTAAACCCTGTTTTTCTAAGGCTGCACCAATAGACCGGCGGGCTAAAAATAGTCTTCTCTCTAAATCATCTGCCGATAAATTGTCACCTGTCACAACCATTTGTTCCATGGTCGGTTGAGTTTGCCGGGCTAAAGGCCCTAAGACATCAGGCCGAATGGGGAGCGATCGCCAAGCCACTAACTGTAATTTTTCCGATGCTAGGCCACTGGCAATAATTTGTTTGGCCAATATTACCTTTTCATCGGCCTGAGGCAGGAAAATCATACCTACCCCGTAACGATCCTGAATAGCACTAATATCATTAGGTAATAAAGTAGATAAACTTACTTTTTGGCCATCAGGAGTAGTTACCTGAGATTGCAACAACAATTTCCAAGGAATTTGGGTCATAATACCGGCCCCATCCCCAGAATCCTGATCGGCACTACAGCCACCCCGATGTTCTAAACAAGTCAAAGCAGGTAAGGCCTTTGCAATAATCCGATGATCAGCCTTGCCTGATTGATTAGCAATAAAGCCCACACCACAAGCATCTCTTTCTTCCACTAGCCATTTTTGGCCTAAATAAGTTTCCATAATTTTTCACAAATAGAAATAAATTGATTTTCCCTAGCTCTCAAGTCTAGGTAAAATATGACAGGTTGTCGGCGGTTTGCCTGAAATAATTGAGTCAGAACTTCTACCTTAATCCCATATCTGGTAATTTCATCACCCTCCCTATTCGACCTGCCTTTAGTGACAAAAACTCACAAACAACAGTCAAAAGAATTAAGACAATGGCCAAAAAAATAGTTAACTATATAGCTGACTATAATGTCGGGATAAAGCGTTGATTATCGGATCACCCATTCTAACTTTTTTCAGTATCTTAGCGGTTTGATTAAAGAAATGTTATTGAGGATACGATATTATTTAACCGATCTAACAGGGTTATAAATTGTATAAAGATTGCTATATTTAGATGGGAGCTGATGGGAGATTCAAGGAAATAAAAATTATGTTGCAACTGTCAAACAGTCCGACCAATACACTTAATAATAATGGTTCTACTCCGCAGGAAGAACGTCCGTGGGGAAGTTTTACCACCCTAGAAGAAGGTTCTGGTTACAAAATCAAACGGATAGAAGTCAAGCCAGGCCATAGAATTAGTCTGCAAATGCACTATCATCGTAGCGAACATTGGATTATTGTTTCTGGCACGGCCAAAGTTATTTGTGGCGAAAATATAGAAATTTTACAAAGTAATCAATCTACCTATGTACCCCAAGGCACACTACACCGCTTAGAAAATCCCGGTGTGATTCTTTTAGTAATTATTGAAGTACAAAATGGTGAATATTTAGGTGAAGATGATATTGTCAGATTCCAGGACGATTATGCCAGAATAGCTGATCAAAAATAATTCCCAGGGCAAAATTCCCCTGTATTTCTCAGGCAAAAATTAGTTTTTTTATACATTTTTGATAATTTATAGGATTGCTGTCAATCAAGCAAAAATTTAATTATCCTGTCTTTCATCTTTTAATTTTTCACCCATGATCAATCTAACTACCTCTGCTATTCATGAAATCAACCGTCTCCAGGCCCAACAATCCAATAGAGAAACTATTTTTCGTTTAGGGGTGAAAGCTGGGGGATGTTGTCAATTTTATTACACCATGGCCTTTGACCTACCAGATAATCACCGAGACGAAATACTAGTATTAGGGAATATGACAGTGATGATCAATCAGGACCAAATCAATTATGTGGAGGGCCTAACTATTGACTATTCAGAAGATCTGATGGGGGGAGGATTTCGCTTCAATAATCCCCAAGCTACTAATACCTGTAGTTGTGGCAATTCCTTTGAAATTTAAGGAAAAGTTGCATTTACATTACATTTATCTTATTGAGCTTTATTTAACGATCTCAATTGGCCAATTGATCGCTAAAAGTCAGGAAAATTTGACTCGCTAGGGAAAATTATTTAGGAACAGATAAAATATATAAATATCAGTTGCTCAAAAGGTATTTTGGCAAAACAGTTGACAAAAAAAATACTCTCCCATAAAGTAGAAGATCGGTAATTAAAACCGAGATAGTGTTTTCTGTCCCGCCGTAGGTATCTATGTGGGGACCGGTCGCACTTGTAAAAAAATTACTAATTAACAATTCTAAAACGTTAGCCGTAACTCATGCCCACAATTCAGCAATTAATTCGTTCGGCTCGTCAAGAAACTCAGAAAAAAACCAAATCACCCGCCCTCAAAAGCTGTCCCCAACGTCGGGGCGTTTGTACCAGGGTTTATACCACTACCCCCAAAAAGCCTAACTCGGCATTACGGAAAGTGGCCAGGGTTCGATTGACTTCTGGGTTTGAAGTGACAGCCTATATTCCTGGTATTGGTCATAATCTACAAGAACACTCTGTTGTCATGATTAGAGGTGGTCGGGTTAAAGATTTGCCAGGGGTAAGATACCACATTATTCGGGGAACCCTCGATACTTCTGGGGTCAAAGATCGTAAGCAAGGTCGTTCCAAATATGGAGCAAAAAGACCAAAAGCAGCAGCTAAATAAATCAAACTAATCGTTCTGTGAGCAAAGGCTATTTATTTGTCTGATAGGAAAATTTAATAGTCAATTTAAGTTTATTAGTTGTCTGTATTTAGCAAGTATTCCATGACAGGTGAATAATAACGACAGGTATAAAATACTTGTGTATAGCTTGTCACAATCACTTGCTGAAAATATAGGCCTTATAGCAGAAAAGCTAAATTTAATCTCTCAAAGACTAGTTTTAATTAAACGTTAATTAAATATTTAATTAAACAGTTTTCAGAATAGATAAGTTTTCATGCAATTTTCAAATTGATTAATTGTCGTCGGTTTTTCTTTAGTTTATTTAATTTTCACTAATTTATTATGTCCCGTCGTCGAGTTGTCCAAAAACGTCCTGTCCCGCCTGATCCGGTTTACAATAGCCGTCTAGTCAATATGACAGTTCGTCGGATCATGTTGAGTGGTAAAAAGTCTGTGGCTTATAAGATTGTTTATGATGCCTTTAAGACTATTCAAGAGAGAACTGGTGCAGACCCTATCGAATTATTTGAAAAGGCTGTGAAGAATGCTACCCCTCTGGTAGAAGTGAAAGCCAGACGGGTGGGTGGTGCAACTTATCAGGTTCCCATGGAAGTAAGACCAGATCGGGGAACTGCCTTAGCTTTACGTTGGTTAGTACATTACGCCAGAACCAGAAATGGTAAAACTATGGCTAGTAAGTTAGCTAATGAATTGATGGATGCTGCAAATGAAACAGGTAGCACTATCAGAAAACGGGAAGAAACCCACAAAATGGCAGAAGCGAATAAAGCCTTCGCCCATTATCGTTACTAAGTAACATGAGGGCTGGTTTGATCGAGGATACAATTTTCATGAAGCATCACAATTTGCAGCAAGATTTATTAAGGAGGTAACTGTGGTTCGTACCATCCCGATTGAGCGTGTGCGGAATATTGGCATCGCAGCCCATATTGACGCAGGGAAAACAACAACAACAGAACGGATTTTGTATTACACAGGTGTGGTACATAAGATCGGGGAAGTCCATGAAGGGACAGCAGTTACTGATTGGATGGATCAGGAGCGGGAGCGGGGTATTACCATTACTGCTGCGGCGATCACTGCTAGTTGGGATAATCATCAAATCAATATTATTGACACTCCTGGTCACGTTGACTTCACTATTGAGGTAGAACGCTCCATGCGGGTGTTAGATGGCGTAATAGCAGTATTTTGTTCTGTTGGTGGTGTGCAACCCCAGTCAGAAACAGTCTGGCGACAAGCTGATCGTTATAAAGTACCTCGGATTGTGTTCGTCAATAAGATGGACCGGACAGGAGCGAATTTCTATAAAGTTTATGAGCAAATTCGTGATCGTTTAAGAGCAAACGCTGTACCGATTCAGATTCCCATTGGTAGTGAAAGCAACCTGCGGGGTTTAGTGGATTTGGTGACAATGCGGGCTTTTATTTACGGTAATGATATTGGCTCTGATATTCAGGAAACAGATATTCCTGATGATGTGAAAGAGTTAGCTGATCAATATCGTTTAATCCTCATAGAAGCAGTGGCAGAAACTGATGATACTTTAATGGAAAAGTATTTAGAGGGTGAAGAGTTAACTACCGAAGAAATCAAAAAACAATTACGTAAAGCTACTGTTTCCGGTGATATTGTACCCCTATTATGTGGTTCGGCTTTCAAAAATAAAGGTGTACAAAAATTATTAGATGCGGTAGTTGATTATTTACCAGCTCCTATTGATGTGCCACCTATTACGGGTACTTTACCAAATGGGGAAGAAGAAGAAAGACCACCCAAAGATGATGCTCCCATGTCAGCCTTAGCTTTTAAAATCATGGCTGATCCCTACGGTCGTTTGACTTTTGTGCGGGTGTATTCAGGGGTATTACAGAAAGGTAGTTATGTTCTGAACTCAACTAAAGGCAAGAAAGAAAGAATTTCTCGCCTGATCGTATTAAAAGCTGATGATCGGATTGAGGTAGATGAACTACGGGCGGGAGATTTAGGAGCTGCTCTTGGTTTGAAGGAAACTTTAACGGGAGATACTATTTGTGATGATGCAGCTCCAGTTATTTTAGAATCCTTATTTATTCCTGAGCCGGTGATCTCTGTAGCAGTGGAACCGAAAACTAAGCAGGATATGGAAAAACTATCCAAAGCCCTGCAAGCCTTATCAGAGGAAGATCCTACTTTCCGAGTTAGTGTTGATCCGGAAACTAATCAAACTGTGATTGCTGGGATGGGTGAATTACACCTAGAAATCTTAGTAGATCGGATGTTACGGGAATACAAAGTGGAAGCTAATGTGGGTCAACCCCAGGTAGCTTACCGGGAAACTATTCGTAAATCAGTCAAAGCTGAAGGTAAATATATTCGGCAAACTGGTGGTAAAGGTCAATATGGTCACGTTGTGATCGAACTGGCTCCGGGTGAACCTGGTACAGGTTTTGAATTTGTCTCCAAAATCGTCGGTGGTACAGTTCCCAAAGAATATGTGGGTCCTGCTTCCCAAGGGATGAAAGAGGCTTGTGAGTCAGGCATTTTAGCTGGTTATCCCTTAATTGATGTGAAAGCTACCATGGTGGATGGATCCTTCCATGATGTGGACTCATCGGAAATGGCCTTTAAAATTGCCGGTTCTATGGCTTTAAAAGAGGCTGCTCATAAGGCTTCGCCCGTCATATTAGAACCGATGATGAAAGTGGAAGTAGAAGTTCCTGAAGACTTTATCGGTAATGTGATCGGTGATTTAAACTCACGTCGGGGCCAAATTGAAGGTCAAGGTACGGAACAAGGCCTAGCCAAAGTAACAGCGAAGGTTCCCTTAGCTGAAATGTTTGGTTATGCCACAGATATTCGTTCTAAGACACAAGGACGGGGTATCTTTACCATGGAATTTAGTCATTATGAAGAAGTTCCTCGTAATGTGGCCGAAACAATTATTGCCAAGAGCAAGGGTAACGCCTAAATTATTTGGTTAGTAGTGAGATTTTTACTGCTAACCTGGATAGTTTATTAATTGCTGAAAGGCCGAAATCAACAATACTTAATTCACCCTAATAAAAGGAATAAATATTACTCATGGCACGTGCAAAATTTGAACGGAATAAACCCCACGTTAATATTGGTACCATCGGTCACGTTGACCATGGTAAAACCACTCTAACTGCTGCTATTACCACCACTTTATCTGTGTTAGGTCAAGCAAAAGCCAAGAAATATGATGAAATCGATGCTGCTCCAGAAGAAAAAGCTCGTGGTATCACCATTAATACTGCTCACGTTGAATATGAAACAGCAGAGCGTCACTATGCTCACGTTGACTGTCCTGGTCACGCTGACTATGTAAAAAATATGATTACTGGTGCTGCTCAGATGGATGGAGCGATCTTAGTAGTATCGGCTGCTGATGGTCCGATGCCTCAAACCCGTGAGCATATTTTGTTAGCAAAACAGGTGGGTGTGCCTAATATCGTTGTCTTCTTGAATAAGAAAGACATGGTAGATGATGATGAATTATTAGAACTAGTGGAATTAGAAGTAAGAGAACTATTAACTTCCTATGATTTCCCTGGTGATGATATTCCCATCGTTGCTGGTTCTGCAAAAGAAGCTCTGGATGCTGTGATTGCTAATCCAAAAATCCAGAAAGGCGAGAATGAATGGGTTGACAAAATCTATGATTTAATGGCCGCTGTTGATTCCTATATTCCTACTCCTGAGCGGGAAATTGATAAACCCTTCTTGATGGCTGTGGAAGATGTATTCTCTATTACTGGTCGGGGTACAGTGGCTACTGGTCGGATTGAAAGAGGAAAAGTCAAAGTTGGTGAGAACGTTGAGTTAGTTGGTATTGGTGATACTCGTAGCACTACTGTAACTGGCGTAGAGATGTTCCAAAAATCCTTAGAAGAAGGGTTAGCTGGTGATAACGTTGGTATCCTGTTACGGGGTATTGAAAAGAAAGATATTGAAAGAGGCATGGTAATTGCTAAACCTAAGTCAATTACTCCTCATACTCAGTTTGAGTCAGAAGTATATATTTTGAAAAAAGAAGAAGGTGGTCGTCATACTCCTTTCTTCTCTGGTTATCGTCCTCAATTCTATGTACGGACTACCGATGTGACTGGTACTATTGTTGAGTTCCAAGCTGATGATGGTAGCAAACCTGACATGATTATGCCGGGTGATCGCATCAAAATGGTTGTGGAGTTGATCAACCCCATTGCGATTGAACAAGGGATGCGTTTTGCTATCCGTGAGGGTGGTCGGACTGTAGGAGCTGGAGTTGTTTCCAAAATCCTCAAATAATTAATAAGTAAAGATTGTGCGGGGTTGACAGTTTTTGTCCTCTGCACAATTTTTTCTGTTCAAAACTTTTCTTACATATTTAAAATCTTTAATACCTATTTATCAGCCACATTTAAGGTAAAATAATAAACTGGTAAATAAGTAATTACAGAAAATCATCACCGTACCTGGAAAATTAAAAAAGTTATGGCTACTATTCAACAGCAAAAAATTAGAATCCGTCTGAAAGCATTTGACCGTCGTCTGTTAGATACTTCTTGTGACAAGATTGTTGATACGGCAAATCGCACTGGAGCTACTACCGTTGGTCCGATTCCTCTCCCGACAAAACGGCGGATTTATTGCGTATTACGTTCTCCCCACGTTGATAAAGATTCCCGTGAGCATTTTGAAACTCGTACTCATCGACGGATTATTGATATTTATCAGCCTTCTTCTAAAACTATTGATGCTTTGATGAAGCTCGATTTACCCGCTGGGGTTGATATTGAGGTGAAGTTATAAAATTCTTTAGATAAAAAATAGCCCGGCTTTACCGGGTTTTTTCTTATTTTTAGGAATGTGCATAAGCAAATCAGTATTAGGTCAATCAATATTAATTTAGTCATGGTAGTTATGTTAAAAATATTTACTAGGGCGATCGCCCCTCTCACCCTAATTCTTGTTGGTTTGGTAGGCGGTGAAGTGCGGGCAGAATCATTTAATAGTTTGTTAGAAAAATCTTTGAGTTTGCCAGAAAAAGAAGTTGCTAAAACGATGGGATCAAATACTGCTATGGATATAGCTAAAAATAGTTGTAATCTATTAAAGCAGGGTAATACGGTGACTAATGTGGCGACTCAAACAGCTATATCGGTTTTATTACCGTTGGCAGGTAAAGGAGTGAGTGAGGCACAATTACAAACTGCTGCAATGTACACTGGTAAGGTGATTGCGGCTGGGGTTGTTTCTTTTTGCCCAGAATATACTGATCAGTTACAGGAATTGCAAACACCTGGGTTATAAATAATTAGAGGAAATCCTTGTATAGCAATTTTCAGAACGTTCAGACATAAGAATAGAATGCTCAAAATACAGTAGTGGTATATTCATGAATTACCACTACTAAACTGGCATAGAAACCTGTATATTAACTATCAAATAATTTATTAATAATTTAAATTTATGACTAATCGTATAGATACTTTAATTGTGGGAGCTGGGATCAGTGGTTTAAGTGTTGCCCATGCTTTGCAAAAATCTGCTAAATCACCTTTAAAAGTTTTAGTAGCAGAAGCTCAAAATCGGGTCGGTGGCAATATTACCACGACTAAACAGGGAGAATTTCTTTGGGAAGAAGGACCTAATAGTTTTGCTCCTACCCCGGAAATATTACAGTTAATAGTAGATGTGGGATTAAAGTCTCAGTTAGTATTGGCGGATCATAAATTGCCTCGTTATGTTTATTGGCAGGGTAAGTTAATGCCTGTACCAATGAATCCAAAGGCGATGATTTCTTCTCGTTTATTAAGTGAGGGAGGCAAATTACGGGCTTTATTAGGAGCTATTGGTTTTGTGCCACCAGTTATGGCGAATGAAGTTGCTAATCAAAATGGTGAGGAAACGGTTGCTCAATTTTTCCAAAGACATTTAGGGCAGGAAGTATTACAGAGATTAGTGGAACCTTTTGTATCGGGGGTTTTTGCTGGTAATACTCAAATATTAAGTGCTAATTCTGCTTTTGCCAAAGTAGGAAAAATGGCGGATGTGGGTGGCGGATTATTAGCTGGTGCTATTTTATCCCGTCGCCGTCAACCTAAGCCGGTTGTTAATCCTGATATACCAAAAACTAAGCCCGGTCAATTATGTTCCTTTCAAGAAGGTTTAGAGAGTTTACCACGGGCGATCGCCGATAAATTGGGTGATCAGGTAAAGTTAAATTGGCGTTTAGAAAAATTAACTCAAACAGCCGAAAAAACCTATATAGCAGAATTTAATACTGGCGATGGCAAACAAATAGTAGAAGCAAAAACCGTGGTATTAACTACGCCTAGTTATGTTAACGCTCAATGGTTTACGGAATTATCACCGACCATGGCAGAAGTTTTTCCTCAATTTAATTATCCGCCTGTTACCTGTGTAGTATTAGCCTATCCTGACTCTGCTTTTAAAGTGAAATTAGATGGTTTTGGTAACTTAATTCCCCGTAGTCAGGGCGTACAAACTTTAGGTAGTATTTGGTCGTCTGTATTATTTCCTGGTCGTTGCCCGCAGGGTTGGCAGATGATTAGTAATTTTATTGGGGGAGCGACTAATCCTGGTATTCTCCAACAGGTTTCTTTACCTAATAATGGGCAGGAACAATTTGATCAAAACGGTCAACCGCAATATAAATCCTATCAACTGAATACAGGGGGAGCAGAACAACTAGTTAATACTGTACATGAGGATTTAGTAAAAACCCTATTAAAAGCTGATGCACCTTTACCGAAAGTATTAAGTGTGCGGTTATGGAATCGGGCAATTCCCCAATATAACTTAGGTCACAAAGATAGATTAAATCAATTAGATGAGGGTTTATCTCATTTACCTGGTATGTATTTATCTACTAATTATTTAGATGGGGTGGCAGTGGGTGACTGTGTGCGGCGAGGCAATAATTGTGCCCAAGATATTATTAGTTATATTAGTAATTAATAATGATTAACTTGCCCTTGATTCTGTCACTTGTGGTCAGGTAACTACTAGTTTTTTATGATTGAAATTTTGGCTGCTCTGTCAGGTTCAGCGGCTGCAGGGATGCGTATAGCTATCCCCCTACTATTGATTGGTTTATTGCGGGATGATTTATGGTCCCGTGTACCTTTTTTATCAAAGATACCGCCCCCTGTGGTAATTGGGGTTTTAGTTAGCTGGTCTTTGTTTGAATTATTTGCTTCTAAAAAGTTATTGGGGCAACGAATTTTAAATATTATTCAACTGATCTTTAGCCCAATAGTTGGGGCAATTATTGGTATGGCGATCGCCATGGCAATGGGATTATCAGAGCATTGGTTAATTAATTTGATCGGTGTAACTGGTGGGCTATTAGCCTTGGTATTACAACTGGTGCAAACTGGCTGGTTTTATCGGTTGCGGGGTTTACCTATTTGGGTGATTTTTATCCAGGATGCTTTGTGTATTGCGTTGGTATTATTTGCCTTGGATTCACCCAAACAGGGCGGCTTAATAGCTATGTTATTGTTGTGGTTAGCGATTAGAAGTTATCAAGATTGGTATCAGTGGTATAAAACCGGCGTGAAATCAGGTAAACCGGATTAAGTTGAATTTAGTATAGCGGTTTTTATGTTTTTATATTTTGAGTCAGTTAACGCTAAACTCAGGTTATTTTATTAAAGAATATTTTTTAAATTTACAAATATGGTCAAACAAAAACACAAAAATAATAAATTAATATTCCTGGGCCTAATATTAGGTCTCTTTTGTATCGCTGGTGCTAGTATTGCTTACTGGTTATTAATGTCCCGCCGACCAGTAGAAGGTGTGCCGGTTGGTTCTAATGTCATTCCGGCTGATGCAATGATGGCCTTTTCCCTGACAACTGATCAACGGCAATGGGAAAAATTACAAAAGTTTGGTACGCCTGCCTCCCAAACTGCTTTTAATAAGTTGTGGTCAGAATGGCAGGATCGGCTATTTACGAAAAATGGTATTAATTATCAAAGTGATATTCAGCCGTGGGTCGGTAAAGAAGGCATGATCGCTGTTTTGCAGAAAGAAAGTTTAGAAGCAAATCAGCCGGTTGATCCGCAAACGCCACCGTCACCCCCGACTCAGATAGCGATAGTTGGTATTTTTCCGATTGCTGATATTAATAAAGCTCAAGCCATATTTACTAATCCGAAACAGCCAGCCCAGGGTCAATTAACGAAACGTAATTATAAGGGAGTGGAAGTATTACAGACTGAGGGAACTGTTTCCCAAAATTATCAGATGACCTTATTAGGTAAAGAATATTTGATCGTGAGTGATGCACCGGAAGGTATTAATCGGGTGATTGATACTTTTAAGGGGGGTGGTTCTTTAGCCAAAAGTGAAGGTTATGCCGATTCTTTAAAAACCATAGAAACCCCTAATCCTTTAGCTGAATTATATGTGAATATACCTTTAGCCGCTACCTATGCTTCTGCTAATTCTACCCGCCCAATTTCCCCAGACCGTCTCACTAAATTATCCCAACATCAGGGCTTGGCTTCTAGTTTAAATTTAGTTAATACTGGTTTAGAGTTTAAAGGTATTTCTTGGTTAAAGCCTAATAGTGAGAAGAAAATTGCTGTTGATAATAATGCTAAGGGTATTTTAGAACGCATACCTGATAATACTTATCTGTTGATTTCTGGTAGTAATCTGAAGAATGTTTGGCAAAATTATACTAGTGGGGCTGATGCTAATCCGTTAGCTCCGATTAACCCGGATGCCTTACGTCAAGCTGTACAAAATGGTTTAGGGGTAAATTTAGATAAGGATCTGATACCTTGGATGGGTGGTGAATTTGCTCTAGGTTTAATCCCGGCTAATATTCCAGCGGAAAAGTTACCGAAGTTTACCGCCGGTTTTGTTTTGTTAGTGAAAACGAGCGATCGCCGTTTAGCGGAACAAAATTTGACGAATCTTGATGAGAATATGAAGAAAAAAGAGTTTCAGGTGAGTGAAACTACTATTAATGGTACGAAAGTTATGCAGTGGTTATCTAAATTTGGTGGCTATACGATCACTAGAGGTTGGTTAGATGGTAATATTGCTTTCTTTAGTATTGGTGCGCCAGAGGTAGTGAATCAGATTATTCCCACACCGAAAGTGCCTTTGGCTGCTAGTCAGTTATTTAAAGATAGTGTGCCGTTGAAAGATTTAGATAATTTTAATGGTAATTTTTATTTAGATGTGAACAGAATATTTGATCCGAAAAATTTATCTTTACCGCAATTACCTCCATCTCAAAAGGTTTGGGTGGAGGGTATTGATAGTATAGGTTTGACTTCTATTGTCAATAGTAATCGCAGTGTACGTTACGATGGTATTGTCAGATTAAAATCTGGCAAAAATTAGATCAAACTGAATAGGGCGAACAGCCGTTCGCCCCTACGTTAAATTAATTATTTATGATTGTGACTGACATACCGCACCTTAATACCAGTCTGATCAGTAATTTCTGTAGCAAACTTATGTAAATATTCCCCGGATACACAATGTAATTGTTGCACAGCATAGGGGCGATTTTGAGTATGATTTTCTCTACCATCTAATTGCCGATTAATAGGTTTTGGGCGGGTAGGTGTATTCAGTTGAATTTCATCGGGCTGTAAAGTTTTCATCATGTCAATATAGGTTGATCTTCTCGTTTCATTCCAAGCTGATAAAATCATAGTTTGCACTGATACAATACCTGTATAGGTTTGTTGAAATGCTTGAATACCAGCCCAAATATTTTCTAAGGTAATTCCCTCGGCGGGACGATTTGCCCCTTGTAAATGTTGATCATCAACTGCATCTATTTTCACTGCCACCCGATCTGCTAAAGTTAAATCCTTTCTGACTTCTGGTAAATCTAATAGGGTAGCATTAGTTAATACTAATATCGGTTTGTGAGTTAGCTCTTTAATCGTTTGTAAAATTTCCCCTAAATTCAGAGCGAGAGTCGGTTCACCGCTACCACTGAGAGTTACTATATCCACATCCCAAGGAGCAAATTTCATTAACTCTGATTTAATTTGCTCTGTTGTGACATAAACCGCCCGCTCTGCCGTAATTTTTTCAATTTCCCCTAATTGACAATACACACAATTAAAGGAACAAATAGAAGTTTTCCCAATCGGATCAATACCGAGCGATCGCCCGTATCGCCAAGATTTGACAGGACCGTAAACGGGTAAAAATTCGGGATGAGCAATATTTGTATTAGTTGGCATAGGTTTATTTTAAATAATTTTTATTAGAAAAAATCGTGATATTAGGGGCAATTTCTGAATCGCCCCTACAGTAAAGATTAATTGCTATTACATAAAATCACGGGGATCAGTGACTTTACCCGTTAAAGCAGAAGCCGCCGCCGTATAGGGAGAAGCTAAAAATACACCAGCTTCCTTATTACCCATGCGTCCGGGGAAATTACGATTGGTGGTAGAAACACAATTTTCTGGTTCATTCAAGCGACCAAAAGTATCCTTCGGACCGCCTAAACAGGCAGCACAGGAAGGAGCCGCCGGCTCAATACAACCAGCATTTAAGAATATTTCTGATAAGGTTTGCCCATCATATTTGAGGGTAAATAAATCTTCATAAACTTTCTGGGTAGCTGGTACTAAATAGGTAGGGACCTTCACCTGATTACCTTTTAATATTTCCGCTGCGTGGAGAAAATCAGAAGTTTTACCGCCAGTGCAGGAACCAATATACACCCGATCAATTTTAATATCCCGACAATTTCTTGCTAATTCTTTATTATCAGGGGAATGGGGTTTTGCTACCACTGGTTCTAATTGACTGACATCATAGGTGCGATCGCTATAAAAGTTAGCATTGCTGTCAGTATAGAAAGCCTCAAAAGCCTTATTCGTGCGACTTGTCACATAATCAAAAGTAGTTTGATCAGGAGCAATCACACCATTTTTACCACCTGCCTCAATCACCATATTACATAAAGTCATCCGCTCTTCCATAGTCATGGCTTCTACCGTATTCCCTGCGAATTCCATAGATCGGTAAGTTGCCCCCGCTACCCCAATATCACCAATAATTTGTAAAATCAAATCTTTGGCTAATAAATATTTCGGTAATTTTCCTTGTAAAATAAACCGCATAGTAGCCGGCACTTTTACTAATAATTTACCCGTACCTAAAATAAAAGCTGCATCAGTATTCCCAATACCTGTCGCAAACTGCCCAAAAGCTCCGGCATTACAGGTATGAGAGTCAGTACCAAATAATATTTCACCGGGCCGAGTGTGACCTTCCTGAGCTAAAGCGATATGACAGACACCTTTATAGTCAGGATTTGCTTTAAAATCTGCCCGGTCGGTAATATCGTAAAAATATTTAATATCCTGTTCTTTGACAAAATCCCTTAAAATATCGACGTTGCGATTTGCCCGTTCATCCTTAGTAAAAATATAGTGATCGGGAATAATTACCACTTTTTCCTTATCCCAGACTTTAGCATCTGCACCAAATTCTTTTTTGAAAATGCCAATTGTCCCAGGACCACAAACATCATGGGTCATCAATACATCAACATTTACCCAAATATTTTCCCCCGGATTAACGTGATCCCGTCCGGCTGCCTTGGCTAAAATTTTCTCCGTCATCGTCATGCCTGCCATGCGATCGCTCTCCTTAAAAATTATTAAATAAACTATTAGCTATTAATTGTAACAAGTTTTAGGGCAATAGGAAAAAGCTAATTTTTACTTTTGCGGTGATATTTGGCAAGTTGAAGACAAACTCTATTTCAATCAATCAGAAAAAGTTTGTTACAAATAATTTGTTTATAGCGATTTTTATTCTAGGGTAGTAGGGGCAATTCATGAATTGCCCCTACGGTCGGTTGATAAACAAATGCTTGTATTTCGATAGCCTGAAATTGGCTATATTAATCATAAAAAAAGCGAGCAATTAAGCTCGCCATTTCTCAAATAAGTTAAATCAATTAGATTACTAATTAAAAGTAGATTTTAATAACTCAACTTTATCAGTTTTTTCCCAGGGTACATCTAAATCAGTCCGACCGACATGACCGTAAGCAGCTAAATCTTGATAAAAACGACCGTTTCTTTCTTTCGGTAAATTCTGTAAATTAAAAGCCTGAATAATACCAGCCGGACGCAGTTCAAAATTATCCTGCACAAATGCCATTAACTTTTCTTCGTCAACTTTACCAGTACCAAAAGTATCAATCATTAAACTCATTGGACGAGCAACGCCAATCGCATAACTGATTTGTACTTCACACTTATCAGCTAAACCGGCTGCTACAATATTTTTGGCAACATAGCGACAAGCGTAGGCTGCACTTCTATCAACCTTCGTAGGATCCTTACCAGAGAAAGCACCACCACCATGGCGAGCGTAACCACCATAGGTATCAATAATAATTTTTCTACCAGTTAAACCGGCATCACCTTGAGGACCACCAATCACAAATTTGCCGGTAGGATTCACTAAAAATTTAGTTTGCTCATCCGGTTTAATAGTTAAATCTGCAAATACAGGTTTTACGACATTTTCCCAAAGATCTGCCTTGATTTTCGCTTGTACTGCTTCCGTTTCACTAATATTACCAATAGTGGCGGTGTGTTGAGTAGAAATTAAAATAGTATCTAAACCGACGGGTTTACCATCTTCATAAATTACTGTCACCTGTGTTTTTCCATCAGGACGCAAATAATCTAACTTACCATTTTTTCTGACTGCGGCTAATTCCCGTGCTAGTCTATGGGCTAAACTAATCGGCAGTGGCATCATTTCCGGGGTTTCATTACAGGCATAACCAAACATTAAACCCTGATCACCGGCTCCAATTTTGTCTAATTCTTCATCACTCAATTTATCCCGGCTTTCCTTGGCTGCGTCAACACCCTGGGCAATGTCAGGGGATTGGGTATCGAGGGCAACTAATACGGAACAACTATCGGCAGAAAAACCATTCTCGGCGTGAATATAACCGATTTCTGCAATTTTCTTGCGGGCCACTTCAATATAGTTAACCTGGGCCTTAGTGGTGATTTCGCCGGTGAGTAATAGTAAACCAGTATTAACGACAACTTCGGCTGCTACCCGGCTTTTTGGGTCTTGGGTCAGCAGTGCATCTAAGATTGTATCGGAGATTTGATCACAAATTTTGTCGGGATGTCCTTCTGTCACGGATTCAGATGTAAATAGGTAACGACGAGCCAATGGGGATTCCTCCTTGCAGTTTGATTAATTTAATTAATTATTTCGTTCAGAATATTGTGACATAATCCTGACATTTACGAAATTTCTCAAAAATAAGGGCAATTCATGAATTGCCCCTAGATTGATAAAAATTAATTATTACAGGATACGTAATTACCTATCTAATTTTGAAATGTATAACGGTTTTTGATCTAGTTCTAATACACCCTTTCTTCTGATCCCCCAAACCCCCTTATCAAGGGGGCTTTGATTATTCCCCCCTTGATAAGGGGGGTTAGGGGGGATCGCATTTCTATCTTGTTAAAGTAAAAACAGCTATATTAACAGGCAAAACTATTTCATCCATTCTGTATGGAAAAATTTGCCTCTAGCTTTATCAATCCGCTCATAGGTGTGCGCACCAAAATAATCCCGTTGAGCTTGGGTAAGATTTTGAGGTAAATTAGCGGAACGATAGCTGTCAAAATAATCTAAAGATGCACTAAAAGCTGGTACGGCAATACCTAAAGTATTAGCAGCGATTAATACTTCTCGCCAGGCTGCTTGTCGATCCAGAATACTTTGTTTAAACTCCGGTGCTAATAATAGATTAGGTAATTTAGGATCGTCTTTAAATGCCTGTTTGATTTTATTTAAAAAACCTGCCCGAATAATACAACCGCCTTTCCAAATCCGAGAAATTTCACTTAAATTTAAGTTGTAATTAAATTGTTGGGAAGCAGTATTTAATAAAGCCATACCCTGGGCGTAGGAACAAATTTTAGAACAATATAAGGCATCCCGAATTTTACCAATTAAGGCTTTTTTGTCGCCGGTATAACTACCACCCGGACCACTTAATTGAGCAGCAGCAGCTACCCGTTCATCTTTAATCGATGACATAATCCGGGCGTTAACAGCGGCGGTAATAGTGGGAATACTCACGCCTAATTCTAAGGCACTGACTACCGTCCAGCGTCCGGTTCCTTTTTGACCAGCAGCGTCTAATATTAACTCAACTAGCGCTTTGCCTGTTTCTGTGTCATTTTTACGGAAAATATCAGCGGTAATTTCAATTAAAAAGGAATTGAGTTCATCGGTGGTATTCCACTCAGTAAATACTTCCTGTAATTCCTGGGCATTTAAACCAACCACATCCCGTAATAGATGGTATGCCTCAGCGATCAATTCCATGTCACCGTATTCAATACCGTTATGCACCATTTTCACATAATGACCGGCTCCCCCTGGTCCAATATAGGTGACACAAGGACCATCATCTACTTGGGCCGCTATTTTCACTAAAATCGGTTCTAATTCTTTATAGGCGGCTTCTGTACCACCGGGCATCAGGCTAGGGCCGTTTAATGCACCTTCTTCACCGCCACTAACTCCCATACCAACGAAACCTAAACCTGTGGCTTCTAATTCTCTGGTCCGTCGTTCCGTATCTTCATAGAGGGAGTTCCCCCCATCAATAATCATGTCGTCCTTATCTAGCAGAGGTTTTAACTGTTCAATCACTGCATCGACTGGTTTACCTGCTTTCACCATCACTAGAATACGGCGAGGACGTTCTAAGGATTGGACAAATTCCTCTAAACTATAGGTTGCCTTGACATTTTTACCGGGGGTCCGATCTCGCATAAATTCATCGGTTTTCGCACTGGTGCGGTTATAGACCGAAACGGGAAAACCCCGACTTTCCACATTAAGGGCCAAATTTTCGCCCATAACGGCTAAACCAATTACACCAAATTTCTGTAATGTCATAAATTATCCCTTTAGGTTTAAGGTTTACTCGTGAAGTAATATAACTTACCTGGTTGATTTATAGGAGTTATCTTAATTTGGTTAATTACTGAATTTTTGGGTGAGTGTGCAGTAATTTCTAATACAAAGTTAATGACATTGTAGCGATTTTCATTCTATGGTAGTAGGGGCAATTCATGAATTGCCCCTACGGTTGGTTGATAAACAAATACTTGTATTCCAACAGCCTGAAATTGGCTATATTTGTTTTAATGTTTTTATCTTTTCAATAATTAAAATCCCAGGAGACAAAATGCAGGAGTTACAATATTTAGCTAATTGGGTGAAGGAACAACACGCTCAAGAATACATATTAACTTGGTTATTAAATCAACCTGGTTTGTGGTGGTCTGATGGCGAGGCTTATGAAGCGGCTACACAAAAATCGGGTCGTTTATTACGGGAATATGTACAAAAAAATCAGGCAGGTGATTTATTCCAAGGTATTGCCGATAAGATTGTCGGTGATGATAGTTGGGATGAGGTGGCAATTAGTTTGGCAAAAATTATCTCTATTTATCAAGAGGAATTAGTTAGGTTACAAGATTATAGTCGTAAACGTTCGGCTATTAGACGAAAACCGCCGACTAGTCCACCCCCCACTGGTAATACTCCTGATTTATTACCTGTACAGCAAGCTCTGCCTGATCCCTATACTGATCCTTTAATGGGTGATAAATCTGCCCGCTAATATATTTTCCTAAATTATAGGTTAGTGAAACACAGAAATATGATGTTAACCACACACAGTAGGGGCAATTCATGAATTGCCCCTACTAGATTAGGCATAAACTTCCATAGACTTAGATTAAAGTAAATTAGGTGGCGGTAAAATACCAGTTTTACTCAATTTTTCATCAATTTTTTGTAATAGCTGTAAATCAATGGCTGGTAAATTATTGGGTGCTAAACTAGGTTGTAAAAAACTAAAGGCTTGGCGAAATTGTTGGGGATTGGCATTAATCGGTACGTCAAAATGACAGGGAATAATACTTTGAAAACCCCACTGAGCTACTTGATTTACCCAATTAATAGTTTCCTGACTAGCCCGATTTAAAATGAGGGTTTGCAAAATGGGAGCGACTAATAAACGTCCGTTATCCCTTAATAGTTCAAAGGAAGATTGCCAGTTTGCCTGCCACTGAAAAGGATATAAACCGAAATAATTTTTTTTGGTGCGATCGCCCGTTTTTTGGGCATCCTGCCAAGTCATGCCCCAGGGTCGAATATTTAAAGCATGGGGCTGAAAATATAAACTAAATAAAACGATTCTTTGCCAACCTTTACGATAGTTAAGCGGATGATCTTCGATCACATCAGTGGCTTGATCTTTAGCATGGAATAGGAGGGGATAGGGATCTAAGCGGGCGATCGCTGGCGGATCAAGGGGAATAGAAATAATAGTGTCGGTTAATAATAAGGTGCGGGATTGCCGATGGAAAAAAGCCACTTCTGTAAATTTACCTAAACCGAGAGGAATTGGTCCTAAGATTAAATAATCAAATTCTTCGGCTAAAACGGTTTGACTAGAATCCTTTGGTAATATTTCAGTGCGATCGCCCGGTAAACCTAACCAAGTCAGGGGTAAATTAATAGGAAAACTCCATTGACCAGGAGCGACAAATATTTGAGCCTGGGGAAAACAGCGGGCAAATGGTCCGACAAATACTTTGTGTTCTAAACCGGAAGCCGTTGGCAAAATAATATATTTGACATTGCCGTATTGCTTGACTAATTCTGCCATTAATTGCAAACATTCTTTCGTCGGTGCGACGGGCGCATAGACTAATAAACCACCCGACTGTAAACGCACCACCGTCATTCTAATGGGAACCACTACATAAAAAATTCCCTGTAATTGCTCAAACGTCCAAATCGTATCTTTGATAATTTCTTTTCTAATAGTGCGTCTTTGTCCGTAGGGATAAAGCGGTACTAAAGGCCAGAGATGCCAATTATATTCAGAGGTATTATTGGTTAGTTTGAGCATTTGGTAATTAGACTATTTTATGAATATTTGATGAATAGGATTAATTTTAGACGATTTAGTTAACTAAATTTTTGATATATTGATTATAATGATCTTAGTTGAAAATACCATAATAAAATTTAATCAATATGACTGAAACTATCCGGCAAGAAATAGTTACCATTGTTGAAAATTTACCTGATGAACTATTAGCAGAAACTTTATTATTATTAAATTCTCTCACCCATAATCACGAAAATATTTCTGATCAATCCTCTGAGATGGTAGAAGCTGACTTTGATCAGGCGATGCAAATTTATCAAGAAGGTAGTGAAAAGTATAAAAATGCTTTAAGAGAATTAGCCTAATGAATGAAATTTTATGGATTTCTCAAGATATTGTGTTAAAGATCCAGCAAAATCAAATCCATCAACATGGTGGCAGTTTAGGTGTAAGAGATGAAAACCTGCTTTCTGCTAGTTTAGCGAGACCAAGACATCTATTTACTTATGGTCAACCTAATTTATTTGAATTAGCAGCCTCTTATGGTTATGGTTTAGCAAAAAATCATCCATTTATTGACGGCAATAAACGTACGGCATTTATGGTAATTTATGTTTTTCTAGGATTAAATGGTTATTTACTAGAAGTACCAGAAATAGAAGTTGTGCAAATCATGGAGCAATTAGCCACTGACCAAATTAGTCAAGAATTTTTAGCAAAATGGTTAGAAAAAAATTCTGTAATAATTGAACATTAAAAAAAATCATGAAATATTAATTAAATTTGTAAAATCGCCCGTGCTAAATTAAAATAAATTAATACCCCTAATACATCTACCGCCGTAGTAATAAAGGGCGCTGACATTAAAGCGGGATCTAAACCGAATGATCGAAAGAGAAACGGTAAAGACGAACCTGCTACCGAGGCTAAAATAGAAATTGCTAATAAACTAATACCAACCGTAATAGCTACAGGGAAATCCCCTTGTAAAATAAAGAAATACGCCCAAATAGTCGCCATCGTTCCTAATATAGTTCCTAATAAAGCACCGGCGATCGCTTCCCGGATAATGATCTGAAAAGTTCCCATGCCAATAATTTCGTCCGTATTCATACCCCGGATCACCACAGTGGAAGATTGAGCCCCGACGTTACCACCTGTACCAGTTAGCAGGGGAATAAAAGCGGTGAGAGCTACAACCTTTCTCAGAATTTCCGCCTCACTATTAATAATGCCGCCCGTCACACTATTAGTTAATAGCAACACTAATAACCACACCACCCGCCGGCGAGCTACTGTTAATAAATTTGCTTGGAAATAATTATCACCGTCTGACTGCACCCCCCCTAAAGCATAAATATCTTTTGTCGCTTCCTCTTCTAAAATATCTAAAACATCATCAACCGTAATAATCCCCACTAATCTTTGTTCACTATCTACCACCGGCACGGCTAAAAAATCATAACGTTGAATAATTTTAGCGACTTCCTCCTGATTAGTACCCGTTTGCACACAGACCACATCCCGATTCATGATTTCTCCCACCGTTTCATCTAGTTCATTCGTGACTAAATCCCGCAGGGATAAAATACCTGTTAAACGGCGATCGCTATCGGTGACATATAAAGAATAAACAGTTTCTGTTACTTTTGCTAAACTGCGGATCCGCTCTAAACTACGGGCAACCGTGTAATTTTCCTTCAGAGCAATATATTCCGGGGTCATAATTCGCCCGGCGGTTCCTGCATCATACCCTAATAACTGAGCGGTTGCCTGCCTTTCAATCGGACTCAATTCTGATAATAATCTTCTCACCACCATGGCCGGCAATTCTTCAAATAGTTTTGCCCGATCATCCGGTGACATTTTATCAACAATATCAATCACTTCCTGCCGTTTAAACTTCTCACACAGGGATTGTTGTACCGTTGAATCTAAATACTCATAAACTGCGATCGCCTCATCCTTTGATAACAAACGAAAAGCGATCACCTGCATAGTTTCTGGTAATCCTTCTATCGCTTCCGCAATATCTGCCGGCTGGACTGGTACTAAAATAGCCTTCGCTCCCGTTAAATCCCCTTGATTTAAGAGAGCTTGTAATTGCGATCGCACTAAATCCCGCAATTCTCGGCGGGGTAAAGTTGGTACCGCCGGAGTTGGATAATTATTCTCAGTCAAAACTGACCTCCTCAATTATTATATATCGCCATCTCTGCTATCGGTTTAAACAATAGGGAGCGAGACGCTCCCACTCCAAATATTTCCACAACCTATTGAGGACCGTTATACGCTGATTAGTATATTTATTGTATATCTAATATTTATAGACCACTATAAACCACTACATTGATCAGTTGCGGCAATAGTCACATTAATATAAGATGACGCTGGTCCATCTACTTCCCGGAATATCTCGACAATATCATTAATCGCTTTACTGTCTAACAAAAACTTATTAATTCTTTGTTTCCATTCTTGATCCTGAACAGGTAGGATCATACCGTAGGAAATACAGGTCAAAGGTCCGGGCGGTTCAATAGCATAGGATTCTGGATCAATACCTTGGCGTTGAGCTTCTCCCACTAATAAAATACCATCACTGGCAAAAGCATCTGTGATACCGGCGACGGATTCTTTTACCCCTAAAGCTCTGCCATCCCTGCCCTGATAAAGTCTTTGTTGGGCTAATTGATAACGACTAGAAATAAATTTTTCTGTTAAAGAACCCTCTAATACACCGATTTTCAGACCTTCTAAAAACCCATTAGGATTAACTAATAGCCTTCTCGTCGGTTTCATCATTAAATAAGTACCTGTGTACATGAAGGGTAGGGAAAAAGTTGCTCCCGTCGCAGCCCTTTTAGTAATAGTATTAGGACCACATTCCACATGAATCCGCTTATTTTTAATACTGGCATAACGCCCTTTTTCAGAACTTTCATCTAAATTAGTTTCCAACATTTCTAATTTAATTGGTCGATTTAATTCCTTAGATAATTGGGCGTGAAAATCTTCCATTAATTTCACACAAACCCCTTGCCATTTTCCATCTTTCTCATAACCTAAAGGAGCTGAATCTTTTCTCACTCCCACTCGTAAAACACCTGTTTTTTCAATATCTGTTAATACTTGTTGAGCATTTACTTTCGCACTAGTAAATAAGGCAAAATTCATGCCTAATACGGTACTTAATAATAGATGAGTGATAGTTTTATTCATTATTTTTATATTCCTTTGTATTTACAATTATTTAAACAATTACCAACGTCTTATTATACTTGCCATGGGAAAAATGTCAATAGGCTGATTTACCAACAATAATCGTCAAAAGATTAATCTTATTGATGATAATTTTATAGTTTTTCATTAATTTAAGGGATCTTTGCAGGGACTGGTTTCTCAACAATCTTTGATTTTGGTGCAAAAATATTATGTTAACCCGCCCTGCTATATATAATCCTATTGATCACAATCAGATAACTTTTGTATCATCGTAGCCATCGCATCACCAATCCCTATTAATACCCAACCTCGCCGCCACCATAAAACGGGTAAATGACCAACTGGAGCAGTATTCAGATCAAAGATGGTTTCACTATAAATAATCCAATTTCCTTCTTGTTGATGGCCGATTTCTTCCCCTAGTTTCGTGGCTATTTCCTCATTGGTTTGACCGGCAGTAGGGGGAATTTTTTCCCATAGACGACGTTGTACACTAAAACCAAATTTACCTTGGGAATGGGTTTGCCATAAATCATCAATTTTCTTTAAATAACTACAAGGTAATTTTTCAATATCACCCCGATCAAAACTATCATTAACGGTTTTACCAACCTGTTTTAATAATACTCTTACTGTCTCTTCGTCGGCTTGTTTCCACTGTTCTCCCCCTAAATAAATTGCTAAACGGGTTAAATCAACATCGTTTAATTCATCTACAGGTTTTTGATCGGTTAAAGCATTCACCTGTCTGGCTAATTCTGCCCGCACTTTTTCATCAGCTACGCCTAATGTGCCACCTAATTGATATTTTTCTTGAAATAGTGACACACTATTACGGGTTTTTGGACCATAAAACGGTTGATTATCAGGGATTTGAGCATTAATTAAAATATTCAAGTTTTTTTGAATTTCCCGCATAACTTTGGCTAAAGCTACTTGGGTTTCTGGTCCATAATTACCATCAGCGAGACAATGATGATCTGTTTGAAACTTTGTGATAGTCGCTTGCCATTTTTGCTGATCATTAGCCTCACTCATATCTACTAAATAGCCTAAACCGATTAATATTTTTGCCATTTCCTGATAATCATTTTCGGCATAATCAGGAATCCGATTACCTTGCGGGTCAATATATTCAGGTGTTGATGTCATATTTTTTACCTATTTTATTTTGAATATGAGAGAACTGATTGACAGTAAATTTATTACATATTAGTGAAAAAAAGATTCATTTAAGCTACTACCGTCATAATTATCTTAATAATTATTGTGATCACCTAGGGAATATTTAGTGAGAATCTTAACATAAACTGGGTGGCAATTAATGTCAAATCAAACTATATCAGGATCAACGGGCCAAGTTTTCCGGTAAAATTGACATATACGGACTGCATCTAAGATAGTGTTTCTCAATAGGGCTGGTAAAATTCATGGTTTAATTGCTCCAACAGTCAGGCTGAAAGGGGAATTAATATGACCACTCTCAGTAGCTGGCTCTAGCTTAGAATGATTATAATTTATAATGATTGTGTCTATGCAGAATAGTTAATGATTTTGTTTACAAGTGAGAGATTTTCTGGTATTTAATACAAATTAATTACTCCTATTGGAACATTCTGTTTAATTAAAATATTAAATTAAAATATTGGTATTTTAAAAAAATTAATTCAAATAAATTAAACCAAATTAAGGCAGATTCATCCTAATAACGGCTGTACGGCTGAAAAGAATGGAAATAAATACTTTTAAGTTGCTTATATTAGATCATCACAATGAGATAGTCGATCAGTTATCAGAAATTTGTCAGAATGAAGGCTTAAAAATACGACGGGCTAATAGCTGGCAAGATTTTCTGAGATTTTGGCGGGCAGATCTGCCCCATTTAATTATGGTGAATGTGTCTTTAATTAATCATGATTTAGAATTTTTATATGGTCTATGGGCTGATACTTTCCAGCAAAATACTGATCAATCTTTTCAGCCAAAAATACAGACTATTTTATTAATAGAAAAAGCTGATCATCTGCCCACCGTTGACCCATTAATACTAGGTGATTTTGACTATTTAATCAAACCTTTTTTGCTACCAGAAGCGATCGCTAGGGTGAAAAATCAACAGACTATTTGGCAGTTACATCAACAATTACGATCAATGCCACCTAATTCTTTTGGGCAAAATACAGCAGAATTAAGTTCACCGGCAATAGTTACTAATCATTGGGAACAATTAAATCAAAAAAATCAATTATTACAACAGGAAATAGAATATCGCCGTTCCGTAGAGGATGCCTTGCATTTGAGTGAAGAACGTTGGCAATTAGTCTTACAGGGCAATAATGATGGGATTTTTGATTGGAATATAGTCACCAATGAATTATTTTATTCCTCTCGTTTAGCGGAAATGTTGGGTTATACTCTTGATCAAATACCACCCCACTATAGTGTCTGGGAAAATCATCTGCATCCCGAAGATAAGGGGAGGGTGTTGGACACATTAAATGCTTATTTACGCAGGGAAATCAGCCAGTATTTTATAGAATATCGTCTGCGTTGTCGCAATGGTTCCTATAAATGGATTTTAGCGAGAGGGCAAGGACAATGGAATAAGCAGGGTCAACCTTTACGGATGGTCGGTTCCCTTCAGGATATTAGTCAACAAAAAAATATTGAAGCTACTTTAAGAAAAAACGCTACCCGTTATCGGGAATTAGTCGAGTCACAAAATATTGTATTAGTTTGTCGGTGGTTTCCTGATACGACCCTGACTTTCGTTAATCAATTTTGTTGTAATTATTTTGGCAAAAAACGGGAAAATTTAATTGGCACAAAATATCTTGATTTATTACCGACGGAGCAGGAAAAAAGCCAACTGAAAAAATTTATGGAACAGGTTTTAACTGAGCAGGTTGCCATTAATTTTCCCATTCAGTTAGTATCTATTACTGGCAAAAAACAGTGGTTTCACTGGACTTTGCAACCAATTTTAGAGACAAAAAAATCTAAGCAAATACTAGAAATTCAGTCTTTTGCTGTGGATATTACCGAACAAAAACTGCGGGAAGAATTTTTAAGTTTAGTGGCGAAGGGGACAGCCTCTCATACTGGTTATAATTTTTTTGCGGTGTGTGTGCAAAATTTAGTGCAACTGCTAGAAGTAACTTTTGCCTGTATTGGTGAATTTATTCCAGAAAAACAACAGGTGAAAACCCAGGCTATTTGCTACGAAAATAAATTAGAAGAAAACATTATCTATAATATATCAGAAACACCCTGCTATCAAGTATTAACCGCAGGTAAAGAATGTTATTATCCTAATTCTTTAAAGAAAATATTTCCCGCAGATCCATATTTATTTGATCTGAAGTTACAAGGTTATTGGGGAATACCCTTATTTAATTCTCAACAGCAAATTATCGGTCATTTAGCAATTATGCACAATGATTTCTTAGTCTTAGATGCTAGTCAAGAAATGATTTTACGGATTTTTGCTGCCAGGGCAGGGGTTGAGTTAGAACGTCAACAAAATGAGTTAACGATTCAGCAAGCAAAAGAAGCAGCGGAAGCGGCGAACCGAGCCAAAACAGATTTTTTAGCGACGATGAGTCATGAACTCCGTACACCTCTTAATGCCATTTTAGGTTTTAGTCAATTATTAGGACATCAAGCAAATTTAACGGAGGAACAAAAACAACAATTAGCGATTATTAATCGCAGTGGCGAACATCTGCTTGACCTAATTAATAATATTCTTTCCCTGTCTAAAATAGAATCTGGTCATTTGGTTTTACAGGAAAAATGTTTTGATTTATCTAATCTATTAGATGGTATTCAAGAAATGTTGTATATGAAGGCATCTCAGAAAAAATTGTCGTTAATTTTTGATATTGCCTCAGAAGTTCCCCGCTATATTAAAACGGATCAAGGTAAATTGCGTCAGGTGTTAATCAATTTAATTGGTAATGCTATTAAGTTTACGAGTGCGGGCAAGGTAATTTTACAGGTGAAATATATTCCACCCCATGCGAATTCTACGGTGATCAAAGCCCATCATAATGCTTCCCCTAATAATATATTTTTCACGGTAATTGATACGGGGCATGGTATTGCGGAAAGTGAGTTAGATATGCTATTTGCTCCGTTTGGTCAAACTAAGTTAGGTACTATTTTTACGGAAGGGGCGGGTTTAGGTTTACCGATTAGTCAGCAGTTTGTGCGATTAATGGGGGGTGATATTACGGTTTATAGTAAATTGGGGGAAGGTTCTATTTTTAATTTTCATATTCTGGCAAAGAAGTGTCATTTTAACGATGTACCTTCTACTGTTCATCCTAATCCTGTATTAGGTATTGCTCCTGATCAGCCAAATTATAAAATTCTAATTGTGGAAGATATTTTGGAAAATAGTCGATTATTAGTCAATATTCTACAACCCTTAGGATTCCAGGTAATGACTGCTGAAAATGGAGAGGAGGCGATCGCCCGCTGGGAAACATGGCAACCCGATTTGATTTTAATGGATATTATTATGCCGGTGATGGATGGTTATACGGCTACCAAAATTATTAAGGAAAGGGGCGATAAACAACCTACGCCAATTATTGCCCTGACAGCGATCGCCTTTGATGAACATAAAGAAACAATCATGAATGCTGGTTGTGATGATTTTCTGATTAAACCTTTTCAGGAATCAGTCTTATTGGAAAAATTATCAAATTTTCTAGGTGTTTCTTATCTTTATGGTGAAAACTCAACGTCTGATCAAGATGGCAAAGTTATCAAAAAAATTACGTCGCAGGATTTAACAATTATGCCTGCTACCTGGATCAAACAACTAAATCAGGCGGCCTTAGCTGTCAATGATCGGCAAATTCTGGAATTAATTAAAGAAATTCCCTCACAAAATCAAGATTTAATTCACTCTCTGACTGATTTAGTAGAAAATTTTCGGATTGACCTAATCTTACAATTAAGTCAGATTGAGGATCAATCTGGTAACTTATCTAGTAATTAATCAAGCGATCGCCCCACCATTCTAACCTTTGGCCACTAAATTTGGGAGGAAAACTAATATATGATATAAATTGAATATCTCTTATACAAAAAGATAACTGTGATTTTACCTGAGAATTTAATGGTGAGATCATTTATTGTTAATAAAAAATAATCAACAAATAAATTAATATTTTATACCAGGAGAAAGTCAAAGTGAATCAAAATTCTAAAATATGGCAATTTAATCTAGGCGGTTTAACCAATTGGTTAATTATCTTAGGGATTATCTGGTTATTAGGTTCTATCGGTCTGGGTTGGATTATTAAATCTTTTCTGGTCTTAGTGGGGCTGTTAATTATTTTACCAATAGTGGCAGTCATAATTTTTAGTTGGTGGTTTAATAAAAATATTGTGGTTGATCAGTGTCCGGTTTGTCAACACGAATTTACTGCCCTCAATAAAACTCAATGTCAGTGTCCTAATTGTGGTGAAATATTACAGGTAACTCAAGGTAAATTTTCTCGTTTGACACCAGAGGGGACGATTGATGTGACAGCCGTAGAGGTAGAATCCACAGCGATGTTAGATGAAGGCAATTAAGCATTTAAGAAAAATTATCCATCTGTCACCGCTATTATTTTGAATTTATGAATTCCCATCATCAGACCGAACCAATCCCAATTATTCTGATTGTTGACGATGTTAGACAAGTACGCATCATGTTACGTTATGTGATGGAACAGGAAGGTTATCAAGTATTAGAAGCCGCCAGCGGACAAGCCGGATTAGCCATATATCAAGAAAAACGCCCAGATATTGTATTATTAGATGCGGTGATGCCAGAAATGGATGGCTTTGAATTGTGTCGAGTCTTACATGAAATAGATCCTAACCAGCCACCTGTCATATTAATGATTACTGCTTTAGAAGACGGTCAAGCAGTTGACAAAGCCTTTGAAGCCGGTGCTATTGATTACATACATAAACCTATTCATATTTCTATTTTGCGTCAACGGGTAAAAAGCCTATTACAAGAAAAAAAAGCCTCTAACCAATTATTAAAAAACTTGGCGATCGCCCAGGAAATTTCTGAATTGCGGGCAAAATTTGTCACTGTAGTTTCCCATGAATTTAGAACACCAATGAGTACAATTTTGTTGTCATCTGAATTATTAGAAAAATATAATGATAAATGGTCGGATGAGAAAAAACAGATACATTTTCAAAAAATCAAAGATGCTATTGAAAAAATGACCCGTTTATTAGAAGACATTTTTTTAATTGGCAAGGTGGAGGCTGGGGAAATACAATTTAATCCCGTAGTGACTAATATTAATAAACTCTGCCAACAAGTTATTGATGAATGGCAAGTGAAAGTGCGAGGTAATTATCAAATTAATTTTCAGGTTTCTGCCACAAATTTATTTGCAGAATTAGATCCGCTGATGGTCAGACAAATTATCATAAATTTATTAAATAATGCTACTCAATATTCCACACCGAATAGCATGATTGATTTACATCTATCAGCAGATGATCAACTAATTAATATTTGTGTGAAAGATCAAGGCTGTGGTATTGATCCAGGTGATATTAATCATATTTTTGAGCCTTTTTATCGAGGTGTGAATATTAGTCATATTTCTGGGACGGGTTTAGGTTTAACTATTGTGAAAAAATTTATTGATTATCACCAAGGAGAAGTGAAAATTATTAGTCAATTGGGGGCTGGTACAACGGTTAATATTGCTTTACCGATGGTTCGTAATAATTAATTTTTTTATAGGGATCAAGACGATCCCACTCCCCATATTGACTGCAAATTGTAGAGAAAATTAATAAATTGCCCTTAAATACTAGAATAAGAACCGCTATAGCCAATTCAAACCTATCGAGGTACAAACATCTGATAATAAACCCACAGTAGGGGCAATTCATGAATTGCCCCTACTACTTCTAGGATAAGAACCGCTATATATTTGCTAAAATTCTAATTCATGCTAATATCTAGCCTGACTTAGTTGAATACAACAAATTAGCTATTAATCAATAATATTTTTTTACTTTAAATCAAAATTTATGAATAACCTACCTAATGATTTATCCGAAGCGATCGCCCAGGCCTTCGATGCCACAGAAGCAGCGATCGCCGATGGTTATACCAGAGTACAAATAGAATTAGTCATCCCAGAAATTGAATTAGAAGCTGAGAGCTTGGCCCAGTCATTTATTAACAGGATGGGAGCCACCGCCCAAAATCTCAAAGTATTATTTCCCGATACAGGAGCCGCCGCCCTCGCCAGAAGAAATTGGGGAGAATTACCAGGATACAAAGTTAATGATATTGGAACTAGTCGTTCTCCCGTCGCCAGCCGAGTAGAAGAAACCGACGAACGTTTTTTATTAATTGCTCCTTCCGCTATAGAAGTCGCCCAAGTAGAAAAATTATGTAACCTAGCGGGCGATCGCCCGGTTATTCTGCTGATTCCTCAATTAGAAGATGTCTCTATCGTGGGGATTGGTTATGCTGCTCGCCAATTGCGGGAAAGATTCATTAGTACATTAACCACCAGCTATTATTTCCGTCCTTTAGAAGGTTTAACAATTTATCGCACCTATCCAGGAGCCTGGCAAATATTCTCCACCCAAACAGAAGAACCAGTCATCCTGAAAGAACTATCCCAAAAACCAACAGGAGAAGCCTTAGAAAAAATTATCAATCAAATATTTGGGGAAACGGTAGCTGGAGAAACAGAAAATTCGCCACAGGGGAGTAACCCCTCACCGAAAAAGCCAGGATTTTTAGGAGAGTTACAGAAGTTTATTCGGGCTTTGACTAATTAACGTCTAATATTCCAGGCTGGAATTAGGCTAAGGTTGAGGTGCAACAAAAACTAACCCTTTTAGTCTATGGTCTGTATGAAGGGATGATCGGTTCTTCTTTTGCCAGATGATTATTACGATCAGTACAAGCTCAGTAAAATTACTGAAATTGTATTTTCCGGAAAAATGTCTGCTGATTTCTATTTTTAAGGTAAAATCAGAATAAAAAGTAACAAGTTAATTTCCCATGGAAATCAGCCTGCTTTCTTGATTAACTTCAACCAATTGACTTGATAGGACTGCTTATAGGATGTGAGTAGATATTATGAAAAGCCGACGTATTGTAATTGGTGATGTGCATGGTCATTACGATGGCCTGATGAATCTGATTGAGGCGATCGCCCCCACCGACCTAGATCAAGTTTATTTTTTAGGGGATTTAATCGATAGAGGACCAAAAAGCTCGCAGGTTGTTACTTTTGTCAAAAACAGTCGCTATCGTTGCTTAATGGGAAACCACGAAGAAATGATGTTAAGAGCTATGCCAAATGGTAAAGTTGATCAAGCAGCCTGGCAAGCCTGGTTATATAGTGGTGGCAAAGAAACCATAGAAAGTTATCGGGATACAGGGATGATGCCCTACGAAGATTTAGAATGGATGAGTAAATTACCGAGTTATTTTGATTTAGGAGATGTCTGGTTAGTACACGCCGGAGTAAATCCTGATAAACCAATTAATAAACAAAGTAATCGGGAATTTTGTTGGATTAGGAAAGAATTTCACCAAACTAAAAAGCCTTTTTTTGAAGATAAATTAATTATTACTGGTCATACAATTACTTTTACCTTTAACGGTGTACAAGCAGGGGAAATCGTCCAGGGTCAAGGTTGGTTAGGTATTGACACAAGTGCCTATCACCATTTAAGTGGTTGGTTAACTGGTTTGGATATTGATCATCGTTTAGTGCATCAAGCGAACGTTTTTACGGAAGAAGTAAGGGTATTACCTTTAGATGAATTAATTAAACCTTATCAGTCAAGAAATGATGAAAAACAAAATATATTATCTCGGATTTTTGCCACAAAAAATTAATACAGTTAATTGCAGTGACCAAATAAGAGAAAAAAATTCCCCTGATTTGTAATGATCGGGGGAATTCAAATTATTTAATAATAATTTTCATCAAATTACAAGTATTAATCAAGTGATTAATCAATCACCGATAAATCAATATTTGCCACTACTTTTGTACTATTATTCTGAGCAATAGATGACTGTAAAATCGGGGTTTTCGCCACAGCATCAGTAGAAATAGTTAATAAAGGATTAGATAAAATACCAGCAATAGAAGTCGCTATTAACATTAATATTAAACCGACCTGCATCGGTCTCATTCCTTCTACCTGCCAAGAAACTGCTGGATAATTTTTCACAGAATCAGACATCTCATGGGGTTCTTTCACTACCATCATTTTTACTACCCGGATGTAATAGTAAATAGAAATTACACTAGTGACCAGAGCTAATAATACTAAACCGTATAAACCAGCTTGCCAACCAGCCCAGAATATATAGATTTTACCAAAGAACCCGGCTAAGGGTGGTATTCCTCCCAAAGACAATAAGCAAATACTTAAACCTAAAGTTAATAGGGGATCCTTCTGATATAAACCAGCATATTCACTAATTTGATCCGTACCAGTTCTCAAAGAAAAGAGAATAACGCAAATAAAACCACCTAAGTTCATGAACAGGTAAATTAACAGGTAAAAAACCATACTGGCATAACCAGCCTCTGTACCAGCAATTAAACCAATCATGACAAAACCAGCTTGCCCAATGGAAGAATAAGCTAAAAGCCGTTTCATACTAGTTTGGGCTAAAGCAACCACGTTCCCTAAAATCATACTAAGTACAGCTAGGGTCGTGAAAACAAAATGCCATTGCTCAGAAACTAGGGGAAATGCCGTTACTAATAATCTAATAGCTAAGGCAAAACCAGCAGATTTAGAACCTACTGATAAAAAAGCCACCACAGGCGTGGGTGAACCTTCATAAACATCAGGGGTCCATTGGTGAAAAGGTACTGCCGAAATTTTAAAGGAAATACCAGCAATCACAAATACTAAGGCAATAATCAAAGCTAAAGAATTACCTTGATTGTACTTAGCAATACCTTCAGCGATCGCCCCTAAAGTTGTTGCTCCACCGGATAAACCATATAACAGGGAAATACCGTATAAAAATACCGCCGAACTCGCCGCCCCAATTAATAAGTATTTTAAAGCCGCTTCATTGGAACGGGGATCCCGTTTGGCATAACCAGTTAATAAATAAGAAGAAATACTGAGGGTTTCCAGGGAAACAAAGATCATCACCAGTTCATCTGCCCCACAGAGGAACATTGCCCCAATCGTGGCAGTGAGCAGAATAAAAATAAACTCACTTAAAGGGGAACCCGTTTGTTCGATGTAGGTGATTGACATTAAAATAGTCACCACCGTGGACAAAGCAATGATGCCCCGAAATACTAGACTTAAAGCATCACTATTAAAACCACCGAGAAAACCAATAGTATTAGTATTATTCCATTGTGTATATAGGGCCACAACTGCTAACAATAAACCAGTAATAGCCACATAGGGAGAAATGCGGGAAAAACTTCGCCCGCTAATTAGATCACCCACCAGCACTAATACGAGGGTAATAATAATTATCCCTTCCGGTAAAATTGTGCCAGCATTCAACTGGGCGGCAATATTAGAAAAATCCATAGGTAAATTATTTAAGATTTGGATAGGATAGAGCAATTTATCGATCTACGACAAAAGCTCCCAGAATTAAATTAACTAAATCAACTAAATTAACTGTAGGCGATTCTATCTTTTTTTTTGACCCTTGACAATTTTTTTTATGGCCTTTAAGTAAAAATATCTATGAAGACTATTGACAGATCAAATATTATATGTTAACGAAAAAAACTAGATAAGCTATATATTTAATTTGTTGATTAACGATTAAAGGCCCAAATTACTAAACCCGATTGATTAACTATAGCAGTCCTGAATATTCCTCATGTTTTATGCACCATCCGATGGCAGAAAATTTGCATGGGGACTAATAATATTTTGTCTGCTATAGAATTATCAGGTGAGGAAAAAAATATTAGTACGGGAAAAATCCTAAGTTAGTATTTTCTCTGCTATAGAATATTGGGGTGATCTGCCAAAAACCAGATTATTTTTTATTAGTTTTTAATAATCTTCTATTAATTTTTATTAAATTATTTATTCAGTAAATTATGACAACCTTGGTTATCGTCGAATCACCAACTAAAGCAAAAACCATTCGCAATTTTTTACCAGCTTCTGAATATCAAATTGAAGCATCAATGGGTCATGTGCGGGATTTGCCTCCTTCCTCCGATGAAATACCAGAAAAGTATAAGGGGGAAAAGTGGGCGCAATTAGGGGTAAATGTCGAAGCGAATTTTGAGCCGTTGTATGTGATTCCCAAGGATAAGCAAAAACGGGTAAATGAGTTGAAACAGGCGCTGAAAAATGCTGATCAGTTATTACTGGCAACGGATGAAGACCGGGAAGGGGAAAGTATTAGTTGGCATTTATTACAGTTATTAAAACCGAAAGTACCGATTAAGCGGATGGTATTCCATGAAATTACGCAAGAGGCAATCACCGCTGCTATTGAGAATTGTCGGAATATTGATGAACAATTAGTCAGAGCGCAGGAAACTCGGCGAATTTTAGATCGGTTGTATGGTTATACCTTGTCGCCTCTATTATGGAAAAAAATTGCGAGAGGTTTATCAGCGGGACGGGTGCAATCGGTTGCCGTTAAATTATTAGTAGTCAGAGAAAGAGAACGGCGGGCTTTCCAAAAAGGCGGTTATTGGGATTTAAAGGCTCTCTTAGAAAAAAGCAAAATGTTATTTGATGCGAAATTAGTCACCGTAGGTGGTGTGAGAGTAGCAACGGGAGCAGATTTTGATGAACACACCGGCAAAATAGCCGCAGGTCGTAATGTTTTATTATTAAATGAAGCAGAAGCACAGGCTTTAAAAACCAGGTTAGACGGGCAACCTTGGACGGTGGCGAATATTGAAGAAAAAGCCGTTAATCGCAAACCCGCCGCCCCTTTTACCACTTCCACTTTACAGCAGGAAGCTAACCGCAAATTAGGTTTAGGTGCGAGACAAACCATGCGACTTGCTCAATCTCTCTACGAAGAGGGTTATATTACCTATATGCGGACTGATTCCGTTAACCTGTCAGAGCAAGCAATACAGGCGGCTAGGGAATGTGTCACTCAAATGTACGGAGCAGAATATTTAAGTCCAGAGGTGCGACAATATGTCACCAAATCGAAGGGAGCGCAGGAAGCTCACGAGGCAATTCGCCCGGCGGGTAGTAGTTTTAAAATTCCTACGGAAACTAAATTAAACGGCCAAGAATTATCCTTATATGATCTGATTTGGAAACGGACGGTAGCGTGTCAGATGGCTGATGCAAGGCAAACCCATATTAGTGTGCAAATAGAAGTGGGTGATGCTGGTTTCCGTTCTGCTGGTAAACGGATTGATTTTCCCGGTTTTCTCCGGGCTTATGTGGAGGGTTCCGACGATCCAGAAGCAGCTTTAGAAAATCAAGAAATTCCTTTACCTCCCTTAAAAGTGGGCGATCGCCCGCAATGTCAAGAATTAAACGCTCTCGGTCATGAAACCCAACCACCAGCCAGATTTACCGAAGCGACTCTAGTGAAAACCTTAGAAAGTGAGGGAGTTGGTCGTCCGAGTACCTATGCCAGTATTATTGGTACGATTATTGATCGGGGTTATGCCCGCCTGCAAAATAATAGTTTAATTCCCACCTTTACCGCTTTTTCCGTCACCACCCTATTAGAAAAACATTTCCCTGATCTAATAGACACCGGCTTTACCGCCAAAATGGAACAAACCTTAGATGATATTTCCACTGGGGAAGCAGAATGGCTACCCTATTTACGGAGTTTTTATTCGGGGGAAGCCGGCTTAGAATCCCAAGTAAAACAGCGGGAAAGTCAAATTGATGCAAAGGAAGCCCGCCGGGTTGATTTAGAAAATTTACCCTCCGATGATCAAGCTACTTATCGGGTTTGTATTGGTAAATTCGGTCCTTATATTGAAATGGAAAATGCACAAGAAACAGTTACTGCCTCTATTCCACCGGACTTGACCCCTGCCGATTTAAACCCAGAACAAATAGAAAAAATATTACGGCAAAAAACTGAAGGACCCGATCAATTAGGGATTGATCCTGTGACTAATCAACCAATATTCGTTTTAAGCGGCCGGTTTGGACCCTATGTACAATTAGGAGAAGTGACACCGGAAAATAAAAAACCGAAACGGGCATCTTTACCAAAAGGGGTGACAGTAGAACAATTAACGTTAGAAAAAGCCTTAGCGTTATTATCCTTACCCCGTGATTTAGGGGTACATCCTGAAACAAGCGGTGCTATTCAAGCGGGTTTAGGGAGGTTTGGTCCGTTTGTTATGTACGACAATGGCGAAGCGAAAGAATATCGCTCTTTAAAGGCTAGTGATGATTTATTAACTATTGATCTGGCAAGGGCTTTAGAAATATTAGCAGAACCGAAAGGCACAAGAGGTCGAGGAAATAAAGCAACGGCTTTAAAAGAATTAGGCACGCATCCTGATGATGGTGAACCGATTAAAATTTTTCAAGGGCGTTACGGTCCTTATGTCCAGCATGGTAAAGTCAATGCCTCTTTGGGTAAAGAAGTAGTGATTGAGGATGTAACTTTAGAACAGGCATTAAAATTATTAGCGGATAAGGCTGGTAGTAGCACGACCAAGAAAACAAAATCAACGAGTAAAACTAGTAAGGCTAAATCAACGGCTGAGGATAGTATTGAGGATATTCCAGCAGAAACAGTAGCTAAGAAAACAAAAACTAAGGCAACTACTGCCACTAAAGCTAAATCAACTACTAAATCAACTGCTACTAAAGCAAAGTCAACTACTAAAACAAAAGCAACAGCAAAAGAAGAATAATTACATATATTTTATTGATAAGTTAGAGTGAATTAATTAAGTAGTCTCCTATAGTAAGGATAACAATAGCTTTACCTAATCTACTGTTATCAAAAATATTACATAGGATTACTACTTTTTTTTTCATTAATAAGATTTATGATTGATTCATCCAAGCCACAAGTAAGGCAAGTACCAGATAATTCAGAATTTATTACATTGCCTTTGCAATTTTCTAATCCGCATCTTTTTCTCACAACTGTGGTAGTTGTATTACAAATAATACAATATATAGAAGTGCTGGTAGAATTATTTGGTGTTAGTTGGGCTAAAGTTGGAATATTATATTGATACTTATATTGATACTCGTTGTTAACACGATTTGGATAGCAATTAGGACAAAGATAACTTCTTACTTTCTTATCAAACTTGAAGTAATTTAAGGTATCTGAAGGTTCTAATAATTCAATTATAGTATCAATCTCGTAAGCTAATTGGGGAAGGTTGTCATCATTTTCCCAATACTTTTCTAGTATAGAGGGTTGATTTTTGATAAATTTTCTCCGAGTTTCTATCCATGATTTTGGAGCGATTAAGTAATCACTAATTTCCAAAATTTGAATAAAAAGCTCTTTTACAGTTATATTTAAGTGAGGATCGACACTGTGCATGATTGTATTTCGCTTACTTCTAAAATTTTCAATTTTTTGTTGGAAATTTTCTGGTAAGCGATTAACTGAGACAGTATTGAAAACTTTTATTAAATCTTGTGCATCAATTGTTTTAAATTGACTGAAACGGATGATATTTTGTTCATGTGATTTACTAGGATAATTAGAATATCCTGAAATAAGCAAATAAGGGCTAACTTCAGCAATATGACCTTTTAGTAAAAACTCAGTACCTTGCTGAATAAGTGAAAGAATAGTACTTAGTTGACGCTGTGATTTTTCCCAATACTCTTTTTTAACCGACTCTTCTAAATTAGAGTTGTAACATTGATCAAGATAATAGTCTGCATCCTTGAGCTGACTTAACAAATCTATAAGTGAACGCCAAGCTAAATTTAGATAGTCAATACCACAATATTTAAAATCTTCTCCAGTTGGTACATCTATTATCATAAATAAAAAATATAATGATTTGACCTTTAAGTGAAAATTGCTAATAGCAAAGTATTTACCAGTATTTTAGGAAGACTAATAAAAAAACTTACTATCACAAAATTTTGTTGAATAGTAAGTTGAAAATGACGATATTCAAAATAAGTTGCTAAATTTAATCTATTTAGGTGCAAATAAACGTTCGGCACTAATAGCAGCCACACTGAGAATGACAACTAACATCCCAACAATTTGCACTGGTAATAAATTTTCTTGAATAATTATCCAGGCAAAAATAGCAGTCAGGGCTGGACCTAAAGCCGCAATAATAGAAGAGCGAGCCGCTCCAGCGTAACGAATGGCAAAATTGTTTAACAGATAACTAAAGAGAGTTAATATACCTAAAACAACCCCGGCAATTATTAATCCTCCCCACACTTCACCACTCAAATTAACTGCTAATTTTTCTGGGATCAGCCCAATATTTAAACCAAAAGGTAGAATGATCAAACTGACAGCAGAAAAGACAAAAATAGCGTAGAAACTTACTAAACTAAAGGGAATCGGATGTAATTTTCCGGCTGCCATTTGGGTTAATAATACATAACCAGCAAACGTGACACCGGCTCCAATCGCTGCAAAAATACCTAATACAGGATCACCAAAGGCTGCTTTACCAAAACTCGGTTGACCGGCTAATACTAGACCTAAAGTAATACCACACATCGCCATTAAACGAATTTTGGTAGGGCGATCACCAAATAATTTCCAGGCTCCTAATACGGTGATAATTGGATAAATAAAGAAAATAGTAATTGCTACCCCGGCTGGAATATTACCCAAAGCAACGTAAATTAATACTTGGGAAACAAATAAGAAAAAGGCACTACCAAATACTTTCGACCAAAGAGCAAAATCTTTTTCTTGAAAAAACTTTTTCAGATCCGGCACAATATTAGGATATAACATCGGTCCGAATACTTTGGCTAAAATCGGCATGACAAAAACGATCACCGTCATGCGCAAACATAAGATTAATAGAGAATTACCAAAACCAGGGGTAATTAATCCTTCTACCGGGAAAGCACCTAAAATCACTTTGGGATTTTGTGACTTGAGAATAATTTTTAAACAAACATTAAATATTGATAAGACTACCGCCGAGACAAAAGCTAAAACCAAACCTAAAGTGACCATCTGGGAATCATTATTATTTGGTGTTGGTTTCAGGGCAGCCGGTGTTGCCATTTGAGGAGTCGGTGCAGGAGCGACTGGAGACGGTAAATTAGATGACTCTGTATTATTAACAGGCGGAGTATTAACCGATGGAGTATTAACCGATGGTAAAATATTAGTAACAGCCGGGTTTTGACTTTGATTATTCAGTTCCTGTTTTAATCTTTCTACCAAATCATTTAAAATCACTTCCCCTTGCTGTTCCATGGAACGCATACTTTGTAACTGTTGAGTGATTTGACTTTGATAGGTATTTAATTCTGCCTGCAAATCTTCTAATATTCTATGCAGACTATTATTTAAAATAGTTTGAAATTCATCGGTAGTCTTGCTACTAATTACTATCGGGTTAATTGCGGGTAACTCTGGTCCTAAAATAGCTACCGTCTCAGTTGGCTGATGGGTAATACTTAATTCACTAATTTTGCTAGTTAACTGCTCATATAAATTAGAGGCTAAGGCTTGGGATAATTGTTTTAACCATAACTGTTGTTGGGCGATCGCCTTTTGGGAAAACATCGATAATTGTTGCGACTGTAACCTATCGTATTCTTTCCGCAAATCAGTAATGTCATGGGATAACTGAATTTTTTCTGACTGTAAACGATCAATATCCTGATTTAACTCTTGGGTGACTCGTTGCCGTAAATTTTCTAATTCATTGATCACAGAATTTAATACTATTTCTGCCGATTTAGTCTCTGGCGATTTAGTACCATCTGCATTGGGGTGGGGATGTTTTTGCATATTTAATGGCCTTGTTGTTAATCTATATAGTTATCGCTTAATTAATTGTTAATAAACTTAATAATTTTTCATAAATCTTAGTAGCAGAACAACGTAGGCCCTAATACCAAAGATTTTAGTCTAATTATTTTTAACACACTCAGACTAAACCTAGTACATTAAAGCGAATTAATATATTGAAGAATAAAACACTCAAAAAAGTCGCCGCAGGAATAGTTAATAACCACGCTGCCAAAATACCCTTGATCGTTTGAAATTTAATAGATTTCATCCCCTCTGCCAAGCCAATGCCGACAACTGCCCCCACTAAAGCATGGGAAGTGGACACTGGTAAGCCGACACGGGAAGCTAATAAAACGGTGGCGGCAGTCGCTAACTCGGCACAAAATCCACCGCTGGGACGCAGGGCAATAATATCTTCCCCGACTGTACCAATTACTTTATATCCCCACAGAGATAAACCTGTGACAATCCCTAAACCCCCTAATATCAATACCCACAAAGGCACACTAAAACCTTCTAGGGGAACTGTCCCCGTTTTTAGAATATGGGCGATCGCGGCTAGGGGAGCCACGGCATTACCTACATCATTGGAACCATGGGCAAAGGCCACGAAACAAGCACTAATAATTTGATAGTGACCAAAAATTGGTTCCACACTATCAGCCGTCTTGGCAGTTCCTGTCTCCTGCCAAGAGTGCCAACGTCGCCAGTTAATCACTGTAATAGTTATAGCCGCGATCGCCCCGATGAAAATTGGTAAATCATAGGCGGGTAAATCAATGTGCCATGCTTCTGCCATGAATAGTTGCAGAGGTTGGGTAATTTTTGGTAAAACAATCACCCCAAATACACCCATCACAGCCACACTTAACCAAGGTATCCATTCAGCTAATTGTTGTAAGGGATCCGGTTGGTCTAAAATCCACCGCTTGATCTGGCCATAGAATAAATTAGCGATCAAACCGCTGACTAAGGGAGTAATCACCCAAGTGAAGGAAATTAACCGCACACTGGACCAATCCACCGCCTGCCAACCGGCGGCCACCCAACTAAAACCAGCGATCGCCCCTACTACTGCATGAGAAGAAGAAACCGGCCAGCCCTGGGATGTGGCAATTTGTAACCATAAACCACAGGTTAATAAAACCACCATCATGCCCAAACCATAAATCTGAGGCTGATTAACAAAGGTCTCTGGATTGACGACCTTAGTCACCAAAGTTTCAGAAACTTCCCGACCAAATAACACCGCCCCGGCAAATTCCAAGATACCTGCCACAATAATGGCCTGTTTCAAAGTTAGGGCCTTAGACCCAACTGAAGTCCCCATGGAATTAGCCACATCATTCGCCCCCAGATTGGAGGCCATATAGAAAGCTAAACCCGCAATAATCAATAACAAAAGCCAGGACATCATGAATTTATCTAATTATTTATAAAAAAATTATCGAAAAAATACCTAGGGAATATTGCCTTTTGGCAAATTATGGATATATTATTAAAGATCGTGAGTTTTAAGAGAAAAAATTATGAAGCCAGGACAAATCATGCAGACTTTGGAGCAAGAGGAAATCAATGCTGTCAAAGAACGCACTAATAAAAGAATCCCCGAAATTCATGTGGGCGACACAGTGAAAGTCGGTGTGAAAATTATTGAAGGTGGTAAAGAACGGGTACAGCCCTACGAAGGAACTATCATTGCCATGCGCAATGGTGGTATTAACGAAACCTTTACCGTGCGGAAAATCTTTCAGGGTGTAGGTGTAGAGAGAGTATTTTTACTCCATTCCCCTCGGATTGATAGTATTACCATCATCCGCAAAGGGCGGGTCCGTCGTGCCAAACTGTTTTATCTACGTGATCGGGTTGGTAAATCCACCAGAGTTAAACAACGTTTTGATCGTTCCTTGTCCGCCATGCGGGATGAATAAAAGAACGACTAAGACAGTTGGGGCATATATTGTGGGGAATTCGCAAAAAAAATTTTCTGGCTATCTTCCACAATTAATAAAATAATGGTATCTTAGATCAGGTCGAGGTCAAATAAAGTATTATTAAAGGCCAAAGACCTGTAAATGCGCTCTTAGTTCAGTTGGTAGAACGTCGGTCTCCAAAACCGGATGTCGAGGGTTCGAGTCCTTCAGGGCGCGGTGAATCAAGACAAATCTCGTCAATTATCCCAATATTAGGGATATTTTTTGCGTGTTTAGGTGATTAGGCCTGGTTCTCTAGGCCCTTTTTACCAGCACGCAGAAAGGAAAAATATGACGGGGGAATAATTAAGTAAAATTAGTTATTGTAGTGATTCACAGCCAAATCAATTAAAAATTAATTAATCTGTCTGTAATCCATAATCCAAAAATATTGGCCTGGGGGTGAAGTAGTGGCAGAAAAAACCGATAAAGCGGAAAAAAACGCCCTAGTGGGAGAGGAGAGTAAGAGTTCATTCAATATTCAAACCTTTGTCAAAGGCACAAAAGATGAACTTGACAAAGTTGTTTGGCCAAGCAGACAACAAGTGATCAGTGAATCTGTGGCAGTCGTGCTAATGGTGATTCTCTCTTCCTCCTTAATTTATTTAGTTGATCAGTTTCTTATTTGGACAGCAGGCAAAGTATTTCCATGAAAGATACGGAAAAAACTAAAACTACAACTAAACGTCGTTCTACCAAGAAGGCCACACCTGTAGAGGAAGATTTTGAGGAACAGGAGACGGTGAAACCAAAACGCCGTTCTAGCAAAAAAGCTACGCCTGTTGAAGAAAATCCCGAATTACAGGATGGTGAATTGCGCTGGTATGCAGTGCAAGTAGCTTCTGGCTGTGAAAAACGGGTGAAGGCAAATTTAAGTCAACGGATTCAAACCTTAGATGTGACTGATCGCATTTTTAAGATTGAAATTCCCCATGCTGCTGCGTTTAGGATTGCCAAAGATGGTAGTAAAAAACCGACGGAAGAAAAAGTTTTTCCGGGTTATGTCTTAGTACAAATTCGTCATAACTGGGATAACGAACAGCAAAAATGGGTGATTGATGATGAAGCCTGGCAAGTTGTCAAAAGTACCCCCAATGTGATTAACTTTGTAGGGGCAGAACAAAAGCGTCGCTACGGACGGGGGCGAGGACACGTTAAACCGTTACCTCTCAGTGCCTCGGAAGTAGAACGTATTTTTATGCGGACTCAAGAACACGAACCGATTGTCAAATTTTCTATGGGTGTGGGAGATCATATTTTGGTACTCTCAGGACCATTCAAGGATTTTGAAGGGGATGTGATTGAGGTGAGTGCCGAAAGAAGTAAGTTAAAAGCCTTACTCTCTATTTTCGGACGGGATACACCAGTAGAACTGGAATTTAATCAAGTTCATAAAGAGAACTAGAACTAGAAATAGCATCAAAATAAATGGCAAAAAAAGTTGTTGCGGTAGTTAAGTTAGCAATTAACGCAGGAAAAGCTAACCCATCTCCCCCCATTGGTCCGGCTCTCGGTCAACATGGGGTGAATATCATGGCGTTTTGTAAAGAATACAACGCTAAAACTGCGGATCAAGCAGGTATGGTGGTACCTGTGGAAATTTCTATTTTTGAAGATAGAAGTTTTACTTTTGTCTTAAAGACTCCTCCTGCTTCTGTTTTAATCAAAAAAGCAGCCGGCGTAGAGAGTGGTTCTGGTCAAGCTAATAAAATCAAAGTGGGTTCCATTTCTAAAGCTCAATTGCAAGAAATTGCTCAGGTAAAAATGCCTGACTTGAATGCTAATGATATTGAAGCTGCGATGAATATTATTGCTGGTACTGCCCGCAATATGGGTATTACGATCAAGGATTAGGTTTTCAGATATTTCTCAACAATTTCTGAAAATTGCCGTGATTACAAAAATTTCATTTAATATTCATTCAATATTTATTGAATATTGAGAGCAAAATATTCCTCATAATATTTCTGCTGAATATTACCAAATAACCTGATTTGGGGGAGAAGAGAAACTTCGCTAAAAGACCCCAGGAGTTACATAAAACATGACAAAGAAAATTTCCAAACGCTTAAAAGCATTAAAAACGAAGGTCGAAGAAAGACCTTATGAGCCTCTGGAGGCTTTAAATTTACTGAAGGAAACCGCTACAGCGAAATTTCCAGAGTCAGCCGAAGCTCATATTCGTTTAGGGATTGACCCGAAATATACTGACCAACAGTTAAGAACAACGGTGGTTTTACCGAAAGGTACTGGTCAAACTATTCGGGTGGCAGTAATTGCTAAAGGGGAAAAGGTAAACGAGGCAGCCATGGCGGGTGCTGAGATTGTTGGTTCAGAAGAATTAATCGATGAGATCGCCAAAGGTCGCATGGATTTTGATCTGTTAATTGCTACCCCGGATGTGATGCCTCAAGTGGCAAAACTCGGTAAAATATTGGGTCCTAGAGGTTTAATGCCTTCACCCAAGGGGGGAACAGTTACGACTGATCTAACTCAGGCGATCGCTGAATTTAAGGCCGGTAAGTTAGAATTTCGGGCTGATAGAACAGGGATTGTTCACGTAATGTTTGGTAAAACAACTTTTCCAGTGGAAGATTTGTTAACCAACTTGAAAGCTCTGCAAGAATGTATTGATCGGAATCGTCCTTCGGGTGCAAAGGGTCGTTTTTGGCGGACCGTATATGTTTCAGCCACTATGGGGCCGAGTATTGAGGTTGATATTAATGCTCTGCGCGATATGAAAACTGGTGAGACTTAATATTATAAAGATTAATTTTTAATCTTTTTTGTAGGGGTAATTAATAAATTGCTCCTGCTATTTTTTGTGATAAATTAAAATAGAAGTTTTGTTTTCTTCAAACTAATTAATGAGCATGACAAGTAATTCATCACATGATTGCCCAGACTCAGATGATTGGCATGATTGGCTAGACGTATTTTCTGGTGGAGTTCCAACAGGCCCGTTTTTCTTTTCCTATACACTTTCTGGGTTAGAAAAAATGTACAAAGAACAAAAAGATCATTACATTGGTAGTCAGTTAAAGGAGCTGTGTGTAATCGGTTTGGTATCATATTTTGAAGCATTTTGCAAAGACCATTTTGCATCAATTATTAATATAGAACCATCAATCCTGAAGAACTTGTTAAAAAACAAAAAGGATATTAATATTAATATTGATCCAATTAAAGCACTTGAATTTGGCGATAATTTATCTTGTAATATTGGTTTTCTAGTTGCGGAAAAGTGTATTTTTGGAAGTGTAAAAGAAATTAATACACTCTACAAAGCCTTAATTTTGATTACCCCATTTTCTACAGATGAGAAGCAGGTTTATGATAATTTACTTAATGATCGTAACTTGTTGGTTCATCATGGAGGTACATTTACATCCTCATATATGGAACAAAATAAAAATACAATTTCAACTAAAAATAAGACACCATTTTTTGACTCACTATGTATATCAAGAGAATATCTCGATGAGAAGTTTAATTTTATTGAGCACATTTCAAGAAAAATACTAAAAGCCTCACACACTTCACTCACAAAATATCTTGATGAAAATGAAATAAAACTTCCTGAATGGAAACAAGAAGCTATAGCTTCATTTTTACAAGAATAATTATGATTTGCTAGATCAATCTTTTAACCCATTAGAAATTAGATTGTCTTAAAGTATTAAAATATCCCCATTTTTGAAAATAAAATCATATGGGGTTATTACTAGCTAAAACTATCAATTAGAAGGTTACGATAACTTCTAAATTCTTTTTGAGGTGAGATTGACAGATTTTTTCACCTATTTTTGGAAAAAATTTAGTTACAAATTATAGTTAATGATAACGTTGCAATTGACCAGTTGGAATATTAGCCACCGGATCAGCTAATTCCTGAATTAATTGATGTAAGTGATGATCTTCTGCCTGATAAACTTCATTGCAAAATTCGCAAATCGCCTCCGCCCCATTATCTTTGACAATCATGTCGTGCAGTTCTTCCACCCCAAACATTTTCAAAGCACCTAATACCTTATCTAAGGAACAACCACAATGAAAACGGACTAATTGTCTTTCCGGTAGAATAGTTAAACCACTATCCCCTAATAGGTCTTGGAATATTTGGGGTAAGGTTTTACCTGCCTGTAATAAGGGAGTAAAACCCGCTAAGGTACTAATCCGAGATTCTAATTTTTCTACTAATTCCTCATCAACAGAAGCCTGGGGCATCACCTGTAATAATATGCCACCAGCAGCCTGTACCCCATGTTGATCAACAAATACCCCGATAGCTAAAGCCGATGGCGTTTGTTCTGATTTGACTAAATAATAGGCAGTATCATCACCGATTTCCCCAGAAATCAGGGGTACTGTACTAGAATAGGGATAACCAAAACCAACATCTCGCACCACATACATATAACCCTCGCCCACAGCTGTGCCTACATCTAATTTACCGAGACTATTCGGAGGCAATTCTACCGCTGGGTTGTCCACATAACCCCGCACCGTACCATCTAAACCGGCATCTACTAATATGCCACCCAGAGGCCCATTACCTTTAATCCTAATATTAATACGGGATTTGGGTGTTTTCATACTAGACACTAATAATAAACCTGCCGTCATGGTACGACCGAGGGCAGCAGTTGCCACATAGGATAACTTATGTTTTTGTCTAGCTTCTTCGGTTAATCTCGTAGTAATTACACCGATGGCCCGAATACCACCGTCCATAGCGGTAGCTCTGATTAATTGATCTGCCATAATATTCCTTACAATTCTTAATAATTGTTTATTTTAATCATTTTAAATTTTTATGTTAGGAACCTTCCAAAAAAGTGAGTTGAGAATAGAAATTGAGGCTTCCCAAGCTGAGATTGGTGCTTGTCTGACCCGGCCTGTTCAATTACAAAAATGGTTATGGCCTCAAAAATTAAGTGCTGGTTTACCCGATACCCTGACTGTCGGGTTAGAATTTAGCAGTTGGACCGGCTTAATAGAAGTAAAACACCGGGTAGAAGTGATTAGCCCGAATAGTTTGAGATTACTCCTGAGTGGTGGCATCGATGGTTTTCATGAATGGTATTGGGGAGATGGTTGGTTACAATCCCATATTGCCGGGGTTTCCCTCTTACCTGTGAGTTTGGGGCAGACGACTAATTTATTAAAATTGCGGGAATATTTACGTTTACAAAAAATGGGTGTAGTGGCTTAGTCACTATCACCCAGGCAAATTAATATAGATTTGAGCAAGGGAGCGAGATGCTCCCACTCCATCTAAATATATTCACCACAACCTATTGAAGATTGCTATATTGCCTAATCTAATTTTTCTTTCATATTAGGGTAGGTGCTTTGATCACCAATATTCACAATGCGACTTTCATCACCTGTCGCCGTCAAGTTTTCATAGACTCCCTGATCACGCTTCACTAATTTACTAAAACCATGACTTTTTAAATCACTCACGCCCATTTCCACGATCAAGCGAGGTGCGCTGATCAAGCGTTTGACGGGGGCATCAGCCGGCGTATCACCTAAATCACATTTAGCCAATTGACACAGTTCACCCCAGGTAGTGACCTGTTCATTCATACTGTGCCAGACCTCTATTTTGTGTTGGTTAGTTGGACAGAAATAATCGTAAACAGGCATAGAATTAATCTTGCTTTCAATTAGTTTTGTGAAATTTTAGTATAGTTTGTTATAGCAAAACTTGAGGAAGTATTGCATATACTAACTAGTTGTTTTTTCTCAGAATATGGCCATGCCCTTTGATTATCCTAATGATCAGGGGTGAGATAATTAATAATTGAAATAATTTAGATAATGAATGCAAATGAGTGATTTTAAAATTACACCGGAAATAGCTTTAAGTTCCCATCAAATGATGGAAAGGTATCAATTAAATGATTATTATACATTACTAGCTTGGGCGGAAATTCATAGTATTGATACTAATCGAGGTTTTTATAAGCCAGAGGAAATAGATTTAATTGATCATGTGCATCATCATATTCAAAATCTAGGGATGACGAGGGGAGAATATCAGGAAATGTTAAAACGTTCTCGTTATGGTACTAATTCGGTTTCTAGTTCTCGCAGAGAGGAAGAAAGGTCTATTAATCAGCCAGCCAATTCATATAGTGAATTAAATACTAATGAATTAAACCGGGAGGGCGATCGCCCGCTCAATACAACCATTTCTAATGAAGCCTATCAGGCGATTGAAATGTTAACAAATCAATATTCTGAGGCAGTCGAGATCATGGGAGAAAAAATGGCAGAACGCTTTATGGAGGATTTAGATGCGTCGGTGATGCGACACTTATTAAAGAAAGTACAGGAAAGACAAAATCCCATGAATAAACGTCCTAATTTATTAGTCAGGGCAATTAATGCCATATTTGGTGGATCGCCAGAAAAAACGACATTACAAGGCATGGAAAAAAAAACCAATGATTGGGATATGGAACACCACCACCGATTAGGTTAGGTTATTGAGTAACGTCTGAGGCAACACACGCATAACCTGCTGAACCAACGTAGGGCAATTTATGAATTGCCCCTACTGTTTTAAAATTATTCAATTATCTATTACCTATTCCCTATTCCAGCTTCTTTTGAGCCAAACCCCGAATCTGTTCATCCGGGTCATTAATAGCCCGATCATGAACAATCTGAATAGTCTTAGGTTGATCAGCATAATGTTCTATTAATATTTCCAGAGCAGTAAAACGAGGATTATTCAAAAAACAATCATTTTGATGATAAGGATCATAAATAGCCCGCTGACAGAAAAACTCAAAAATATCAGGATGATCCTTCCAACCCCGTAATAACTCAACCAAAGCCGTCACCCTTACCCTGGCATCAGAATCAGTTTTCGCTATCGTCTTAATAGTTACCAAAGTATTAATATTATCGTGGTGATAACGAGCTAATTTTTGTAAAGCCAGCTGCCTCACCCCCGTAATACTATCAGCAGTAGCAAGATTTTCTAATAATTGGTAAGGAGGATTAGTTGCCGTATAAAACATAGTTTGTAATACAGTTTGCCGCACATCAGCCCGATCACTATTTAACCAACCTTCTAACCACGGTATAATTACCGGTTGATCACCCCAATTTTTAGCGATCGCCTGCACAATTACATTTACTAAATTATTTTCCTCAGTCTCTTCTGCCAAATTTTGTAAAAATATCTGCACATTCGGATCATTACCCCAACCCTTAGCTATTTCCTGTACAGCAATCTCTCGCACATTTAACTGAGAACCCGATACCGCTACATCCTGTAACCAACATAAAGTATCCGCATTTTTTGCCCCATAACGGGCGATCGCCGTCACTGCACATTGTTGGACTAACCAATAGGGATCATGATCAGCAATTTTTCGTAAAAAATCATAAATTGATTGATCACCAGACCAATTTTCGGCGATCGCTTTCACCGTTGCTTCCCGCACCATAATATCAGGGTCTGACTCAGCTACATTTTGCAAGTAGGCTAAAATATCTGGTTTTTGCTGACTCACCTTTGCTAGTAAATTTACAATAGTTTCCCGCAAATTTGATACGGTATTCTCAGTCATTAAACTGCAACAAAAAGGTATGAGCTGATCAACTGGATAGATGGAACTAAGAGCTAATAAAGCCTGTTGTTCTACATCAACGTGAGAACTATTTAAAATTAAGTCTTGGATTAAAGCCGGCAATTCTGGTAAATCAGGATAATATTCAACTAATATTGTGACAGCACTGAGACACTCGGTCCTATTACCAGTTTTTAACCATGCCTTTAATGTCGGTAAAGTCTCAGAATTTTGTTGATAAAAATGCCCTAATAATTCCATTGCCTTGGTTCTCACACCCTGGTTTTCATCAGTTGCCATCAACCTTTGTAATAATTCAGCAGTGGCTTGATCAGGATGCAGACGCACTAAGGTTTCTAAACTAGTTTTTCGCACAGCGGGATTATAATCAAATAGCACTAAATTATGCCAAAATTGCCAATCTAAATTTGGCATAATTTCACTTAATTCTAAGATAGCTACTTCCCGCAAAATCGGGCTAGTATCATGCAACACTAAATCTTTTAACCAATCAGCACGATGGGCAGGAAATTTATTTAATAATCCTTTTAAAGCCACTGCCCGCACTTCACCTGGAGCCTCAGACTTAACTATATTCTCTAACCAAATTTCTGTTTCTGGGTGATCTTGCCAGGTTTGGGCGATCGCCTGCACTGCTTTTATTCTGATTTGATAAAATTTTTGTAAGTCCTGACCACTTTGATAGAGGAGCAAGAAAAAGTTACCATAACTAGCTAATTTTTTTACCTGCCAATATAATTCTGGTTGACTCTCAACCGTTAATATAGGATATTTTTGGCGAATCATCCTGAAACATTCGGCCGCCAAAAATATATTAACAAAACTTTCTTCCTGACCAGGCAGCGATCGCAAAAAATTGATAATAGCTAAACCCTGTTCCATGGGTAACTGAGCTATTAATAAAGGAAAAACAGTTTGTTGATTTTCTCGATACCACAGCCTCGATAAAAATTTTTCAGTAACGTCAGATAAGGTTAATTCCTCAGTTTGCAAAGCATGGCTAATAAAATCAACTATTTGGGCTGGTGTATGCTGATCCGCTAATGATAAAAGGTTTTGCATAGTGAGTGTATAAAGCATCGAGGTTAGAAAATGGTAGAAAAACAAACAGAGAAATAGTCAGGAAAATATTAAGTTTTTTGTATTATTAACAATAGAAAATTTTTAATTAAGTTTTAATTAAGGTTAAACTATCCTATTCAAATTTAAAATAACATTTTTAATCAAGTGTTTAACTTATTAAGTGTATTCACTTAGACAAAATTTTAGATGCAACCCAATCTAATACGAACCGACTTCGATAATAAACTATATTATACTTACTTTGGGGAAATTCTAAAATCTAAAAAAATATTTTGTGTATAAATTATAACGCCATTATGGTTTTCCCCTGAATGTAGTAGGTTTCATCTCTAAATTGCCTGTAGGCTGATCAGTTGCAATAATATTTTTCTACCTCGGTAGTTTAAAAATTTTCAGAAAAATAGCAGGGAATTTTTACGATTATTTCCCTGCTATTAATATTTAGGTAATGAATATTATGGGTTTAAAACATAATGTTTTCACCCGTTTAGATCATTGATGATCGTTGCCATTTATGGACACTGAAGATAATTTCTCCATGCCCAGCCCATTTGATTAGGATTTTGTACTGATTGTACATACATCCATTTTCTTTCAGAAGTCAGACCAGGAGGGGTGGGAACTTCTCGGACTTGAGCCCCTGCTGGTAAGGGTTGCACTAGTCTGCTTTCTGCTCTTGGTTGTTCACGCATATCTATGTTAGGAAAACCAGGGGAGGGGACTACAGTGCAGATTCTGCCTGTACCTGGATTTGGATTAGTAACGTTGCCACCACCGCTAATAATATTATTTGTATTACAGTTATTGCCAGTCAAATAGGCTGACCATATCCAACCTTGGGCATTACCGGGACCTACCACAGATAACCAATTACCATCGGCTGTTTTTCCTTGTACAATCACGTTAGTACCATTATTTAAAAAGCTAACATTTGCACCATTGGGAGCATTACGTAAATCTGTCCCATTACGGTTATCAGCCCCACCATTAATTTGACAGACAGGTTGTTGGGCAAGCTGTACAATATTACCAGGTAGTCTCAATTGATTAGCAGATGTTGTACCCTGATTAGGTAAGCCAGCGATCGCACTGGTGGCGATTTGACTACCCATTAAACAAATAGCAAAAGCGGTTAATTTTTTGATCATTTTCCCTGAATTTTTATGATGGAATAAACTGAACATATTTTAAGGTACATCCGATGTTTTGACAATTACATCAGGATGAATAAAAAAATTAAGTTATTGGTATCTACATTAACTCAATTCTGACAAAACTCTTCTACACATCGCACGAATAGTTCTACGCCCATCGGTAAAACATTTTCATCAAAGTTAAACTTAGGATGGTGGTGGGGGTAGGTAAGATTTGCTTCAGTATTAGCAGAACCGAGGAAGAAGTAACAGCCTGGTACAGTTTGCAGAAAAAATGAAATATCTTCTGCCCCCATAGTCTGACACTCCGGTACAATCATTGCCGGTGTTTCCACGACATTTTCCGCTACACTTTTTACTAAATTAGTAATCGTTGGATCGTTAATGACTGGTGGATAGGACGTAATATAATCTAATTTGTATTCTGCCCCATGACTATGACAAATCCCAGCAATAATTTGTTCCAATCTAGCTGGTAAATAGTTTTGATAATCAGGATTAAAATAGCGGACCGTACCTCGGAAGAATATTTGATCGGCAATCACGTTATGGGTGGAACCGCCCCGCAATTCTCCCACTGTCACCACCACCGACTCTAAGGGATTAATATTACGGGCAACAATTGTTTGTAAGGCGTTCACTGCCTGACAACCAACTAAAACCGCATCAATAGTTTGATGGGGCATCGCTCCATGCCCTCCTTTACCGAAAATAGTACAGGTAAAAGTATCGGTCGCAGCCATTAACGCCCCACTTCTTACACCAATAGTTCCCACGGGGAGATTATTCCAAATGTGCAAACCGATCATGGCATCCACATCAGGATTTTTTAAAGCCCCTGCCTCAATCATCGGTTGCGCTCCCCCCGGTCCTTCTTCCGCTGGTTGAAAAATAATTTTCACCTGACCGCTAAAATCCTGCCGATGATTGACTAAATAATAGGCTGTACCCAGGGCGATCGCTGTGTGTCCGTCGTGACCGCAGGCGTGCATTTTTCCCTGGTGTTGGGAACGGTAGGGAATAAAGTTTTCTTCTTGTATTGGTAAAGCATCCATATCAGCCCGAATCGCCAAAACCGGACCAGGTTTACCACTGTCAATCACTGCCACAATACCTGTTTCAGCAATACCAGTTTGATGATAAATACCCCAAGAGTGTAATTTTTCTGTAATAAATTGGGCGGTTAAATTTTCCTGAAAACCCAATTCTGGATATTGATGTAGATGCCGTCTCCAATTGACTAATTGGGGATGTAAGGCTCTAATTTCTAAACGTAAATTATTAAATTCACCAATATGTGGCAGAGAAAAAGTAGCGACCATTGACTATTTTATTTATCTAAATTTCTTATTAAATACCGTAACACAAAACCATGAAAATATCATAATGAATCAATCACTAATAACTTAGATAAAATAAACGTATCTTTTTCCGATAAATTTTCCCATATTTCCGAGAAATATTCTGGTCGTACATATAATTTTTGCTCTTGCCAATCTACCTGAAAATCTTTTCCCTTATTGATCAAGCCAGAATTAACTAACTTATTACGCATAGTATTCAAAGCCCAGTGTACTAAATCAAATTGGGGTAGTAAATAATTGGGATTAGTTAAAATCCAGTGGGATGATTCAGGATGGTTTTCTACCAATTGATAAATTGCTTTGATTAGGATCAGTTCTATGGATTTGCTACTAGGAATCACAGATAAAAAGTCTCTTAATGAACAAACTAGATTAGCATCTTGAGTTTTTAATACGTCAAAAGCTAGGGAAACGTGATAATCATTGACAGATGATTCTGACATAATAGTTTACCTCAAACAGATTAGTGTGAGTCTCTATTTCTCAACACGAACATAGTTTAAAAAAACATTGTGAGAATTTTGTGAGTTTTTTTGGTAAATTTTGTAAATTTTTGTAAACTTAATACTTTTTGCCTTTTATATTATGGGGATCATTGATTTCTTGATAACTGCTGAAATTTTCTGGATGAGGTCAATAAAATAAAATTATGTAATTATATGGTTTTTAGTAAATTTTGATACCGTAGGGCAATTGATCAATTGCCCCTAACCTGAATTGTCCCCAATATATTTAGGACATAACTGCCATAATATTATTGACGTGATTTCAAAAATATTTGATTAGGCAAAAATCTTAAATTAGTCTGATTCACTTTATTAGCTATTAATTCGATCATCTCCGCTTCACTCAGATGATTGTTTGTCAGTAACATTTTAATGATCTGAAAACTAGGAGTCTTTACCCAAAAATAGGCTCCATGTACATCAATCTTATTGGCAATAAATAGGATGGTATTTAATAAATCAATTAACCAACTATTAAATTTTTTCAAAGGCCACGGTACACCATTTAAACCGGGCATTTCTGAACAATCTAAATAGTTAAATTTTTCAAATAAATCATAGGCGGAAGTCGGTGTGGTAGCAGGCAAAGAACTAAATAAAATTCTAATGGATGGTATATATTGTCTGGACTGGTGATTTATCCCATTAACTGATTTTAAATAGACATTACCTAAGCGCAGACCTGACATTGCTAAATTAGGTTCGGTAAACCAATTACCTAAATTAGAGACATAACGTAAAATAATATCCCGATCACTAGATAATAAATAAATTTGTTGACATCGTAAAATAGCTGATCTGACGTAATTATTACGGCTTTCTCGGAGAAATTCTAGGGGCAGATCAGGGGAAGACAAAATTAATTTATCTAAAATTAAGTAGTCACCAATATCACCTTTTTCTCTTTCGATCCGTTCGTCTTTACCGTATTTATCAGACAAAATTCTCAGAATATTAACTATTAATAAACTGCCTAAACTATTAGCTAAAAAATTTACGGGTATTTTCAGATGACTACTGATTGGTTGTTCTGATACAATATTTGGTATTTCATTCGGTAAACTTTTATCAGGTGAATTTTCATCGGAAGAATTAGTTAAATAATTTGTTTCAGTAATATTTCTTGTGCTTACCATCCAAGGCATAATAGCAACACCAGCGTTTCTTTGTCTTTGCATATCAATCGCCCGATCTAAACGCCAGAAAAATTCTGCTAAATCAGGTGCACCATAATTAATTACCCGATCCCGATCTCGCAAATAAACTAATACTCTAAATCCACAAATGATCACTAACCAGAGGAAAAATACCGTGGTAAACGTACCCAGCCAGGTAATAATTGATAAATGCTCTAACCACTGATCATTAATCAGAAAATCAAAACCCGGTAGCTTATTAAAAAAGCTGAACAGCGGTAATAAAGCGAATTTCAACGCAATAAAAAATACCGTACCAGCCAGCAAGGATAAACTAGTTAAAGTGATTAAAAATTTTAAAACAATTTCTTTATTTTGTTTGATTTCTGAAAAAATACCCGGAAAAAATAAGGGTTTTTCACTCGGCCAATGATAACCAATATAAAAGTGTTGGGGGGTAAGACCGGGTTGAGGAGAAACCTCTACATTTAACTCTGTTGCTTCTTTGGTAAAGGTTTCATAAAACTGTTTGCCAGAGGTGGCATAACCATGGACCCGACAAGTCAGGCGATCGCACCCGGTTTCCCAAATAATCCGAGCTAATTCATCTACATTAAATAAAGGGCGAAAACGTTGTACTGGGGGCAATTCCCGATCTACGTTTAAATAAATACCAGCGGTACTAGTTAAGAGAAAAACATTACTATTTTGCCGATCTGCATAAATCTCAAAATTTCGTCCAATTGCCTGGGTAAATTGGTTAGTATGCCAACTATTTAAAGCCCGAATGACGTATGCTTCCGTCAGGTATTGAGCAAAATCGGGATATTCTTCTGGATCGCATAATGATTGTAATGCTTGCACAATAATGCTTTCTGTCTGATAACCAGCATAAGTAGGAATATTAGTCGCAGGCTGAATATAGTTCGGTGGTGCAGGATAGGCTAACTGAATAATCCGGGCTTTTGTCCACCAATCGGAAAAGGGAGCGGAATTACGGATTATTGATTCTAACCAGTCAGAGTCATTTTTCTGGGTTTCTGCTTGCCAAACAAAAGGTAAAGATTTATACAGAGGAGTCATATTAAACATTAGTATGGGAGTATGGGGTAAATGAATATTTTTAATGATCAAATTAATTGATCAGATATTAACACTAAAAAACACCATGGAAGACGAGTCATTAATACCAGCAGAATTTTGGCAAGCAGTACAAGAATTTAATAGTCAAAATTTTTATGCCTGTCATGATACCCTAGAAGCGATGTGGATGGTAGCGATGGAACCGCAAAAAACTTTCTATCAAGGAGTATTACAAATAGCTGTGGCATTATATCATCTACAAAATGCTAATTGGCAAGGGGCAGTTATGTTATTAGGGGAAGGTATTAATCGTTTGCGTCGTTATCAACCAGATTATTTTGGGGTAAGTGTGACAGCTTTTATCGCTCACTGTAGTCATTTATTAAAAACTTTGCAAACTGCTGGACCAGAACAGGTAAAAGATTTTCAGATATTATCACCAGAAATAGTTTTGCAAATTATGCCTGTCAATCCACCAGAATAATTAACCCGATTAATTATATTTAGTCTAGTAATAAAAATGGAGAATAGGGAACTCGAATCCCTGACCTTTGCAGTGCGATTGCAACGCTCTACCAACTGAGCTAATTCCCCGCATATTTTTTATTAAGTTAACAAATTTCAGCTAAATTGTCAAGGTGGTAAATGTATTTTTTTGTATATAGTCACTGATCAATTGCTATATATTTTGATTGATTTGCCATAAAATTTATTTGTTTATGTTTGACAACAATATTTTAAATTTAGCTAAATTGTTCAGACCAATTATGGCCAATTGTCTCAAACAAGTAGGGCGATCGCCCAAAAAAGATTAATTTTGTGATAACTAGAAAAACAAACGGCGAGTAATCAAGTATTATAAAGGAAACTTAATGATTTTGCTAAACTTTGGGTAAGATAGACTAGCACTAAATAAATATTATTAAGCGTATCAGGAGGAGTTATGTCTGACCAAGAAGAAAAGATTAAAGGCTTATTTCTAATGGAAGCGGAAGAGCATTTAGTCACATTGGAAAATGGATTAATTGATCTAAATGCCACCATCGCTGATCGAGAAAGTATTGATGAGATGTTTCGGGCTGCTCACTCGGTGAAGGGAGGAGCCGCCATGTTAGGATTTACTAATGTACAGAAAATAGCTCACCGTTTAGAAGATTGTTTTAAAATTATTCGGGAAAATCAGGTAACTGTTGATCGAACGGTTGAGTCACAATTTTTACAAGGTTATGATCGTCTGAAGGAGTTGGTAGAAAAAATTAAAACTCCGTCCTATGGTAGTAAGGATGATGGGCAGGAAATAGTGGAGCGATCAATGCCTTTGTTTGCGGATTTGGAAAATAATCTCAATGATATTGTTAGCGGTGGTAGCAGTGCTAGTAAAATTGCTAGAGATTTTGCTCATCAGGTGCGGACTGAGTTGAAACAAATGTTAGAAATATTCAAACAAGGTGAATCTAATACCACTCGTAAACATTTAAGAGATATGAGCGATCGCATTGGGAATTTAGGTTTGGAAGTAGAACATTGGCCGAATTTATTAAATGTAGTGAAGGCGGCGGTAAATAATCAGGAATATAGTTATCGGGTAATCGCCCCGATTGTGATCAGAGAGATTAATTATGCGGGAGATTTAGCTCAGGCTGGTAAGGAAGGAGAAATTAAGCCTAGTTTAGATTTACAACGGTTAGCTAGTATGGCTCAAGTGCCGGCGGGCGGTTCTCCTAGTTTACCTAGTGATCCGAAAGAGGTGGTGAAATTATTATTAAAGAAATTTAGTAAGGAGCAGGTGGAAGCGATCGCTCGATTATTAGTGAAAAATGCTAAGGCTGCTAAGGGTTAATTGATACAAAAAACTGGGTTTTGCTAAAAACTCGGTTTCTCATAGTAATTTTTGATTATGAAAACAAAATTAATCTCCATTGGTAATAATAAAGTTATTGCAATTCCACCAGAAATATTAGAACAATGGCAGGGAATTGATACTTTTGAAATTGAGTTAGAGAATAACCATTTAACTATTTATCCTGTAAATAACCCTCGCTATAATTGGGAGGAAAAATTTAAACAGTCAGAAAATCAAGAACCACAAGAAATACTAGTCAATGATCATATTCTGAATAATTGGGATCAAGAAGAATGGCAGTGGTAAAATATTCTCAATTTAGAAACCCGGTTTTTGCCAAAAACCGGGTTTCTCTGAAGACAATCAATTTGATTATCGATCAATTAATTCCCCAAATAAAGGGATAGTAAGAATAATTCTATTCTAACATTTCACAAAGATATTCAGCTAACCCACCCTTCTACAAACCTCAATGCTTAATAGAAATTTGTATTATACTTAGCAACAATTCCTATAATTATAGTCTCAGGCTAAGTTCAATACGTCCCTTTTTTTTGAGTTCGCTTAACACATCAGGAGGAATATTAGTTACTCGTTTAACCTCTGCATCAACAGTGATCAAAAAAGTTTTATTTCCTCTCTCTGTATAAGTCCTAATTTCCATATAATTTCTTTGATCATCTAAGATAAGATGACTGCCAAGAACTTTATCTCCTCTTGCTTTAATATTTCTGTGAATTTCTCTGACATCGTCTTCAATTAAGTCAAAATTCAATAATCCTTCTTGAACACAGACTAAATTTGACGGTTCTCTCAGTCCATCCTCAACTGCATCTGCGAGCTTTTTGGGAATATTTGTTATGGTATCAAATAGTTTCCCAAACTTGTCTTGAAGGCTTTCTTGCTTATCCATAATTAATTATCTCCTATGTTGATCCTCGTGCAATTTCCAATTTATTATTCATCTTGCTGTTAAGTTGAGCATTAAGATCATCAGGGATATCCATGGGGGAAATCTCTTCTTTTCGGTATTCAAGTCTCGTACCGCCTGTACGAATATTTCTAACATAAACTTCTATTCTCTTGTAAACACGAGTTCCCTCCTTGACAAGATAAACAACAGCGTCTGAAGTAACTTCAATTAAATAGTTTATGCCATCAAGAATGTAGCCTAAAACTTTACTAGCCCAAGCCTTGATTTCATCCCAAAAATAGCCCACAGCAGCCCCACCCAAAAAGCTTCCTATAATTATTGCCCAAGTAATTGGATCCATAAAACTACTTCTCCATAATATTTTGATTTCCGTCATTTCCATTCACAGAAGTTTCAGCCCAAAGTTCCTTTCTCTTGTGCCGTATTTTTACTTCTGTATAACGTGCAATTTCCTCTTTGACTAAAGGCTCATCAATAGTCTTTACCTTTCCAGTCAATAATTTTAGGCCTAACTTAATCGTGATATTTTTGATGTCACCCCCACAAAGACCATCACTAATATCTGCCAAATTGTCATAAGTGACTTGTTTTGGCACATTTTCTGACAAGTGAAATTTCCATAACTGTTCTCTCATTGGAAAATCAGGAGCTAGAAATTCTACATTGAAAAGAATCCTTCTCAGGAAAGCCTCATCATAGTTGTCAAAAAGATTGGTAGCAAAAACAATAATCCCATTGAATTTATCTAAGAGAGTCAGCAACGTACTTTTAGATGAGTTAACACCATGATCGGCAGCTTGTGATAAATTGGAGATTCTTCTACTTAGAACTGCATCAGCTTCATCAAAAAATAACAAACTTTTAGTTTCTTCTGCTTTTTGGAAAACTAATACTAAGTTATCAGAAGTACCTCCGACTAAAGATGATTCAAGCTCACCATAGTTAGCCCGAATAATTGTTATCCCAAGTTTGTGGGCTATGGCTTCAGCCGTTACACTTTTACCTGTGCCTGGTATGCCAAAAAAGTTAACACTCAAACCACTTCCTGTTTTCAAAAAGCGGTTGAACTGCCACTCATACAAGAGTTTTTCTCGATTGTTTACATAGGCAATCATTTCGTCAATTTGATCAATGGTATTTTGGGATAGTGCAACCTCTTCAAGAGTCCATTTCGGGTCCTCTACTAAAATTTGTGTTTCATCTTGCTTTTTTGATTTATCATTGTCTTTGACAATTTCATATTCCATAAGTTGTCCATTTAAATTGGCTGTCACTTAACCTATTTTCAATAATGCGGTAGGTTTAGGTAATTTAACCACCTGAAAATATGGGTTTTTGTCTGGAGTTTTATTACAAAATATTAAGATATACCTGAAAAGACCTGATTATGTATTTGCAAATAATCAGTTATAATAGCCACAATGTTTATTTAATAAAGTTTCTATGAATGTTACAGAACTTTTACATTTTGTCGATCAGGTGGTTTTTAAAGAGACTAATAAACATCTTGATGATCTACAACTAAAAATAGTTCAAGGTTTATTAAACGGTCAAACTTATGAAGAAATCTCTCAAGACTTAGGTTATAATGATGGACATATTGGGGATGTTAGTCGTAAGTTATATAAGATTTTATCTAAACATTTAGGTGAGGATATTAATAAACTGAATTTTACTTGGACGATTGAAAGAGTTATTAATTCTAAATTTGTAGATTTTAGGCATAACAACATTAATTATTGTTCTAATAATACTCAAAAATTTTCAGAAGATACAGAGCAGGAAATCACTAAGAAAATTTACCAAGATTTAACTCTTGCACCAAAAATAGTAGATTTTTATAATCGCACAAATGAAATTAATATTCTATCTGATTGGATATTTCAGGACAATATATCTTTGATCTCAATTTTAGGAATGTCAGGTATAGGCAAAACCGCTCTAATAAAAAAATTTGTTGATTTAAACTTAGAGCAATTTTCTGTGATCATTTGGCATAGCTTACAATTTCCTAAACCTTTAGAATTACTAATTGATGATTTATTAAATATCTGTGAAGTAGAATATACAGGTACTTTAGACAATAAATTGAAAAAATATTTGACATTCTGACTGAGAAAAAATGTTTAATTATTTTGGATGACCTACATAATATTTTTACAAGTGGTCAATTAGCCGGTCAATACCAAACTGAATATCAAAATTATCAAAAATTCTTCAGAATGATTGTTGAGCTAGAACATCAGAGTAGTATTATTTTGATTAGCCGAGAACAATCAGGGGAAATGGAATGTTTGGATGATCAACTATATCCTATGAAATGTCTTCACTTGTCTGGCTTAGACGATGTACAAATATTAGAAAAATTTGCTTTAAAGGGTGAAAACAACTTATTGAATTTAATCAAGCTATATGAAGGTAATCCTGCTTATTTAAAAGATATTGCTATTTTGATTAAAGATATTTTTGATGGTGATGCTAATCAATTTTTAGCAGAAAATAGTTTGATTATTACTAAAAATATGCAATTTCATTTTCACCAAATATTTCAGCGACTTTCACCCATTGAACAGCAATTAGTTTTAACCTTAAGTAAATTCGATCAACCAATTGTCCGAGAGACTTTAAAGGACAATGTAGAACTTTCGTCAACTGATTTAATTAATGGTTTACAATCTTTACAGCAAAGGTATTTAGTCAAGAAAAATATAGGCAAATCGGTTACTTTTCAATTATCTAAGGTTTTTCATCAATACATAAAAAATATGGTGGTGATTCAAAAGTTGTAATAAAGTCAAAAATTTGCTAGTTGTTAATTATCTTCAATCCTTCTGCACCTGACTAGCCTTGCCTAATAATACTTGCCGATTGATCCTTAATAAAAAATAATGATCTTTCTGCCCTAATAGCTGATAATCATTAGGCTGTAGATTCAATTGCTGAATGTTTTTTTGATTAGTTAACAATAATACTTTATTACTAAAATTCACAGATTCTAATAAATTATTGTGAACCTTATAGGCGTGGGAAATAAACTTCACCGGACGTTGACTATAAAAAACAATACTTGGTTTGAGAAAACCGACGGCGATAAATTCTTCGCCGGTTTGTTGGACTTGGGGAACCATTAATGATAATTGTTTCAGGGGAATTTGCCGATCTTTATCCACTAATTGACTAACCGGCAAACTAATGAATATAATAAATAAGAGAAATCCGGTAAAATTGCCTAACCATAACCATTTGCATCTTTGGGTTTGTACTAAGCAAAATAGCACAATACCACTAGCAATTAACCAAATGATCATGGCTTGCAAGGGATAGTGACTATTAGCTAACCAGATTTTTAAATTCGGTGTGTCTTTGCCAACTAATTGGGGGCTGATCAAAGAGGCGATCGCTAACCCTATTAAAACTATGATATTTACCCCGGCACTGAGCAAAAATCCTCGATTATTCAGAGGTTTTTCACTGATGATGATTGAGCGTAAATATAAGCTGATTAGGATGACACCGGCTGGCATGGCTGGTAATAAATAGCTAGGTAACTTTGTGACGGAAATACTAAAAAATAGGAAAATAGCGGTTAACCAGAAAAAAGCAAATAAGCCTAAATGTTTTGTTCTATCTAATTGTTGCCAATACTTTTTTTTCCAAAATTTTATCTGGGCGATCGCCCCTGGTAAATAGACAGACCAGGGTAACAGAGCTATAAAAATTACGGGTATATAATAAAAAAATGGTCCGTCGTGTTCACTCACCACACTAGTAAAACGTTGCACATTGTGATGACCAAAAAAAGTTTCAATATAGGCTTCACTGTTGGCGATTGTCACTAAAATAAACCACGGTAGGGCGATCGCTAAAAATATTAAACTACCAGTAATCAATGGCATTTCTTTGAATACCGCTCGCCACTGCCCTATATATATTAAAAAACTACCAATCACTAATATGGGTAAAATTAAACCAACCGGACCTTTCGCTAATACGGCTAAGGCGATGAAAACTGCACAGGCATAATACCAATTTTTTTGAGATTTTTCACCGGGTTTAGCATAAGCAATAAAAAAAGTTAATAGGGCTAACCCGATATTGCTGGCTAATAACATATCGGAAACTGCTGTACGTCCCCAGGCAATCCAGGCAGGATTCAGTAAACCGATCATGCCACCTATACCAGCGGTTAACCATAATTGACGCTGATTTTCCTCGGCTGATTCTGTGGGATTTATGCCGAAATAACGCAGGGTATAAACTAGGCAAAAAATTAGGGCGATCGCACTAATAGCCGAAGGTAGTCTGGCACTCCATTCGTTTACCCCCAATATTTGCATGGCGATCGCCATTAACCAATAAATCAGCGGTGGTTTATCAAAACGGGTTGCCTCATTCCAATAGGGCGTAATCCAATCACCCCGCACTAACATTTGTCTGGCTGCTTCCACAAACATGGGTTCGGTTTTGTCAATCAGACTAATACTTCCTAAATTGACAAACAGGGCGATCGCCCCAATCATTGATAAACTAATAATAGCGATTAACCATGGCACAAAAGGTTTTTTTAACCAATCGTGATCACGATATTTTTTCAGAACATTAGACATAATATTTTTTATAAATATTTCCCCATAAATTTAGTAGGGGTAATTCATAAATTACCCCTACGGTTAGATATACAACAGATTAAATATACCCACTATCATTAATTTTTACCCAAATTTGCTTGTCCACTGGGTGAAAATACATAACCTAAAAAGTCTTTAATATTTTGTTTGGGAGGATTTTTATAAACATAATACAACTGTCTTTGATAGGGATAATTAGCCTGACTAGGACTAGCATTATCAATCAGGAGCGATCGCACGGTTTGCTGATTAGCTACTTGACTATAGGTAGCATAACCAATACCATCATTACCTAAAGCCTGTAATAAAGGAGTCGTCGCATCCTGTTCCAAAGTTCTAATATTAGGTGTATTACCGAAACCTTCCCCTAATAAAACTATTTCCTTAAAAGTTTCATGAGTACCACTAATCGGCGGGCGGTTTATTACCTGAATTTCAGCATCAGGACCACCTACCTCTGACCAATTTTTAATTTTACCCTGGAAAATATCTTTGACTTGTTCCGATGTGAGGGATTGATTAAAAGGATTATTCTTACCGACGACAATAGCAATTTGATCTTGGGTAATCGGTGTAGCAGTTAACCCTTGCGATATTTCTGCTGAGGATAAAGGGCGGGAAACTCCCGCTAAATCAGCACTACCAGCTAATACATCTTTAATTCCTTGAGTAGAACCACTAGCTGCATTATAAACAACTGTCCCAGGAAATAGTTTTTGAAAATCTGCTTTCAGATTTTGATTGATTTTTGCCATACTAGTGGAACCACCTATTCTTACAGTAGTACCACTGGCAATCTTGACAGGTGGAGGATAATCACTATTAGAAATCGGTGTATTTTGATTATTTGCTGTATTATTAGCTGTATTCTCAACTGGTGGAGAAGTATTATTAGTAGTTACAGTCGCTTTATTTCTAAAAAACCAATAACCAGCCCCTAATAATCCGATCAATAATAAAATGAAAAAAATTGGCGGTGGTCCTTTTCTTTGACTCATAAATTTTTATCCTGAATATTCCTAAGTGTTTCTAAGTTGTAAGATGTTATCAATTTAGTTAATAGATAACTTGCCTCAATATTAGCAAATTTATGATCTATTATCTGACTGTAAACTTTTCAGACGACGACTAACTTCATCGTCAATTACCATCCCCTCTAAATCATTTTGTAATCTTTCATTAGGATTCTCAGATAATTCTGCTAAAGCATTCTGTTGTAAATTTTTCCGTTCGACTGCATTTTTTGCCTGTTCAAACTGTGAGCGGGCTGAGTCAATACTTAAGTCATTATTTACCTTGGAAATTTCTGCTAAAGCCTTATTGATTTCTGACATATCTTTCATATTACTTAACTGAGTTTTATATTCCTCCAATTTCATGCGTTCCCGGTTTAACTTATCCTTAGCAGCTTTCACGTATTGTTCAGCCTGATCTACTTGTATTTTTAATTGGGGTAAAATCTGTTCAATTTGAATAACTTTAGTCATCGCTAAACGGGCGGCATCCTCATTACCATTTTTTTGAGCAATGGTCGCTTGTTGTTTTAAATTACGCATCTCTGCTTCTTTCTGATCATATTTTTGTTTTGCCCGTTCATAGGGTGCTACTTGGGTAGCTACCGCCGTTGCCAATTTATGTACCGCCTCTTGCATAGACCGCAGGGATTCTTCTGCCACATTCACCGACACCTGGCCCCCTGACTCGACAGGTAGTCCCCATAACCAATTCCAGATACCAACTAATGATCTACCAGCTCTTTCACCCATTAACCAATAAATTGCTTTCTTCATAAATGCTTGATTGTTCTATATTTTTGGGCACAGTATAGCATTAGTTCATATATTTCGACAATTGATTAAAACGTCTTGTTGCTCTCGATTGGAGTTAGGGAGCGAGACGCTCCCACTCCTAATATTTCTCCCAATATTTACCGCAACCTAATTAGGATTACTCTATTAGGTCGTTAAACTAATCTTAACTATCCATGATTACCCGCCGATAATAATTGAGAGCCTGATTATCTAAACCTTTTCTTAATAGAGTATCGCCTAATAAACGATTAATTTGCGGCGAATCAGGTTTGGTTTCACTTGCCTTTAAATAGCATTCCAAAGCCCGATCATAATCTTTTTGTTTAATAAAAATATCTCCCAAGGTTTTATTCGCAGGAAAGTCATCAGGATTACTAGCTAAGAATTTTTGATAATGGGCGATCGCCTGGGGTAAATCGCCTTTTTGTTGATATAGTTCAGCTAATTTTAGGGAAATTAGTTGATTATCAGGTTGTGCCTCCATGGCTGCTTGGAAATAATTGAGGGCAGTATCCGGCTGTTTGCTTTGTAAATACAAGTCCCCTAATTTGTAATGTACTCCCGGTTGATTCGGTTTAATACCAAGAATATGCTCATAGGTAGCGATCGCACTAGGAATTTGTTTTTGGTTAGTGAAAAAAGCAGCAATGTTTAAATAGAATTGCACAGGTTTTTTCGGTTTATATTCCAAATATTTCTGATAATGGGTGATCGCCTTGGGTATTTGTCTTTCTTGCCGACAAATTCTACCTAACTCAGCATACATTTCAATTTTATCAGGTTCTAGGGTCAAAACTTTTTCATAACACTGGATCGCTTCTGACCATAATTTCTGAGCCTCATAGGCACTAGCTAAACTCTGCCAAACCGGCACATAATCAGGACAAACATCAATTGCTGTTTTATATTTAGTAATTGCCTGGTCAATATTTCCCTCTTTTTGTAAAGTTTTGCCAGCTTTCATATTATATTCAGCCGCTTCTAATTGAATTTGTGATGCCATTTTGCTCTATTCCTAAATTGTTGTGAATATTCACTGATTTGATAGTAGGAGTAATTGATCAATTACCCTTAACCTATATAATAGGTCATATATTGTACACTAACTTTTTATCAACTTCCTAAATATTTATTTTGAATATTTGTCATTTCTGGGCAACTTCTGCATAAGTCACCGCTGTCGGTAAATTCTGCTTAATCGGCAAATTTATCGTAAATTCTGTACCTACCCCTAATTGAGAACTAACTTGAATATCTCCCTGGTGTTTTTGCATAATTTGATAGGTGATCGATAAACCTAAACCTGTGCCTTGACCAATCGGTTTCGTGGTAAAAAACGGATCAAAAATTAAATGTTGAATATCAGCAGGAATACCACGCCCATTATCGACAATTTTAATTTGAATATTTTGATCATCCGGTTGCCGGGTACTAATAGTAATAGTCGGTTCTTTACCCGCCTCTTTTTCTTCTGTTTCCAAGGTTTCTAAACTATTACTAATAATATTCATAATCGCCTGATTAATGGCAGCCGGATAACATTCTATTAGCGGTAAATCGCTATAATTTTTGATTAATTTTATTTTATTTTGCAGACGATGATTAAGAATAGTTAAAGTATTATTAATACCTTCGTGCAGATCCGCTTCTTTTAATTCTGACTCATCTAAACGGGAGAAATTACGCAGGGATAATACTATTTGACTGATTCTTTTTGCCCCAAAAGTCATAGATTTGACTAATTTTGGCAAATCAGCACTAATAAATTCTACGTCTTTTTCTTCTAATAATTCTGCCAATTCACCCTCTGGATCAGGATAATATGACTGATAGAGGGTAATTATTTCTAATAGGTCTGCGGTATATTGTTGCACGTATTCTAAATTGCCATAAATAAAACCCACCGGATTATTGATTTCATGGGCAATACCAGCCACTAACTGCCCCAAACTAGACATTTTTTCGGCTTGAATTAATTGGGCTTGGGTTTGTTTTAATTCTGATAAAGTAAAAGAAAGTTGATGTAATTGTAAATTTAATAGCCGATCTCGCTCGGATAGTTCAACCGCCATGCGATTAAAAGCCTGACTAACTTTGCCTAATTCATCTTGACTTGTTACTGGTAATCGCACAGTTAAGTTACCACTAGCTAAATCATTGGTAACTTGCATCAACTTTTTCAAAGGGCGATTAATCATATTAGCGATTAATATTCCTGTGACAGTCACGATTAAACTACCGCCTAAACATAATTGCCAAAGATTCTGCCATAATAATTTTTTTGCTTCTTGCAAAGAGGTAATTGAGTGTAAAAAAGTTATCCTTAAATCCTGGTGAGTTAATCCACCAAAACCAATAGTTTTCGCTAAGTATGGGACTGTACCAATATTGACAATTTGGAAAGGGGAATTAATATTTGGTGGTTGCCATGGATATGCTTGGGCGGTGGCTAAGGTACTAGCTATTATCTGTTGTTTATGATTAAAGGCAACTAAATCCTCTTTAATTCCCTCCTGTAATTTTTCTAACATGGCATCATTGATCAATCTACCAAAAATGACTCCTCCTAAAATTTTTTCCCGTGACTCCACAGAGGTAATACTAGCTAAAACTGATACTGGTTTTTCCCTACAATTAATCAAACTAAATAGGGGAATTCCTTTTAAACTATGGGCGATCGCCCCTTGCTCATCTAGTTGACAGGATGATAATTGCTGACTTTGGGAATTGAATAAAATCTCACCCTGCTGATCAATTATTTTTAATAAATCTAAATTTAATTTAATTTTGATGGGTAAAGATAAACGATTAATAGTTGCTAAATCTTGCTGAGTAATAGCTTCCTGTAAAGATTTATCTTTGGCAAAACTTTTCACCTCCTGTAAAAAGCGGTTTTCTTGATCGGTAAATTCCCGTTGTATCCACGGTACAGCCCGATTCAAATCATCCTGTATATTAGTTTCTAAACTAGCGACAAACCAATAACCAATAATCATTACCCCAATAATTAAGACTGTCAGGAAAATGGCAAGAAAAGGCAAAATTATTTTATAACTGAGGGATAATCGGGAATAATTCTGCCTAATTTTCCCTAATATTTTATTTATTGAGTTGGTCATAACCGACTACTCTCCTTAATTAGGATGATGGTTGCGGACTCGATTGATTGGCTGGCATACTATTGGGAACAAAGCCGGCTTTTGTTAAAATTTCCTGACCGGCGGGACTGAGAATAAAGTTAATAAATTTAGCAGTTTCTGGCTGAGAATCTTTCGCTGTAACTAAACCGAGCGATCGCACCATTTGATATTGACCAGCCTGCACTGATGCTGGATCAGGAGGAATATTATTTAAACTAAGAGGATTAACCGCTAATTTATTGATGGTGGCATAACTACGGGCAAAAGTACCAATCGCATTAGGGGTAATTGTCAAATTATCTGCTAATTCACTTTCCTGGGCAATCACCACCGCTTTTTCTGTGATCGGTAAATCTTTACCTAAATAAATTTCCCGTAATACTTGTTTGGCTGATTCATCTTCCGGGCGATCTAATACAATAATTTCCCCTGCCGGTCCCCCAACTGCTTGCCAGTCCTGCGTATTACCAGTGTAAATATCTTGTAGTTGGGCGGTGGTTAAATTTTTCACGCCGGTGACATTAGAGTTAGTTGCCACGAGTAAAGCATCCTTAGCAAATTCTTGATACTTGATCGAGCCGTCGTCTTCTTCTTTCTTTAGAGGGCGAGTGGTGAGGGCGATCGCAATTAAATTATTTTTTAAAGCTGCGATACCGGCACTGGATTGGCCCTTATCCATAAATTCAATAGAGGTATTAGGATTATTAGTTTGATAAGCCTCTGCTAAAAGTTTCATAGCGGGATAAATCGAGCCAGCTCCCATAATTTTAATGGTGACTTGATTTTGAGTATTAGTTACTTGAGGTGTAGGTAATTTCACCGAATTAACGGGAGAAGTATTAGTACAGGCCAGATTTCCTGTCATGAGAGAAAGGATAATTAATACTCGCAAATATTTATGATTCATAGGTTTTTCATGCGATTAGGGTTAAGAAGATGCAGATTAAGCATAGATCAACTAATCTGTCTATTTTTTCGTACATTCTCGACAGATTTCTGGATACACCCTTATATATTTATTTTAAACCTAATAATTAATCAATTAAAAATATTTAGTCATCATAATAGATTGTGATTGATAACCGAGTTTTTCATATAAATTTATAGCAGGTTGATTATTCGTAAAAACCTGTAAACTCATGCCTTGATAGGGGCGATTATCCGTGGATTTTGCCCACTGTTCCGCATATTCCATTAATGCCTGACCTAATCCTTGTCGACGATGGGCAGGTTGAATATACAATAATAAAATATGTGCCATGCGATCGCCCCCTACTTGATTAATACCACTACCTAACCAGAGACAACCGATAGGAGAAAAACGCTGAGAAGGCAGACCATGAATTACATCCCGATCATCTTGTAAATCATTATTAGGTAAAGTTCTCACCCACCATAAAGGCGTTTGTGGCGATAAATATTGTTCTACCGTATCCGCTAAATGATTAATATTAAAATCTGGGAATAGTTCCTGATAGGTATTATTCATGAATTTAACTAACATTGCCCGGTCTAGGGTAGAACCTGTAGTTAATTGATAACCGGGGATGAATTGGCAAGCCATATTTATCAATTAACCTACAGTTTTTTCATACATGACATCCGGCGGTAAATCATCTTGTAAAGAAGCTGCTACCGCTAATTGATCACAGTATTCATTTTCTACATGACCGGCATGACCTTTCACCCAACTAAATTTCACCTGATGTTGGTTACATAAATTTAACATTTCTGCCCACAGATCAGGATTTAAGGCGGGTTCATTTTTATTGCGTTTCCAACCGTTCTTCTGCCAACGTTTCACCCAACCCTGTTCCATCGCATCTACTACATATTTAGAATCAGAATACACCGTCACGGCACAGGGAAATTTTAAGGCTTTCAGACCTTCTATCACTGCTAATATTTCCATGCGATTATTAGTAGTTTTGCGAAAACCGCCGGATAATTCCCGCTGATGTCCTTGATAAATTAAAAGTGTACCATAACCGCCCGGACCAGGATTTCCTTTACAAGCTCCATCTGTATATATATTGACCTGGGGTAATTTTGTTGTCATAGAAATTTTGGCAATATTTGAATATTTTTAATTTTGAGAATTTGATGATTATAGCGGTATTCTGGTTAATTCCATCAACGAATATCACGACTAACATACAGTAGGGGCAATTCATGAATTGCCCCTACTATTTTGGGAATGAATTGCCCCTACTATTTTGGGATGAAACAATATTTAGCAAAATCAACCAAACTACTTACCCAGAAAAGATTGAATAGATTCTACCATCTTGTCAATAATAGTATTAGGCTGATCTAACTGACTCTGAGCTTCCTGTTCAATTTGATTGACTAAATCCTCTGGTAAATCTAATAAGCTGATTAATTGTCGATAGGCTTGAGCCTCATACTGATTAATTTTCGGTTCATCTGGTGTGCGAGAACTAGAAGCAATTACTTCATAACCTAATTTTAAAACCAGAGATTTTTCCTCTAAAGTTTCTAACTTAGGAATAGACTCATTTAAAGGCACATTCTGCATTAAATAATCCCGTAATTCTTGCTCTAATTGTTCCCGCTGTTCCCCCGTAGCAAATAAACGACTAAATTTGTCTAACATTAAATCGACTTCTTCTGTGGCTAGTTGACCATCAGCCCAGGCCATAGCTGCCACTATTCTTAATAAGTTCATTTGCTTAGGCGTAATAGATGGCGGTGTGGGAATAGACATGAGTATTTCTCCTAATTGTGTATTTGTGTGTTGTGAACCTGCCCTCAATTCTACCCATGAAAGGAAAATTAGTGACTATTTTTCCCCAAGATTTAAGAATTAATTAATGATAGTGGTTTTTCCCAGTCTAGTAGGGGCAATTCATGAATTGTCCTACGGTATATTACTCAATAAATCAATAATCAAAACTTATTCTATCGGAGTTAACTTAGTTACCTTCGGATCAATAATTTTCTGACTCTTGCCAAATTTGATCGCTAACATAATTTTAGCGTCGGCATCCCCAAATATTTTATGAATAATACCAATCCCCAAATTAGGATTATAAACCTTATCCCCCACTTCCCAAGCCGTAGCCGGTAATACAGAATTTTGATTTCTGTTGCTAGAAGGAGCCGTTCGCACCGAGGATTTTACCGCTGCTTTAGAAGAAATTGTCTTTTGCGGTTTTTCAGCAGAAGCAACCTTTTTCTGAGATTTCATATTACCTTCTATTAAATCCTCTGGTAACTCCCGTAAAAACTGGGAAGGCACAGTCGCCGATCTCGCCCCCCAATACTGCGATCGCTCCTCCGCATGAGAAATAAATAATTGTTCCTGCGCCCTGGTAATACCCACATAACATAAACGTCTTTCCTCCTCTAGGGCGATCGGATCATCTAAACTACGGAAGTGCGGGAATAAACCCTGTTCTAAACCAACTAAAAAGACCACGGGAAATTCTAACCCCTTCGCCGAATGTAAAGTCATCAAAGATATTGCCTCTTCTCCTTCCTGTAAATTATCCAGATCAGAAGCCAAGGCCGCACTAGCCAGAAAATCACCTAAAGAAGTAGTTTCATTATCATTTTGAAACTGTACGACAGCTTTCACTAACTCACTCAAATTTTCCAAACGACCGTCCGCTTCCTCCGTTCCCTGTTGCTTTAAATCATTGACATAACCAGAATCCTCTAATACTCCCTGCACAATTGCTTCTGCTGTCACCTCTATATCCTGCATTGCTCCCTGCCACTTCTTGATCACATCGCTAAATAATTGCACCTTTTTCGCTGATCGCCCGCCCACTGTAGCAACAGAAGTATTATCACTAATAATTTCCCATAGGGGAACGTTTAATTCTTGAGCAAAAGCCATTAAATTATCAATAGTCGCCTGCCCAATGCCCCGTTTGGGCGTATTAATTACCCTTAATAGACTCACCGTATCAGCCGGATTAGCGATCGCCCGTAAATAAGCCAAAGCATCCTTAATTTCCTTCCGATCATAAAACTTCAAACCGCCGATAATTACATAGGGAGCCTCGGTTCTCAATACATCCTCAAAAGGGCGGGATTGGGAATTAGTCCGATACAAAATCGCAAAACTGCCCCAACCTAATTCAGGATTATTTTTCCGTAATTCTTTCATGGTTCTTAATACAAAACGAGCCTCCGCCATTTCATCCGTGGCTTGATAACAATAAATCGGTTCTCCCGCCTGGCGAGTCGCTTTTAATACCTTATCAATCCGCTGCGTATTCAACTCAATTAAATGATTCGCCACCTGTAAAATATTCTGACAAGAGCGATAATTTTCCTCTAATTTCACCATCGTGCGAGTATCATCATCTGGCAAACCATCGCCAAAATCCTCTTGAAATTCTAATAAAATACGATAGTCTGCCATACGGAAACTATAAATACTTTGATCCACATCGCCCACGACAAAAATCGAGCGAGCATCCCATTTTTTAAAAGTTTTCGCTGATTGACCATTAGTCACTAATAAACGAATAAAATCATATTGAATGCGGTTAGTATCCTGGTATTCATCCACTAAAATATGATGAAATTGTTTATGCCAATAATTTAAAACCTCTGGATTTTGCCGGAATAATTCCACTGGTATTCTAATCAGGTCATCAAAATCTAAAGCATTATTCTCCGCTAATTTATTCTGATAAGTGCTATAAATTTCCGCCGTCACTCGCCCTTTATAATCAGGTTCTGCCTTCAAATATTCATTGGGAGTCAACCCCTGATTTTTCGCATTACTAATCTTATAACGAATTTGCCGAGGATCAAACTTCTTATCATCCAAATTCATCTCTTTCACAACAATTTGTTTCACCACATTTTGGGCATCAGACTCATCAAAAATCGAAAAATTCTTATCCCATTTTCGCCCATTCTCATCCACATATTTATTAATATCATGGCGTAAAATCTGCCCACATAAACTATGGAAAGTTCCCACCCACAACTTTTTCACAATATTTTTATAAATGTAGGATTTCAGTTGAGTTTGTTCATGGGGTAATAATACAGAAAACGGTTTATCATACCGGCTCAAAGCCATCTGTTGAGCAAATAAATTTTCGATACGGGCTTTCATTTCCTTGGCAGCTTTATTCGTAAAAGTCACCGCTAAAATATTTTCAGGATCAACCTTATTACCTTGAATTAAATTCGCCACCCGAAAGGTTAAGGCCCTAGTTTTACCGGAACCGGCTCCCGCTACTACCAACAATGGCCCGCAATAGTGTTCTACCGCAGCCCGTTGGGAACTGTTTAATTCACTGAGAAAATCAATATTAGTCATAAATAAATAATTAATTTGTTTGATTGAATAAACTTACCAAAATTTCGTCTGTACAATATTAACACCGACGGTACAATCAATTATGCTTCTGCACAAATAAACTGAGCAGACAAAAAATATTAACCTTAATTCCCGATCTGCTTGCCTGCTAATATTAAGTAAGTGAATCAACAGCGAAACTACCATTAACTTGATAATAATTAATCATAAAAAATAAAATACTGACCAGTTATTAAGTTGATAAATTGTTAAGTCTAATTACCAAGAATACACCAGTGGTAAAATTTCCTGGGGATGATCAATGATCACATCAGGTTGATTAGTTTCTAATAGTTCCCGATCATCAAAACCCCAACTAACGGCGATCGCCCTAGTTTTCGCTTTTTTCGCCCCGACAATATCCCGTATTTCATCACCTACTACCACCACATGAGCAGGAGATAAATTTTTTTCCTTTAATAATTTTCTAATCACCCGATGCTTACCAAGAATAGTCGGTGTATTGTAAATAAAATCAAAAGCATCTTGTAAATCATGATTTTCTAAAACCCGTCGGACATTTTCCCGTGAATTATAAGTAATAATCCCCAACTGATAACCCTGTGTATTTAATTCTCTGATTGCCTCTTTAATCCCAGGAAATAAAGTAATATTCAACAATTCTTGTTTCAATTCAATCCGCAAACGTCTCACCAAAAAAGGTATTTTATACAGAGCAATACCTGATTGTTTAATAATTTGACAATCAGTTAACTTTTTCAACTGATTAATTTCACTATAACTACTGGGATGATAATCAAATTCTACAGCTAAATTATTAATTATGTGGAAGATAATTTCTAAACTATCTGCCAATGTACCGTCAAAATCAAAAATAATTAATTTGATCATATCAACTAATCATCCGATTTGCCACTATAACGCCCTAATTCATAGACACCGCCAGCAATCACCGCAATTAACCCCATACTAATTGCCCAGCTTTTGCCTAAACTAAACTGCACGCCCCAACTACAAAGAATACCAGCAATTAAAAAAGGAATAATACTAAACACCGAAGCATAAAAAGCATTTTGAGCTTCCCTTGCCCGCCGTGTTTTCTCAAATTCTTCCTCGGAAGTGTATAAAGATCTTTCCGCAAAATTAAACCAACGATTTAACTGTTCTGTCACCCAAACAACCAGCGGCGAAAATCCCCAATACAAGGCCAACGACCATAAAGCCGCCCCGGCAATAAAAGTAGAATCTAAATTAATAGCAAACGGTAAAAACTCTTCCAACATAATTAATTTTGATAACTTAGCCAAATTAATATTAACCTTTAACCGTCAAGTATTACACCACTCATGATTTTTTTCAGTACAACTCAGATTGAAAAGCATCTATTGTGTGATAGAATTTTTAGCCAGATAAAAGGTGTAAATTTTAGCTGATCAATAATATTGCAACTGATCAAAATTATTAGCATTGTTAACAAAATATTGGCTGTATAGAACCCATTTGGTATCTTTTGTCAAAACCTTTTCTGCCAAAGGATTTGAGCCAAAACCTGGCTTTTTAATTAAAATCCTTACTACACAAGGATTACAGAATAGATCCAAAATGAGTTCTATATAAAATATTGCCGTTATTCCTGTCATTAGAATTAATCTGAGAATTAATCTAAGGATTAATCCAGAGAAAATTCTGTCCGATCATCACATCCTCAGCTAAGATAAACAATCTATCAATGACAAACGATCAATACTAAATAATTGAATGACCATTCATTAAACCGAATTATGATCAAACCTATCAAGCATTTTTTCCCCAACAAAAAACTGGCAGTTCTATTAGGCATTATTAGCATAGGAATAACAGGCCTAGTAATGAAACAGGAATTAGCCAAAGCCCAAGAATCTAGCCCCATGATGGTGGCAACGGGCCTAAATTGGCAAAGTGCTTCCTTCCCGGTTGAGAACTTTCAAGAATATACCTCCGCCTTTGGTCCTAGAGGTGGTGGTTTTCATTATGGTTTAGATATTGCTGCCCCTATGGGTAGTTATATTAGAAGTTGGTGGGATGGCAGAATAGTCGATATTATTGATGATAGTCGGTGTGGAGTTGGTTTAGTTGTCGAATCAGGTTACTGGGATCATGTCTATTGTCATATACAGGGAGAGGTACAGGCACATAATGGCACTACCTATTTTATGGATCGGGCGGGTGGTTTAATGCTATCGAAAGGGCAAACTATTAATGCCGGTACAAGAATCGCCAGAGTCGGTATGACGGGTCGGACATCAGGCCCTCACTTACATTGGGGTTTAAAATATAGTGGCCGTTGGGTAGATCCTGCTTTAATTCTCAAACAAATGTATGCTCAACAAATACAAGGTGGTAGAGCATTACGCCGCTAATCAAATATTTGTTGTAGCTTATTTAACAATATATAAATTTTCCTGAACAAACCTAAAAGTTTTTTCAATAGATTTCCCCTTGCTTAATAAAAATTTAATGTTATCTTAAGATTTAATGAGTAAACTCTAAGTCTAAATACTTAGAGATAAGTCCTTATACTCATATTTTTTAGAGAGATATTTAACTAAAAAATACTAAAAAAGCAAATTTCCCGTATTTTCAGGAGTAAATAAAAAATGAAATCCATTTCCCAAAAATTATTTGTATTAGGTAGTGCTGGTTTATTATTATTAACTGGTTGTAATGGTACTGAAACCACTTCATCCACCACAGGTACAGAAACCACAACTACAACCACCGAAACAGTTACTTCTCCCGCTTCTAGCCCTGTTGCCAGTCCTGTTGTGGCTGAAACTGCTTCTCCTGTTGCTAATAGTGCAGGTACAGAAAGCAAAACTACTACGACAGAAACCACTACTACTGCAACGGCTCCCGGTACGACTGGTACTGATGCAACTACTGCAACTGCTCCTGGCACTACAGGTACTGACACTGCTGCGAGTACAACAACCACAACAACTACTACCACATCTAACGAAACAGCTACCGCTGCTGAAGCTAAGAAAGGTGGTCAGGCTATTAAGTTTGCTAATTACCACTTAGAATTAGTAACTGCTCCTCAAGATACTGGTACAAAAGTTGATTTTTATTTATTAGCTAGTGATGCTGGTACTGCTATTACGGATGCAACTGTTACTGCTACTGTCAAAAATCCTAGTGGCGAAACCAAAGAAGTTGCTATGGTCTATGACACAGCTACCGAAAGCTATACAGTGATATTACCTGATACTGCCGCTGGTAGCTATGAAGTAGCTGTATCTAGCACAGTAAAAGACGAAAAAGTACAAGGTAACTTTACTGTTCAACGCTAGATTTTTTCGCTTCAATTAAATAATACTTAAAGAATAGTAGGAATAATTTTTGCATTATTCCTACTGTTTTTGTTTTTTTATTTGATTTCCATACCAATATAGTAGGGGCAATTCATGAATTGCCCCTACGGTGTTTTGATTTCCTTTACTAAAACCTTAATTGTCATTAGTAATTAAATGATTTTCCATAGTAAACCTCACTAATTCAGCCCGATTATTAGTTTCTGTTTTCCGTAATAAACTACTGACATATTTTTCAATAGTGCGGGGACTCAAATGTAAGCGATCGCCTATTTGACTATTCGATAAACCGTGGGCTAATAAATTCAGCACCTGTTGTTCCCGTTCTGTTAAAGTCAGAGGATGAATATTATTTAATAGCAAATCTTTATGCAATAGGGAATTATGTAAGTCTGGCACTGTTTGCCCTGGTGAATTTTCTATTACATACAATGAATTTTTTTCTACATTTTGAGCAGAATTAACCTGATGTGCTTCATCAGTTTGAGCGATCGCATAGGCGTGTACAGCCGGAGCCATAAAAGCATATCTATCCAATAAAGTGCGGGCGATCGCCCCCAATTCATCCAACTCAAAAGGTTTTGGCAAATAATTATCAGCCCCCAATTGATAACCCCGAATTCTTTCCTCCTTACTATTTCTGGCTGTGAGAAAAATTACCGGCACTAAGCGAAATTCAGGCCGACGACGCACCTGTTTCACCAACTCATAACCATCCATTTGAGGCATAGAAATATCAGTAATAATTAAATGGGGTTGATATTCCGACACCAATGAGAGAGCCTCTTCCCCATTCGCAGCCGCTACAACTGTATAGCCCGCTATTTCTAAATAATCTATCAAAGATAAGCGAGTTCCAAAATCGTCATCGACTACAAGAATAGTTAGAGGCATGGCAAGTATTTAATTGAATTGACAGGAAAAAATCAATTGGCTAATAATTATTAACTAATAAAATTAAGGTGATTGATAAGTAACTTTCAAGCTATTAGGTTTTCCTAATTCACCCTGTATTAAGACACCACGCTGATTAGCAGATAAATGTCTGACTATTTTATAAATAGTTTCAACTTGTTCAGGATTACCAATGGCTGATGCCAATTCCTGTAAAGTCATCGGTTGTTTAGCTGACTGTAAAACCTGCATTAATTTATTTTGTAAACCTAATACCACCGCCCCCGCTTTTTTACCGGCTTCTACCCCTGGTTGATGATAAGCATTAATATTAATCAAAGAAGCATAAAGACCGACCGCCCTTTCATATAAAGCAATCAAAGCCCCCACCCGATAAGCATCCACCTGGGAAATAGTGACGGTAATAGAATCCCGCTGATTTTCATATAAAGCCTGTCTAGTTCCCAACAGAAAACCCGATAAATAATCGCCAGAAGTGACACCAGGTTCTACTTCTAAATATTCACCCTGCCGATCTGCTAATACTTCGATAAAAGTAGCAAAGAAATTTGGTATGCCTTCCCTTAACTGTTGCACATAAGCGTGTTGATCGGTGGAACCCTTATTACCATAAACTGCTAAACCTTGATTGACAATATTACCCTGTAAATCTTTTTCCTTACCCAAAGATTCCATCACTAACTGTTGTAAATAGCGACTGAATAATAGCAGACGATCCTTATAAGGTAAAACCACCATATCTTTCTTGCCCTGACCATCCCCAATAAAATACCAACACATCGCTAATAAAGCTGCTGGATTATTCTTTAAATCTGCTTGGCGGGTTGCTATATCCATTTCCTTCGCCCCCGCTAACATTGCCTTGATGTCAATACCCTGTAAAGCTGCCGGTAATAAACCAACCGCCGACATTTCAGAAGTACGACCACCCACCCAATCTTGTAAGGGAAATCTGGCTAACCAATTTTCCTTAATTGCCTGTTGATCAAGGTGACTACCCGGCATGGTAACAGCTACAGCGTGACGATGAAAATCTAAATTTTGCCGGGCATAGGCGTATTGAACTTCAATCATGCCGTTTTTCGGCTCAGGCGTACCACCAGATTTAGAAATGACAATCACTAAAGTCCGAGATAAACCATTTTTTAAACGATTTAATACCCGATCAATACCATCAGGATCACTATTATCAATAAAATGAATATTCAACGGTGGGTCTTCCCCCGCCAATGCTTCTGACACAAATTGGGGACCCAAAGCAGAACCACCAATACCAATGGAAATCACGTCGGTAAATTTTGGGGCAGCCTGTGGCCGTATTTCCCCACTATGAATCTTGGTTTGGAAATCTTCGATTTGCTCAATAATCTCAATAATTTCCTGTTTAATCGCCGGATCAGGGGCCAAACTAGGGTCCCGCAACCAATAATGACCAACCATCCGATCTTCATCAGGATTAGCGATCGCCCCTGACTCTAAGGCCAACATATCAGCAAAGGCCCGCTGAAATTGTGGAGTAATTTTCTGTACAAAAGCATCGTCAAAACGGACCCGACTAATATCTAAATAAAATTCTAGGCCAGGATGATAATATAACCAATCTTGATAACGTTGCCAAAGAGCTTGAGCATCCATAAAAATTCTTAGTTTTGGGTAATTAATTATTGACTTTTAGCTAGTTTAAGATAGATACGGGTCAAGTTAATAGAAAGCTGGTAACAATCTCTTGCCCCTGCCAATACTATCTGCGTCGGGACTTGCCATACAACTTAACCAAATTTACGCAAAAATACTTAATCTAAATTTAAAACAATCACAACGGGACAGAATTTTTAGATGATTGATTGTGGCATAATCCTAATAAACTTAACGATTTGTCCCGTCACTTCTATGCCAATCATATAGTTGTCAATACTGAAACGATAAAATATTTGACTCTTACTGAGGCGACGTAATTGGGGTAACTCATTCAAGTAATTAATTTTTTTCAGTCTGACAAAAACCAAATCATAGACTTGTTGATAATTTTGCGGGTCAAGATTTTTTAAATCCTCTAAAAAAGAACGGGCATAACGAAATTCTAAACTCACGATTTTATCTCAATATCACAATATTATAGTATAGAACAACAATAAAACAACTTAACTATTGATTGATCATCAAATTAACTGTATTAATCTTCACTGTCGCTAACCCCCATGATCTTGATCCTGCCAGAAATTGTCAGCAAAATAAATAAACTGTAAGGCTTCTTCTTTCGTAAAAGTATCACCAGGACGCAGGGATAATTTAGCTTTTTCAATACCCTCTAACATCAGGTGATCATCGTGGAGATTTTGCAAATAGAACCACGCCTCATGCAATTCTTGCTCAGACATTTGATTAATTAATCGGCGTAATTTATCTCTCATAATTGCCACCTAAACTATGCAGTAAATTTTCATCTTATCAACACTTAATAGTCAAATTCAGGATTAAATATTAATTAATATTTGATCAGTATTTTATCATCAAAAAAGTATTCAAGTACCTGATCAAGGGAAGAATGGCCGCAACTCTATTTTGATCATGGCAAAGAAAAAAACTAGATGAAAAAATTTTAACCAAATATCTTGTGGTGTGATGCAAAGGTAGGGATTACCGAAACGGATTTTTTTTCCTCTGTTCAACTATAATAGACGAAGCCAAAAACTGATTAAATATTACCTATTTTTTTCACCATGGGATTCTTTGATTCAGAAATAGTCCAACAAGAAGCGAAACAGTTATTCACCGATTATCAATCGTTAATTCAGTTAGGTAGCGATTATGGTAAATTTGACCGAGAGGGAAAAAAGCTATATATCCAACAAATGGAAACGATCATGGAACGCTACCGCATTTTTATGAAACGTTTTGAATTGTCAGAGGATTTTATGGCTCAGATGACCATGGAACAATTGAAAACCCAGTTAAATCAGTTTGGTATTACGCCCCAACAAATGTTTGACCAAATGCACTTAACTTTAGAAAGAATGAAATCAGAACTAGAAAAAAATCCTAATTAAGGCGGGTTTTTCACTAGAAAACTGCTAATATTTAGCCTGAAATAATTTCTTGTATTGAATAATTTTCAGGTTCTTGTGCTTATATCCCTACGCATTGAAAATTTTGCTCTAATTGATCATTTAGATTTAGATATAGGACCTGGTTTAAATGTTTTTACCGGGGAAACAGGGGCCGGTAAGTCAATCATTTTAGATGCCTTGGATGTGGTTTTAGGTGGCAAAGTTGATCGACGTATGATCCGCTCTGGGGAAACTAAGGCCATGATTGAAGCGACTTTTGAATTAACATCTGAGGCGGTTAATTGGTTAGTTAGTCAGGAAATAGAGCCGATTGATGATGCCTTATTAGTCTGTAGTCGGGAAATATCCCTGAGTTCCCAAAATTTGCGGAGTCGTTCCCGTTTGAATGGCACTTTGGTTAATCGGAAATTAATTGATATTCTGCGCGATCGGCTTTTAGAAATTACCGCTCAAGGTCAAACCCTGCAAATAGTTGACCCGCAAATTCAAAGGATCTGGCTTGATCAGTTTGGTGGTGGAGAAATCGAACGACAATTGGCGATAGTTGGTAAGACTTATCATAAGGCGATGGATGCCCTACATACTTTAGAACACCGTCGCCAGTCGGAACAGCAAAGATTACAAAGAATTGATCTCTTAAAATATCAAGGGCTGGAGTTGGCCCAGGCTCAATTAAAGACAGCCGATGAGTTAGAGAGTTTAGAGCAGGAAAGACAACGCCTCAGTCATGTGGTGGAATTGCAACAGAAAAGTTATCAGGCCTATCAATTACTTTATCAAAGTGATCATGAGGATCATCCGGTGGTCGCTGATTTATTAGCCGATGTTGAGGCAATTGTCACCGATATGGTGAGTTATGATGACCAACTACAATCAGTTTTAAATATAGTGGCCGAAGCCTTAGTACAGGTGATGGAGGCGGGGCAACAAATTCATCATTATGGGGAAAATTTGGAAGCTGATCCCGGTCGTTTACAGGAAGTAGAAGAGCGATCGCAGGAATTAAAAGGGATTTGTCGCAAATACGGTCCGACTTTAACTGAGGCGATCGCCTATTACCAAAGTATTAGGCTGGAGTTGGCGGAATTAGAGTCAGAGGGCCAATCGATTGAAAGTTTAGAAATTGCTTATCAGGAGCTAGAAGGGGAATTAGCAAAACACTGTGACAAATTAACCAGTCTGCGGAAAAAGGCAGCTAATCAGTTAGAAACCCTATTAATTCAAGCATTAAAACCTTTGGCCATGGAGCGGGTACAATTTCAAGTGGAAATTAGTCCAATTGATCCTGGCAACTACGGGGCCGATCAAATTACCTTTACCTTTAGTGCCAATCCCGGTGAACCATTACAGCCCTTGGGTTATATTGCCTCTGGGGGCGAAATGAGTCGTTTTTTATTAGCGATGAAATCCTGTTTTTGCCAAATAGAAAAACCCAGCACCCTAGTATTTGATGAAATTGATGTGGGAGTATCGGGCCGGGTGGCTAGTACGATTGCCGAAAAACTGCATGAGTTAAGCCAATCCCAACAACTATTATGTGTGACTCACCAGCCAATTATTGCCGCTATGGCGGATCAACATTTTCGGGTAGATAAACAGATTATTGATCCCAGTTTTCCCAAGAAAAACAAAAAGAATAGTCAGGCAAATGAATCCATTAGCGATGAGCCGATCCGCACAGTGGTGAGGGTGACAGCCCTCAGTCATGCCCAACGCCAAACAGAATTAGCTCAATTGGCCAGTGGTCAACCTGAACAAGAAGCGATCGCCTTTGCGGCCTCCTTGCTTGCCCAAGCTAATTCCCGCCGGCAAAAATAATTGATGAATCGTTCCTACCAAATGAAATTTGAGAAAATATGACAACTTGAATAGGATTGCTTATAATTGCCGAATATTATAAATCTGGCATTCTGAAAAGGCGGAATATTGTCACCTGTTCTCAGGATAGATCAAAACCCAAAACCTTTGATCCCAGGAAAAATTAAGGTTATAGTGAACAAAATTCAAAATATATTAAGAGAATTTTGTCAAATTTCTCAGAATATCTTTAATATTAAAAACAACTATAGTTATTGTCAGATTTTGCTGGAATATTCTCTGTCCAAAATTTATTTTGTCAATTTAAAAATTTTATATAACTAAAACAATTCCTCGCTAATAAAATTTCCTTTTACCCAGTCAAATTGCCAAATTAATTCATTTAAGTAGGTGCTATGATCCATTCCTCTGCTAACCGTCGTCCAACGGACCAGAATATTGTTACTGTGGAAGTCATTCCAGAGGGTAATACCCCCGAAGGTCAAAACCCCCTGACAGTTGATGAGATATTGGAAACAGTAGCCACTGAAGTGGCGGTGGTAGAAGAGTTTACGCCTGACAATAGGGCAGTCGATAATCATCATGGGGTATCTCAGACAGATGACAGCCAAAAACAGCATTCATCCCCAGAGAGTAGCGGGGAAAATAGTGCCTTAGTCCGCTCCAAAGGCAATTTCTCAGAGTTTCTCGCTCCCCTCAAAAAAGAAACTTTTGTGGAAGTCGTCAAGGATGTAGAAGAGAAGTTAAAAACTGTCAATCAAACACTGTCCATGTTAGATAACCTTTTGGACAGTCAAGGTTTTGATGCGATTCTTGATGAAATGTTGCGATCAATTACCTTGAAAACTGGTGAATTATTAAATGCTGATCGGACGACTATTTGGCTATTAGATGAAGAAAGAAAAGAACTTTGGGCGATCGTTGCCAAGGGAGCTGATGGTAAACCCTTAGAATTACGCATACCTTTTACGGCTGGTATTGCTGGCGAAGTCGCTACCCATAAAAAAGTAGTGAATATTCCCTTTGATTTTTATGACGATCCTCGCTCTGAGGCTGCCAAAGAATTTGACAAAAAGAATAATTATCGCACTTACACCATGTTGGTGATGCCTCTAGTCAATGAGGAAACCGATGAATTGGTGGCTGTTGTGCAATTGATCAATAAATTAAAATTAGATAAAGATCACTTCACAATATTAGACGACAAAATTGATATTACTGGTTTTACCAGCGAAGATGAACAATTATTCCGGGAGTTTGCGCCATCTATTCGGCTGATCTTAGAATCTTCTAAATCTTTCTATGCTGCGACGGTGAGACAGCGGGCAGCTTCTGCCTTGATGAATGCAGTTAATTCACTTAGTAAGAGTAGCTTAGATTTAGAAGAAACTCTGAAAAATGTGATGGATCAGGCGAAAGAATTGATGAATGCGGATCGTAGTACCCTGTGGTTAATTGATCATGAGCGGAATCAGTTATGGACAAAAATACCGATCAATGGCAATTTAACGGAACTAAGAATGCCGAGGGATGCTGGTTTTGCCGGGATTGTTGCCACATCTGGGGAACCTTTATTATTACCTTTTGATGTGTATGATGATCCTCGTTCGGAAAAAGCCCAGGAAACAGATAAAAAGACTGGTTATCGGACTTGCAGTATGCTTTGTATGCCGGTGTTTAATGCTGATGATGAATTAATTGGTGTCACTCAATTAGTCAACAAGAAAAAACAAGGAGAATATCCCACTTATAACCCGGAGGAATGGCCGAAAGCTCCAGACCAATGGCGTTCCAGTTTTAATCGCAGTGATATGGAATTTATGACCGCCTTTAATATTCAAGCGGGGGTCGCTCTGCAAAATGCTAAATTATTTAATGCGGTGAGACAGGAACAGCAAAGACAGAAAGATATTTTGCGCAGTTTAACTAATGGGGTAATTTCCACAGATAAAGCCGGTAATATTATTGCCACAAATGAAAGTGCTAGGGAGTTATTAGGCTTAGATGAATCCTATGTATTAGAAGGTAAATCAGTATTAGGTTTAATTCACCTGAAAGATGGTGATTTTAATAAATGGTTTAATGCTGCTTTATCACCGAGTGAAGAGAAAGATCGGCAACAATATTACCCAGATCGCACCCTATTTCCTAATGAGGAAAAACCCACTATTAGTATTAATTTGTCCATTAATTCCATGGTGGATGTGGCAGAGAAAGACAAGGTAAATGGGGCCTTAGTCGTGATGGAAGATATTAGTGGGGAAAAACAAGTCAAAAATCTCATGTATCGTTACATGACCCCAGAAGTAGCAGAACAATTATTAGCTAGTGGTGATACGGGTTTAGGCGGTAAGCGTAAGGATGTTTCCGTCGTATTCAGTGATATTAGAAGTTACACCACGCTCACCGAGAAACTAACAGCGGAAGAAGTGGTCGCTATGCTTAATAGTTATTTTGAGGAAATGGTCGATGCCGTATTCAAATACGGCGGAACCTTAGATAAATATATTGGTGACGCATTAATGGCCGTTTTTGGTTCTCCGGCTCCCCTAGCGGAACATCCCTGGTGTGCCATGCAAGCTGCCGTAGATATGCGGGCAAGGCTGATCGAATTTAATAACCAAAGGATTGCAGCGGACAAAATGCCGATTAGTATTGGTATGGGTATTCATTCTGATCAGGTAGTCAGTGGTAATATTGGTTCTAGTAAACGGATGGAATTAACTTCTATTGGTGATGGGGTGAATTTGGCATCCCGCTTAGAGGGAACTAGTAAACAATATGGGACAGATATTATTATCAGTAATAATACTTATCATCCTTACAAGGAAAAACTCTGGGTGCGGGAATTGGATTTAATTACGGTAAAAGGGAAAACTGAGCCGGTAAGAATCTATGAATTAGTCGGTATTAAGGAAGGACCTCTAGCCCAGCCATTAACGCAAAGACAGCAAGATATTATCGGACACTATTCCCAAGGAAGAGAATATTATCTCAGTCCTGTGACAGAGGAAAATTTATCGGAGGCGGCAGTACAAGATATATTTAAAAAAGCAGAAGCAGAATTTCAAACGGTTTTACAAATTGATCCCAATAATAAGGCCGCCAAACTGCACGTTGGTCGTTGTCAACTATTCCAACATAGTCCGCCCCCAGCCGGTTGGGATGGAGTCTGGAAGTTGACGGAAAAATAGATATGCTCTAGTTTTTCTTACCTGTTTTCTCAGTTATTTCACTTTTCCTACTGTAATGTATGTAATTTTGGTAATTATCTATGACTTACTCCAATTCCTCACCTGCTGATCAAGAATGGGCAAAACAGGTAGAAGAATTATTAGAAGATATTGCTCGCTCCTATTTGGCTACTTCTCTTCAGTTGTCTGATTCTAAGCATAAGAACTTATTGCCCCTAGCTAAATACACTAAAAATTTAATAGAACAGGCTCGCCAATCTAATCTGCAAAGTCATTCTCAACAGCAATATTTAATTTGGTTGGAGTCTGTTTATCGCCTATTAATGAATTTATCTTTTGTTGTGTTATCAGATAATCCAAAATTACCGGAATCTATGGGTGAGTCAGCGGTGCAATTATCAAAAGATTTCATAGAAATTAAAAAGTTTATGGCACGAGAGTCTGTCAGTTAATTAGTAATTATTGGTAATTACTATTAATAATTAAGTAGGGTTATTCTAGGTGGGTTTAAATAATTACGTACTGTCTGTATTGTAAAAATTGATAAACTGCCTTATAATGCGGAGACTAACGGTTGTTAACCATTGTTATTAATTATACTGTTTATTTTAATAAAAAATTGTTACTATAATGCAGTCCCCAATGACTAATAATGGACCGATAACCATATTACCTTGATAAATTTTTACTATGGAACCCCCTAGGCGATCCGACGATTCTGTTCACGTACCTCAACATAATTTGATTAACTTTTTAGCAATAATTATTGCTGCTCTTACTGTATTTTTACCCATTTGGGCGATCGCCTCATATTCTGTATCTGATTCCTTGTCTATTCCCAGTTTAAAAAATATTGCACCAGCCGAAAAATAGTCTAACAATTATTTTTTATTTTTAGGTAATGACATTGTGTGAAAGTTCATTACTTTAAATTAATTTGTAGTAGAAAAATTTAATCTGTATAAAATTTCCATGAAATTTTGACCAGTATTTTAAGAAAAATTACTATGGTCAACTTGACTTGTGGTCAATTTTGTGTGATCGTGAATAACTTGACAAATAATGAATATGAGGAGAAATTTGTGGATTTATCATTAATACCAGCTCAACCAAAAACAGGTTTGATTAATGTATTGATCGAAATTCCTGGCGGTAGCAAAAATAAATACGAATTTGATAAGGATTTACAGGCCTTTGCTTTGGATCGGGTGCTGTATGCTTCTGTCCAATATCCTTTTGATTATGGATTTATTCCTAATACTTTGGCAGATGATGGCGATCCTTTAGATGGTTTAGTAATTATTGATCAACCTACTTTTCCTGGCTGTGTGATTACAGCTCGCCCTATTGGGATGTTAGAAATGATTGATGGGGGTGATCGGGATGAAAAAATCCTCTGCGTCCCTGATAAAGACCCCCGTTATACAGCAGTCAAATCTTTGAAGGATGTCTCTCCTCACCGTTTAGAGGAAATAGCTGAATTTTTCCGCACTTATAAAAACTTAGAAAAGAAAGTGACTGAAATTCTTGGTTGGAAGGATGTTGATCATGTTTTACCTTTAGTAGAACAATGTGTGGCAGCTTATAAGAAATAATTTTTACAATTATTTTTTTGTAATTTCATATTTTCGCAGGGGCGGGTTTTTACATAATTTTTAAGTTTCACCCAAAATATCATATTAACCCGCCCTGCCTGATCGATGATCAACAAAACCTCGATATTATTTGGTTTTGACATTATCAGGACTTACGCAGATGAACCAAAATATGGGTAAAATTAGAAAGAGAGGCAAAAGGAGGAAAGAGTGAAAAACCCCCCACGATTCAAAAAGAAAATGCGTAGTTTTGTGTTTCCGGCTATGTTAAAAAATTGTCTAGGAATAGGCAAGGTAAAACTACCGCAATTAGGCTGGTTAAAGATTAGACAGTCAAGGAACTATCCCAGCGGTTTTGTATTGTGGTCATATAGAACAAAGAGATATTGCGAGTGCCAAAGTAATAAGAACGCAGAGGCTTAATTGCGGTAGGGCATACCGTGAGGGAAAATGCTGGTGAAGTACCTTTAATCAGGTCAGATGTACTGGCGGGGTTTGAACAGTTAACACTGTTTGAGCTAGTTAAGTTGTCATTAAGCAAGAATCTCCCATTAAGCCTTCGGCTGTAACGGTGAGAGTGTCAACAAAATATCGTCGTGTTTATATCTCTTAATTATTAAAATCAGGAAAAAATTAAATCATGGCAGAATGGCTAGAACATAGTGTACAAGTAGAAGTCCCGATTCCCATCGAAACAACCTGGGATTTGTGGTCAGACTTAGAACAAATGCCCAGTTGGATGAAATGGATTGATTCCGTTCACGTATTGCCAGAAAATCATGATTTATCTAAATGGACGTTAGCTAGTGGTAGCTTTCAATTTAGTTGGTTATCAAAAATCACGAAATTAGTACAGTGGCAAATTATTCAATGGGAATCAGTAGATGGTTTACCCAATCGAGGAGCAGTCAGGTTTTATGATCGGCATGGTAGTAGTATTGTGCGGTTAAGTATTGCCTACGCTATCCCCGGTATATTAGGGCAGATTATGGATGATTTATTTCTAGGTAAAATAGTAGAATCTACTATTCAGGCTGATTTAGAGAGATTTAAAGAATATGGTATTAAATATCAAGCTAACCTGAATATTAATACAGAAAATAATTAACTAACTTATTCTTGAATATTCCCTGACTGATCAAATATTCAGTAAAATATGCCATATTAAATTGTCAGGAATTATAGTTTATTCTAATAGGCTGAAAATACTATGAATATTTTATTAATATAATCATTAACTAAATTAAATTGATTTATTGAAGAACCAGCAAAAAATTATTAATGTATTGATTAATATATTTGTGATTCAATTTGCTCTAAAGGAATGAAATATTCACCCGGTAATAAAATTGGTTTTCTCTGGAAAATTAGTTTACCCCAATAACTCACCGGGTTTATGGCCACCCCCACCGGCTTAGTCATCGTCGCCGCATGAATCTGTACATAAGCAAGATAAATTTTTTTGGCAGCCTGCACGACAGTGCTGTCCATTAATGGTGAGCGGGTAGGTGAAGGCGGATTATAGTGAGATGTTTGGGGCCAAAAATCAGGGACTTGTAACATATTGCATAAAGTTTTGGTTAGTCTATCTGAAAGTGACTAGAATAACCGAAATTTGTCTAATTAATATTTATTAATATTTATAAAAAGTAAAATATATCTGAAATTATTTAAAATTCTTAGGAATTATTAGGATGTTGTAAAAAAATTAAATCTAGTATTTAGTGGATATAACCGAAACAATATATAATGGCAAATGCGTATAAAAAGCTACTTCCTTTGAATTGATTCTTCAATAACCAAACTACCACATCAAAAATAGTCATTAAACCAGGCAAATTTAAAATTGATTATTAGTTTTTCTATAAAGATAAAATTCGTAGAAAATTAGTTTTGTGATTTATTGAATAGGCTTATGGAAATTGTATATAAATTATGAAAAATATATAAAATAAAATATACAAAAATATCAAATGGAAGACATACTTAAATTTATAGAAAATCGTTTATTAGAAAAAAAGAGTCAACCCCTCAGCTATATTCAAAGACTTCTTTTACGGGAAATTTTGTCAGAATCGAAAAAAAGTTATGAAGAAATCGCCAACGAGAATAACTATTCAGAAAGTTATATTAAACAGTTCGTTGCCCCTAAACTTTGGTCAATTTTATCGGACGCATTAAACGAAAAAATTAATAAAAATAATTGTTGTGTACTATTAGAGCAGCACTGGAAAAAGTATTTAGTAGACAAAAAACCAGAGGAAAAAAGGAAACGTCGCAAATTTGATTTGCCTACGATGCAACTACCCCTCGATTCTAATTTTTATATTGAGCGGTATCCTATCGAAAAAAATTGCTATCAACATCTTCTGCAACCTCGCGCCCTGATCAGAATTAAAGCACCTCGCCAAATGGGCAAAAGTTCTTTGTTAGCAAGAATGATGGATTATGCTCATTGTCAGGATTGTGCTACTGTTTCTTTAAGTTTAAACCAGGCAGAAACAGAACTTTTTTTAAATCAACGACGTTTTTTACGCTGGCTGTGTGCTAATGCGGCTCATCAGTTAGGTTTACCGCCAAAATTAGATGAATATTGGTCTGATGATTTAGGTGACTTGGTTTGTTGCACATTTTATTTTGCCGAATATTTATTAGAGGAAATTGATCGACCTGTGGTATTAGCCCTAGATGAAATCAATCAATTATTTGCCTATCCTAATTTAGCCCGTGATTTTTTTGCCATGTTGCGTTCTTGGTATGAAGAAACACGAGATATTTCTAGTTGGCAAAAACTCAGATTTGTTTTATCCCATTCCACAGAAATTTATATTCCTTTTAAAACGAATAAGTCGCCTTTTAATGTCGGCATGGTCATCAATTTACCCTGTTTTAACCAATCACAAATTCACCTTTTAGCTAAATGTTATGAGTTGATTTTATCTGATATGGAAGTATTTAGACTATTAGAAATGACTGGCGGTTTTCCTTTTTTGGTACAACAAGCCCTCTATTATAGTCATGCCAACGAAATGCCCCTGCGAGAATTATTACAAAATACTGTCGAAGTTAATAAAATTTACAATAATCATCTTGCCCAAAAATTAAATGATTTAGAACAGGATGCGAATTTGATTCAAGGCTTACAGGAAGTATTAACATCTGGTTCCAGTGAGTTAGACATGGAAGTGGCTTTTAAACTGAAAAGTTTAGGTTTAATCTATTTAGATAGTAATAAGGCAAAAATTAGTTGTGAATTATATCGACGATTTTTTGTGCATTATTGGTCTCTGTCTAACCAAAAAGATCCGGGTTTCGTCTCCAAAAGATTTTAAATATAGTAACTTCTCTTCTACTGACGGAATAATGTAAATCTATAATAATTAGCCAAAGCCTTGAATATCGCTGGCATTGATCAATATTTTGCAATTTTGACTAAAATTAATTAAAATATTGAAGCTATTAATCCACTAATAAACACTATGACCCAAACTATTAATCCTAATACAGATACCACAGATCATAATTTAGACCTGGCTTCCCGTTTAATTAATAATATTTTAGCGATTAAGCCCTTGGCTGATTTTGCCAAACATCAGGCACGCCAAATGATTATTAAAAGAGCCGAAAAAATGGGTATTGAATGGCGACAAGAGTCTCTGAAACTGCGATCGCACCCTTGGGATGAGGAAATGCAAGCAATTCATAATCCTAGTTTAGAATATCCCGATTATTATACCTGTTCCTTTCATGCCTATGAAAAAGGTAATTTAAGTTGGGAAGCTGCCTCAGAAGTAGAAGTCGCTTCTTTATCCGTACACGCTACTATTTTACCAGAGGCCGGATTAGAGGGCGATCGCCTCTTAAGAAAAAGCTATCATGATATTATCACGGCTAAAATTACCGAACCACCTCAAGCGATTGTTGACTTAGGATGTAGTACCGGGTTAAGCAGTTTTGCCCTAGAAGAGAGTTATCCCCAAGCCCAAATTACCGGCGTAGAATTATCTCCCTATTTTTTATCAGTAGCAAATTATCGAGGTAAAGAAAGAAATACTCAAATTAAATGGCTAAATGCACCGGCGGAAAATACTGGTTTACCTGATGATTGCTGTGATTTAGTTTCCCTCTGTTTAGTTTGCCATGAATTACCCCAAGCACCAACCCGCCAAATATTCCAAGAAGCCCGCCGGTTATTGCGTCCCAATGGTCACATTGCGATTATGGATATGAATCCACAGGCAGAGGCTTTTATGAAAATGCCACCTTATGTTTTAACTCTATTAAAAAGTACAGAACCTTACTTAGATCAATATTTTAGTTTAGATATTAGCGAATGTCTTATTAATACTGGTTTTCAGGCTCCTAGTATTCAATCCAATAGTCGCCGTCATCGCACGGTAATAGCCCAGGTAAAATCATAATTATTTGATTATTTTTCATAAAATTTTATAAAATTATGAACTATTGGCATATTAGCTTTTTTTCTTTAGCGATCGCCCTGATTTTGCCAGTTCAGGCAGTCAGGGCAACACCTATTAATGAGCAAGTTAATCATCAAGTTAACTCATCCCCGCCGATTTCCCAGGCCGCCAAGGATCTAATTTTATTCCCGGCTAATACCCCTGAAAAATCTGTTTTCCCAGGCAAAGTCAAAACAGATAAAACCGCCTTAAGAAACCTTTTCCGTTCTCAACCAGTCAATACCTCTATCACCAGTCAACTGAAATTAGTAATTAAACTGGGTGATCGGCGGGTTTATTTATACCAAAACGAAACCCTATTAAATAGTTACCCGATAGCCGTGGGCAAAGACGGTTGGGAAACCCCCGTCGGAAATCATCAAATTATTCAAAAAATCATTCAACCCACCTGGCAACATCCTTTTACTGGCGAAGTTATTCCACCTGGCCCCGATAACCCATTAGGAGAAAGATGGATCGGTTTTTGGACCGATGGCAAAAATTATATTGGTTTCCATGGCACACCTGACGAACATACGGTAGGAACCGCAGCCTCCCACGGTTGTATTAGAATGTTAAATCAAGATGTATTAAAATTATTTGAACAGGTCGCCATTGGTACTCCAGTCAGTGTTGTACAGTAAACCTAAAAATTACGGATCAAATAATTACAATATTGTAATATTTCAAATAAATAAAATCTCATAATCAAATTTCAGCTATATCTCTATGAAAAGAAAACTTATCTACCCATCCCAACTTTTTGCAAATAGTGCTTTATTACTTGCTTTTTCCCTCGGTATTGGTTTGACATCAGTGCAAGCACAAACGACAGAATTACCACCACTCAATAAAGTTAAATCTCATACGGTAGAAACCGGACCGAGATTTAAACCCCCTCGGAAATTATTACCAAAATTAAAAAACTATCAACGCACGATTGGTGATGATATTCGTAAATCTTTACCAACTCCTACTCCTGTGAGTGCAACTACTTGGCTACTATTAAAATTAGGTGAGCGGCGGGTTTATGTCTTCCAAAATGATCAGGAAATAGCCAGTTATCCTGTGGCCGTAGGTAAAGAAGGCTGGGAAACACCCACAGGTAATTTTAAAGTAATTCAAAAAGTGGAAAACCCTGAATGGAAAAATCCTTGGACAGGGGAAGTTATGCCAGCAGGACCTAATACAGCATTGGGTTTAAGGTGGATCGGTTTTTGGACTGATGGTGAAAATACGATTGGTTTTCATGGCACACCAACTGTGGATTCCATCGGTACAGCCGCTTCCCATGGATGCGTCAGAATGTATAACCAGGATGTGGTTGCTCTATTTCAAAAAGTGCAATTAGGTACAACGGTGAAAGTAGTTCCCTAAAAATATATTAAAAATTACGTAGTAGGTATTCTGGAGGGGTGGGTTTTTCCTAAATATCTTGGTAAACAACAGAGATATTCTACTAACCCGACCTGCGGAGATTTTAATGATAACTAATAATTTCACTATTTAATCGGATTTTTCAGCAAGCCCTATATAATCTTTTCAAAAGGATTCACCCCCATATAAAGTAAAATTAAGAATTTTTCTTACATATCCGCTTATTTTTTCTAGGTTCTCAATGATTGAATCGTAGCGATCGCCCCCTTTGCTACCTCCTCTATTTCTGCCATCGTATTAGAACGACCAATACCAAACCGGAGGGAAGCAGAAGCTAAGGTTTTTGAGCGACCTAGTGCAGTTAAAACATGGGAAGGATAGGGTTTAGCCACCGAACAGGCAGCCCCGCTGGAGAGGGCAACGATTGACTGTAAACCTAATAATAATTTACTACCATCGACATTCCCCACACTAATATTCAAATTACCGGCTAATCTCTTAGTAGGATGTCCGTTTAAGTAAATATCCGGTAAAGTTGCTAACTGCGACCAAAGATAATCTCTTAATTCGCTTAAATGTTGATTTTCCTCAACCATTCGGGCGATCGCTAATTCTACCGCCACACCAAAACCGACTATTTGGGGAGTGTATAAAGTACCAGAGCGAAAACCCCGTTCATGACTGCCACCGTGTAACTGTGGTGTTAATATTACTTTCGGATCACGTCGCCGCACATATAAAGCCCCAATCCCCTTCGGAGCATAAATTTTGTGGGCAGTAAGAGACATTAAATGTATAGACATTGCCTGCACATCCAATGGTATTTTCCCCAAGGCTTGAGCTGCATCGGTGTGGAATAGAATATTATTTGCTTGACAAAGACGACCTATTTCGGCAATCGGTTGAATCACGCCGATTTCATTATTAGCAACCATTACTGATACTAAAATAGTATCCGGTCGTAAATTTTTTGCTAATTCTGCTAAATCTATTAAACCATCTGGATTAACTGGCAAATAAGTTACATCAAAACCACATTTTTCTAAATATTGGCAAGGGTCTAATACGGCACTATGTTCTGTTGCCACTGTAATAATATGTCGCCCCTTCTCTAAGTAGGATTCTGCGACACCTTTAATCGCTAAATTATTAGCTTCTGTTGCCCCACTAGTAAAAATAATTTCTTCTGGATTAGCGTTAATAGCTTGAGCAATATTCTGGCGTGCTTGGGCGATCGCAGCTTCAGCCTCCCAACCATATTGATGATTACTAGCAGCATTGCCAAAAAAATCTGTAAAATAAGGCAACATCGCTTGTAAGACCATTGGATCAACAGGTGTTGTCGCATGATGATCAAGATAAATAGGGCGATAAGACATATTGTTTTTTTATATCAAACTAAAATGGGAGCAATAGGCTCCCATCAAAAATTAATTTAATTATTCAACACATTCAATGATTTAGAAAGAAGGTTGATGACGAATTAAATTCAAAAATTCTTCTCGTGTTTTCTGATCCTCTTGGAAACTACCTAACATCGCACTAGTTACCGTCCAAGAACCGGGCTTTTGTACGCCTCGCATCACCATACACATATGACTAGCCTCAATTACCACTGCTACACCTTGCGGTTGCAGAATAGTTTGTACTGCTTCGGCAATTTGTCGGGTTAAACGTTCCTGCACCTGTAAACGCCGGGCATACATCTCCACAATTCGAGCTAATTTACTTAAACCTACGACTTTTTGATTAGGAATATAAGCAACATGAGCCTTACCCATAAAAGGTAAAAGATGATGTTCACATAAACTAAAAACATCAATATCCCGCACTAATACCATTTCATTATGACCTTCATCAAAAATGGCATTGTTTAACAATTCTTCTAAAGATTGTTCATAACCGCTGGTAAGAAAACGCATGGCTTCTGCTACCCGCTTCGGTGTTTTTAATAAACCTTCTCTTTCAGGATTTTCCCCTACCCCTTGTAAAATAGTACGTACTGCCTGGGACATCTCTTCATGAGTGACGCTTGTGCTTCTTTGATTATTGGGCAAATTCTCACTCAAAATATTAGTTCGATCCGGTCTCGTTAAAATAGATTTATCGACATTCTCAGAACCGGAATTCAAACTGTTAGCGGGAGCAATACTCATAATAATTGTTTGGTCTAGTTATCAATAATGGTTGTTCTTGGTCAGTTAGGATCTATATCTAATATCAGCCAGACTTACGTTGTGACTTAATATCAAACCTTCAGGGCGATTCCTCAATTATCCCTAATACCCTAGAATGAAAACCTCTGGGTAAGGACAAGGAAATTGATAAATATATTTTTGCCCCTTAAATAAAGATCTTTGTAAAGAATTATTACGCTATTAATTCTATTGCATTTTTTGGTGATTTTCCCAGGGATGAACAGAAATTTTTGGATGACAATAAATTGCAATCAAATTAACTATAATCTGATAAATATTTTAGTATTTGCTTGAAAAGCTATATAGCTCAATAATCAGAGAGTTTTATATTTAATTATCTAATCCTCAGTTATTTGCTATTAAAGTAATTGATCAATTACTGGCATAGCAAGGATTAAACTGCCAAGCAATACGACAAACTCAAATCAGATTAGCTAAACTATCAAAAAACCATAGTTCACTAGGAAAATATCTAATCTTCCTCTAAGAAAACGCCGATCTGACGGAATTTCTCATAACGCAGATTGCAACGTTCTTTTGGTTCTAACTTTTCTAATTCATTCAAATTATTAACTAAGGCCTGTTTTAATAATTGGGAGGCTTGAATCGGATTGGTATGCGCTCCTCCTACTGGTTCCGGCACTATTTCATCTAAAATACCTAAACCTTTTAAATCAGGGGCAGTAATTTTTAAAGCCTCGGCTGCTTGCGGTGCTTTGCCGGCATCTTTCCAGAGAATCGCTGCACAGGCTTCTGGTGAGGCCACCGTATAAACCGAGTGTTCTAACATTAATAATCTTTCACCGACTCCAATTCCTAAGGCTCCACCAGAGCCACCTTCACCAATCACCGTACAAATAATCGGTACTTCCAATGCAAACATTTCTCGCAAATTATAGGCGATCGCTTCTCCTTGCCCCAATTTTTCGGCTTCTACTCCTGCCCAAGCACCTGGTGTATCAATAAAAGTCAGAATAGGCATATTGAAACGGTTAGCGTGTTCCATCAAACGCATCGCTTTCCGATAACCACCAGGGGAAGCCATACCAAAATTACGGGCCACATTATCCTTGGTATCCCGTCCCTTTTGATGACCTAACATTATTACGGCTCGTCCATCTAATTGAGCAATACCACCGACCATTGCCGGGTCATCTCCTCCAGAGCGATCGCCGTGTAATTCTATCCACTCATCAGTCATTGACTGAATATAATCCAGGGTACTAGGTCGGCGAGGATGACGGGCCAGTTGTAACCGTTGAGCAGAGGATAAATTACTAAAAATTTCTTGTCGTAATTGTTTAGCCTTTTCTTCTAGTTGACTAATTTGTTGGGCAAGATCTTCACTATCACAGTCTTTTGCTAACTCTCTTATCTGTTCAATGCGGCTTTCTAACTCCGCTAAAGGTTTTTCAAAATCTAAGAGGATGGGTTTACGTTCTGGACTAGCCACGGTGAACTTTAGTATTTAATGGACTTTAGGATTGTATCAAACAATGCAATCAATACTTGCAATGCACAAAAACAAGAGATGGGGATAGTAAGAGACTATCCCCATCAAGACTTTTCAGTTAACGATTAAATGATGATTAAATACTTAATTTCAGTCAATGCTTTAATATGATTGATTGAAGCCACCACGACGATTACCACCGCCGCCGTAACCACCTTTACCACCGCCGCCGCCTTCACGGCCACCACCGCCGCCACTTTCACGGGGTTTAGCTTTATTCACTTTCATTTCTCGGTTCATCCAACGGGCTCCGTCAAGAGCTTCAATGGCTTTCTTTTCTTCATCTTCGTTGGACATTTCAACAAAGCCGAAACCACGAGAACGGCCTGTCTCACGATCTTGGGGGAGGTGTACTCTTGTTACAGTACCGTACTCTTTAAATACATTATTCAGGTCATCCTGAGTAACATCGTAAGACAAATTACCGACATATATGGACATAGGGAAGTCTCCTAGATTGGTCAAACTATTCAGAAATTAATTTCGGAGACAAGCCCGTGCAGGATAAGGCAAAAATACTCATAAACACTGGAAACTATGCTCGAAACCGAATTTTCAATTCTCACACCATTATACATTGTCATCTCTTATCGGTCAACTAGATATTTTTTATCTGGTCACCAGTTAGGTTAATAATCCTATTTTTCTTGATTTTTCGGGGAAATCGTGGCCTATGTTCAACAATATCGACATATATAAATGTCATTTATAGAACCCATTTGGTATCTTTTGCCATAACCCTTACTACCAAAAGATTTGACCTTAAACTAGATTTTGGTTGAAATCCTTGCTGGGCAAGGATCACATAATAGATCCCAAATGAGTTCTATATTGCAATTATTGTTTATTCATCGAAATGTCCCAAAAATTTTGAGTAACTGAAGTCTGAGAAATAGTAATCAAATTGATTATTTGTTTGCTTATATCTGTTATGATGAGTGACTCTGAACGGTTCTAATGGGGAACAGCCATTGGAAGTAATGGGGAAAGTTTGGTGTAAGTCCAGCACTGTCCCGCAACTGTAAGACTATTTAAGGAAAAGCATTAAATCACAAGATTTATCTAAAATCCAAAAATAGTGTAAGTCAGGATGCCCGCCGTTTGAAAAAATATAAATACATTAAACATCTGCGAGGTATGGATGATTTTTGATAAGCGTCAGCAATCTACGACAAAATTACATATATGGGCAAATAGAATTTTTACTTTGCTAGTAAGTTTAGGAGTATTAATTCAAGTTGCCACGCCGGTTATGGCTCATCATATGAATGGCGGTGTCACCCCTGATAATTGGTTAACTGGTTTCCTCTCAGGTTTGGCTCATCCGGTGATCGGTTTAGATCATTTAATGTTTGTGGTCGCTCTGGGTTTAATTGCGGCTGGTAGTTTGGCCGGTTTAGCTATACCAGCTAGTTTTTTGGTAGCTACCATGGTGGGTACAATTGTTCATGTGAATAATATAAATTTACCTGTGCCGGAGGTAGTTATTGCTCTTTCGGTGATCATGACAGGTTTTTTTCTATTTAAGAAATTGCAGTTTAGTCCTTTGGCTTTGGTCAGTTTAGCGGGAATCGCTGGTATATTCCATGGTTATGCTTACGGTGAAAGTATTGTGGGGGCTGGTATGTCGCCTCTTATTTCCTATTTAATTGGTTTTACTTTCATTCAATTGGCGATCGCCACTGGCACGATGAAGTTAGCAGAATTGATTAATGAAAAATTAGCTCATAGTAATTGGTCTGGTAAACAGGTATTAGGTCTATTTGTATTTGGTATTGGTGCGGTTTATTTAGCTAATGCCATGATTGCTTAGGTGAATTAATTAAATTAATTTAATTAATTTTTAACTAAATTGTTGCTCGGTATGGTTGATTAATCATACCGAGACATCTTGTCTATACAAGATCAGATTTTCTCAATTTTTCCTGTTTTTCAAATAAGTTTTTCTGAATATGGCGATCAATCAAGACAATCAAAAAACACATCATTTATTAGTTTGTACAACTTGTGCCAGTATTTGGCAGGATGGTAAAAGAACCGGGGTGAGTGGTGGGGAAATTTTATTAGAGAAAATTCGCCAGGTGGAGCAAGAGAATTTATCTAATAATTCCCATGATTTATTTTCAATTGAGGCTGTGCAGTGTATGAGTGTCTGTAGTCATGCCTGTGCGATCGCCCTGACGGCACCGAATAAATATACTTATGTATTTGGCGATTTGCCGGTAGATCAAACTAATTTAACAGCAACGGTTAATAGTATTTTTCAGTGTGCGGATTTATATGCAGAGAAAAAAGATGGTTTATTAGGTTGGTCGGAGCGTCCGCCGGTTTTACAAAAGGGTTTAATTGCTAGGATTCCGCCAATTAGTGTGACGGCAAAAACTTTAACGACCCATTAATTTTTCACCAAACAATAAGTAACAAATAAATAACAATTAACAAAAAACATGAGTAGCAAAATACCTGTAACAGTGATCACTGGTTTTCTGGGCAGTGGTAAAACCACTATGATTAAAAATTTATTGACTAATAATCAGGGTCGTCGCATAGCGGTGATCGTCAATGAATTTGGCGAGGTTGGTATTGATGGTGATCTATTACGTTCTTGTCAGGTGTGTGAGGATGAGAATGAATTACCTAATAATATTATTGAGTTAAATAATGGTTGTTTGTGTTGCACGGTGCAAGAGGAATTTTTCCCGACGATGCAGGAACTGTTAAAACGGCGGGAACAGATTGATCATATTCTCATCGAAACTTCTGGTTTAGCTTTACCAAAACCTTTAGTACAGGCTTTTAAATGGCCGGAAATTAAGACGGGGGCAACGGTTGATAGTGTAATTACTGTGGTTGATTGTCAGGCGATCGCTTCTGGTAATTTAGTCGGTGATATTAATGCGATTAATCAGCAACGGGCAGAGGACCCTAATTTAGATCATGAAACGCCTATTGAGGAATTATTTGAGGATCAGTTAGGTTGTGCTGATTTAGTTTTATTAACCAAGACTGATCGGGTTGATCAGGATACCCAGAATCGGGTAATTAGTTGGTTAAGATCACAATTACCGGAGCAGGTGAAAATAGTTAATTGTACTGATGGCAAGATTTCCCCCGATGTCTTATTAGGTTTTAATGCTATGGTGGAAGATAATTTGGATAGTCGTCCTAGTCACCATGATCATGAGGAAGAACATGATCACGATGATGATATTAATGCGGTGCATTTAATCTCGGATCAAGAATTTCTACCAGAAAATTTAGTGCAGGAATTAAAATCTTTAATGCAAAGTCAGGAGATTTTTCGCATTAAGGGTTTTGTGGCGGTTCCCGAAAAACCGATGCGTCTAGTTTTACAAGGAGTGGGCGATCGCCTGGAATATTTTTATGATCGGTTGTGGCAAAATGGCGAAAAACGTCAAACTAAGTTAGTTTTCATTGGTCACAATTTAGGCGAAAACGAAATTAAGAGTTTTATTAAACGTTAATCTTAATTAATCTATTTTAATTTATTGCTAATCTAGGGGCGAACGGCCGTTCGCCCCTACAATGTTTTTTTACTACTCAATCTTAACTTTCACCTGTTTTCTCATGGTGGTGGCGATCGCCCCTACAACAACTAGAATTGCTCCAATAATACCAATCATACTAATGGGTTCAGCTTCCACCCAAGCGGGAAACCAGAGAGACAAAAGATCAACAGCTATTAAGGTAACTAAAGGCGTAATTGCTAATATGGCGCTTACCCTAGAGGCTTCCAAATGTTCTAAGGCTTCACTAAAAGCCCCGTATGCTATTAAAGTATTAAAACCGGCAAATACTAAAAGACTTAATTCCAAACCATTCAAATTAAAAATCGTTAAGGGGCGAGCCATGGGGGTGAATAGAAGCAGACAAATACCATAAATAAACCACATAATTATAGTAGAGGGTAATTTTTCTAATAACTGCTTTTGAGTTAAAGCATAAATCGCCCAACTAAATGCTCCTAAAGCTAAAAGAGTATTACCTAGTAAATATTGATCGGGGGAACTCATCAACATTTGTAATTGATCGTGGGAATAGGATATTAAACCAGCAATTAATATAGCTAAACCTGACCATTGTAATAAATTATATCTTTCCCGAAAAATGAGCAAAGAGGCTAAACCAAAAAATACCGGAGCCATTTGAATTAAGACCTCGGCGTTACTAGCAGAAGTATTTTTTAAACCTGTTAAAAAGAATTGATAATTAAAGGCTAAAAATAGTGCTGAGATGCCTAATAATATCCAATAGTTTCTTGGTAATTGGTGAGGCATCACTAATTTTTTACCTTGGGCTAAATATATACCGAGACTGATAAAGGCAACTAAAAAACGAAACCAGCACAACGTATAAGGGTCTAATTTTTTCACCACGATGGCTAGGGCAACTGGCAATATTCCCCACATGAAACAAGTGACTAGCGATAATCCTGCCCCTAGTTGCCATTTCCCAGATGTGTGATGTAATTTCATTTATAGATTACCCCTTAAGCAAATACTACTGTCTTATTACCATAAACTAACACCCGATTTTGTAAATGTAAACGTACCGCCCTCGCTAATACTATTCTTTCTAAGTCTTTACCTTTTCTAATTAAATCCTCTACCTCATCTCGGTGACTAATCCGAGCAACATCCTGTTCAATAATTGGTCCGGCATCTAAATCAGTAGTAATATAATGGGCGGTTGCTCCAATAATTTTCACCCCCCGTTTATAGGCTTGATGGTAAGGATTCGCCCCAATAAAAGCTGGTAAGAAGGAATGATGAATATTAATCACCGTGGGAAACTGAGCAATAAAGTCACCGCTTAAAACCTGCATATATTTGGCTAATATGACTAAATCAATTTGATATTTTTCTAATAAGGCTAATTGTTGTTTTTCTTGTTCTAATTTATTTTCTTTATTAATAGGAATATGATGAAAATCTGCGCCAAACTGTTGGGCGATCGCCTGTAAATCAGGATGATTACTAATAATCAGCGGTATTTCCGCAGCAAATTCTTTCGCCCGATATCGCCATAATAAATCTAATAAACAGTGATCTTGTTTACTTACCCAAATTGCTATTCTGGGAATCTGATCAGAAAAATGTAATTGCCAATGTGCCTGGAGAGGTTCCGCTAATTCAGCAAAAGCCGCCATAATTTGCCAACGATCTAAGGTAAAACTATTCAATTGCCATTCTATGCGGGTTAAAAATAATCCTTCGGCAAAATCGGTGTGTTGATCGGCGTGAATAATATTGCCACCGTGGTTATAAATAAAATTGGCAAATTTCGCAACTAAACCTTTTTGGTCGGGGCAAGATATTAATAAGGTGGCTGTAGCATTATTCATAATTGAGTTTGAAATAATTGAAACTAAAATACTATAGACAAATAATCCGTTAAAAGTATATTACAAATCTAGCAATTGTCTTTGCATAGAAAAAATGCTGATCAACATACCGTAGAGTCAATTGATCAATTATCTCTATTGTCCTGGCATGAAAACCCCTGATAGATGACATTTGTATCAAATAATGCAAAATTTCCCAAAAAATACTATTAAAATCACCACAAAACCGACAACCCATCCATATTTACAATATATTGTTTACCTTAGTCGTATAATCATTAAAAACATTGTTAAAACAATCTTCTGCCCTATTGTCTTGCCCCATTATTCCTAAGCTATTTCCGGCCAATGTGATCAAATTGGATAACGGTTTAACGTTAATCCATCAGTTTGTAGCGGCTACGCCGGTGGTAGTTGTGGACGTTTGGGTAAAAGCAGGGGCCAGAAAAGAACCGAATGATTGGTCAGGCATGGCACATTTTTTAGAACACATGATCTTCAAGGGAACCGAAAAGATTTTTCCCGGTGTGTTCGATCAAATAGTAGAAAATCGAGGTGGGGCAGCTAATGCGGCAACTAGTCATGATTATGCTCATTTTCACATCACCACCGCTAGTCAATACTTAGAAGAAATTACCTTTGTTTTAGCAGAAATATTATTACAGGCAAAAATACCAGATGATGAATTTGATCGGGAACGGAATGTTGTCTTAGAAGAAATTAGGCAATCCACAGATAATCCTGACTGGTTAGGTTTTCAAGCCTTGATGGAAAATTTATATGACGGTCATCCTTATGCTCGCTCTGTATTAGGTACGGAGGATTTATTATTACAATATGAACCGGCTCAGATGCGAATTTTTCATGATTGTCATTATCAACCAGAAAATATCGGGGTGGTGATAGTCGGTAATGTGGAATTAGACAAGGCAAAAGATTTAGTAGAAAGAGCTTTTAGTGATTTTCGCCAGCCCCAAGGCTGTCCGCAGATGGCAAAAAATATTGATGCTCCTACTATTAATACGATACGCCGAGAAAAATTCCATTTACCGAGATTAGAAGAAGCCCGTTTAACAATGGCATGGTTAGGACCGGGGGTAGATAATGTCCGGGATGCTTACGGTTTAGATTTATTATCAATATTATTAGCGAGTGGGAGAACCTCCCGTTTAGTTTATAGTTTGCGGGAAAAATTAGGTTTAGTAGATGATATTGGCAGTGGTTTTTCCTTACAAAAAGATTCGAGTTTATTAACGATTAGTGCTTTTTTACAACCAGAATACTTAGATAGAGTAGAGGATTTAATTTGTCAACAGTTAGATAAATTAAGGGGGCATAAACCAATTTTTGCGGGAGAATTAGAGCGTTGTCAAAAGACATTATGTAATGATTATGCTTTTTCTACAGAAACCCCCGGTCAACTAGCAGGTTTATATGGTTATTATTTTGCTATAGCTTCTCCCCAAATAGCGATAACTTATCCAGATCGGATTATGGAATTTACGCCAGCTGATTTACAGGATTTAGCTTGTCGCTATTTATCACCAGATAATTATGTAATGACAGTTCTATTACCAGAAGAAGATTTAGAATAAATCAATATTTACCTATTACCTATTACCTATTCCCCTCAACCAAGAACGAATATTCCCCCACCACAATGTAGGACTATCTGCCGGGCGATATTGAATATTAATCATCGATAATAATAGCGGTACACCTCCCACCTTAATACTCATCAGAATATGTAGGAGAATAGCGATCGCCATCACCAACCAACCGAGTAAATGCAAATTATATTGCCAATAATTTAATTGTCCGTTTGGTAGCCAATTTTCATCCTGCAATTTACCGGAAACTACCGCTAATATTCCCGCCCCTAAAATTAGTGTATTAGTAATTCTTTGCAGTGTTGCCCACCAAAGAGGACGACCGACTTGTGCCGTGAGATTTGACCAAGTATTATTAGTTATTAAACGTTTTTTACCGGCAGTGATGGCATAGAGAACAAAACCGATAAAAATGAAAAATAGGATCACACCTACAGTGCCATGAATATCAATCAAATCCCGGTTTTTGGTAGTTAAACCTAATTGGAATATTCTGCCATCCCAACTGTCATAGACTAAAAATCCGGTGATTAAACAGCCAATTACCGTAATAGCTGTACCAGCGTGTAATATTCTCAGGAGTAGAGGTTGATAAGGTTGTGTTTGGGGCATGATTGATAAAATTGTAAATTGATTTAGAGAATATTGAGAATTATTGACGGTTTAATCTATTGGAGATAGGGAGCGTCTCGCTCCTACTCCCAATATTTATCATAACTGATTTAGGATTGCTATACATGAGAAATTAATTAAAAAACAGTTTGTTTGCCAAATTTCAAGATATTAAATCTCAAAATTCTTTTGATCTTTCTGATCTTCCTCAATTTCCTCAAAAATAGCTCCCCCTTCTATTAATACCAGTTTATTTTCCTCTAATAAACCCGCATCATGCCAAAGCCGAGCCATTTCCACCTTAGTATTTTGCCAATTAATATTAGCTAAATTTGATAATACTAAACCGGCATGGGATAAATCCGCATCAGTAAAATTAACATTGCTTAAATTAGCATTACTTAAATTAGCGTTACTTAAATTAGCGTTACTTAAATTAGCACCACTTAAATTAGCACCACTTAAATTAGCTAAAGCCAAACTTGCCCGGCGTAAATCAGCATCTTGTAAATTAGCATTACTTAATAAAGCACCACTTAAATCAGCTCCTTGCAAATTAGCGGCCTGTAAATTTGCCTCACTTAGGTCTGTGTCAGATAATTCGGCTCCCCGTAAATACGCCCCTTGCAAATTCATTTGACTGAGATCGCAATTAGATAAATCTACCCCCAACATTTTTGCCCCGGCAAAATCTTGCATAATATCCAATTCAGCTAATTGGCTGAGGGAAATTAAATCTTCCTGGGAACTAGAAACAACTCGCTTAATAATTTCTCGTAGTTCTGTGAAATCACAATTATGGGCAGCCGCTATTTGTAATAAATTTTGTACATCATCCCAATCATGGGCATCTTTGCTTGTGGTAGTCGGATAATTATGGGCCTGTAACCACAAAACTAATTTTCTTTCTAATACTATTAAACGATTTGGGCTTAAATTATGGGGCCACAATCCCTCAATCCCTGTCATAAATAATTAACTTTAGATTTTATAAATTGATCAAAAATAGTCAGTTAATTATTATCACTGAAAATAGCACCTTTACTGACTAATTCTGTTTTCACAGCAACGGAAATACCGAACGTATTAATAAAATGAGTATTTTCCACAATTATTTCTTTGATTTCTGCCCGTTTTAAATTAGTACCAATAAATTTGGCCCCACTACAATTGACTCCGGTTAAATCAGCGTTTTCTAAGTTGGCATTGGTCAAATCAGCATTACTTAAATTTGCGTAAGGTAAGTAAGCACCCTGTAAAAGAGCGTCTGTTAATTGAGCATTACTTAAATCTGCTTTGGGTAGTTTGGTCCGTAAATCGGCATAGGTTAAATTGGCGGAATGGAGACAGGCTAACCTTAAATTTGCGTTAGTTAAATTAGCCCGACTTAAATTGGCATTGGTTAAATTTGCCCGACTTAAATCGGCTAGGTTAAAATCTACATTGGTTAAATTTGCCTGATTAAAATTAGCTCCGGCTAGGTCGGCATAATCTAAATTAATATTACTAAGGTTTGCTCCTGGTAAATCTTTTAAGGGATTTAAATCTAGGTTTTCTAGGATTTTAATAAAATTTTCTGCTTGTTTGGTTGCATAAATATCACGGGCGATCGCTATTAATTGCTGACGACATTCGGTAAGTCTGACAAAATCTTTCAGGGCCTGACAGGTGAGTTTTAAATTGGAGAGGGAGCGGGCCAGAATATCATCTTGATGTAATTCTTGAGCAATAGTTAAAGATGCTTCTTGATATTTTTCAGCTAATTCATATTTTTCTAAGGTGTAATAAACATTACCTAAATTAGTTAAAGCGTTATTTTCTCCTTGTCTATCGGCAATTTCTCTGGCTATTGATAAATGTTGTTCATAACAGTTGATTGCCTGGGGATATTCACCCAATATTTCATGAGCTACCCCAATATTACCAAGGGTTGAGGCTGATTTCTGGCATTTACTTGCCTCTTGATAAAGACTGAGAGCTTTTTGCCAATGGTGAAGAGCTTCCTTCATTTCACCGTGGTTATATTGATTGATACCTTCTTGGAATAGTTGATCAGCAATTTCAATCATATATTTTGGGAGAAGAGGATATTAATTTTTATACCGCATATTCTGCGATAAATAACGTTTTGAATTATACCATATTCTAAAAATGTGGAATCAATTAAATCAGGACCTGACCGTGCTAAAATTAACTAAATTCTAAGCAATTTGTTCTTTTCCCTTGGTGATTAATCGTGTCTTCCCATTCTCCCACTTTTTTGTTGATTGATGGCCATTCCCTGGCGTTTCGTTCCTATTATGCTTTTGCCAAGAGTCGGGATGGTGGTTTGAGAACATCCACAGGCATTCCCACTAGTGTGTGTTTTGGTTTTCTCAAATCCTTATTGGAAGTGATTGATCGGCAAAAAGCTCAATACGTAGCGATCGCCTTTGATTTGGGGGAACCGACTTTTCGCCATAAAGCTGATGAAAATTATAAGGCTGATCGGGCAGAGGCTCCAGCCGATTTAATCGTAGAAATTGAGAATTTACGAGAATTATTAACGGCGTTAAATTTACAGATTATTACTAAGCCAGGTTTTGAGGCCGATGATATTCTGGGAACCCTATCGCAGCAGGCAAGTGCCAAGGGTTGTCGGGTGAAAATATTATCAGGAGATCAGGATTTATTTCAGTTAGTCAATGATAAACAAAAGATTAGTGTTTTATATTTAGCACCGGGTAAAGGCACTAATACGAAGGAATTTCATGCTAGTCATGTGCGAGAAAAATTAGGAGTAAATCCACCGCAAGTAATTGATTATAAAGCCCTCTGTGGTGATACTTCTGATAATATTCCGGGGGTAAGTGGGATTGGGGCAAAAACAGCGGTGAAATTAATTAGTGAATTTACGACGGTAGAAAAAATTTATGATTCCTTAGAGGAAATTAAGGGAGCTATTAAAAATAAATTAGAGGCGGGGCGGGATAGTGCTTTTCATTCTAAGTTTATGGCAACTATTAGGCAGGATGTGCCGTTAGAAGTGCAGGTAGAGGACTGCTTATTACAAGGTTTTGACCCGCTAATATTGCAACCAATTTTAGCACAATTAGAATTTACGTCTTTTATTAAACAATTAAATCAACTACAAAAAAAATTCGGTGGTTCTGACTTAGAGTCTCCTGCGGTAAGTGAAGAAGTAGAACCAGCCGTCACTAATAATTTTACGCCTAATAATGCGACTGATGAAACCGGCTTAACTCAAGATATTAACGGTCAATTTACTTTATTTGCTGAACCGGCTCAAGCCGAGAAAAAATCTCAAGTCAAATCTCATCAACAATTAAAAGTTGATAGTGTAATTATTCAGCCACAAATTATTGATGATCCAACAAAATTAGAAAATTTAGTCAATATTTTAAAAACTTGTCAAGATATTAATTCCCCCGTTGCTTGGGATACAGAAACCACTGGTTTAGAACCGAGAGATGTTGAGTTAGTGGGAATAGGTTGTTGTTGGGGTGAGAATATTAGTGACATTGCCTATATTCCTATCGGTCATCTACAAGGGGAACAGTTAGAAAAAAATATTGTATTATCAGCCTTACGACCAATATTAACTAGTGCTGATTATCCCAAAACTTGTCAAAATACTAAATTTGATCGTTTAGTATTACGCTGTCAGGGCATAGAAATAGCAGGCATAGTATTCGATACAATGTTAGCCAGTTATGTATTAAACCCAGAAGCTAGTCATAACTTAACTTATTTATCCCAAAAATATTTAGGTCATCTCGGTTTAGTAGCAGCCAGTTATAACGATTTAGTGCCTAAAGGTCAAACTATTGCTCACATTGATATTCCAGCCGTAGCAAATTATTGTGGTTTAGATGCTTATACTACCTATTTGTTAACTCAAAAATTGCGAGAAAAATTACAGGAAGCCGATCAAACTAGTTTACCAGAGCAAAGTTTACTAGATTTATTATTAACCATGGAACAACCCCTAGAGCCAATTTTAGCTAATATGGAATTTCAGGGAATCAGAGTTGATACAAAATATTTATTAACCCTATCGCAGGAATTGGGGAAAAAGTTAGAACAGTTAGAAAAGCAAGCTCACGAATATGCCGCCATGGCATTTAATTTAGGTTCCCCTAAACAATTAAGTGAATTATTATTTGAAAGGTTAAAATTAGACACGAAAAAAACCCGTAAAACCAAAACCGGCTATTCTACTGATGCTGTCGTTTTAGAAAAATTACAGGGCGATCATCCAATTATTGACACTATTTTAGAACATCGTACCTTAGCTAAATTAAAATCTACCTATGTAGATGCCTTACCGCAATTAGTGAGAAAAGATACCCACCGCATTCATACTAATTTTAATCAAGCAATTACCTCCACCGGCAGACTTTCCTCCTCTAATCCCAATTTACAGAATATTCCGATCAAAACAGAATTTTCTCGACAAATTCGCCAAGCCTTTTTACCGGAAAAAGATTGGTTATTAGTCTCTGCTGACTATTCCCAAATAGAGTTAAGAATATTAGCTCACCTCAGTCAGGAACCCGTATTAATACAAGCCTATCAAAATGGTCAGGATGTACACACTGTCACCGCTCAATTGTTATTTGAGAAAGATGATATTTCCCCCACTGAAAGACGTTTAGGTAAAACTATTAACTTTGGGGTGATTTATGGCATGGGAGCGCAAAAATTTGCTCGCTCTGTAGGTGTGTCAGTTAGTGAGGGGAAAAAATTTATTGATCGTTTCTATGAAAAATATTCTCAGGTTTTTACTTACTTAGAAACGGTGAAAAAAAGTGCGATCGCCCAAGGTTATGTGACAACTATTTTTGGTAGAAGACGCTATTTTAATTTTGCTACTGATAGTTTAAGAAAATTACGGGGTGAAGCCTTAGAAAATATAGACTTAGAACAACTAAAAAATATGGGTCCCGAAGACGCTCAACTATTAAGGTCGGCGGCTAATGCCCCTATTCAAGGATCCAGCGCTGATATTATTAAAAAAGCGATGATTGCTATTAATGAGTTATTAACTCCCTATGAAGGCAAATTATTATTACAAGTACATGATGAATTAGTATTTGAAATACCTCCAGCCGAATGGTCTGAATTAGAACCCCAGATTATTGATCGGATGGTCAATTGTGTTAACTTAAATGTGCCTTTAGTAGTAGATATTCATACGGGGCAGAATTGGATGGAAGCGAAATAACTATTAACTATAACTATATTTTCTGTATATTTTTCTCCCCTCTCCCAAACTTGGGAGAGGGGTTGGGGGTGAGGGCATCAAGTTTTAGTATTTCTACACTCAATTTATTGCCCCCCTAACCCCCCAATTCTGGAGGGAACCGGATTTAAGGAAAAATTGGATAACAATAACTAATCTTTTGTTCTGTACTTAGCTATTATATATAAAATATATAAAGTTATAGAGGAATTAAAATATGTTAGAAATAGAGGCCGCAGCAATAATCTTACCGTGGTTAGGAGAATGGGGAACTGTCAAAATTGTCAGTTCTATCCTGAAAAATATTTCTAGTAAATTAAAACCACAGGAGATTGAAAAAGCCTTAAAAGTGGCGATCAGCGGGGCCGAAAAAAAATGTGATCAGTTATTTATAAATTGTGATGATAAGTTTAAACGGGATTTTTTAAATAATTATTTCCAATCAAAGGTTTTGCAGGAGTTACAAAAACCTTTAATTGATCAGTCAATGGACCTGAATTTACTAGTTTTTCTTTTTGAAGAAACGGTTAAGAATAATCTTGCTCCCCCAAATAATATCAGTAATCAAAAATTTATTAGATCTTTGCTAAAAAGATTTACGGTTGAGAATAATCCTGCTCCCCAAAATATAATTAATCAAGAATTTATTAGACCTTGGCTAGAAATATTTAAAGCAGAATATTTTAAGGTGATTGGTGATCTGAATTTTAAGTATGCTAAGGCTGTTTATTTTAAGCAGTTGGCTAATTGGTATGATGATGTGAAATTTGTGGGAATTGATGTCCGGGGACAAGAGGATGATAAGTCACAAAAATTAGCTAGAATATTTGTGATGCAGGATGTACAGGAGGAGAAAAAGGATCGTTTTATCAGTCGGGAGGAATATCCTTTTTTAGATTTTGGTATTAGTTCTAATGTTTTATATTTTATGAATGGGGAGGAATATCCTTTTTTAGAGACTGATAATATTACTGATAATAGTTCTGATGTTTTATCCAATGTCAATAATCGGCAACGGCAGTTATGGCAACAACAGCGACAATGGATCAATGCTGATAATTATCAAAATAAGTTTCCAGCAAAGGATCTGTTAACAAAAAATCAAGGAAAAAAATCTGTGATTTTGGGTTCACCTGGTTCTGGTAAAACTACATTGATGAGTTATTTTGCTGTGATCATAGCAGAAGGGCAGTCAAATTTATTGGGTTTGAGTGAGGAAATAGATTGGCTACCAATTTTAATTAGGATGCGGGATTATGCCCGATATGATAATTTAAGTGTTTTGGAATATTACCAGCAATTTTGTCAGAATAGTTTGCAAACAAAAGATTTACCCCAGGGATTTTTTGAACATTGGTTAGAGGATGGCAGGGTTTTAATCCTATTGGATGGTTTAGATGAAATTGTGCATGAGGGAAAACGTTATGAGATAGTGCAGAAAATAGAGTGTTTTCTTGGTAAATATGAGAAAAATCGAGTGATTGTCACTTCTCGTCCGGCGGGTTATAGGAGAGATTTTTTTAAAGCGACTGAATTTCCTCACTATTGGTTACAACCTTTTGATCGTGAAAAAATTAATGAGTTTATTGAAAATTGGTATAATAGCAGAACACCTGATCCGACGGAAGCTAAGTCAAGAAAGGATCATATTAGAAAAGCCCTAACTAATAATCCTCGTTTGCAAATGTTAGCGGCTAATCCTTTATTGTTAACGATTATTGCCTTAATTCATCGTTATCAAGCTGATTTACCACGGGAAAGATATAAACTTTACGCCAGTGCGGTGCAAACTCTCTTAGTTACTTGGGATACTACGAATAAGCAGTTAGAAAATTCTAGTAAATTAGAATATTTGAAAAATGATGATTGGGAAAATTTAATGCAGGATTTGGCTTATTGGATTCATAGTCATTCCGAGGGGATAACTGGTAATGAGTCAGAGGGAACTTTGATTGATCGGGATGAGTTTCTCAGGTTTTTAGGGGATTATATCAAGAAAACTAAGGGAATTGATTTCAGTAAGGCAAAAAAAGAGGGGGAAAGGTTTATTGAATTTTTGCGAGATCGGGCGGGTCTTTTAAATGAGCAGGGGCGAGATTGTTATGCGTTTGTCCATAAAACTTTTCAAGAATATTTATGTGCACAAAAGATTCAGCGAGAAATGGAGGAAAATTCTTATGATTTTCAGATTATTCTTGATGCGATTAAAGAGCATTTGCATGATGCTCACTGGCGAGAAGTTTTGTTATTATTAGTCGCTCAACAGAAGAAAATATCGGCAGCTAGAGCGATTAGACATATTTTAGATAGTAAAAGTGATTATGAACAATGGTTACATCGGGATTTATTATTTACTGGCAGTTGTTTAGCAGAAAATCCCCAAGGTATCAAATTAGCAGATGAGAATTTGGTTAATGAAATTTTAGAAAGGTTAGTTAGTTTAGAAATTAGTGAAAAAACAGGCATTCAGGTAAAAAATCAGCTTTATCAAATATTCTGTAGTCTTTATGAAACAGAATTTGCTTTACCATGTTTAAAATTGTTACAGGATCAATTAGCAGTAGGTAAAATTAGCTTTGCAAGATTTTTAGATTATCGAGTTGAGTTAGAAGAAGACAAAGATCATCTAGTTGATTCCTTACTTCCCTTATTATCTGATGAAGATTCATTGGTGCGTATTTATGTAGCATTAGCATTAGGAGAATTAGGGAATAGTACTGACAGAGTGCTTGATTCCTTATTGCCCTTATTATCTGATGAAAATTCATCTGTGCGTTGTCCTGTAGCAGAAGCATTAGGAGAATTAGGGAATAGTTCTGACAGAGTGATTGATTCCTTGCTTCCCTTATTATCTGATCAAGATTCATCTGTGCGTTTTGATATAGCATACGCATTAGGAAAATTAGGGAATAGTTCTGACAGAGTGATTGATTCCTTAATTTCTAAATTATCTGATGAAAATTCATCTGTGCGTTATCGTGTAGCAGGAGCATTAGGAGCATTAGGGAATAGTTCTGACAGAGTGATTGATTCTTTACTTCCCTTATTATCTGATGAAGATTCATCTGTGCGTTTTGATATAGCATACGCATTAGGAAAATTAGGGAATAGTTCTGACAGAGTGATTGATTCCTTAATTTCTAAATTATCTGATGAAAATTCATCTGTGCGTCATTTTGTAGCAGAAGCATTAGGAGAATTAGGGAATAGTTCTGACAGAGTGATTGATTCCTTAATTACAAAATTATCTGATGAAGATTCATCTGTGCGTCATTTTGTAGCAAAAGCATTAGGAGAATTAGGGAATAGTTCTGACAGAGTGATTGATTCCTTACTTCCCTTATTATCTAATGAAGACCCATGGGTGCGTTATCATGTAGCAGAAACATTAGGAAAATTAGGTAAACAATCGCCTAAAGTTAAAATATTAATCATAGAATGGATTGAACAACATCAGGATACTGAATTTGTTGGCAATGGGATTGATGTTTTGTGGTATTTGGTGAATAGTTAATTACTGACTCATAATATTAGGCTGATTTTGAGAATAGAATTATTTTTAAAATTGTATTTCTCTGTAGAACTCATATCTCAAAAAAACAAAACCCGGCTTATCAAAATAAACCAGGTGATTTTTTATCATCAAAATACTGAATCTGTGAAAATTAAGATCAATAATCAACTAATTTATCAACCAATTTACAGACCCAAAGCAACAATAGTTTGGGAACCAACATATCCAGTTACAGGTAAACCATTAGCTCTTTGGAAAGACTTCACAGCATTTTTGGTAATAGGACCAAAATAACCTGTTCTTTTTGCACAGAAATAACCTAAATGGGCTAAACGAGATTGTACACGGGTAACTTTATGACCACGAGAACCAACCCCTAAACCTTGGTGTATAGGTTTCACACAGCTAGAATAGCAACCCTTATGACGGTAAGCAACAGAAGTTGCTTTATAACCTTTTTTCATGCCTAAAGCTCTCTTGGTGGCTGGGCCAATCACACCATCAGCTCTTAAACCATGATCTCTTTGGAAGGCTTTGACTGCGTGCTTAGTAATTGCCCCATAATAACCAGTAATATTGGCGTGGAAATAGCCTTTTTGCTTTAATTGGTATTGAGCGGCTGCCACTTGTTGACCACGCTCACCATAACTAACAGCAGCTTCAGCTTGATCAGCTACACCCATTACAGCAGAAACGGCTAATACAGTAGCAATACCTAAACCAGCTTTCATTTGACTCATAAACCAATGCTCCTTAATTTGTCTTTATATTTATAGCTTGAACAAGTATGAATATATACAATCAGAAAATTGCAGATCAACCTGTTCTTATTTGACCACTATTTACAAGGGCTAACTAGTGTTTAATTTATCCGTTGATTTTCTAAAAGTCTAGTAATTTTATTAATTTTAATAAAAATTAATAGAAAAGATGTCATTGTCCCCGTTAATAGCGATGAATTTGCCAATTCAGGAGCCAGCATAATTAACTTTGTGGATAAGAAGTCCCTTTGTCATAAATTCCTGAGACCTTTACAAAATGTCGAAATATATGCAAAATGATTTTTTATTTGCCCAAACCGCTCAAACTAAAATGGTTTTCTTGCCTTCGGCTTTTTATTTGGCTTTTTACATGAAATTTTTATCTCGGATCACATTAACAACAGCTATTATTTTGACTGTTGCCCATACACCTCTACAAGCTCAGACGGTTCCGACTGAACCCCCCTTAGTGCCGGCTTCTTCTGGTCAAACTGATACAACGCCCACTAATCCCACTGATTTAGTCCCTACTGCTCAACCAACTGGTCAATTCCTCCTGAGTCAGCCCGGTGGACAGCAATTAATGGCTGATGCAGATCGGGCGATCGCCGATCAGAATTACCCTCTGGCATTACAAAAGCTACAAGAGGCCAGACAAATTTTTAATCAACTATCAACTTTCCATAGTCAACTAGCTAGTAGTTTTGCCGGAGTCGATATCCGTTTATCAGACGACAATCGGAATAAGGCCTTAGAAACCGCTCAAATGCGTGACCAAGCTACCTATCAATTAGCCTTAATTCACCGCTCTCAAAATCAACCAGAATTAGCAGTACCCTTGTTCGTACAAATTATTAGCTCTCAGCAACCGACGAGGGACTTAGGGAAAAAGTCCTATGAACAGTTAACAGAATTGGGTTTCACTGTTACAAATAAAGATGGTTCCTTACAAATTGGTACAGGACTTCTCAGTGTACAAGGGGCACAAAAATTAATCGAGGAGGCCGAGCAGGCGATCGCTTCCCAAGATTACGTTTTAGCGGAGGAAAAATTACAAGAGGCCCGTCAACTATTCAATCAATTGTCTAATTTTTACGGTCAATTATCTAGTAGCTTTTCTGGTATTGACAATCGTCTAGCTACCAGTAACCGCAATCAGGCCCTTGCCACCGCTCAAAAACGGGATGAAACCACCTATCAACTAGCTATGGTGCATAAATCCCAAAATCAGCCTGAGTTAGCAGTTCCCCTCTTAATCCAAATTATTAGTTCTCAGCAACCGACTAGAGAATTAGGTCAAAAGGCATACAGTCAACTATTAGAATTAGGTTTTACAAATATGGCCTATCCTAGTGAAGAGGAGCCAGTTGCTGAACCAGAAAAACCGCCAGAGGCCAATAAATAGATAGTTGCCAGAAATCAGAGAAAAACTATACTAAATTAAATATGATCATTAGTTGAGAGATACAGAAGAAAATGATTAGCTTAGAGCAAGTAATGACCATGATTAAAACCGAGTTACCTGATGCCCAGGTGAAGGTGGAAGATTTAGGGGGCGGTGATCACCTCCAGGCCACTGTTGTATCTGAGCAATTTATAGGAAAAACTTTGGTGAAGCAACATCAAATGGTTTATAAAGCGGTGAATAGTGCCTTGGCATCTGAGGATATTCATGCTTTAGCTTTAAAGACCTATACTCCTGAACAATGGGCAAGTGAAACCGTTAACTCATAGGCACTTTTGATGCTCAGTAGATCAAGTTAATAAATTCTATCAACGAATTTTCCGTAAACATTCATCATTCAATAATCAATAATTTATGACTCCTGAACTAAAAGCCAAACTAGATCAAATGACCACAGAAAATAAAGTTCTCGTTTTTATGAAGGGAACTAAATTAATGCCTATGTGTGGTTTTTCTAATAATGTCGTGCAAATTCTTAATATCTTAGGTGTACCGTTTGAAACGGTGAATGTTTTAGATCATGATGATATTCGCCAAGGTATTAAAGAATATTCTAGCTGGCCGACGATTCCCCAAGTTTATATTAACGGTGAATTTGTAGGTGGTTCTGATGTGATGGTAGAACTTTATCAAAAAGGCGAATTACAACAAATTTTAGAAGTTGCTTTAGCTTCTTAAAATTATTTTTAACTGATGTTGATGATTTCATAGAATCTAGTAGGGGTAATTCATGAATTACCCCTACGCTTTGTTGCACAGATTAAATTAATAAATATTAAATTAATAAATTTTTATGACCCTCAGAATATATGGCAATCGCTCTTTAAAATCCTTACCTGGTATTGAAACTCGCCCCACTTCAGGTAAAGTGCGTCAAGCAGTTTTTAATATTTGGCAGGGGAGAATTAATAATTGTCGTTGGTTAGACCTGTGTGCTGGCGTTGGTGCGATTGGAGCAGAGGCTTTATGTCGAGGAGCAAAAGAAGTGATCGCCCTAGAATTATCAGCGGAAGCCTGTGGAGTAATTCGAGAAAATTGGCAAAAAGTGATCAGCCCAGAACAAAGGTTTCAAGTATTACAGGGTGATGTAATTAAACTATTACCCCGTTTACAAAAATATGAAAAATTTGATTTTATTTATTTCGATCCGCCCTATGTCAGTGAGTTGTATTTGCCAGTATTAGAAGTGATCGCCCAATATCAACTATTAACACCAGAGGGAGAATTAGCCGTCGAACACAATGCACATTTAAAAGCATTAGCGGGAATAGAATGTCTGCAAGTTTGTCGCCAGAAAAGTTATGGAAAAACAGCTTTAACTTTTTATCAATTGATTACTTAATTAAGTTTGTGATAAACAGCCTACTTATCAGGACTGCGAGCGTCTCGCTCGCTATAAGTTTGCAGTTATAGATTTGGTTCTAAATCATAAGTTCTGAGTCAGAGATTTTGAATCATAGGGAGCGAGACGCTCCCACTCCCCAATATTTAAAAATAATATTAAGAACCCAACTGATTACCACGTTTATATTGTTGATAGGCAGCAAAAAATAATCCCAACAAAGTGACGGGAATTAAACCTAAAACAATGCCAGAAAGTAGCGGTTCAACCACGTTACTTACTCCTTAAATATTTTACAAAAATTAATTTTCATTCCTGATCATACTATTGATCAGTCTTTTCTTAGCGATTTTAATCTTTGCCAAAAGTCAAATAAATATGTTTGGTCGTCTGATTAATTCTCAAAAATAACCAATTTGTGTTAAAAATAATTAAAGTTTTGCAACAAATTGTAATAAATATTTATAAAAAATTAACGTTTTGCATAATCAAGTTATTAATCCCCCTGCCCCAGAATTTTGGCAAAAAAAAGTAGTGAAATTACTGATTGTCCTAATTGTCTTATTGGCAATCACCCTCAGTTTAATAGCGATCAATTTACAAAAACCTAGTCCCTATATTTCTAGTATTTTAGCTTTGCGAGGCGATCCCATGCAAGGGCAGGGACTTTTTCTGATTAATTGTGCCGGTTGTCATACAAAACGGCATGATACTCAGGTGGGGCCGAGCTTGGTAAATGTATCCCAACGATTATCTGACATAGCTATTATTAAACAGGTGACAGGTGGTAAAACACCTCCCATGCCTCAGTTTCAACCGACTTCCCAGGAAATGGCCGATTTATTAAGCTATCTGCAAAAATATTAGGAATATATGAGGGAAATTTTAGGAAAATGTTGTTTTAAATGGCTCTTACCCAAATTTTTTGCCACATTACCAGAAAAATATTTTCTGAACTATTGTCAAAATAAATACTGTTCTGTTATATTGAAAAACGTTGCTGGTGTAGCTCAGTGGTAGAGCAGCTGATTTGTAATCAGCCGGCCGCAAGTTCAAATCTTGTCACCAGCTTTTTGTTTGTATTTACTTCCTAATTTTTATTAACTCATAGTAGGGGCAATTCATGAATTGCCCCTACTGTTGCGTGTTGCGGGCGAAAAAATTATACTCACTGGCTAATCCAGTTGTATTGTTGGCGTAAACAGGCGATCGCCTGATCAGTTTCCACCTGGGCAAATTCCAGATAAAAACGTCCCACACTAAAAAAGGGGTCAGGAGTAGCTAATAGGATTAATTGGTCACAAGTTGCCTGGAGTATTGCCACCATTTCCGGCGGAGCCACCGGCACACAGACCCAGACAGCTAAAGGTTTTTTCAGTTTCACCGATTCAATCGCTGCTAACATAGTCATGCCCGTAGCAACGCCATCATCCACGATTAATACTAAGGCTCCTGCTGGATCTACGGCTGGCCGGGCGATCGCTAAACTATTAATTTGTTGCTGGGCTTTTTCCTGTGCCTGTTCTAATATTTGTTTTTGTAAAACTGGATTATCAGGCTTATATTTGGACCACAAAACAAAACCATCGGCGGTGACTGCCCCAATCGCTAACTCTGGATTATTAGGAGGAGTGATTTTTTTGGACACAATCACATCGAGGGGACAACGCAAAGTTCTCGCAATAGGCAGAGCAACCGGCAAGCCACCCCTCGGCAAGGCATAAACTATAGTTTGAGCAATGGCTGTATGACTGAATTGCAACTCTGCCAAGCGATCGCATATAGCAGTAGTTAATTGCTCTCCAGCCATATTCCGATCTGAAAATAAAGGTATGGCAGACATAATCAGCTATCTTATTCCATTACCTTTATCTTGACTGATTAATAGAAGAAATGCTTTAAATTTAATTTAAAATTAAGTGAAGTTTTATTAACAAAATTATTTTAGTTATCCATGAAATTTTTATGAATGACTCTGAACAATTAGATTTATTCGGCAATGTGATTAATTCGATTAATCACCCTATTGATAATCAATTATTAGATCCTTTTGCAATGGAGAAAAATCCCATCATGCCAGCTAAATTTAATCCTGATTTGATTCCCACTTCTGCCCAGATTCCTATTCCGGTCGGCACTTACCAGAATATGGCAGAAATCAAAAATCATTGTAATCAATGTCATCGCTGTGGATTAGGTGAGAATCGTACTAATGCGGTGATTGGCAGAGGTAATCCTCATGCGAAAATTATGATTATTGGGGAAGGTCCGGGGCAGAATGAAGATGAACAAGGTTTACCCTTTGTCGGTCGGTCTGGTCAACTATTAGATCAAATTATTGCTTCCGTTGGTTTTGATGTTGATCGGGATGTGTTTATTAGTAATGCCGTGCGGTGTCGTCCGCCAGAAAATCGTACCCCTCATCAATCAGAAATAGATGCTTGTTATCCTTATTTATTAGAGCAAATTAGGTTAGTTAATCCACCGATGATTTTATTAACAGGAACTGTTGCCGTTAAATCTATTTTAAATGAGTCACGAGGTATTACTAAGATTAGAGGGCAATGGTTTGACTGGCAAGGACGTTTATGTATGCCGATTTTCCACCCATCCTATTTATTACGTAATCCTTCCAGAGAAAAGGGTAAACCGAAATGGTTAACGTGGCAGGATATTAAAGCGGTGCGGGCAAAGTGGGAAACCTTATCTGCAACTAATACCAATGATATTAACTTGGATAACGACGTAGAATTTTAGGCAAGAAAAAACCGCACCTAATATTAAGATGCGGTATTCAGTTAACTAAAATTTAGTTAACCAAATTAATAATTTAGAACAATCCTAAAGTTAAAGACTTATCAATCGGTAAAGCAGCCCCAATTCCTAACCAAAGGGTGACGGCTGTACCAAATAAGAAAATAGTAGTTGCCACAGGACGACGGAAAGGGTTTTGGAATTTATTTACACTTTCAATAAAAGGAATTAACATTAAACCCAAAGGAATCGCTGTTTGTAAACCAATACCTAATAACTTATTAGGCACAACACGCAGTATTTGGAATACGGGATATAAATACCACTCTGGTAAAATTTCTAGGGGAGTAGCAAAGGGATTAGAAGGTTCACCAATCATGGCTGGATCTAATACTGCTAAACCGACACATAAACCAAAGGTTCCCAAAATAACAATCGGGAAAGTATAAAGCAAGTCATTCGGCCAAGCGGGTTCACCGTAATAGTTATGACCGACCCCTTTAGCCAGTTTTTCTCTTAAAGCCGGATCATTTAAGTCCGGTTTTTTCTGGATAGACATAATAACTGTGTTCTCCTTATTCTAAGGGTTTGCCAGTAGCAAACAATTTATTTGATAGTTTGATAATTCGTGATATTGAGAATTTACAGCGGACCGGAAATACCTTGTTTGCGGATCATTAAGAAGTGTGCCAGCATGAATACGACAATTAACCAAGGTAAAACAAAGGTATGTAAGCTATAAAAACGAGTTAAAGTAGCTTGACCAACACTTGTACTACCCCGTAATAGTTCCACCATGAAAGGACCGACAAAGGGAATAGCATCTGGTACACCAGATACGATTTTTACTGCCCAATAACCAACTTGGTCCCAAGGTAAGGAATAACCAGTTACACCAAAGGAAACAGTGAGAACGGCCATGACTACGCCAGTTACCCAGGTTAATTCTCTGGGTTTTTTGAAACCACCAGTTAAATACACCCGGAAAACGTGCAGAATCATCATTAAGACCATCATACTGGCAGACCAACGATGAATAGAACGAATTAGCCAACCAAAACTCACTTCATTCATAATGTATTGAACTGAGCTGAGGGCTTCGGTGACAGACGGTTTGTAATAAAACGTCATGGCAAATCCAGTGGCAAACTGAATTAGGAAACAAACTAGGGTTATTCCGCCTAAGCAATAAAAAATATTGACATGGGGAGGAACGAATTTGCTCGATATGTCATCATCAATCGCCTGTATATCCAGACGTTCATCGAACCATTTATATGTTTTTGACTCTGTAACTTGCTTAGTAAACATGAAATCCAGTATTCCTAAATGAATATTGCTGTGACTTTTGGCCTATACTTTATGGATAATGCCAGAAACACTGCGGATAAAATTAAATTCAGCTAAACTTGTAGTTTATCTTTAAATTGGCTATCCAATAAAAAATTTAACACAATCTCTATTAATAGATTTGATCGTTTATCAAATTTTACCTTTCTATGGATATGAATATAGATGTTGCCTAGTATTTTCTCCCTATTTTGGGACAAATATTGACATATTCAGCTAGTTTACTATTGACAAATTTAATTTCTTATACTATGCGTCACAAATTTTTCTCAATTATTATTTGGTTATTACTTCCCTTAATTATTAGTTGGCAATGGACAGCACCGGCATGGGCGTTGACAGAGGAACAAAAGTTATTAAATGAAGCCTGGCGTATTGTCAATTTGTCGTATGTGGATGACAGTTTTAATCATCAAAATTGGTGGGCTCTGCGGGAAAAGTGGATAAAAAAACCTTTAGCAAGCAGGACTGATACTTATGATCAAATCGAGAAAATGTTGGCCACTTTGGATGATCCGTTTACCCGTTTATTGCGACCTGATCAATACCATAGTTTACGAGTAACAACTTCTGGGGAATTAACGGGAGTGGGATTACAAATAGGTATTAATGCTGACAATGATCAGTTAACGGTGATTTCTCCCATTGCGGACTCACCGGCGGAGGTGGCGGGTATTCAACCGGGCGATCGCATTTTACAGATTGATGGAGTGAAGACGAATACTTTATCTTTAGATGAGGCGGCTAATCGGATGCGAGGATCAGCAGGAACTAGTGTGACTCTCACGATTGAACAGTTAGAAAATGATCAGGTGAAGGATATTAAGTTAACCAGAAATAAAATATCTATTAATGCAGTGAGTTATCAGGTGGGGAAAACCGAGAATAATCGCCCGATTGGTTATGTGCGGTTAAGTCAATTTAGTGCTAATGCTACTCAGGAACTGCGGTTGGCGATCCGAGATTTGGAAAAGGAGTCTGTGGCTGGTTATGTTTTAGACTTGCGGAATAATCCAGGCGGTTTATTACAGTCAGGGGTTGATATTGCTAATCTTTTGTTAGACGGCGGAACGATCGTTTATACAGTAAATCGGCAAGGGGTATTAGATAGTTTTGAGTCAGTGGGTGAACCGATTACCGATAAACCTTTGACTGTATTAGTCAATCAGGGAACGGCTAGTGCTAGTGAAATATTAGCGGGAGCTTTACAGGATAATGGTCGAGCGGTTTTAATTGGAGAAAAAACTTTTGGTAAAGGTTTGATTCAATCTTTATTTGATTTATCAGATGGGGCTGGTTTAGCGGTGACGGTAGCTAAATATGAAACGCCTAATCACCATGATATTAATAAGTTGGGTATTATGCCGGATCAGGTGGTGAGTTTAGGGGCTATTAAGCGGGAGCAGGTAGCAACTAAGGATGATCCACAGTATCAAGCGGCGGTGAATATTTTGGAAAATAAATTAGTAGTCGCTCATGCGAGTTAGTTAATAGACCTCTTGCAAAAATCATTTAAAACTGACTCAAAGCCTGATTTTTGGTAACGTAGTTAAAGCATCCTGCTACTTTTGCAAGAGGTCTAATATAGTTAATTCATTTGATTCAGGGTGAACATAAAAACCTTGTTGAGCAAGTAAAATAAAATTATTAGAGACATGAAAAAGAGCAAAGGAGAGTCTAAATTTAGCCTATAAACGCTTAAGCAAGTTAATGATAGTAGAAACTTATTGAAAACTTACTAAGTAGGGTTAATGACGCTATTACAGCTGATTCTAGTAGTAGTGACTCCATTACCAGTGAAGTAGAAACCAAGTTGAGACGATTAGAGCAGATTGAATCAATAATTGCTGATTTTGAAACTAGGGCCATTACCAAAGGGACCACTAGAAACTATGTAGAACTTAATAAACTATTGGCCCAAATAAAGGCCATTAACTAGTTAAGTTTTGTTAAAAATAGAAAACTTGATAGAAAATAGGTTATAAAGTTAATACTATTTGCTATGTCATACAGAGCCCATAACGAGGATTGAACTCGTGACCTCACCCTTACCAATTGTCAGAGTTAATCGTCATTATGCCTGATAAGTCTGGTTTTGATGTCCTAACTATAACGTAATTAACCAAAATACCTAACCATTTAATAAAACTTAACAGTTTATAGCCTTAACTTGGGCCATCATTTTGTTAAGTTGGTCATATCTTTTCACTGGTAAAAAGTAAAAATATATTGTCCCGCTTAATAATCTTTACAAGTTTTTTCACTTTACATACTTTACATAAAATATATGTGCGATCGCAACACTTAAAACCCTTACCCTGTATAGGTTTTGACGTTTTAACCGTTATTTACGCTTTACAAAGTCGACTTTACAAACTTTACACTATTGATCCGGTTTACAAACTTTACGCTCCGACATAGTAGTCAGTTTCTATAACCCTTGTATAGTCAACGTCGGTTAGACTTTACGCTTTACATACTTAGCTTTACAAACTTGTCAGACTTTACGACTTTGTAAACTGTGTAAACTTTACAGACTTTACAAGGGAAAATTAAGAATTATAGACACTGAAAAAAGGGATAGTGAGAATTATCCCTTAAGCAGTTATTCAATACTTACTCAATTCAAAACAAACTAGTCTGATGACCGTTATAGGGGTAAGTCTCTTGAGCTAATTGGAGATAGTAGTTAGAGTCATCACTATCACGAATCGCTTTACCAATAGAATCGATTACAACTTTGTAACATTTGGCATAATCTTCACCATCGGGAAAACTATCAATCTGTATTAGTGTGTCTGAGTTTTTAAATTGCTGGTAAATGTCACCTGTCCTAAAGGTTATGCCATTAACTGTTTTAGTGTCCCGTTTACTTTCCTTTTCAGTGTCCACAATATCCTGATTATCACTGGTAGGACAATAGTCTATAACTTCACTTTGGACATTAATAGTATTATTTACCGGCTCCTCTATCGGCTCCTCTATCGGCTCCCAGGTTTCGGAGCCGGTTAAGGGTAAAATCTGAGATGTACTATTATCAATACTTTCAGCTATCGGCTCCGGCTCCGGCTCCTGATTTATATATATATCTGAAAGTTTGGAGCCGGTTAAATTGCTATTAATTTTGTATTGATAACCTTTACCCACTTTGGCCCGTTCTACCTTGCCAGTGTTAGTCAAGTTAAGTAATAGTTTGTTACAAAATCCCTTGCTTAACTTTGTATGGCCCTGTATAGCATCCCTAGTTAACCAGTCATCAGACTGCATTAAACAGTCAATAATTAACTTTTCATTACTGTTATTAGCTTCAGTAGTGTTAATAGTAGGGACGTTAATACTTTCTGTTACTTGAAATTTTCCCTCGTCATCTCTTACTATCATTAACTCAGTCTTATCATTACTGCGAGTCTTAACAGTTTTTAGGTTAATAACATTCTCACCGGATTCCGTAGTAATTTCTCTCAATGCAATAATTTGATTTAACGGTCTGGCAATTGAGTTATGACCGCATACATTACCAAGAGTTAACCTATCAGTGTTTAATATACTGCGGTTGCCATGATGTACTATTATCAGGGTCCTACAGTGTTTTAAGCATACTAACTTGATGATTTTGGTTAATTCCTTTCCTACCTCTGGGCTGTTCTCGTTAATGTCAGTATTACTGATGATACTAGACAAGCTGTCAATGATAATTACATCATGGTCGTGATAGGTTAACTCATGGTCAAGTAAATCAAGGTTAGTAACATCCCAGATATTCCCTTCTACTTTGTTAAACAGTTTAAAATTTAGGTTTGGTACTATGTACCCTTGCGACTTTAACCGTTCTTTAAAGTCTGGTAATTCTTCATCAGAGGTATGATATAAAACTTTTTTATCACCGGCTAACTCATGACCTAAGAAATTATCACCTTGAGTTAATGCTATTGCTAATTGACTGCAAAGGGTTGATTTACCTACATTTGAGTAAGCCGCAATCATGTTACTAGCTCCCTCTTGAATCAATCCAGGGACTAACCAATTTAAGCCAATCTCATCATTAAACATCACGTCATCCATAGGGACGGCATAACTTTTAACACTAGGTGTTGTAACAGTTTCACCCGTTAGCATTCTCTCAAATTCATCATCAGATATTACTTTAATCTGATCTATTATTTCCTGAGCTGTTAAGTGTGGAAAATCGTTAATGTAATCAAACATATCTACACTCTCATGACCGTCTGGTAAGTTGTGCAATCTATCCCAATAACTATCAGGATAAGGTAGTAACCACTCTACATCACAACCAGCTTTTTTTAATTCTTTACTCAGTGCCATCATGTACTCAAAACCTTTCTTGTCAAAGTCAGGACTAAGGACAATTTCTTTAAGGGTAGGAATTAACTTTAAATGTTCTACCAGTGTAGGTATCTGGTTAATGTTAGCACCGCCATAAATTGAAATAGTAGGTAATAAACCATCAAACTTATTAAAACACTCTCTAGCTGTTTTTTGCCCTTCTACTATTAGGATTCTCTCTGGTTTCTTATCATTAGCTAAGTGGTCATAACCTAGCTCGTAGTAAGGCAAAACGTCTTTAGTTTTGATGCCAGCTTTATCAAGACTCTCTACTATATTTGTCCCTGGGATAATAGCTTTTTGGCTAATCTTATCAGTGACTTTCTCGTAGTTTTTATAGAAAACCTTGAATTGTAGTTTATAGGGAAAATCATTATTAGTTACATTGTGGTCAAAACTTACTGTTCTATTGTTGTAAACTTCACTTTTAAATTTCTTGTGAACCTTAACACTGTCAACTGTTACAGCTTGCTTGTTATGTTTGCTGGTTGTGTAATCACTGGTAAAGGAATTATTGCTATTTTTAGGTCTGTAGGTTTCTGCTAAGAACTTAAATACTGCTTTTCTGTGTTCTTTTGTAGGTTCATCATAAGTATCCCATTTACCAGTTTTGGGATTAATGCTTAAGTTATGACCACCGTTAAGCGGGTCAATATACTTGTCCTTTTCTTTTTTGGGACTAGGCTCTAAAAATTGGATAAAGGGCCTAATATCATCATTGTCATTAGTCTGATTTAAGTTGACAAATTCTAATTGCTGTTGTATCATAAATGGTAATTCCTTTTTGATTTGTGATTAACTGTTTTGGTTTACGATTAGTCAGATCAAAGGTATTACCAGCAAGCGACAAAAGGAATCCTACTTGTTTTCGGTCTTGCTAAAGAATTAAAACTTGTGTAGAATCGTGTTGATGAAATAAATTTTGGGGTTGTCGCTTGCTGGTGACAACCTTAGTTTTTTGCAATAAATTTTTACTGCTTAACCGGATGTTACATCTATTTTTTTAGATAGTCAACAATTATTGAAAAGTTTATCGGTGCTTTTTGCTCAAATACTGCATTTGTGGAAAGTTAGCGGGTGTTTAGAACTATTGCCTAATAATCGTTACAGTACACTGAGAGAAAATAACTATTAGGGAAAATTTAGTTATTCTCAACTAGCAAAACGGATCAATATTTACACTCAACGTAATAGCAACGTTACAATTTAATCTAGTTTGTAATAGTCTCACAACCCTTGACCGTAAACCTTAGCACTGGTAATAATCCTAGCAATTGCAAAAAGTTAAAAATAACAATTATTCTAGTTTTTATACTACTTCCCAGGTAAGAAAAAAAAAGGAAAGCAACATTAATTTAATAAAATTACTTTCCCTTTTCAGTGTAATTATTTTTCTAATCTGGTTTAACTATGGTTAAGTTTGAATCCGTGTTTTCAGTCTTGAATCGTAGTTGACTACTAAGTCTGTTTAGTTCACTGAGTAAGAACGATTCAGCTTTACTAGTAAAACTATTATCAGCAATCGTGGTTAAGTCAAGGTAAGCAGTACCTATCTCATTAATCTCACTTAGCAATAGTGAAACGGATTCGTTAAAGTTACTATTGCTACGGTTAGCAGTTGTTTTTTTTGGCTTCTGTGGTATCATATTTTTATCAATTGCTTTGAATGTTTTAGGGATAGTCTTATCAGCTATCCTTTTTGAGTTTTAAGCTGTAATCTTTACTAGGCAAGTGTTTTATTTTTTGTTTATAACAATTCACTATAAGCAATTTCTTATAAGCAATTTTAAAAACAGGGTAACTAGTAAAGACTGATCCGGTTAGTAAGTTTTAAACATACCCAACCGGATAAAAGTTTTTAAAGTTAATCATCATTTTTACATTCTCCCTTCAGTGTCAAAAGTGCTGTTAATACTAGGGATGTCAGTAACATCACTTGCGTAATGTTCAAATAAAACTTTAGTATCATGTCCTGTAATTTTCGCTATTACTACCGGGTTAACCCCTTTGGCTAATTGGTGACTAATGAAAGTATGTCTAGTTGAGTAAAATTTTCTATACTCAATTCCTAAATTATTTAATAATGTTTTCCAGATTCTCACCCTAAAATTATGATTATTGATTGAGTGATTATTGAAAGTGAAAACTAAAGTATCTTTATCAACAATAGTTAATGATGATTTAAGCTGTAGTAGTTCACTGGTAAGGGTATCAGGTAGTTTAAAAGTCCTAATTTTACCCGTCTTAGTAGTTTTCCTTACACCTTGGGTTAATTGCTCCCTAATCGTTGCATAAACACAATCATCAGACAGGTCACTAAACCTTAATCCGATAGCTTCACTAGTTCTTGTACCAGTGTCAAACAGAAATTTGATAAACAGTCTGAAAGGTTGGTATTTTGGGTTATGTTCACACTCCCTAAGTATTAAATTAACTTCATCACTGGTAAAAGGTTTAGTAGTGATTTGATGTGGTTTTACTTTAATCTTTTTGACAGTATCAGCAAATAAATTTTCATTCACTAATTGCCGGTCCTTAGCAAAATCAAATAAATTACTAAGTGTTAATAATTTTCTCTTAATCGTATATGCTTTGATTCCTTTGGCTAGTTGTACATCAATAAACTGATTAACATCATGTTTGTTAAACGTTCTGACTTTTTTATCTCCTACCAGTGCTAATAGTTCAGTTTTGACATAGCTATGCTTTTTAATAGTAGTTGAGTCAACTTGAGTTTTTATGCTGTTAAACCACTTATCAAATAATTCACTGATAGTAATGTCGTGAAGTGTCTTACCAGTCTTTTTATCTAATCTGTACTTGTTCAGTGATTTATCAAACAGTCCTAACTCAATATCACTCTCTATTAATAGACAAATGTCTTTAACTTTAACTCTATTAGTCTTAGTATCAGCAAGTCTTGGACTAAACTGGTATCTATGGCCATCAATAGTAAACCTTAGTCTTAACCTCCCTAAAGTATTCTGAATATTAAATTGTACTTGACCAGTTTTATTGACCATTTTTGATAATTTGACCAAAAGGTAAACCATCAAAACCAGATTTTAATAAGCCCATAACGAGGATTGAACTCGTGACCTCACCCTTACCAAGGGTGTGCTCTACCACTGAGCTATAGGGGCAAATTCTACCAAAAAAATAGAAAAAAAATTGTGGTGGGCCGAGCTAGATTCGAACTAGCGTAGGCGTAGCCAGCGGATTTACAGTCCGCCCCCATTAACCACTCGGGCACCGACCCTTGTCACCACAATTACTAAATGTAACACATTCCTGAAAAAAAGCAATAGTTATTTTTATAGACTTTTGTTATTTTTTTACTGTCTATTGCTATTCACCACAGAATTAATAATTTGATTTCTTTGCGGTTCCCCTAATACCAGGTTTTTCATCGTAATATGTGGCTGAATACCAGGGGCGATCGCCCCTCCCCACAATTTAGTTAGTTCCTGTAACAAACGATCCTGGGCTGACCGTAAACTATACCAATCTGTCCCCCGATTTACTAAGGTAAACCAGACTAAACCTTGATCACGGGTGGGTAAAACACCGGCCAGGGCAATCACATCATCTAGCGTCCCTGTTTTGACAACTGTCCCCTTGGGTAATGTTCGTTCCTCTAAAGTCCCCTTATCTTGACCACCTACCGGAAAAAGGTCAGCAATATTCCAGTTACTGCCCTGTAAAGCTCTTTGTACTGCCATCAATAGGGCAGAGGAAGCACGGGGGGAAATGAAATTATAATCAGTTAGGCCCGAACCATTTTGTAATTTAATTTCAGAGGCTGGCACACCAGTGGACCAAATAGCTTGCTGTTCTACTATTTTTACTCCTCCTAGGCCGGTGGTCAGTAAATCAGCTAACTTATTGTCACTTTCCACATTCATTTGTCTGAGAATATAAAGCAGTTGCGGGGAAAGGTGACGGACTAAAGGTTTTGATTGAGGCGAATTTTTCACATACTGCACATTACCAGCCACAGTAATTTTCGGTTTAGCAGTACCCTTGGCCATTTTGCCGTATTTATTCTGAATATCTCTGGACCAAGTATTGGCGTTCATCGCTTCCCGCAGAAATTCTCCGGCCATAATTGGCTCTGATTCATAATTAAAGGCAAATGGACCTGTGATGATTAAATTGCCTGTCACTTGTTTTAATCCCAACTGATTAAGGTTATTACCCAGGGCGATCGCTTCTTCCCACATGAAAAACGGATCACCACTAGCGGTAATCACTAAGTCACCCTTTAATACACCGTTTTCAATTGGTCCAGTTGCCCCAACCATAGTTTCCCATTGATGATTGATGCCCCAACGATGCAAACTGGCCAAAGTAGTTGCTATTTTGGTTAAAGAGGCTGCTGGCATAGCCATAGTGGAATTTTCCCCGACTAAAGGCATAAACTCTGATTGAAACCAGATACCTTGGGGAGCATCAATTAATAAACCCTGATTTTGTAAATCTTCTAAATAAGTTTCTATCTTTTTTTTCAGGACTAAATCCGAGTTAGGCGGGGCTAATAATTGGGGTAAGCCGGCCTGCCATTTACTAATAGCAACTGTTTGATTAACGGTATTTTGCAGAGGAATATGAACCCGTGCCATCTCTAGCCAGAGGGAAGTCACCCCATAGCTGAATAATTCCAACATGAATTAGGTAATAAGGGATTTTCAGTATCGACAATTATCTAGGGTAGCAATTTCTGGTGATCATCAGGCCGCATTTTAAGAACAACTAAATTAACAAAATTAAAATCTAAATCCGTATAATCACTTAATTGATAGAATCAATCAATTAGTTTTTAATCAAGAATCCTACATAAACGTATTAGTCAATGGGAACAGTCAGAAGAATTGCTATTGATGCCATGGGCGGTGATCATGCTCCGTCGGAAATTGTGGCAGGGGCCGTCTTAGCTCAACAACAATTAGGGGTAGAAGTATTATTAGTGGGCGATCCTGAACAGATCACTGCTTGTTTACAAGCACAAAAGATTGATGGCCCTATACCAGAAATTGTTCCCTCGGAGGGAATTATTGAAATGCACGAGGAGCCTTTGCCGGCTCTGAAAAAAAAATCTAAGGCTTCCATTAATGTGGCAATGGACCTGGTAAAACAGGGTAAGGCTGATGCGGTCATATCTGCGGGCCATTCTGGGGCGGCGATGGCAGCGGCTTTATTAAGGCTGGGTCGGATTCCTGGTATTGATCGCCCGGCTATTGGCGCAGTTTTACCCACATTAGTGAAAGATAAACGGGTATTAATTTTGGATGTGGGAGCCAATGTTGATTGTAAACCCAAATATTTAGAGCAGTTTGCGGTGATGGGTTCCATTTACAGTGAATGTGCCCTAGATGTGAATAGTCCAAGAATAGGTTTACTGAATATTGGGGAAGAACCGACTAAAGGTGATGATTTAGCTCTGAAAACTCATCAAATACTGCAAGAAAATCAGACAATTAATTTTGTGGGTAATGCGGAAGGTCGGGATGTTTTATCTGGTCAATTTGATGTGATTGTCTGTGATGGTTTTGTTGGCAATGTTTTATTAAAGTTTGCAGAAGCGATTGGTAATGTTGTTTTACAAATTCTCAAGGAAGAATTCACTTCTAATAGTGATGGAGTAGATTTGAGTTTATTAAAACCTAAGTTTATGCAAATCAAACAAAGAATTGATCATGTGGAACATGGTGGTGGTTTACTATTAGGGGTAAATGGGGTTTGTATTATTAGTCATGGTTCTTCTAAAGCTGATTCTATTTGTAGTGCCATTAGATTAGCGAAGGGAGCAGTAGATCATCAGGTATTACAAAGATTACACGCCAAATATCACGAAACTTCTCAAGCTATTAGTTAGGTAAGAGATTAACGACAGGGGAAATAGAACTAAGTTTCTTATTTCCCTTTGTTTTTATGTAATTTACCAAATATTTGCAGTGCTTAATTTCTCTGGTGATTGATCAATGCAATTCACTAATGAGAAAGGGCTAGGTAAAATAGATGAATTTGTTTATGTCAATTGATATTTTTAACTAAACTTTCCATAAATTAAATAAACTTAATATTCTTAACTAAAATGACTACACCAGGTATCGCAATCATTGGTAGCGGTTCAGCAGTACCAAATAATTTTTTAAATAACCAAGGTTTATCGCAGTTAGTGGAAACTTCTGATGAGTGGATTAGTTCTCGGACTGGCATTGAAGTCAGGCATTTGGGAGGCAAGGATGATAGTTTAACTAATTTGGCAACGGAGGCGGGAAAAGGGGCGATCGCCATGGCAAATATGGCGGCGACGGATTTAGATTTAATTATTTTAGCTACTTCTACGGCGGATGATTTATTTGGTAGTGCTAGTAAAATTCAGGCTCAGTTAGGGGCAACTAAAGCGGTAGCTTTTGATTTGACGGCAGCCTGTTCTGGTTTTGTTTTTGGTTTAGTGACGGCTGCTCAATTTATTAGAACTGGTGTTTATCAGAATATTTTGTTAATTGGTGGGGATATTTTATCCCGTTGGGTGGATTGGGGCGATCGCCGTACTTGTATTCTGTTTGGGGATGGTGCTGGGGCTGTGGTTTTACAGGCTAATACTCAGGATCATCTATTAGGTTTTGAAATTAGAAGTGATGGTACGCAAAATAGTTCTCTGAATTTAGCTTATCAGGGAGAAGAAAAACAATTATTAGAGGGTGTGAATATTAGTCAGGGTGGTTATAAATTTATTACAATGAACGGTCAAGAAATTTATCGGTTTGCGGTGAAAAAAGTACCGGAAGTGATTGAAAAGGCTTTATTTCGGGCTGATATTACGGTTGATCAAGTAGATTGGTTATTATTACATCAGGCTAACCAAAGAATATTAGATGCAGTGAGCGATCGCCTGAAAATACCTTCTGAAAAAGTTATTAGTAATTTAGCTAAATATGGTAATACTTCGGCTGCTTCTATTCCTATTGCCCTAGATGAAACAGTTCGATCTGGTCAAGTTAAAAATGGTGATATTATTGTGGCAGCAGGTTTTGGAGCTGGTTTGACTTGGGGGGCGGCGGTTTTTCGTTGGGGAATTTAATTATATTTCTCAATGTTTGGGTTTCGTGCCTCAACCCATCCTACTAATATAGAAAATTATTTTGTTTATCAAAATACTTATGGAATATAGGACAATAAGCAAAGGAGATAGAAAAAATATTTCTATCTCCTGAATATTTTGCAGGTTAAAATACCTGCGGGATTTAATATTTTTAATAATTAGGAAATATCTACGACATTTACTTCTACCGTTTCACCCGTATTCACAGCGTCAGCAACAGTTGTTTCATCAACACCTTGGCGATTTTTGAAAAAGGCAATAGCCTGTTGAGAGAGTTCTGCTACTAAGAGGGTAACAAGGGCAACGTCATCTATTTGACCAATGAACGGTATAAAGTCAGGAGAAATATCAAGAGGACTTAAGATATAAGCAAATGTACCGATAATCACCCACCAACGGTATTTAGGGTTACGGATAATATTGGTGTACCAGTTATAAACAGATTGAATAGAAAATGACATTTTTTTGTCCTCCGGTGAGATTAATGTATTTTGATTGAGAATTATAAGGAAAAATTTTATTTGTGATTTAGGTCAATATAATTTAAGTTATACGACCTATACAGTAACAGCTTTCACTTCAACTACAGCCTGATTATTAGCGGTTTGTTGATTGACCTTAGCGTTAGATTTATTTTTAGCAAATTCTTTGGCTACTGAGGATAACTCTGTCACCATTAAAGTTACAATTGCTACATCATCTAATTGACCAATGAATGGTAGAAAATCAGAGGCAAGATCAACCGGGCTAACTAAATAAGCAACTGTTCCTAAAATAACCCACCAACGATAGCGGGGATGAGCAATTATTTGTTTGTACCAATTATAGACAATTTGTAGGGGGAATTTCATTGACTTATCCTCTTTTGTTTGACATCTTAATCTTCACCTAACAGCTAAGATATTTCTAGGGATAATATGCCCACCAATTTTGGGGAAACACTACTAATTTTTTCTTCCGTAATATTCCTATTGCCTTGTGTGACCGCCACTCAAAAATTAATTGGCCGCTTTCACCTCAGTCCAGGCTTGATCATAAATTTTGGTAGCTTCTCCCACATCTTCTAAATAGGGCATTTTCTTTAATAGTTCAGGTGGCGGGTAAATAGCTCGATTATTTAGGTCTTTGCTATCAATTAAACCTTGAGCTTTCGCTACTTGATTGGGACTGCCATATTTTAAATAATTAGAAATTCTTGCCCCGTTTTCTGGCATCAGAATAAAATCAATAAATTTATGGGCTAATTCTATATTGGGATCCCCTTTGGGAATTGCCATATTATCAGCTAATAATAAACTTCCCTCTTTTGGTATAACGTAGCGAATATCAGGGTTTTCCTTCATCGCCTGAAAAATATCACCACTCCATTCGATAGCAATGTCAACTTCTCCTTGAGCTAATAATTGTTGTCCGGTATCGGGAGCAAAAGCAGCGATCACCCCTTTATTTTTAATGAGAAATTCTTTGGCTTGATTAATTTCAACTGGATTGGTGGTATTAGGGCTATAACCCAAGGCAATTAACGCCCAGGCAAAAGTGGCTCGCATATCATCAATTACGGCAATTTTCCCCTTATATTTCGGGTCTAATAGGGCTGACCAACTATCAATTGGTTGACCAGTTGCCTTAATATTGTAACCTAAACCCATGGAACCAATTTGATAGGGCATGGTGTATTTATTGCCAGGATCAAAAGAGGGATTAAGAAAATTTGGCTCAATATTTTTTTGATTAGGTAATTTAGTTTGATCAAGAGGTTCTAGTAAACCTTCACTGATCATGATTTTCACCATATAATCAGCCGGAAAAATAATGTCATAACCAGGATTACCACCCTTGATTTTGCTATATAAATCCTCGTTACTTTCGTAGGTATCGTATTTGATTTTGACATTATGCTCTTTTTCAAAATCAGCAATTACTGCCGGATCAATATAGGTTGACCAGTTAAATAAATTTAATGTTTGTTGACTATTAGGGCTGGTAGTTGGCGGGTTAGCAGTATTATTCGGCTGACTATTACTACAACCGATGGGAATAATTACAGCTAATAAGAATAAGAAAAAATAGGTGACAAGTTTTTTCATAGTGAATAAGTTTTGAAAACTAAAATTAAGGAAATTTGCGACTATGGCGATCAATACTGAGCGAACTCAATACTAGTATTAAAGACGCTAATAACATTAAGGTTGATATAGCATTAATAGCTGGTGTCACTGAAAATTTAATCATACCATAGACAAATAATGGTAAGGTGGTTGAGCCAACCCCGGCTGTAAAAAAGGTAATAACGAAATCATCTAGGGATAAGGTAAAAGATAAAAGGGCAGCACTGAATACAGCCGGCCATATTAAGGGCAAGGTGATTCGCCATAATACCCGCCATTCATTCGCCCCTAGGTCTAAGGCTGCTTCTTCTAAACTCGGATCCATTTCTGCTACCCGACTTCTGACAGTAATGGTGACAAAGGCAAGGCAAAAGGCGATATGACCAATAATCACCGTCGGAATACCTAAGACTAGTTTCACGCCAGTAATATTTTCAATTAACTGAAATATTAAGCTAAAAAATACTAATAGGGAAATACCAATAGTGATTTCAGGGATAATAATTGGTAAAAATAAGATTGCTTCAATTATTCGCTTACCTGGAAAATTTTTATCTGGCAAATTGTGCTTTTCTAGGGCGATCGCTAACATTGTGCCTAATATTGTGGCAAAAATTGTCGAGATGGCTCCTATTAACAAACTATTCTTGACGGCATCCCAAATTAATACATCTGTGAGTGTGGCATCACCACCACCGGCTAAAAGATTGACATACCATTGCAGGGTAAAACCTTGCCAGACAGCATTGATTTTTGAGTTATTAAAGGAATAAATAATTAGGATAAAAATCGGTAAATACAAGAAAGCAAAGGCAAAACCAGTATTCAGCCATAAACCTAATCTACCAATCTTCCTAATGAAAAGGTCTGTATTGTGCATGGAAAGTTGATAGAAAATTCCTAAAGAATCTTGAACAGAAATACTTAACGGTGACTATTTATCGACTTGTAAAAATTCCCGCATATATTGATTAACTAATTGCGGTTTTTCCTGCTGTACCCAATGACTACAATAGGAAATAAATCTGATTTGTAAATCCCGCACGTATGCTTCTGTACCATAGGTTAATTCTTTACCTAAGGCACTATCATTTTCGCCCCAAATCATCAAAGTTGGAATATCTAAGACACCCCATTTTCTTTGTGATTGAATAATACTGGGCAAAATATTCCGATAATAGTTAACTGCTCCGGTTAAGGCTCCCCGTTTAGCGGCGGCATCTTTATAAATCTCTAAATCAGTTTTGGTAAATGAGGTTTTATCAATAGCCGTATTCTGAAATGTGGATGCGATTGCCTGATAATCATTCAACTGTAATAATATTTCTGGCAAAATTGGCATTTGAAAAAAGAACATATACCAACTTTTCATCAACTGACTAGGACTGCATAAACCTTCCGCTAATTTAGCAGGGTGGGGAATATTCATGACAATTAATTTCTCAATCATTTCTGGATAGGCATAGGCAAAATGCCAGGCGATCGCCCCGCCCCAATCATGACCGACTAACACACATTGATTAAAACCTAAACCTTCTATTACCCCTTTCACATCTTTAATAAATTCAGGCATCGTATAAGCTGACTGTTCCGTCGGTTTATCACTGTCGTTATAACCTCGTAGATCTAAAGCAACTACTTGATAATCCTTTGCAAATTCTGGTAGTTGATAACGCCAGGAATACCAAAACTCCGGGAAGCCATGCAATAATAACATGAGGGGACCGCTACCCTGGGTGACATAATGTAATCTAATACCGTTAGTATTTATATAATCATGTTTCCAAGGTAATTGAATACTATTCATAGGTTGTAAGTAAATTTAGTGATTTTTAGTTTTAATGGCAAATATTTATTCTATCGCAAGAATTTATGGAATTATACAAATGACTAATATTAAACTTTTCCTCTGAGGGAACATAAAAAATAAATATTAAACCTCATCCTCTTGGGAATGACGCACGAAAACAGGTGAATTATTTTTGAGATTTTTCACATTTTTGATATTAGGGGGAATCACAGGGGCTTGACTCGGTTTAAAGCGTTTTGGTGGTGCGGGTAAACTATCCCAAGCCTGCAAACTTTCCAAAATAGCTTCCTTCACTAAAGGATCATTTTCTTTACTCAACATCACCCGAAAACAATCAACCACATGAGATTTACTCATACTCAATGATTGGGTCGGGCGATCGCCCTTGTCAGATAATTTACCCGATAAAACATAATCCCTCACCTGTCTTACCGCAATTAGCCTTTTTAATGGATCATCAAAAGTTAAATTATCTAATAGCAGGGTTAAATCATCCCCAGGCGTTTTACCCTTGACTGCCTGCATTTGCCAAGCCAGGAAACTAATAATACCGACTAAACCTAAATTTTGTAATAATAAACCCGATGCTAACCAGGGCTGTTCTGCTTCTAACCATATTCCTGTACTCACATACACACCGAATGTGGTGAGACCACCACTTAATAAGAGAAAAGTTAATTGATGGTTCCAGCCTTGCCATAATCGCTGATCATTGCCCTGTAAACGATAAATCAAACCCATCACGGCAATGCCTAGAGTAGTTGACACCAATAATTTGCCATCTAAATACGCCCAACTAGCTAATACTAAAAAAGCAATTAACCAACTTTGTTGCGGCCAATCTTGCCAAGAATAGCGGGCCAACCATAATTCAAAGGGCGATCGCCCGGATGCGTGACCAGGCGAAGAATAATGGGAAGAACGGCGGGGCCGATAGGGATTAGGCTGACGGCGACGGGACATTTTTATAAAATGAAGATAATTATATAAGTTTTATTACTTGAGTTTAATCTATGATTAGCCTTTTTACGGTATGAGGACATAAAAAACCCTTCCCAGCTTATTAATAGGCTATTTCACCAGCAAAAATCAAACAAAAATAATAATAGCTATTTTCCCAATGATCAACATACTGTAGTAGCAATTCATGAATAGTTGGGAAAATTCTGGGGTGAAAAGAATTATCTATAAATTATTTTCAGTGTATGATTGACAAATAACCCTATGTCATTTTACGAAATAAACTCGCCAGATTTACATAGCTAAATTTTGGGTTTTTTCCCGATACCGATAGTTTTCGATATATTTATATACTGAAGTTATAGATAAAAAGTATTTGCCTAGCAGATACCAGCAAAATATTTGGCATCTATTCTGTAATCTTTTGACAGTAAGGTTTTTTTGTAAAGTTACTAATTTTACTTAGATTCTTTAAAGATCAAGGTTATAAGCAAATATGCTAATGGACCCTATTGACACTCCCACCGCTAAAGCGGGGGATTCTCAGATCGTCGAGTCCACTAGCTCTCTTAGGGAGAGCGAATGAAGACTAGACCCCTTGCGATTTCTAGCCCAGCGGTGGTTCTCTCCTTGAGCGTTTCTTTCCCAGTGCCCCTGGGTAGTTGGATTGCTCCAAGTTTTTTTCTTTTAATGCTGGTTGTCTAGCTTCCTTGAGTATTTTACCCACTTCAGGATACAAGCTAGAACTATGAAGTAGAACCCCATATACTCAATTGTCAAGGTACAGCGTTGGCGATTAGGCCACTAGGTTTTTATACAGGTTAGATACCTTAGCCTGTTTGGATTGAAATATTAACAAAACACAAAACTTATGTCAAACTATTTCACCTCTTGCAATTCATCCCGCCGCTAAAGCGGGGGTCTTCTTGCAGAATTCAGATAAAAATCAATACAATTTCTCGCATATCGATTAAAGTTTGATTAAACTTTAATCTAAATCCATATAGAACATTTGCCGAGAGGAATTTCCTCAATCATTTTCCCAAATAACACCATGTCAATTCAACAAGGCCAATTTACAGTACATTTCTGGGGCGTAAGAGGTAGTATTGCTTCGCCAGGGGCGGAAACTGTTCGCTACGGCGGTAATACCCCCTGTGTAGAAATGCGCGTGGGGACAGAACGCCTAATTTTCGATGGGGGAACTGGTTTACGGGTTTTGGGTCAATACCTTTTGTCTCAAATGCCTTTAGATTCCCATTTATTTTTTACCCATACCCATTGGGATCACATTCAAGGTTTTCCTTTTTTCACCCCAGCTTTTATTAAGTCCAATCGTTTTCATATTTACGGGGTAATTGCACCGAATGGGGCAACTATTCAACAAAGATTAAATGACCAAATGTTACACCCCAATTTTCCCGTACCTCTACAAATCATGGGATCTGATCTGAAATTTGTAGATTTGGAAATTGGGCAATCAGTCACTATTGGCGATGTATTTATAGAAAATGCCCTGTTAAATCATCCCGGCGAGGCAGTTGGTTATCGGATTAATTGGCATGGTCATGCAGTGGCCTATATCAGTGATACAGAACATTTTCCTGATCGGCCTGATGAAAATGTCCTATTTTTAGCTCGTAATGCAGATCTATTAATTTATGATGCCACTTACACCGATGAGGAATATCACTCAGAAAAAGCTAGTCGGGTCGGTTGGGGACATTCTACTTGGCAAGAAGCAGTGAAAATAGCCAAAGCGGCGAAGGTGAAAAAATTAGTGATTTATCATCATGACCCTTTACATAATGACGATTTTCTTGACAAGGTAGGAGAACAGGTCGCTCAAAGGTTTCCCAATAGTTTGATGGCTAGAGAAGGTTTAACTATCCAAATCACGCCCCCTAATATTAGTGATGAAGATGGTGATTTTGATCAGCCAGAAGCTACTAAAAAAACACAAGTGCCTAGATAATTAAGGTTTTCCCTCAAGTTCTCAGTAAAGTTTTGTAAATGGGTGACTAGCTGGCGTGTGGATTGCTTCATCTTTATCTAATGTCCTAACTCCCACAGCGGTGGCCTTAGGCAATTTTGATGGTGTACATCGGGGACATCAACAAGTCATACATCCTATTTTTAGTCATCAATTAGCGACAGTGCCAGTGGTAAATGCTGGAAATCCCAAGGAGCTAAATACTGAGACTTATTCCACGGTAGTAACTTTTTATCCCCATCCCCAAGAATTTTTTAGTGGTATGTCAAAGAAGTTATTAACTCCTGCTTTAGAAAAGACGATCATCTTAGAAAATATGGGGGTGGATCAATTGGTGTTATTACCTTTTGATCAGGATTTGGCTAATTTATCTCCCCATCAATTTGTGGAGGAAATATTAGTGAAGGGTTTACAAGCTAATAGTGTGAGTGTCGGCGCAGATTTTCATTTCGGTAAACAGCGGTCTGGTACGGTGCAAGATTTACGGGCGATCGCTTCTCAATATGGTATAAAAGTGGCAATTCAATCTCTGTTTACCTGTGAGAATGGTGAGAGAATAAGTAGTTCAATTATTCGGGAATTGTTACAAAGGGGTGATATTCAGCGGGCTAATCATTTATTAGGTAGATGTTATAGTTTAGTCGGTCCGGTGGTGACAGGGCAAAAGTTAGCTCGTCAATTGGGTTTTCCCACCGCTAATATTCAGTTACCCCAGGAAAAATTTTTACCTCGTTTTGGGGTTTATACAGTACAGGTAATGATTGATGAAAAGTCTGGGGAGAATAATTCTGAAAATTTAATACAGGGTGTCATGAATATTGGTAGTCGTCCGACCGTTGATGGTCAGGCGATCGCCGCTGAAGTACATCTCTTAAATTGGATGGGGGATTTGTATGGTCAGCAGATCACAGTAAATCTTTGTCATTATTTACGGACAGAACAAAAGTTTGCTTCTTTGGAGGTTTTGCGACAACAAATTGCTCAGGATTGTCAGACAGCTTTAGAGTATTTTCAGGGTAATTTTACCCACGTAAAATCTTAATTTATAACTGTTTCCCACGTCATAATATAGTTAATAGTAGGTTGAGTTAAGGAACGCAACCCAAAACAATTCATAAATTTTTAAGTTATTTGAGTTAATTAAATATATTCTTATGGTTTATCTCTACTGGACATTAATATTAATCATGTTTATCGGGGTTGCTGGGGCAATTATTCCTGGATTGCCAGGAGCCGGTTTAATACTTAGTGCCGTTCTCATCTGGGGTTTTGTGCATGGTTGGGCGGGTTTGACCTGGGCTGTCAGTGTGGCGATCGCCGTCTTTGCCCTCAGTACGATTATTGATATATTAGCCACCTACGTGGGAGCAAAGCAAGCTGGAGCAAGCAATTGGGGACAAATTGGCTGCATGGTCGGCTTATTTTTAGGGGTATTTGGTTTATTGCCGGCTTTACCCTTTGGCGGTCCGATTATTGGGATGTTTATTGGTCCAACTTTAGGAGCATTTATTGGGGAATTTCTTTATCGGCGGGATGTGGCGTTACGGGAAAGAGCCATATTATCAGGTAAAGCTACCCTCGGTATTTTAGTGGGAACGATAGTTGGGCGGATTATTCAAACAGTATTAGCTTTGGTGGCTGTGATTATTTTTATTGTGGATAGTTGGCCTCCAGTTGTTGGTTAGTTATTAGTGCATTGTATTTACTGATATTTAGACTATTTCAGTGTGAATATCGGAAAAGTAGCACATTCTCTCTCAAATCATCCTGACAACCAAGTTAAGTTATATCTAGTTCACCAATATTCCATATCCAATAGGTAACTAGCTATGACTTTATTAAATACTGATACTAATATTTTAAATAATCGTTATCGGATTATTCAAGCGATCGCCCAGGGTGGTTTTGGGGAAACTTTCTTAGCGGAAGATTTACAAATGCCATCGGCGAGATTATGTGTGATTAAAAAATTAAAACCTTCTGCTAATCATCCTCACATTCATGAAATGGTCAAGGAAAAATTCGCTAGGGAGGCGATGATCTTAGAAAAATTAGGGGCTGGTTGTTTGCAAATCCCGACTTTGTATGCTTATTTTGAGGAAAATGAAGAATTTTATTTAGTACAGGAATGGATTGAGGGGCAAACTCTTTGGGAACTGGTACAGAAAAGAGGACCCTTACCTGATGAGCAAGTGAAGGAAATTTTATGCAAAATTTTACCTATTTTAGATCATTTGCATCGGCGGGGGATTATTCACCGGGATATTAAACCTGACAATATTATTTTACGGGATATACAGGGGCAGCATCGGCAAAAAAATCGTTTACCTGTCTTGATTGATTTTGGGGCGGTGAAGGAAACGATGGGAACTAATGTCACTTCCCAGGGTGGCACAGTGAAATCTTTGGTAATTGGTACGGTTGGTTTTATGCCGGCGGAACAAGTAAGTGGTCGCCCGATGTTTGCTAGTGATTTATATAGTTTGGGTTTAACAGCTATTTATCTATTAACGGGTAAATTACCTTTACAATTACCGATTAATCAGCAAACCGGCGAAATTCTCTGGCAACAAGATGTACCTAATGTAGATTTGCATTTGGCACGGGTAATTAATCGGGCTATTCAATCTCAGCCGGGCGATCGCTATACCACCGCTAAAGCAATGTACCAAGATTTACAAAAAAGAGTTTTGGCAACTATTCCACCGACTCAACCATCTTTACCACCCGCTACCGCTGCTCAACCTGTTTTGGTAGATAATTCTCAGCCATTATTCAATCAATTATTGCCTGCCAGCTGGCAAAAAATTCCCCAAGGTGTACAGCAATTTACAAAAAAATTAGTGACGGAAATTGCTCCTAAAATTAATCAACAATTAACAGCCCAAGTTGAGCAATTATCAGCACATTGGCAAAAATTAGGGGAAGGGCAAAAAGCTAGTATATTCGGTGTGACGTTGGGAGCAGTATTAGGATTGGGTGTCGGTTTTACCCAACCAATGACCGCTAGATCAGTTTCTAGTGATCTGGATAATAATAAAGTAACTGAGGTGACACAATCGGCTAATAGTATTAATAGCAAAGTTAATCATGATCAGGTTAGTAAAGTTAATAAAAATGTTTGTCAGGCTAATAAATCGCCGTTAACTTCATTTTATTTTATCGCTGATTCTGCTTTTGCTAATTTAGCTACTGCTGAAAATAAATGTGAGACTTTATTAAATAACGATGAAAAACAAGCAGGAGTATTATGGACAGGTGATTATAGCAATATGAAGAATAAAAATAATTATACGGTTTTTGTGCAAACTTTTGGTAATCGTAATAGTTGTGAGAAATATTTGGTTTCTTATAAACAAAAAAATCCTAATGCTTATTGTGGTCAAGCAATTAGATAGACCTTATCGGGACTTAAACAAAAAAACAGAGAAAAAAAGTTAAAAACTTATATAGAAAGGGAGTTTTACTTCGATTTACTATAATTCTAGTATTAGGCTAGTTGCTTAAGAATAGAAAAAACGGCTCAAATAATGATTAAGTAATGCTTTCACTCTTTTTATTATTCTTGGGTAACAACTCTAGTTATAACGGTTTTAGCTATTTTTCTATAATTAACCTTTTTAGCTTATCTAGCAAGGTTTTTAACCCATTTAATGGATCAAAAGTGTCTAAGTCCCGTTATGAGCAATAAGATTAGTCATAGCTATTTTCCTTTAGTAGGGGCAATTCATAAATTGCCCCCACTGTTTTTGGTATTAAACTAAATTTTGTTAATCAAGATATTTGTAGGGAGCAAGACGCTTGCACTACTTTCCATATTTTAATAATTTTTATTTATTTAGTTATAGCAGCCACTCAGGTAGTTAAGACAAAATTTCTGATAGACCCTTGGAATGGTGCGTTACACTTCGTTAACACACCCTACATATCTGTCTATTTTTTTGATCTTACCAAAAACTATTCAAGATTTAGGTAGTTTATATTGACTAACAATTCGTTTCGCAAATTCAGGTACATGAGCCGCTAATTTTTCTGGGTGATTACGTTTCACGTAAAGATAATTACGGGTAAAATGAGAATCTATACTAAAACGAGCGTATTCCAAACCTTTCGGTCCGATTTTTTCAATAAAAAAGCCAATAAATTTAGCAAACCACATCGGCAATGTCACCGCTTTATCATAGGCACTAATACTTTGCTGGACAGCTTCATGCCGATCGCCCTGAGAAATAACTGGTTGCACATCTAATTGATCGGTGACTAAATCTAACATGGCTTGACCAGTATCATTACGGACAACAATCCATTGCCAACCAAAAGTCGCACCCATATAACCAACCACTAAGTCAGCTAAACCATTTACATAATCAAAACAACTCATACAGGAAGGAGCAAAAATATCCTTTAATTCCTTTGTATTCAAACCAAAAAATGGTACGGTTTCTAAAGAACCATCACTATGTTTGAAATGTACTCGGAAATCTTGCATAAATTCATAATGCACAACTGTTTCCGGTGATCTACTTGTGGTTTCTAAGAATTTTTGTAAGCCGGCCCGACTGACATTATCTACGCAGGGAGTGCCTAATACATAAAGTTTTTCTAAACCTAATTTTTCTTCTACTGCCCGCAGAGCCTGAATTTGACAACCGACTCCTATGACTAATAGTCTTTTTAAACCGGATTGCTCAATTTGTTCTAATACAGATAAGTTGGGGGAAAGAGTTGGTTTATTCACCCTGGCTGCTAATACTTCGGCTGGTGTTCTGGCAATAATCGGTACAGGTTGAAACCGATCTTCCTTACTATTTTGTACACAGACCACCCCTTCCACTAAATTTTTTTCTAACATAGCACAGGCGATCGCACTGACAATACCTGTCCACTGGGCCCCGTCAATCGGCTGTTGTTTTTTAGCGGCCATCATTTTCTGATGGACACCAAAATAAAGTTGTTCAGGGTTATCTAAATCTCTGGTTTGGTGATGAACCTGTTTCTCTAATTGGGGAAATTGTTGATTGAGAAAAGCACAAGCCTCTTTCACATAGTGAATATAATAGGTATCACATAAACCACATTCACTACATAACTCTTTGGCCGGACGGGTACGATCGGGAGCTAGGGCTTTTGCTTTTTTATGTTTGCTAGGATCAGCAGTATTAGTAGTATTAATGGTCATGGTTATAATTTAATGATTAGCTGAAAATGATTAGGTAAAATTTCAGTAGATTGAAATAATCACCGAGACTAAATATTGTGCCTCAAGTTAAACGGCCAATTTTTGCGGAAAAGTTAATTATATAAACACTATTAAACAGTTTTTCAAATTATGCAAATTGTGTCACAAACTGCAACAAAATTGGTCATTCAGGAAAAACAGCCTCGAATTAGTTTGATTTTTGGCATGATTTTTCTGATTTTGAGTATCAGTGTAGTTCTCTATTGTGGACAAATAACTAAGTTAGAATGTCGCCGGTCTAATATTTCGTCAACACTGACCGTAAATAATGAGGGGAAATGCGAATTAATCTATGAAAGATTTTGGGGCACTCATACGCAAACTTTTCCATTAGGAGCATTACAAGGGGCAAAAATTGTGGTAGATGGGGAGGGTAGCACTTATCAAATTTTATTATTAATACCGAATAATCAAATTGCTTTTACGCCCTATTATTCCCTGGGTAAGGAGAATCAAGAAAAAATAGTGGAGCAAATTAATAATTTTCTCCAACAACCAGAACGGGAATTTTTAATTGTCCAACATGATGATCGTCCTTGGAGTTACGTTTTAGGATTAATTTTATTGTTAATTGCGATTAATACTAGTCATATTTTACAAGGCATACTTATTAGTCGAGAAAGTTGGGTTTTTGATATTAGTGAAGGAACTATTTTTTCCCATCAATCTCGCTGGGGTAGGGCAACAAAAGTGACTGAATATCCCTTATTATTACAAGATATTATGAAAGTGGCAATCGAAAAACAACCTAGTGATGAGAGTCGTTATCGGATTGTTTTATGTTTGAAAAGTGGTGTAACTTTACCAATTAATCCTAATTATTCTTCTGATATAAATACTTTAAAATCTACTTCTATGGTTATTGTGAGATTTCTACAACCTGTGATTAGTTCTTCTGTTAATTATCATTAATATAGCGGTTTTCATTCTGGGGTAGTAGGGCTATTGATGAACTGCCCCTACTTGTGGGTTGATTAACAGATTTTTATATTGCCGATAGCCTAAAATTAGCTATATTTACTGATTTGATCATAATTTGATTGGCAGTGGTCCTTATCTGATAAAATGCGATCGCCAAAAAAATCAAAATACATGAAAAAATAGTTTATGGTTACATCTACCAAAACATTACAGACATTAATTTGTCAAGCAACAGAAAACGCTTTAGAGTGTGGAGCTTTGGAACGTATCCCCACAACTTATCAATTTTTAGCAGAAAATAATATTAATTTTATTGTGAGAATTTTGGCAAATCTGATCAAAAAAGATTTGGCAAAATCCCAGGAAAAAGAAAAAGTCAAGTTTGATCCGAATTTTAATCCTTTTCTGCCCTACGAAGAGGATTTATTTGTGGCAGATATTTCCCCTAGTCATTTATGTTTATTAAATAAATATAATGCGGTTGATCATCATATTTTAATTATTACTCGTGATTTTGCCGAACAGGAAAGTTTGATTAACCTCGCTGATTTTCAGGCGATGTGGGTTTGTTTACAAGAACTTGACGGTTTGGCTTTTTATAATTCAGGGAAAACGGCTGGAGCGAGTCAACGTCATAAACATTTACAAATGATTCCTTTGCCTTTAATTAATGATACAGAGTGTCCATATCGTTTACCGATGGAACCGGCTATACAAGCGGCAGTTTTTGCCGATGATGGTATTGGGCTGAGTGCTGATTTGCCTTTTCCCCATGCGATCGCCCAATTCCCCTCTTTTGAACAGGGAAAAACTTGTGATGATTTAGGGGCGATCACTTTAGAATTATATTTAAAATTATTAGAAAAATTACATATTACTTTACGGTCAGATGGTAAGCCCAGTAGTGCTTATAATTTATTAGCTACGAGGGAATGGCTTTTGATTGTGCCAAGGGTAAGCGGTAGTTATCAGGGTATTTCTGTGAATGCGTTGGGTTTTGCTGGCGGATTATTAGTGAGAAATCAAGCAGAACTAGAAATATTACAAAATATCGGTCCTCTCACTATTTTAGCTAATGTGGCGAGTAGTCACCGCCCCCATTTACGTTTAGAATATTTAATTGATCATCATGATCAATCACAAAAATTAGATTTAGGTCAAGATGTGATCGCTGGTTTGACTAAATCTCCTAAAACTTTACCGCCGAAATATTTTTATGACGAATTAGGGTCACAATTATTTGAAGAAATTTGTCTCTTACCAGAATATTATCCAACTCGCACAGAAAGAGAAATTTTATTAAAATATGCCTCTGCGATCGCCGAAATAACTGGTCCCTGTGAAATTATCGAATTGGGTAGTGGTAGTTCTACTAAAACCAGAATTTTATTAGATGCCTACGAACAATCGGATTTACCCCTGCGTTATTTGCCGATTGATATTAGTGGGGAAATGCTGAAAAGTAGTGCTTTAGACTTATTAGAAGATTATCCCAACTTACAAATACATGGTTTAGTTGGTACTTATGAGGTTTGTTTACAACATTTAGGTAAATCCCCTGTCGCTACTCGCATGATCTGCTTTTTAGGTAGTAGCTTGGGTAATATGAATTCGGCTGAATGTATCCTATTTTTTCAGGAAATTAAAGAGTCTCTGCAACCCGGTGAATATTTTTTATTAGGGATCGATTTGCATAAGTCAAAAGCTATTTTAGAGCCAGCTTATGACGATCAGCAAGGAATTACAGCTCAGTTCAATTTGAATATGTTAACTAATTTGAATAATTTATTTGATGGTGATTTTGACCTCAATTACTTTAGTCATCGGGCTTTTTATAACGAAACAGCCCAACAAATTGAAATGCACTTAGTTAGCGGGCGATCGCAAACTGTAGAATTAAAATCTTTACATCTCAGTATTGACCTGGATGCGGGGGAAAGTATGATGACAGAAATTTCTCGCAAATTTAATTTGCCAACTTTACAAAAAGAATTAGAGGCAGAAAATCTGATCACTCGCCAAATTTGGACTGATGAAAAACAATGGTTTGCTCTATTATTATGTCAATTGCAGTAGTTATTAATATTTGCCCGCTAATATATAGCAATCCTAAATAGGTTGTGGTAAATTTTTGGAGTAGTAGCGTCTCGCTCCCTATCTCAAATCCATAGCGAGCGGGACGCTCGCAGTCCTTTTTATAATAATTTTCCTAAAATTTCTTTAAATTCTTGAAAAAATTTGTTCCTAAAATTTCCTAAATCCCATGAATACAGAAACCGTTATTCCAGAAAATTTACCAGATCAAAAAAAACTTTGGTTAGCCGCCATTAAACCGCCCATGTATAGCGTAGCAATTATGCCTATCTGGTTAGGTACAGCGGTTGTTATCTATGAAAAACAGCCAGTTAACTGGTTAACTTTTTGCCTATTCATGGTATCAGCCGTATTAATATTAGCCTGGGAAAATATTACTAATGATGTATTTGATGCAGAGACAGGTATTGATCAAAATAAACATCATTCTTTAGTCAATTTAACTGGTAAAAAACAATTAGTTTTTGCCCTTGGTAATTTATTTTTAGGATTAGGAATATTAGGCGTATTTTTGATTAGTTGGCAACAACAGGATCCTACTGTAGTAGGATTAATTATTATCTGCTGTTTTCTCGGTTATATTTATCAAGGTCCTCCCTTTCGTTTAGGCTATCAAGGACTGGGTGAAATACTTTGTTTTTTTGCTTTTGGTCCCATTGGTTTATCCGCAGTGTATTATAGCCAAACCCAAAGTTATTCTGGCAGCAATTTGATAGTTTCTATTATTCTGGGAATTACCACTAGTATTATTTTATTTTGTTCCCATTTCCATCAAGTAAAAGATGATATTAATGCTGGCAAAAAATCACCAATTGTCAGATTAGGGACAAAGGCGGGTTCTAATATTCTAAATTATGCTTCTATCACAGTTTTCTTATTAATAATAGTATTTGTGATTCTGGGATTTTTACCATTATTAACATTAATTACCTTAATTAGTATTCCCTTAGCAATTAAATTGTGTAATCATGTTCAGTCCAATCATGACCAACCAGAATTAGTCAGTAACTGTAAGTTTTTTGCCGTTAATTTTCATTTTGTTAGTGGTTTATTATTAGGAATAGGATTAATTTTCGGTAATTATTTCTAATATCAAACTTGTATTTATACAAAAAACTTAAGTTGAAAAATATTTGATTTACTGCTATTAATATTGAAATAAATATTGATTGTCAATAAAATTTGTATTAACCTTGCTCACATTGCAAATTTTTATTAAATAGTTATAATGTACAAATAGTAAATAAAATTAACTTCTCAATAGGAGTCAGCTAATATGGCAGAAAAAATCAAAAAAACCGATGCAGAATGGAAACAAATGTTAACGGAAGAACAATTTAAAGTAACTCGCAAAAAAGGGACAGAAAGAGCCTTTACGGGGGCCTATCATGATAATAAAGAAAAAGGTACTTATCAATGTATTTGCTGTGGAGCAGAACTATTTACATCTGATACAAAATTTGATTCTGGTACAGGTTGGCCGAGTTTTTGGCAACCAGCAGAAGGTGAAAATGTCAAAGAAAAAAGTGATGTCAGTTTCTTTATGCGCAGAACAGAGGTATTATGTGCCTCTTGTGATGCTCACTTAGGTCATGTTTTCTCTGATGGTCCTAAGCCTACTGGTTTACGTTACTGTATTAATTCAGCATCTTTAAACTTTGTCAAAAAAGATTAAGAATACTAGGCAATAGTTAGGTAATAGTATTTAATAGCTGGAAAATTTAACCCCTCATCTATGTCATTGATGTAGGGGTTTCTTTCTGGGTTTTTTACAAATGTCAGATGAATAGCCAATCAGTGATATAATCAATAGCGATTACAAATTGTTATATATCGGTCAGAAAAACCTATCATGCCTATGTCTCTAATCACTTTGCTAAAAGAACTAAAAAGAATTTTTGGAGGGCTGACAGATGAATAATACGAATAATCAAAAAATTATTCTAATTGTTGATGACAATCCAGCTAATTTAGGAACCCTCTTCAAGTTTTTGACGGACTTAAATTTTAAAGTATTAGTGGCTACTGATGGGGAAAGTGCCATTGAACAAATTAATTATTTGCGTCCTGACATTGTACTTTTAGATGTGATGATGCCGGGGATCGATGGTTTTGAAACCTGTCGTCGTCTGAAAATTAATCCTGATACTATAGATATTCCAGTTATTTTCCTGACCGCCCTCTCTGAAACAGTAGATAAAGTGAGGGGATTTAGTCTAGGAGGCGTAGATTATATTACTAAGCCTGTACAGTATGAGGAAGTATTAGTGCGGGTGAAAACCCATTTAACTATTAGTGATTTGCAGCAGCAATTAAAACAAAAAAATAATGAATTGTCTGATATTAATCAACATTTAGAAAAATTAGTAGAAGTCAAAACCAAGGAATTAATTACTCAAGAAAAATCAGCGATGATTGGTCGTCTCACCCAGGGAATGGTGCATAATTTGCGGAATCCTCTGCAAACTATTTTGTTATCTAGTACCCTGATTCAAGCAGAAGCAGAAGATATTGAACAGGAATCTATTTTGGAAGACATCCAATATATTCAGATGGCGGGCAAGCGGATTCAAGAAATGCTAGATAATTTATCACATCGGTCAACGATGGATAAACAGGAACAATTACAATTACTTGATTTAAATCAAATTATTCAGGAAGAAATTAAGTTATTAGGTGCTAACTACCAGTTTAAGCACAAGGCAAAAAAAGAAATAGTGTTGGCCGAGGATTTACCAGAAATAGGGTTGATTTATACTAATATTTCTCAAATTTTTCATAATTTGATTAATAATGCCCTTGATGCCATGTGGCATAATACTGATCAGAAAATGGCTATTATTACTAGACAAGATGAAAATTATGTATATTTAGACGTTAAGGATAGTGGTTGCGGGATTGCGCCTGAGGAAATCAGCAAGATTTTTGAAATATTTTATACTTCTAAACCAGCAAAGGAAATTAATAAGCAATCAGAAGAGCCGACTGGTACGGGTTTAGGTCTATTTACTTGTATAGAATTATTAAAACCTTTGGGGGGTGAAATGAAGGTTGAGAGTAAAGTAGGAGAAGGCACAACTTTTACTGTGGTTTTACCGAAAAATAATACCGATACTTTACTGGCAGATAATTGATCCTCATAAGACAGGAAAACCGCTATACTAATAAAAAATTTATTGTTATTAGTTATCTGAAAGAATGTTTAAATCAATAAAAGTAAATTCAAGATTAATCAAATTTTTAGATTAATTTTAAATTAATTTATGATGAATATGAAGAAATTATTTGAGATTTATTTTTTTGTCCCTATTATTCACAATTATTTTCACGATTATTGTCATCATTATTAGGAGCGATCGCCATGGGTAATCAAAATCAAACAAGCCATGAAAATCATCGAGGTAATATTTTAATTGTGGATGATAATCCTAGTAATTTAGGGGCATTATTTAACTTTTTAAAAGATTCAGGATTTCGGGTATTAGTGGCAACAGATGGAGAAGGGGCTATTGAACAAATTAATTATGAATATCCTGATCTGATTTTATTAGATGTGATGATGCCGGGGATTGATGGTTTTGAAACTTGTCGGCGGATTAAGGCAAATCCGAGAACGGTTAAGATTCCTGTGATATTTTTGACGGCGTTATCAGAAATATTTGATAAGATTAAAGGTTTTCAGGCGGGCGGCGTAGATTATATTACGAAACCGATTCAACAGGAAGAAGTTTTAGCCAGGGTAGAAACTCATTTAACGATTAAAAGATTACAAGAAAGTCTGCAAGATAAAAATTTATTATTACAAAAAGAAATTGAGGAACGCAAACGGATTGAAGGGGAGTTACGTCAATCAGAAGCCAAATACCGGACATTAATAGAACAAATCCCGGCGGTGACTTATATTGCCACTTTAGATGACCTTTCTACTAAATTATATGTGAGTCCCCGTATTCAAAAAATGTTGGGTTTTACGGCTAAAGAATGGCAGGAAAGATCTGATCTCTGGTTAAAACAAATTCATCCAGAAGACTGTCAAAGGGTATTAGTAGATTTATATTTAAGTCAGAATAGTGGCAAACCGTTTTGTTGTGAATATCGCCTGTTAGCCAAATCGGGTCATGTGGTTTGGGTACATGATGAGGCATCTTTAGTGCGGGATGATAAAGGCAATTTAATTTCTTTTCAGGGAGTAATGTTTGATATTAGTGAGCATATTCAGTTAGAAAAGAATTTAAGTAATACTCAGATTTTTCTTAGCTCTATTGTGGAGAATTTGCCGGTTAGTGTCTTTGTCAAAAATGCCGAAAATTTAAGTTTTTGTTTATGGAATAAGACCTGTGAAAATATGTTTGGTTATAGTGCTGATGCTGTTTTATCAAAAAGTGATGGGCAGGTATTTCCAGCAGAACAGGCAAAGGCTTTTATCGAACAGGATCGGCAAGTTTTACAAAAGCGAGAACTATTAGAAATTGCCTGTGAATCGGTGGCAACCTTAAATCATGGTTTACGGTCTCTTCATACTAAAAAAATTCCCTTGATTGATGAAACAACTAACCAGATTACCTATCTATTAGGAATTTCTGAGGATATTACAGAAAAAGTGGAAGCAGAAAACGCTCTGCGGACTAGTGAAGCAAAAAATCGGGCTTTACTCAATGCTATTCCTGATTTGATGTATTGTATTGATGCCGAGGGAGTATTAACAGAATACATGGTATCAAAGGATCAGCCAAGTAAATCATCAGAATTATCAGCAAATAATTATCTCTATAAAAATGTTACAGAAGTATTTTCCAGCGAGTTAGCTGATTGGATTATGCACCATGTGACACAGGCTTTGCTCTCTGGCAAGGTGCAACGGGGAGAATATATGCAGGAATTAGATGGGCAATGGCATTGTTATGATGCCCGTTTTTTTGCGATTCATCGGCAGGCAACGGCGGAGAATATTTCACCAAATATTTCACCGGCAGAACAACAGGTATTAGTAATCGTGCGAGATATTAGTGAGAATAAACAATTAGCTTCTGCGTTGGTGGAATCGCAGGTACAGTTGAGATATAAAACCCAACAATTAGAACAAACTTTAATAGAATTACAATCTACCCAATCTCAGTTAATTCATAATGCTAAAATGGTTGGTCTAGGGCAGTTAGTCGCTGGTATTGCCCATGAAATTAATAATCCAATTAATTTTATTTATGGTAATGTCAATCATGCCACGGCATATACAGAACAATTGTTAAATTTATTAATGTTATATCAGGAAAATTATCCGCAACCGCTCGCAATTATTGCAGAAAAAATAGAAGAAATAGATTTAGAGTTTGTGACTGAAGACTTTCAACAGTTATTACGGTCGATGAAAAATGGGGCGGAACGGATTCGCAATATTATTCTATCTCTGCGGACTTTTTCCCACTTAGATGAGGCGGAGAAAAAACGGGTAGATTTACATGAATGTATTGATAGTGTTTTATTGGTATTACATCATCGTTTGGCTCCTACGGCAAAAAATCCTGGTATTCAGGTGATTAAGGAATATAATAGTTTACCTTTAGTTGAGTGTTATCCTGGGGAATTAAATCAAGTTTTTCTGAATATTATTGGTAATGCGATTGATGCTCTACAGATGAATAATTCTGATAACTATAAATCTCAGACTAGTGATTCATCTTCCGAACCAGTACCTAAAATGATTAATATTAAAACTAGTCATCAAGATGCACAGATTATTATTAAAATTGCTGATAATGGCGGTGGTATTCATGAGAATATTCAAACCAGGATTTTTGATCCATTCTTCACTACTAAACCTGTCGGTAGTGGTACGGGTTTAGGTTTATTTGTTAGTCATCATATTATTGTGAAAAAGCATCAGGGGCAATTATCTTGTGTTTCTACTCTGGGGCAAGGTGTAGAGTTTACTATTGTGCTGGCTCCTCAATTGATTAATAGGGAATAGGGAATAGGTAATGGGGAATAGTAAAGATTTTTTCATCAAATAATTTTCATCTAACGGGACTTAAACACAAAAACGTGACAAACAGGATTAAAAGCCTTGTTTGGCAAAGATGTTACATTAAAACAGTTGAATGCTTGATAGATATAAGTTTGGGGTTGTTTTACGTAGTTCTGACTGACCCCCATCCTCCCGCTGAATTTCGGGTAACTGGTCCTGTGGTTAATCTGCCAGGATTTTTCACCACTTTTGATATTATAGCAGTCGCCAAGGTGGTTAGGACGCTTGTTCTAGTACATACTCCATCGCATCCCGAAGGCAGTTAAACTGACTTATTTGTTTGCGAATCCTACTTTTTATCCATGACCAGCAGTTTTCAATCTTGTTTAGGTCCGGCGAATAAGATGGTAAATATTTTAGCTCACAACCTGCTCCTTCTATTAATTCCC